>Ga0307517_10000031_pt1 | contig 176527 bp, 224 predicted proteins | sample 23_EM_MG_FD_194515 | JGI IMG/M metagenome (GOLD analysis project Ga0307517, IMG submission 194515) | Populus trichocarpa ectomycorrhiza microbial communities from riparian zone in the Pacific Northwest, United States - 23_EM | ecosystem: Host-associated > Plants > Roots > Unclassified...
GCGATTGAAAGTCCCCACTTGTCGCTTTGCTTCCACTGGCCCCCCCCCCCCCCCAGCTAGCTCGTACGGGTTCTATTCTATTCTGTCCACTTTAAGAGTATTGCTGGTCGACCGGGAGGAAGGAAGGAAGGAAGGACTTGAATACCCTACTTACTTACTTGTTTTTAGTCTGCACCTTCCTGGTTTTGCCAATGTTGGAGTATATGTATGGACTGCCTACGTATATATACGAGGGGAGCGGGAGCGCGGGGGAAGTAAAGGTGGTATATATATAGATAGATAGATTAGCAACTCTGTTTTTTTTTGTTCATTCTGTCTGATATTGTGGCATGGTAGATGGGATTGGAAAATAGGATAAAATGGGTGGATTGGTCTGGCTTGGCTACCCCCCGCGGCGAAGCGTGAGGGGTGGTTGGTTGGTGGTGGGGGTTTGTTGGTTGGTTGGAATTGCTCGTTGCGAGGGAAGGCTCTGGGGTGCCGTGACTTGGAAGGGGTGTGCGATGAATGGGGGTGGTGGTGGTGGGGGTAGTAGGAAGGAAGGAAGGAAGGAAGGAAGGAAGGAAGGCGTGATGGTGGATAGAGAGAGAGAGGGTGGGTGGGGAAATGGCGAACGCATTGGACTAGTGGTGAATGGGCTGGGCTGGCAATGCGGGGAGGGAAGGAGTGATAACTTATATCTGGTTGAAGAATTCATACTTCTTGGTTGTGATGGTGTTTTGTCAATGGGATTAAGGAAGTGGAAAAGAAAACTTTGGGTCGTGGCCGTTGGAACTCGAGGTTTGTTTCGTTGGGTATGTTTCCTATTGTAATGGTTGTATATTCTCGTATGGTGGTGCTTCGAGTTGGTTTGTGTGTTTTTGGTCTGCGGGTGTACTGTGGGCGTGACAGTACTAAGTGCTGTACAGCTTGGACATATGTTACATATATCTCGTTGATATATTTCATGGGAATGGTTGGGAATTGCGCATGTTATCCTCTCACCTGGTGTTTCGGATAGTTCAATTAGTTAGAGGCGCATCTTGACACATACCGTAGTGCGTGGAGCAAACAGGGTGGACATATTCCATCTAGATTGTAGTCAAAGCCAATTCTTTTCTCCTTTTGGTTCTTTTTTGCTAATTTTCGCTTCTCGGATAATATTATGATATAATTATAACATGAAAATCCAAAGCCTCCAAAAACACAACTATGAAAGATATGGGATGAGAACCATTTTCTCCTTCAAATCCCAATAATCACAAATGTTATTTCACCACGAGCCGAACCATAACTCATTTATCACGGCGATACCGGTCCCTAGATCCCTGCTACGGAATCCCCCCAACACGAAAAAGGGGAGAAGGGCTACTGGTATGCAAACAAAGGCCCTGACTGATCCCACTATTGCGCTCTCATACTCAACTAAGGTAATTAATACTCTATCCGTAATAGAATTAGCAATCTCAGCACCCCCCAAGTCGTTGATGCTCAAATATCAGACCTAGGAGACCGCCCGCATCCTGGTAGTATTTCAAGGTAATCACTTGGGAGATAGGCAAGAAATTCCCGCAAAACGGGATCCCAGACCTGCCTAGCTGCTCTGATATCCGCCCTTTTTTTCCGGCATATATCCTGCGAATCCCCAGTTTCGGATACGGTACTCCTTGCCTACTCTGAGTGCCAGCGAAGGAACGCCACCTGTTCTGTGAAGTGTGTGCCTTGCACCGCCCTCCTCTAGGAAAGCTGCTGATAATTCTTGCCCTGCCGTACCCTCAGGTAAAAGCAGTATGGTATCTCCCATACACCGCGCATGCGGCATAAGCCATGTGCTCACTAGTTCCAAACCCAGGCGAGTCAGCATGGGCGCGGAATCCTTTTTAGCTATTGCACATTGCTTTTGCTCTTCTAATCTAAGTGATAGGAATCCGCAGCATGGAGGCCTCTTCCCGGTGTGCTTGAATGAGTGGCCTAAGCATCTGTGGGTTATACCTTCAAATTGACAGGATTGTGGGTCGAAGCTCCGTCCCTGACCATCAAACTGCTTTGCCTAGACACTCGTGGACCCCGCATGGGTCCCTGAAGACTCTGGCCCCAGTGTTCTGTCCCATCGACCGGGGTTACCTGGACACTACCAGGCTCTGAGTATTAGAAGTAAACTGGACACTTGGGGTCACTGTGTGTACTCAGCCCCCATCCCCAATATTTCTTGCCCCTGACATACCTCTGTTCCCCCCAAGCGTTCTTGTGCTTCTTGCCCTCGACAACCTATTTGGAGCATTGCCAAAAATACTGGAAGTCAATACTGTCCTAACTGGACAGGTACATTCGATTTCTCCCGCCCAAGGTCCGTGCCGTGGCCCGCAAAAATCCAGTCTTAATCTTGTAATCTTCCTTTGTTTATGTTATCGCTTCCTGGTCAGAAGTTAAGGTTCCTCTCTTGCTTTCCCGCATCCTTTTGCCCCAATTTCTCGCTCTTTTCTGTTCTCAGAGAACTGTCCCAGCACCCAAATGTTTATTTTCCTTCTCACACCCCTTCCGCATGCCCCGCTGTAGTAACTGCTTTACCTGGCGATGTTAGCAAGATGCATATCTCCCGCCCGCTCTATACAATAACGAAGTTCGTGCCCTACTACAAGCGTATACTAACTATAACCCAATGTCATTACCGACATTTCAATCCATTCCTCAAACTCGGAGCTTCCCGTTTACCCTCCACCCTTTCCTTTTCCTTCTCCCCAACTACTCCTATCCCTTACAGGGCAGATATCCCGTGCCACCTCCCTTTAATCACAAGCTCTCACTCGGAGGGCTCATCCCACCCATGTTAGTCCACTCTTTGCTTTCATCCCGGCCGGGCTCCCCATCAGTCCTGCGATCTCGGGCCTTGCCCTCAATAACGCACCACATGTTACCCCTTGTAATCACCTCCCATTGGCCATGGCAAGCCCAACCTAGTCTCCCGCCCTCCGTACCGCTTCCGCCTTGCTTTTGCTCGCGGAGGAACTTCATGGGGGATAGCTTCTAGGGTTGAGGGCAAACCACAAGCAGGACTGGCTGCCCAACCGCGTCACTCTCGGATCGAGGGACTTACCGGTAAGTTCTGCTGGCTCGATCCACCGCATCAAATCAACCTTCCGCCCCCAGAAATATCCCGATCCCATCGGTCTGTGCCACCGGGAGGTGGAATTGTACCTATCGTTTGCATTCCGCCCCTCATGTCTCATACTTTCATTAGTCCCTTGCCTACAGAGCTTCCTTAGCCCCGCAGTTACCGGTATTTACCATCCCCTAACCCTTTAAAGCCAAGCTCATCACTCCCCTCCCTTCTGTCACTCCGTCCGTTGGATTTCCACTCTCAGCCCTTCCTGAAGCCGGTTCCACCGGAGGAACCGCTTTAGTGATGTTGCATGACGAAGGCATCTTGTCGCCATGGAACCTGGAGCCCGACCTAAGCCATTCGTCCGTTCGTGCCCAGATTCTGACAACTCTCGGCTCTCTAGCGCGTAATTTGTCCCCTAATCTTGAGACATATAGGTAAGCTCACGGATGTATGATCCTAGCCACTTGATAGAGGGCCAGCGAATGGAATTCATGGCCCGAGGAGTAACTTGGTCTTTTTGGCCGCGGGACCACTGCCTTACCGATATTCAGCTTCAGCTTGTGGCCCTAAGCACATAACGGCTCGGGGAAGGGATTAGCCGTACAAGTGCTCTTGTAGGTTAATATGTACTATATGGTGATCCGAGCACCTTACCACCCGTAACCGATTTCCTGGGGGGATCCTAACTTTGATGCCGTAGAACTTTGAGTTCCGGAGGCGTCCCCCAGGGTTCGGCTCACTAGGTGTTGCCTAGAAGGAAAAAAATGATGTGGTTTTTCTATCAATCTCACTCGTCGGCTCCGGGGCGCTCCCTCCTAATCCCATGCCATTTTTCCACCTTCATTTTCCCTACTTTAGATTTCAACAGGCCGGAAAGGCGTTGTGCTGAGACCTCAAGCCGGGTTGTATTTGCCCTCTGCTGGTATATCCAATCCTGCTCACTCGTTTGGACCGTTCCGAGCACTGGTCTGTGGGATGAAAATCTCATGGCATTGTTGGTTGTAGTAAACCGCCGAGGTGCCACACCACGCTGCTGTGTCCTTGGTACGATAGGGTGGAATGAGAGGCGTTTTCTACAGACCAACCGGGCATGAAACCACACTTTACCTCAAAGTCTAGTAATTGGTAGGAGCGGCCTTGAAACTGCCGCAGCCCCCGTATTTGGTGGGTGTCTATCCATCTCAACTCGCTTGGACCAGAAATGATATAAATGACGTGTACGTCTCAAGTCATAGCGGGTATGCTCCCAGTTGGAAGTCTTCAAAGCCAGACCAGCAACCCATCGCGAGACAAACATCCGAACAAAAAAGCAAGAAAACAGGATTCAAACTCATGGTAGCACGACTCGGATACAAGAGTAAACTTACGGTTCTCCCTTCATTCCCGGAAACGAACCCCACTGCCTCGAGAGGTAATAATACAGTACCGTAACCTTCCACAAGGTTGAGGAGGGGGACGAGACCATATTCTCGAGACCTTCTCGCAATCACGAGCGAATCTTCTTCCTGTTTTGTTTTTTGTTTTTTTGCCCTTTCCCCGATTTTTTGACCCAGTGCACCCCTTCTCCTCTTTCCTTACTATTTGCCGCAGTTCATATAACCACGACGGCCCAGGCGATCGAGGCCCTCGCTTTATGAACGAATTTGTCAACAGAAACACGGGGGCCGACACTCGGGATGGTTGGTAAAAAATAAAAAAATAAAAAAAGAACAACGAGGCACGGTCATTTTGAAGTGACGTAGGGCGAGTCGGGGGGGAGACACCAGGGTCGAACCGGTAGGTTTGCCATTGCGGCTGTCCGAGACAGTATTAGGGGCCCCCATTGGATTGAACTGATCCGGTGATGGGATATTATGGGGGGAGGTGTGCGGTTCGTGTTTTGATCAACCGACGGGAACCAACCCTGAGTTCAGGTTCAATGAGATCTCTGGGAAGCGACGCTAGCAGATTTAAAGCTTCGATTGGTGGAAGACGGATAAGTTTTGTTTTTCCAAAACCGTATGGGGAAATAGGAATCGAAAGACAAAGACATAAGAAGCCAGATCTCACTGCCGAATGTATCGTGCTTCTCGGAGAGGATCGATTGCCCCTCCCCTCACTTCCCTTCTTCCGTGCTTGTATCTCCTGCCGTGCACCCAATAGCTATTCATGGAAGAGACAAAATTACAAGGCGAGACACAATAGGGCCTCAAGGGAAATAAAACGAAAGGAAGGAAGGGCTAGAAACACGCGCAAAAAAAGAAAGAAAGAAAGAAAAGAGGAACTGGTGTTGGTTTTGGCTCTCCCATCGGCCAGTAAATGGTTACTAGAAACTCGATCTTGATAGATTTCGCTACACTTGATTTGCCTGGACAAGGCATGTGCTCCTGCAGATCCTTGCCGTCCAGATCTCGCGTATCTAAGGGGAATCGGAGAGTCAGCGCTGAGCTTCCGAGGCAAGTTCCGGGGAAAGGGAGCCAAAGCTGGGGGACAGGATCTCTGATCCCTATTGTTCATAAATCTCCTAAGGAGAGCGATGCTCTTCACGCAAGGAACAATTATTATTTTTTCCATGTGTTTGCGTGTGTCTGTGTGTGCATCGTTGGACCGAGATGAGCCATGAACAACAACGACAACCACAACAACCGCCTTTCGACATCACGAACCTGAATCACACAAACACACCTTTCAACCATTAGAATTCGTGGAAAATTCTACCCATACTAAGCCTGATAATTTATAATCCGGCATTTTTTCATAGACTCGATCCACTAACCCTTGCTCCCGGATCCATAGATCATGACCAAAACCACCTCCCAATTCGCTAGACATGTAAATTCCGCTTTTCAAGTGCAACCCTTTTCTAACCAGTGCTCTACCGGTACTTGCAACGACTCCCTTTGTCCTTGAGTTACCGCTGGTGGCTGATGCGATGTCGTCAGTCAAGGGATTGCCATCAGATCGCTTCCCCAGACGCTTCTCGGCCTCATGTAAAAGGAATCCCCGGCCTGCATTATACTCGAGTATTCCCCCTTTTTTCTTCTTCTTTTTCCCTCCTGCTTCCTCTCTTTTTCCCGATACGAAGCATAGCTTCCAGCTTCTTGTGACGGTCCGCCCAAATTCCATGTCTGGGATAGATTCACCAGAATTGAAGCGAAACATTGCCAAGCCTCTACAGCAGGACCCTGCAAACTATTGAGCCCTCCCCTGGGATCAGCGCCCTTGCACGGGCAGTGCGCGCATCGAGTGTGCAAAAAGATAGGGTCCTCTGCTTGCGGTATCTATTGCACCCTGTCGACCTGAGGCGCCCCTCCCCTTCCCCCTCTTCCGAAGAAGCAAGAACAGAAAGGAAGGGAAAGGAAAAAAGAAAAAAAGGAAAAAGGAAAAAGGAAAAGAAGAAAAAAAGAAAAAGTACCCTTTGAAAGCGTGAGTTGGGTGAACTGGTTTTGCCAGTCCTGCTCCCGGTATGTGAATCGTGGTGGGTCGGCTGTTGTTCGGATTGAATGTGGGGCTTACGAGCAATAGGTGGTGAACAAGTTAGGTGCATCTGGGTGTGTGTGTGTGTCCGTCTGTCTGCTTGGAGGCAATGAGCGAGCAGCCGACATAACTGAGTAACCTCGTGCGAGTCCTGACTGGACTTGCGGTGGTGCTTGGGTGTGGTGTGGGTGTTTATGTATGGCGCTGTGTGCGTCTAGTATGGCGTGTGTGTATGAAGCGAGCGAGCAAGGGCGAGGAGAGTGAGAGTGTGAGGAACACTTGGACTATGTGCCAGCAGTGTCCATCTTTTTGTCTATCCTGTCTGTTTTGTGAGCGGGTTCGGTCGTGTGGTGGTGGTGGTGGTAGTGGTGGTGTGCGCTGTTTGAGAACCGCCCAGTGATACCGGTACTTTCTTGACCAGCACGGTTGCTCCTCCCATTGCTCCTACAATCCTATGACCCCCCTCCCTCTTCCCTATTTTTCTATTTCTCACTATCCCCACCACTTCCACCACCCCTCCCAGTTTCTCCCTCTGCCCGCTTCCTCCGCTTCCCCCCCCCCCATCACCACCCCAGTCACAAACTCTCAACCCGCAGCCTCTTGCATCCTCCAATCCCAACTATCTTCTCAACTCCGACAATCTCGTCCCTCACTCCACTCGACCTATTCTTCCGCTATCCTCACACACGCTGTCCTTCCATCATTCAGTCAGCCCCCAGGGGTACCGTCACTGGTACTCTCATTGTCCTCGCTGTTCTCCCCACTATTTTGATACCGGTACTTGCCAACCCTCATTCTGCCCATCCGTGGTCCGCTCTCTTGACTGACCAATCCAGTTTCGCCGGGAAAAGGCAAAAAGGGAAAGGTAAAGGAAAAAGAAAAGAAAAGACACCACAGCATAGAAAAAAAAAGGAAAAAAAAAAGGAAACAGTAAAAAAAGGAAAAAAAGAAGAAAGGTCAAAAAAGATTAACTCCAACACCCCCCCCCTCCTTATCACCCGCCCCCTCATTCGCCAATCCCCGACGAAACGTCGCCGACCCTTTACCCTCATTCCCGTAACACGTTTCGTGTTGACCAAGGATTCCAATTGTCTTCGTCGCCTTCCTCACGATAACTACTTGACCTTAACCCCCCTCCTTCGCTCCTCTCCTCTCCTTTCTTTCCTTTATTTCCTCTCCCCAACAATTCAATCACTCTACATCAACAATGCCTCCCCAGCGTACTTTGCCGCCTGCGAAGGCGGTGAAGACTGAACGGACACACGAGGAAAACCAGGAAAGGTTCGTTTTTCAATCGTACTCGCCTTGCCCTTGCATTACCCTCCTCCCCCCACATATCTGTCTAAATAAATCTACTTTTGGGAGATGAATATTATGCTAACTCGCCTACAGAGCCTACATTGCTGCATCTCGAAGAAGCGATCGGAGTTTAGAGGCTCGCATCGAATCGGCACGGAGAGCTTCTGCTATCCACAAGCGTCGTACTGGCCGAGCACTACGGGTGACCGAGAAAGATGTCATTAACGAAGAGATGTACGAAGAGGAAGAGGACGAGTATTATGCATATAGAGGCCTCACGGCTCTTAGGAACGGCGGTAATCACGACTGGAATCGTCGGCTCCAAGCGTATTTTCAAAACCAGATAGTCATGCGTAGTGCTCTAAGCCAGGCTATGTCCGTTGATGGCGGAAATCCTTCACAGCAGTATCCAGTGATACAAGGTACCTATCAGTCTTCGTACATGCAACAGCCCATGGGCGGGCCTTACGTAGATGCATCGGTACATCCACCACACATGTCTCCCTCAACCTACCAATCTCTTCGACAGCAACCATACCCTTCGCCGGCTGCTGGCCAGCAAAGATATCAGAGGGCCATGTCGATGCAGATGTCACAGCCCCCGTCTATACACCCTCAAGGTTATCAGCAAGGGATAGCATATGGGAACCAGCCCGTCTTTGCTCCTTCATCTTCTCCTGCTGGTTCACTAAGTACTCTAGCTGGCCAGTATCCCACTCAGATCATGCCTAATCATCAAACGGGCATGATGGCTCAACAATTCACTCCACAGGCTGCATCGCAAGCGTCGAAAACAAACACTCCGCTTCCGTTCGGCGACAGCCTTGCCGCTTTCCCATTCACCACAGCGCTCCCTCCAGAGTCACAGCAATTTCTTCAGCCTGCGCTCGATCCCAGTGACCCGCTTTACCCAGCTCTGATGGCTGGTCACTCCAATGCCCCTCTGTTTGGTTTCAACAATGGTGCGAATGATCTCAAATCGCCCATAACAGAATCCGCATCGTCGGTCCGATCAACCGAGATAAACACCTCTCCTCAGTCCTTTAGTCCGTTGTCTTCCGATCAGACAACTCTGGACTGTAGCGCTGACCAGCAAACCCTGAGCTCGCTCTTCGACCCATCAGCTGTCCAAACTTCGTCGCCTCTAGAGCAAACATCTATATCGCCGGGGGGCGAGAGTATATCTAATGAGAACATGTTTAACAATTGGAACGACCTCATAGAGGAGGAGTCTCTCTGGAATCTTGAGAGGGTCCAATGATAATCGAACAAAACAATTCTGAAATAATCACTGGTCGCAGGGTACATACTTTTTTCTTTTTCCGTTTTCTCATTTTCTCATTTTCCTTTCATTTTTTACGGTTTAACCGGCACGTACGAGTAGTGGGGATGGGAAGCATCTCATTATTATCTAGCATGGTTTCCCCGGGTCTTTTGCTAATTGGATTTTCATTATTTCTTCACCTTTCTATTTCTGAGCTTAGGTGTCTCTTTCTCCCATCTCTTTATCTTTATACGATTTCCATATTATGGCATGAGAACTTGAATTTCGAATTGGTAAATTTATGGGAACATTAGTTTTCTTTTCCTCCCTCTTTTTCTCACTGTTTTCTATTACTTCCTTTGTGTCAAGCGGGGTCCTGGGCGCCATATTACTATTGTTTTTTTTTTTTGGTTTTTGTTGAACATCCCGTTTTTTTCCCTTCCTCTATCATCTCTCTTACGTGAGAAAGAGGAAAAGAAAAAGCCAAAATTCGATTCACACCTCGGTTTCCTTCCCTCCTCAATGCCTCAATTATTTCCCTACCGAAGCCTTTTTCGCCCTTGCGCGCTTTTTAAGCATGGGTGGTATTGGACTGGGCTGGACTGGATTGGACCGGATAGGTCGATACCTATCTCTTCCGGCGAACTATCTTTTTCTTTCCGCCTTTTCCCTTAACGCCGAAGCAGGAATAAAAGGTATAGCAGGAGACGGAATGAACGAGAAGAAACTGAAAGGCTGTGAACTCTTTCATTTTTACTTTCTTATTACTGGCTCTTTTCCATTTTTCCATTTTCTTTTCTTTTCTCCCTTTCTATCTTTCTACTCTACTTTACCCCCTAAAGGTTATTACTCCTAGATGTATATAAAAACATTACGGCAAGACAGACAGACAGATTGTTTGATAAACACCGCTTTCCTATTTTATTTTTTCCTGTAGAGATAGCATACCACACACCCATCCAATCCATCCAAACAGGCATATTTCCACCAAGTGATAGGCTGATACCCGACCAGCCCACACACAAAAACCCCATTCCCATATAAAACCCAACCGGATCATTTCTTCTCTTCCAACCCCCCCCCCCCCCACTACACCTAGCACAGCGCGACTTTGTCGACTCGAACAGCCATAACCTAGCCAGCGCAGCGTAACCCATTTCCAACCCCCATCTCGGGGAATTACCACTTGCGAACAATTAACCCGTCGGGATTTTATCCCCCTTGCTTGTCTTTTTTTTTCTTTTTTTTTCCCTTTTTTTCTTTTCGAGCTGTGCGACGGTAGGTACATAGATACAGGACAGCGACTGTCAACTTTGTTACCCGTAGCCAATCAAGTCACTGAATTATTATTTATTTATTTATTTATTTTTGCCCCCCGGGTGGGTATTTGTGGGACTTTTGGTGGTGGGTTAGGGTTTATATGGGATGAAGGGATGAAGGGATGAAGGGAGGGAGGGAGGGAAGGAAAGGTTAGCGACATGGGGGGGAAGGAAGGGGGGAAGGGGGGAAGGGAAGGGAAGGGAAGGGTCTGCGTCACGTTTTTTTTTGGGGGGGGGGGTATGGAAAGATAAGATTTGGCCGAGAGTGGGAATTTGCGGGGGAGATAGGGATGATGGCGCTATCATAGTACGAGTATGATAGAACTATATCGTGCCCGGAGGGGGGTGGGGGGGGCGGGGGTTTGAGTTTGTGCTATCTATCTATGATATATACCGGTACCCTATGGGGACCATATATATTATAATGGGGTCTAAATTAGTTAGTTATCATTTCTTGTTTAGTTTATATAATATAGGGGCTCGACCTTTCTCCAAGAATGTTCGGGGTGTTATACCGGATGTTATATATGTATCTATGCATATATATACCATACATTTGCTATGATATTATTATATACTCGGTATGGTAAAGTGGGTATGGTGTTATTATAAGCTCTAGTTAGTTAACTTAGTTAGTTCTCCCATCGAAGCTTAAACGACACACTGATGATACATACGGTTACCTTTATACTCTTAGCCTTTTTCTTTCCTTTCTTCCTTTCCTTCCTTCCTTCCTTCCTTCCTTCCTTCGCTTCTTTCTTCCCCCCCTCGTTTCTTTTTCCCTTTCTCAGCCAAAGGAACAAAGTCTTGTCTTGAACTATGATATGTGTCATACCACCGGATTTAAGTTAAGCACGTGGCGCGAGCACCGTACGGAGAGTCCGGACTAATTGGGGAAGGAGGGGAAGGAAGGAAGGAAGGAAGGAAAAGAAGTGGTGGAATTAAGCTTGGCAGGGCAAGTATCAAAGTTCCAGGTTTCCAAGGATAGATTCCCCTTTTCTTGCTTCATCCATCCACCCACACACACCCCCGCGCGGGGGCGCGCGCAAAAGCAGACGGGTGGGGGGAGGAGGAGGAGGAGGAGGAGGAGGAAGAGAGTTTCACTCCTTGAAAAAGTAAGATTAAAAGAAATAATATAAAGTATAAAATAAATAAAAACAGTCCCCGAAGGGTGTTACGGATGCGGCACTCTGCAGTAACCCTACCACGGTTAGGTGCCTGACTTTATCCTTCGCCGCCACCGCCGCCGTCACAGCCAAGATACGGTATGATACTTGTACTTGCCTCCCGCGCCTACCATCATTTCAAGCATAAATCACGAGAAGGATCGCACGCATAACCCGAAGAAACGCCCACCCTACAGGGCACGAGTCAAGAGTTCCAGCGATACCGGGCTTGAGTGAATGAATAAATAGCATGATGAATCTCCCCCCTCACTGATTAAACGCTTCACAAACTAACCTGACTGTGGTAGTTTGGCTGTATTCAGGAGCAAGGAGTAAGCCAACCAAGATGCCCAAGACGGAAGGAAGATGAAGGAGGAGAAGAAATATTTAATAAAGACTTTATGGTACATTATTGAATAAACGGTACTGGATGCTGTCTAATAATATTTCCCCTTGATTGATTGAATGATGAACATGACCCTAGAGCTCCCCGAATTGCGCCTCGTTTTATTAAAACTCAAATTTAGGTGGTGGTAGTGGCCATTTGTCTCTGGACGGCTTCCATGATATTTAGGGATTGGTCCTCCTTCACGAAGACTGTAGGGGCAAAATTTTCAGTTAGCTCGTGTGAATTATCAGACAATTGGTTGTCTGGTCTGTGGTAGACGTACCAAGGAAATAAGGTGTAGGAGGGTTTATATCCCCGTGAGTAAAGACTTCTTGGGGATCCGCCACTTCAGTCACATAACCGTCGTTATATTTGCGAAAGAGTTTTCGCTGGAAATCATAAATGTAGATCCAGTAGTGACCAAAGCTTGCGGATCCTAGTATTTATCCTACTTAGCGACAAGGTCTATATGACCTCTCAGGGGCATGCTTACCTCTATGTATGAAAACTGAGTGGATGCGGTAGCCCTGCTTGCACGAACCTGTAAATTGTTGCTCAATGCGAGACTGGAGCTCTTGAATCCGAGTTTCGATCGCTTTTGTACCATACCAGCCCATGTTAGTCTTAAGAATGTCAGCATCACTAGGTGGTGTCATACATTCACACTCCTGCCGCATGGATTCCGCTCTCTGCTCAAGCTCCCTAAGGAGAACTGGCTGGACCTCTATCTCGTCGACGTCAGAATTGAGCTCAGAAAGCCATTGGTGAGTATATTCGAGGGCCTCGGGGACGCGGATCCTAGCCTAGGGGCACAGTCAATACCATCCCAACAATATCAACCAAGGAATCCTCACCCGAGTTTTTGTCAGCTCCGCCAATCTTTGTTCCAGCGCCTTTAGCTCCTCCTTCCACACCCAAGACTCCTCCCGCTTTGCCTTGAGATCAGGATCATCGGTTTCCATGTATCTATCAAGATATATCGTATCTGGAAACTTCAAATGGGAATTTGACTTATATGCAGAAGCCTTGGCCCGATCGTACTGAACCCTCTGAACCTGTATCTGCAAGATGGGTGGCAAATGGCTGATAGATAGGAAGCGCTTGGCCTCTCGCCCTTCCAGATCAACCTGCTCGATATCAAAGCTGCTGTCAAGAGCAGAGTAAACATCTCTATCGCCCTCTGCAACATCGACAAGCAAGTGGGAAAACAACTCCTATCGGCACATTAGCTTTAAGCCCCGCCCAGGAGGGATGGCCACTGATACCTCTTTAGTCCTAGTCTCAGCAGAATTCGGGAAAGAGAGTGTTTGCTTGGTTCTTCCATAAAACAGTCTAAAACACATTAGTAAAGCCCGATTAAAACCTCGCCTTACTCACTTCTTCACCAAATCTATCTGTTCCCCATTCTCGTCAATGGATTCCGGTTTAATAGCAGCTTCCACCTGAAACATAACATTACCGATACACTCTGTGACATCTTGTTGGCGCCCAAACATAAGATTTGTATCTGGCTTCGGATCCTGTCTGGTTGGGCGTGGGGGGACTGGAGGTGGCCTGTCCGGCATATCTGGCGCATCCGGGGGCGGGGTCGGTGGGCCATATGTTGGGCCAGCCTTATTTGCAACAACCCCACTCGCTGCCTGTGGCTCGTTCATATCAATGTCTTGAAGTGGGGAGCGCGGAGCACCAACAACACCCGCGGTGACCTCTTTGAGTGGGGGAAGATTTTCCTTGTCATCGGCTTTGTTTTGCTTTCCATCATGGTATACCATCACGTAGTCCTCGCCAGTTCCCGGGTATGGAGGTGGGAGGTCTTCGTTATCGTTGACTAGCGTGGCTTCGCTGGTCGTATCATCGGTCTCGGATTGGGGTGGAACCTTTTCGTCAAGGTCCATTTTATCATCCGCATCATCGTTGATGTAAATAATAGGTGGCGGTGGCGGTGGTAGTGGTACGTCGTAGCACACTGAGGCTCGCCGCTCCTCCTCCTCTTCATCCTTAGAACTCACAAGGGTCAAGTAAGCCAAATCCCGCTCAGGAGTAACGGAAGACGCCCGGGAGGTTATGAGGTTCTGAAACAAGGTGCGAAGATGGCCAACAACTACAGAAATAAGACCATCAGCTAATTGATTCCCATAATCATAATTTGCCGCTCACATTTCTTGGCTCTCTCAATCTCCTTCTCCGAGACCTTCCTGCCTCCCACCCTCTTCCTCTCGACCACCTCATCATTGATTTCCTCTTCTTGGAATTGATCGATATTGAGAATCATATTACGTAGCGGCTTTACAGTGAAATAAAACTGCAACAAGCTATTCAGATAGCAAGTGTTTCCAATGTTCTCAAGCCCAACAGGCCACTCGACAGAACCCTTTGTAATTCCATCAGGATTTCCAGTCTCGAGGTATGATTGAATCCTGACGCTATTCCGGTTTTGCCCAATACTTCTGAGCGCCGCTCGGAGGTCTTGGGTTTGGCTGGGGGCGTCTTGTTTCTGGTAGATGATTAGCTATAGAACGATTGAAGGAACAGGTCATTTACTCTTAACTCGAAAACATTGACAATCAAATCCTCACTCAGAGACTGATCGTCAATCCCCAAGCGACTATACGCAGCACCTATCTCCAAAGGGGTCTCATAAAGATTACCTTCAAGGAAGCTATATAAGATATTACTTTGTCGATGTTCTGCGATCAATTTCAAGGCGTTCCTCGCAGTGATTTCGTCACTGGGATTGTCCTCAACCCGGACTTTGTATGAGGAGAGTATATATTGGTCCTCGGTGCTTTCCAAGACGCTAAGCCATTTGTAGGCATCTGCTACATCACCGACAGCTATTAAACCTGTTAGCCACATCGTAAACCGTGATCGGAATTTCTTATTCCAGCTCTTCGTGCGTTTCAAGAACAAGTTTCCTCGGCTAAACACATTTTCTAGTCTATATTCCACTCACCGAGTTTTGCAAACGAGCGTATCTTCTCACTCCCCCTAGCTGTACCAATAATCCTCATGTCCTCTCTCATTGGCCCCTCCTGGCGAGGAGCGTCAGCCAATCGGCTCCTAAACACGCCAACAATCAAATCGTCATCCGATACAGGATCCACGCCTAGCGACTTGTAGCTACTCTCCAGGTCAGACTTGGAAAACTGCCCCTGGGAGCGCAGTCGGGCAACCTCGAATTGAAGATTTTCGCTCTTTCTGCCGTTGGCTATGTTTTCGAAGCACTCAAAGTAATACGGAGCATCGACAGGATCGCACGCTCGTTGGCGCTCATATGCCCAATGGACAAGACCGTCTGACATATCTCCTACTGCACCAAGGCCGGCATAGTGACTGGTTGCCAAATTAGCCAACCATCAGTTACAAATAGGCTTCCACTTACGGATGTTCTGGAGCTGTGAGGTCAAACTGCCAGCCAAACGTGGTATCATCTAGGTAAGAATGTTAGAGGTTCGCCCAACACACCACTATGCCAAATTTCGCCAGACAGCCTACATTTATGAAATCCCAGGAGCCATTTAGCTCCAATTTCTGCTCTCTCGGTTTTCTGACGAACGCGGACAGCTATTACAATTTGTCAGCATCCCCAGACCAAGCCATGACCGACAGTCTAACATTTCGCCGGAGCACCCCCCCCGCGTTTCTCATCGTCCATTAATATGGTAACTTCCTCCAGCAATCCACGAAGGTCCTGTTGCGTTTGCGAATCAACATCGTCCAGCACGGCAGGGGAAGCCGGTACCCAAGCATTCGTGTCAGGATCCTGCCAAATTTAGTATCCAAAGATTGGGGTCCACAAGTAGGGAATAACATACAGGAGACCGGGTAAAATGGGCCAATTGCATGACCTCACCGCATCCGCCTAGATTACATAGATAGCGCTTGTTTTCAGCAAAGATTGATCGTTGGTCACCGCCTTTGTGATTCTTGATATAAGTACATAGAGCCTCAAGAACTTGATACGGAATTGCCGGAGCCGCATCCACAGGAACATCATCTGGAACTATCCTCGCCGCCTCTTTAACTCTGGCCTCACGGTTTTTCTCCGAAAGCAACAATTCTAGCAGGTCCGGTCTTAGCATCGCAGGCTGCGTGGTAACAGTAACAAGTATGGGGCAAGTAGTAGAAGAGCATGAGAAAACCCTTTTGTCCATCCATCTCTTTCGAGACTTCTTGTCGTAGCGAGACGCATCCACCGGCGACGATAATTTGGACTCATACTGGAAGTGGTGTAGTGGATTATATCGATATGGATTGCGGCTGTCTCTATTCGGACATGGGATAATATCAGCACTAAACTCGACGGGTTTTGTAAATTCAACTTCAATGTTGAAATGCATCCGGCACGATTGACAAATAGCCGCAATGTTGTATGCCCTGTCGATAGGGATTGTCGAGCCCTTGATGTAGTGGCTCTTGTCCGCTATAACCTCTAGTGCATGCTTATGTTTTGGCTCGTATGGCGCATGAAGGTCGGGATCGAAATGGGGGGGATTGTCTGGCAGAAAATTACGCTCTTTCCTGAGAGGATTGTAGACAATCAAGTCGGCCCAAAACCTGGGAGCACATTTCCCTAGGCCAAGAAAGAAATGACAGGCAGTAAGTTAGTCTTTGGTCAAGATACCCGCCACGATCCTCGTAGTGCTAAAGGAAGCTTTGAATAGTAGTCAGCAAACGTACCAGGAAGCTGTGTGGGACTGGGCAAGTCCCGCAACATTTCTCCCATTATTGCGAGATGATGGCGGTGATGGTGATGATGTTGATGATGTTGGTGATGATGTTGGTGGTGGTGTTTGTCTTTTTGTGAAACCAGTGGTGTGAAGGTAAGGAAGTAAAGAAGAAAGACCTATGGAAGGCTTGTGTAGGAGAGGTGTAATAACCTAACAGCTTTGTACCCCACAGTAGGGAAACGGGCTGATCAATACGTCGCGTGGGTGGGTCAGGTTGCAGGGGAGATGCGGGTTGCAGCTGGGAGCGGAAAGGCTGCTTCACAGTACTCGAGTAGGAGATTGGGGGGGGGATGAGTGGTTGGTTGGTTAGGTTAGATTTGTGGCGGGGCCGCAAGTAACGTGGGGCTCGTGTGGCGCTCTGAGACAACGTCTGAGCTTATCATATCCTATGGCCCTGGTTATCGCTCCGGTTCCCGCTGGCTAGGGTTAATTCTGCAGCACGGTGAAGTGGGTAGCGAAAAGCGCCAAAGGAGAAGAAGAAAAGCCTTGCCACCTTATCGTGCCCCTCTGCTCTTTTGTATGATACTGGTACAAGTTCCGGGTAGCCTTGTATCATATACGAGAAAACCAACAAAAACAAATCCGCATGACAGCATACCCCCTACATAACAAACCTCTCTCGCTATCATGACATTTCCATCCGCTCGCCCCACCCAAAATCTAACCCACGATATCTTTCTCTCCCTCCCCGGCCCTATGCTGCACCATTCGCACATCCGCCTTCTGCCCGCGCGCACATTACTCCCCCAACCATATTTCCCATATATCATATTCCTGCCATCACCACCATCATCACCATTACCAGGCAGTCGAGTTTTTTATCTCGTTTCATTCATTCCACGGCAGATCCGCAGAAGCTTCCCTGAAAGCCTCATGCTTTTTCTTTTTTCTTTTTTCTTTTCCTTTTTGCCTTGCCTTTTCCACCTCAGCCTTTTCTCTCGCTGTGCCTGTCGATACCTGGAGTCTGCGTATGCTAAAGATAGAACACCATGTGAACCACTAACGAGTGACGTTCAATGCTTCAAGGCTTTGTGGGCTAGCGAATCGCGCTATCGCACCGTTTTTTTGGATGCTGAAAAATCTTTTATGTTGCGGTTCGAGCCTGAATCGGAAGCAAGAAAATGGGGTCCTCATTCACAGTCATTATTTATTTATTTTCATTTTGGCCCCGTCCGGCGGCTTACAAAAAATTGTGAAAAAAAAACCTGCAATAACTCAAGATTGCAACTTTCTCTCCCAACTGTCACAGGGTAAAGGGTAAAAGGCTCAATATATTTCTGACATGTCCTATATTATTATGTGGGTGCTCGTTGGGAGAAAAAATTGGGTTTCTGGAAATGGTGCAAAAAAGGCCTAAGACATGACTCCGGAAGACTTAGATTTGGGACTGCTCTTCTCACGAGAAGGGCGATATAGTTTTGAATGCAACCGTTACCGTTGGGCTTGAATTTTTATCATATCATACTTTGAGGCATCTACTGATGGAAATTAGATATATTACACTAACCTATTAAAAACATGATTTTCGCAAACTAGCATCAAGATAATAGGTAGTAGGGCAATATAAAGGGGTTTTCCTTTTCTTGACAAAAGGATATAATAATATTATGGCAATATTTTTTTTTGAAAACGGCGTATTTTTATATACCCAAAGCATGTCAACTCCAAAGAAAAGGGCTGTATCATATCATAGTCAGATAGTAGGTACTCACTCTTCCATCGTAAACTAAGGAAAATTGTGATGTTGCAAAATATTTGCACACTCGTCCTACAATATTTCGCAACATCGCTATCTTCCTTCAACCTGCTATGATACTTCGTGTTTGCGTGGGGCCTGTGAAGGAGCGTCTATGTACCATCTAACCCTAACATCAATTTCCCATTCGGAATTAACCCACCCAGAGCACCAGGAAACCCGCCATCTGGAGCAATATCGTGATATATTTCCATTGAACATATCATACCGAACAGAGCCCAATCCAATCCAAGCCTAAATTCAACCCCCACCACCACCACAGTAATACTTACCGTACCAGTACCCGTACACACTTGTATGGTACACCCAAAACAACTCCCTTCTCACAAGAAAGCGGTCCCGACTCTCCCAGAACCATAATCATTTGGACGAGAAATACCAACAGTCCAGGCGGAAAACATCAATTGACCAGATAAGATTCCAATTTTTCCGGAAAAAAATAAAATAAATAATACCAATTTATCCTTTTCAGAATAATATTATCATATGATACATTCCATTTTTAACTTTTTTTTTTTAATCATCACAACATTTCTAATCCCAAATTGGGCCTACCGAATGAAGGCCATTTATTTTTTATATTTTTATATTTTTATGATACTTGCGGTGGTAACTCTAATTTGCGGGTTGGAGTTCTACTTACTGTGTTACGGCGGATGGACCGGTACTCCCCGCTACCTTATAGTTATTGTACGGTACCCGGCTTTGATGATTGCCGCTCGTACAGTACACCGGTGATGGTGTCGGTTTTCGCACTCTGCAAATTTAAAACTTGTACAGTATCATACTCGGAGCTCACCTGTGACTGTCGAGATGACAAGAGATCCGCACACTCGACTAGTCTAGCTGGTATCTTGCGCTCTCCGCGAGCGGGTCGACTTAATCTACACAGAAGGTGTTTATCGCAAAACAATTGTAATAACAGCCTACCTTATCGTATCGATTTTGTAAAAAATAAATAAGGTACAGTTAATACGAGTAGACCTGGAAGTCCCGATCTGCCATACAAATATAAACTCCCGAAAAGAAATACCGTCCGGCCCATCAATACTGTAAATAAGGAATCTAGCTCCTGAAAAACCTCCTCCTCCCACCTTAGTAAGCTAAATAATTAGCATCCCCCTGTCAATAACTTCAATACAGCAATGGGCAGAATACCAACTTGTCATAGCCCCTACGATCCATTCAAGTATTAAAAATACACTTTGCCACATGTCTGCGATACTCCAGCTCCGGAAGGAAGTAAGTAAACGGGGGTGAGACGAAGCAAATAAAAGGTGGAAGAAAGGAAGAAAAAAAGGAAACTACGAACGCCATGACATAATCGAACATCTAGTTTTACAGAGTCCCTCTCCCAAGTTTATGGAATACAGCTAGAAAATATAGTAAAAGTAAAAAAGATATCCACCCAAAGGAAACGACTCAGCCAGACACGAGTGGTATCAACCACCTCCGGGAGGCTTAGTAGAAGTAGCTTGAAAGAATGTCTTCTCACGCTCCTCCTTCTCCTTCTCCATTCTCTCTTTTTCCTTCTTCGTGAGACGAGGTTTCCTGATGGCGGGACCCCGTGCAGCTGCCGTTCCACGAGTGGTACCGCCACGTCCGCGTCCGCGTCCCCTCTTTACAGTGCCGTCGGCCCTGTTTAACATTGTCAGTAAGAAGGGCAGTGGAGCCAGCTAAGGACTGGTTCAACATACCTTTCAATTTGGGGTTTCTCTCCCTCGGGGACTAAGGGGCCACTGTAGACGAAGAAACCGTCTTTCGAGGCGGCGGCTTGCTCTTCCCAGAGCATTTCGGTATCGTCAATGAAGGGATCGTTTTTGTCATAGATGTCCTGGTGTCTTCTCTTTTTTCGTTTACCACCTTCGGAGTCCATTGGCTTATCCATTTCAATGTTCGATTCCGACTCCGAGCCATCAACCATCATCTCATCACCGCTGTCCCCCTTCAACATATTCTCCCTAGCTTTCGCAAGCTTTGGATTCAAAGCCGCCCATCCGTAGCGCTCCTCCGCCAGCTTAGCAAAGTTAACATATTTGTTGTGCTCCCCATTGAGAGGAACATGAATATAAATGTTGGGGATACACGGTTCGCTACTCGCAGCGGTCGTCCCTGGTAAAACGCCTGATAATAACCCATTGCCAGAGGTCGAAGGCAGAGACGGTCGGGGTTTAGGAGATGCGGCCGCGGAAGAAGGGGCCGTACCATTTTTTGATTTCGGCGACCGGTTTAGTAGATCCCCGGCTTCGCCGGATCGAGGCAATTTCTCTACCCTAACACCATTCGTCCCAGCAGTAGTGTCCGAAGTAAAAGACGAATTGAATTGCTTGTCCGACGACGAGACCGTGATATGAGGTTGGGTCGGTGGTTGCGGATCGATCAGCGAGGATATAGAAGGCGACGCGGAAGCACGATGGCCAGATTTAGTAGATCCACTCCTAACGGGATCGAACGGTTGATTGAGGAGAGATCTATTCCTTGCGGAAGGAGCGATAGATGAGTTCAATTTCCCTGTGGTGGTATTTGTTTCTGTGTCGCTATTTACAAGATCAATAATTTCGCGACGTGGGCGCGATGATTCTGCATGCGATAACGATTTTTTGCCGTTATGGTTGTTGGTGATGTGCACCGAAGAGTCCACAACATCATGTGGAAATTTTTGCTGGCGGTGGAGTGTTGGTGACGAGGTTGACAAGGGATGGTTGTTGGTGTGGGTACTTCTATTTGAATTATTTGCTGACTTGTCGGAAACATTACCAGCGGTTGGCGAGGCGGGTTTAGATGATGGCGACGATTGAACACCACGAGTCATGGCTGAGGGACTCCCGAACGCGGACATCGCGAGAATTTTCGATTTGTAATTTTATTACTCCGAGAGATGCCAGGATGAGGTTACCTCAGCTTGTCGAATAAAAGGCTTTAAGGGGAAAAGAATAATCCCAGGAGAAATTTTAATTATTTTTTTTTTTTTTTTTTCGCTGGGAATAGAAACAATGGGTCGAAGTTGAGAAGTAGATGGTGATGGTTGTGAAGGGTGAAGGGAATGTGAATGGGGAGATTAGATTTGAGTGTTTAAGGGAGGGTAAGGATGAGAGAACAAGAAGCGTGAAGTATTTCGTGTGGAATAGGGAGAAGCAGGGAAGGAGGGGGGTGTTGGAAGTTGTTTTGATCGCAGGATGGAAGAGACGATGAAGGAGAAAAGGAGAAGAAGGAGAGGGATAGAAAGACAAAGAGCTAGAGAAAGGAGATGGAGAAGAGAAGAGAGACCGAGGGCTGCGTGGCCAGAATGTGGACCTTTTCAGAACGTCAGAAGCTTTTCAACCAACAGTCATTTGGCCCTTATTGGGAAAAGAAAGATTAATTTGCACTCATGGCAACAGAGGGTATGTAAGAGGAGCTAGGAGGAAGCAGCAGCAGCTTCTGTGTCTGCTGTACTAATGGACCGAATGGCGGTTGTGCGTGCCAGGTTATGGGCAGCAACCGCCGCGGACAAGAGAGCAACTACACAGAATGGAGGGAGGGAAGGGAGGGAGGGAGCGGGATTGTGTGTGTGTTCCTTCAGAGGGCAACAAAGTCTGGTAGGCAGGCAAAGCAGGGTGGATGGATGGGGGAGGGTTTGAGTTTAGTTAGTAAGTTAGTATTTTTATGTATATGCGGTTCACAGAGAGGTATAGTGCACAACCCCCCTCTCCCCCCTCCTGTCCTCCCCTCCTTCGTTCAAACCCCCCGCTTGCCCTTTATTCATACCCGTCTAACGTGTTCCTAAAGGTGGTTGTAGCTGTGGTTGTGGTTGGGGTTGTGGTTGGGGTTGCGGTGGTGGTGGTGGTGGTGGTGGTGGTGGTGCTGTGGTGCGGTGCTGTGGTGCCTCTGCTTGTGGTTGCCGGTAGACTACCGTATGGCGCGGTCGACGTTGGGTGAGCGAGTCCTATGACCTTGAGTGAAAGGCTTTTCTCGCCGCCGCTATGATATGTACTACGGTTTTCCGCCGCTGCCGGTTGCCTGCCTGTGCCATATATTACTATCATAGATGTGCTGGTTTCCTTCTCTTCTCCTTCAATAATAAAAAATGTCTCGCCCCACCTCTCATCCTTATCTATTCATCAGATCTGATAAATGAGATACTTCCAATCAAAAACAAAAACAGAAAAAGCCTCCATGCCATTAAGAATTACCGCAAACCTAAATGCCGGTAGCTGTTCCAGAAAACTCAATCTCCTATGGTTTACCCGGGATAGTACCTACGCAGGCCCTGGAAAAAGGGGGGACCCCTGGCCCTAAATCACGAATCGTAGTAGCTATCAACGGCATCCATCAGGTTCGACATTCTTCCCCGCGCATATCGATATGGCCGTGATGGCCAAAGCCAAGACTCTCGTCCCTTAACCATAGGCGTGAAGCAGCATGTTGTGTCGTGTAGAGAGGGATAGCTCCCTCGTTGTGCCGCCAGAAGCCCTCCGACTCGTGCCATCCGTTGCAGAGGAAACGTCCTTTGCGTGGTGTCTAGCGCAAACCCGTTTCAATAGACTGTTCTTCCTGGCGATGGGTGAAAGAATGTTCAGAGGAGAGATTTTCTTCTTCTCTGTTGTTCTAGGCGTCAGAGGTTTTGTGTTATGTGGTCCGTGCATGCGCCAAGACTTAGGCTGCATTAGTGTGGGTGCGGGATGTGCTCCAACCCCACGTCACCGCACCCTTCTCCTGACGTCCTTGATCAGATATCAAAGAGGACTGCATAATAATATTATAACCTGCTAGGAAATGGAAAATAATAATAATATAATATTATTATATGGAAAGTACGTATCCTTTCTATAATACTGCTTAGCGTTATCGAAATGTCGTTTCACGACCCCCATTCATTCACTAAACCACAGCCCCCAGCGCGGGCCAGATTTGAGTGGTCAGGTCAAAGTTCTGCACCATTGAATTATCAGGGTGGTAGAAGGCAATGTTGCCCATAGAGGCTCCGAGCGATCTCCCACGAAGGAAACTATTTTACTTGGCGCTTGAGGATTTAATTATTGGTGCAGAAATATTTACTCCCTAGTCATCACTTGCCGTAAACTTATCCAGAGGCATTGGATATGCATGCCCTGGAGCTACCCAGGAAAAATTTCCCTGTCAAATGGCTTTTTCTCTGAAACAACCGTAAAAAGCGTCGGACCCTCTCGCTCTCATAAGTTAGATTGCGGGGAATGGTACCCCTCAGTCCGTCGGGGTGCCCAAGAGATATGAATAATACCAGTAGGTTTCATTTTGAAACTCGAGTAATTTATTTCCGGTTAAGGGAGGATGCCTTCGTTGTTTTCTTCGGCGCAGCACACGACGGACCGAGGGGCGGTGTGGGGTCCGGCGGGGTGTTATGGAACAGTTATTTGAGGTTAATCGGCGGAATATATCCCTGCCTACTCCGGTTAATGGTTTCTTATCCTGTGCGGTTGCCCGCGATAAAGCTAGTGGCCGGTTAATTTAGATTGACCGGTATAATTTGCCCTGCCTTTTATGAAAACACCTCCCCTGGCGCTTGTATCATATCATACCATAGTATTTGAGGTTTAAACTTTTTACTTCGAGGGTTTGTTTCTATGTTTCGGACCCCGACGGCAAGGGCGGGGTGCCGCTGGCGCACGCGGCGGTATAATTGCCCGGCAGAGTGGCTGCTGTGACAGAAGTTGCGTAATCATGGCCTACGGGGCCGAACGTTCCAGCACGAGAAACTGTGGCGGAGCAACTTGCCAACTGAGGCTTGGCGGGCTTGACATCCGAATTAGGCCGGGGTTAGGGTTACCTCACACCTGCTCATCTTAGATCACCCCTCGCTGGCGTCGTCGCTAGAGGCCCTCAAGCTTCCCAACCTTCTCCGCACACATCGCACTGCTTGAGCTCTTTGATTTTTTCTTCTTTGCTGTGCTCTCTTGACCGCAGCACCGTGCCCGCTCTGAATTCTTCTGGTCTCTCCTTTTACTGAGGTTCCTGATCTGTCTGTCATGGGTCCGAGATATGAGAGGGTTTGCGCCCCTTGATCCAATCCAAGCCCTCCTTATTTGCTATCCAATACTTACTCCGCACTGCTTTAGATTGCTGCTGAAGACGATGAGGACCTCGACGTTCATGGGAATATAGCAACCGACTCTTCAATATCTGCCGTATCTGGGCCGGCCGTCAGTCCTTCCGTTCAGATACCCAGCTCCCCCCCTCCTTCTTTCCACTCGCGTTCAGGTACACCCGACCCGGACTCCACCCTATCGGAGTCCTTCGATAGTCCGAGTGATGGTGAGGATGATGATATGAGAAACGTTCGGGGCTCCCAAAACTCGAACTTTAACTATGAGTCAATACCCCTTGTCCCGACCGCACCAACCGGACCGTCTGTGCCTGCATCCTCTGCCACTACTTTTGCAGCGATGCCAGGAAGAGCTGTTGGTGGAGGACAAACGGATGGAGTGTTTGCGAATCTAAGTGCGAAGCCCACAGTGGCTGAGAAACTCGAGGAACATCCTCCTGTAAGTCTTGAAAAAAGTTAGTTGGAATATGGTTTTCATGCTCACGTCATTTTGCAATAGTCATACGAGCAAGCAGCAGCCGATGCAACACCCCCGTATTGGGAAACTACGATCCTTGCCCCTGGCATGTCCGCAGACGAGGTTTTCATTGATGGTTTACCGGTTGGTTCCGTTTTTGCTTTTATTTGGAATGCGATGAGTATGAAACACTCTCCTTTGTTGATGGAGTGGGTAGCACTAACTCTTCATTAGTTTCAATGTCATTCACGTTCGTCGGATTTCTTCTCACTTACCTCCTTCATACAACTCACGCTGCAAAGAACGGATCTCGTGCTGGGTTAGGGATTACACTCATTCAATATGGATTCTACATGCGTTCCCGCCCGGACGACTACACTGGCGCACCACCCCCGGAAACCGAGCCGTCAGAGCCGAATTCCTACGACTTTGGGGTTACCGATATGGTCACAGACACTCCAGAAGACGGCATAGGACGAAATGAATGGATCAGCTACGCACTAATGGTAGTCGGCTGGTTCATTCTTATCAGATCTGTGAGTAGCTTTGTCAGAGCCAGGAGGACTGAACAGGTCGTGTTAGCAAGCCCAGACCGCGGCCTCGGTATGGCTGTTGTTGCTGATGACGAACAACCTGCCCGAGCAGTATAATATCCCCCTTGGTTGCGGGATTATTTTCCTTTCTTTTCACTCTACTCTCTTTTATTTATTCTCTAAGCAAATAAACTGCGGGTCCAGGCATCACTCTTTGTGTCTATTGATCACTTGCCGTTCTCTGCGATTTGGGCAGTTGTGTGGGTTTTCTTTCCAGATGCAGGATGGAATAGTATGGGAGGGTCGGGTACAGTCATTTAGTCCATGGACGGTCTATCTTCATCTTGAAGCGTTTCCTTTTCGTTATCCTCGTTGCTCCCCCTTCTTAAGGTCGGGTATCCCATTTTTTTTGTCTGGTCTACTTCGTTACCCCGTAATTGCTACAAGCCTTTTCCTTGCTTTCCGAGTTATGTTGTAGAAAATGGGATTTGCATGTAAGATACATCGAAACATCTCTTTGGTGGCTTACAATCGTTCCATGAAGCCTGTGATTGAACAAACCTGCTGCGCATAGTAGCCACTTCCAGAGTTTATATTATATCTAGCAGTTTAAATACTCGAGAATCAATTAAGTCCTCGTCATCTACTTGATGATCTACGATACCAGTACCTTATACCTTGCAGATTGGCGTACTGTGCTGTGGGCACATTTAGGTATAGAGTAGCGCTGCATCTGCTTTTAACCGTGGCCTGCATGCTCACCTGCGGTGCAAGAATGACGTTCCCGCGGGGTTCAAACCATCACATTTCACCCTAGAACAACCACCCTTCCCCCGCCATCGCTCCCTATTTAACAACCATCGGACGGTTAACGTTGGCCCCTTTACCTAACAACAAACGGGGTTTTCACCATCTGATCAGCTGAATTATAATCATTCCGGGATTCTTCAAATTATTCAGAATGAGCTGGAGATGCTCTTCTACCAGCAACGAAGGTCTTATAACCAATCTGTTTAAACATGGACTTATCAAGAACGATACAGTGCGGGAGGCAATGAGAAAAGCAAGTTGCCCATACAATATTTATGTCACCGATGAGTTTAGGAAAACTAAAGAATATAATCCAATTATTGTAGGTTGACCGGGCCCACTTCAGTCCTGTAATGCCATACGAGGACTCCCCCCAAAGAATCGGATACGACGCTACTATATCTGGTATATCCTTTAACCATAAAAACATGTTTAAAATCTGATCTAATGGGCTGTATACGATAGCGCCTCATATTCATGCGAACGTTAGGCATCATTTCTTCGTCATCTGTCGCAATAGGCCCACCAAGATCTATTCATCTAGGACCTGAAGCATGCTGATATGTGATTGATTCGATTAGGCTGCTGAGGCTCTCTTAGATCGGCTGGGACCTGGGAAGAATGTTCTTGATGTTGGAAGCGGTAGTGGATACCTCACAGCTGTCCTCGCGCACTTAGTGGTGGGATATCCCTGAACCGTTTCGTTGTTTTTCGTACGCAGTTATAGGTATTAACTGTCCTAGACCCCCGGCGGAACAGTAGTCGGTATAGAACATATTCAACAATTATGTGACCTCAGCATGGAAAACTTAAAGAAAGACCCCGTGCACTCTGGAATGCTCCAGGACGGGAGAATAAAGATTATTCGAGGGGATGGAAGACTTGGTCATCCAGAAGGGGGTGAGCTACTCTATCCGATTCCAGGAGATTTTTATGCTTTCGGGACTGAGATTCGGCAGGGCCTTATGATGCGATTCATGTTGGTGCTGCAGCATCTATCATGCCCCAGGCGCTTATCGATCAACTCAAGGCTCCCGGCAGGTATATGCTTACAGATCTTACACCCACCCCGCGCGAGCTCATTGATCACTTGATTGACCCAATATGCGATAGGATGTTTATACCCGTTGATGGAGGCTTCAGTCAGTATATTTGGCAGGTTGACAAGGATGAGGAGGGAAACGTAAAGAAGGAAAAGCAGTACGGAGTCCTGTACGTTCCACTCACCGATGCAAGGGATTTTCGTGACGAAAATTAGAGAAGTGATATGTGTGTTCTTGATTCTCTCAAATAGGAATTCTCCATTGTGCTCGAGTAGCGTGCCGTAGTTTGTAAGGTGTCCAATAGTCGAGGAAACTAGTGGAGCAGCAGTAGCCTCATAACGACCAATTACTATAGAGCGATCAGCTGTTGAAGAACCCCAACCCGCAGGCACCTACGTGGACAGGGCAGAACGGGGTGGGGTGTTCAGTGCGAGACTCGAGTGCTCTACCAAACTTGACCTCATCACAAGTCCGAACCTAATTGGCCTTCATTCTTCCTTCCCTTTCCTCCTCCTCTCCCTCTTCATTCCCTTCCACCAACCTCTTCAACCTCTTTCTTTCTTGGTTTCATATTTGCGCAAGGCGCGCGTGCCTGAGAACAGCTGACATCCACGATGCCCATGATAAACCTCTTTACATAAATATGCCCCCACTCTCTAAGGCGAGTGTCCCTTTCCCTGCGGGAGCATAGAAAAAGGAAAAAGAGCAACCAAAGAGCATCAGTGGAGCAAGAAAGCCCTATGAGATTGTTCTGGGAATTTGGAATTTGTGAGTTATACCTCACCGGCCATTCGTCATGGAACCTGCCGGATACTAAAATAAATTGAGGCTCAGGCGAGCGTTGCCCGGCCAAAGGATTGATCTTCATTCTTGGCACAAACTAACTTTCTTTCCACCTCGCCGTCGCTAGGCCGTGCATCATCCATCCACCAACGTCAATACGTTAGCCACGACGGATTGTAATGATTCGACAATGGCTGCAACAAAACCAATCACAATTTCGGCGTCCACTATCGAAGTATATTTCCCTTTCTTAGCTACTTTCTCCAGCAGCTTTTTTTGTGGGGGGTAGCAATTGACTTGACCAATGATAGGACCGTCTGCTATCCCACTCTCGTGCATTTACTTCCCTGTTGGAACTGATTCCAGCAAAATATTACTATGGCGATAAAGATAGCGCAGTAAGTTCTCTTCCTTTTTTCGTGTTGCTTTGCTTTTCCATTCTAAGGGAGAGACTCATGAGATTCGCTGCGGCAGAAGCAATGGAACAAGCGCAAGCAAACCAAAGCACAGAACGTTATTGCGAAGAAGGCGAGATTGGACCCTGATGCGCTTGGTGTTGAGCTTGAGCCTAAGCTAGCAGATAAGCAGGAGTTCAAGAACGGGGGTGAGAAGAGGGGGCGGGAATGCAAGAGGTCTTCTACCATCAATGCGCCTGCCATTACTTCTGGTAAAGGCGGTGATGAAGGTGATGACAACGAAGGCATAGGAGAAGAGGCGCAAGAAATCGCCCTGGATGGTTTCACTTTTACGACAGAGTTGGATGCTTCATCTTCGCCGCCTGCTACCTCTACCTCCGGTGAAAAGCGTGGTATTGTTGCAGCTGCTATCGGCGCCGAATGCGCAACAACTCGAAAAGCTGATCAGTGCGCTCGCCTTGCTGCGAAGATCCAAGGCCTTAAAGAAAAGCGCGGAGGCCGCCCTTCTCCCGCTGCTTCTACGAACAAGTCATCCAAGAGGAAGAACGCCGAAGCCAAAAAGCGCAAGAAGGACTGGAAGCGGCAGGAGACTGGTCAATGTTTATGACGATCGACGGGCCAATAGATGCAGGCTGTTAAAGTGGGAGATTCAGGAACCATAATGGTATATCTATATATTATGCTCCTGGAATGTCTGGTTTAATTTGGTAGTAATATCACGTCTTTACCATACCTTTCTAGTTCCCTGTCATCGCTGTGCCTTTTTAGACTTGTGGAGCAGGTTTCGCTCCCTATCGACCTATCCTTTCGCTTACATCATGTCATTTTCACTGGTCATTTCTCGTTACAAGCACAATTGCCCTAGTGCTATTACTTAGCCCCATCCCTTGGCACTATCCTACCTTCACCACTATTACAAGATCATCGGCTGAGATCAAGTCAAACAAAGGAGATCGAGGGAAATGGCATGAAACTTGGGAAAAAAATGTGGGAGAAGGAAAAATAATACAGACGAGCCACTAATACTAAAGGACTAACACATGCTTTTAACCAGCGCCAAACCCATGCTCGAACCCCGGTATGAAACAGAAGCACTACAATAAAACGACAAGACAAGACACTTGGGGGAGGGAAGAGCTATATGACAGACATGTTAGTTTGGGAATACCCAGGGAAGACATTGGAGATAAGTTACTTACGTTTTTTATCTTCTAAGGATTTTTTATCTTCTAAGGATATTATGCTGCCCTAGATAAGCATAGCGCATAGAAATCCCCCAGACGAGAGCAACGGATCTAGCAACGCTGTTCCCGACGATTTTGAATGCCTGTGCGTTATTTCCGAGGAGGACCTCGTCATCTGGAAATGATTGCGCACGGCGGGCTTCCATGACGGTAATGAGACGATCCTCCATCGGGTGGACCCAGGTACCCGTGAACGCGCATTGGGGAGTTAGCGAGGTAGTTACAGTACGACAAAGGCCATCTTCGTGAACTCTGGACCAGGAGCGGCAATGGGAAACAAGCTTGGTTTTGTTGGTAACCTTATCGCCAAAGAGCCTTGGCATCACGCCCGTATCCAGCGCCTTCCGCCAGGATCTGTTCGGCCCGAATTTGGGAACGTGGGAGATCAAAGTCCTGGTTAGGTTATTCTCTGTACGGGAGTGGCGGTGGTCGGGGAATGGGATGCACGCTCCAACGTGCCCAGTGCCGAGATTTGGAAGGCCTCGCATCCCATTTTTAAAGGTGATGAGGCTATACGGGCAGGGTCCCGCGGTCTCTCTATTGGCAAACTTTTCTCCATTGGGGGCAATGAAGAGGCCTGCCTTTTTCACAATTGGTCCGTGGTCGTGACTGCGAGGTGGGCGAGGCGGCAGACCTGCCCCTGGGGCTGCGATGCTTAAAAAGAGTCTAGTTCTTGACTGGGCACTCCCGAAAGACCAGCTGTCGATAGTGAATTGCTGGGTCTGATAACCCATCCCGACGACACAGCAAACGAGCTGAGCAAACACATTAACCTCCACCCCGGCGCTAAGTTTCCTTGTAGTGGCGAGCCCGCCCACATTCTCAAGCAAGGCGTACCTGGGACGAAAGACGTCCACAGCGGTAGCCACCGAGGCCACGAGGGAGCAATTCCTCAACGACCTGTCGTTATTCCTAAGTTGATTCGCATTCGAGAAGCCTTGGCAAGGGCTACCAGCACTAATAAAGTCGACCTCGTCCTGCATTACAATGTCAGCAACAATAAAACCAAGTAGCGAATTTGCATCAAAGGTGGATAACGTACAGGATGAGCGACCAGATCGCTATACTTCCCACGAATTGCATCCTCCATATAGTTGTTCACACTTCCCAAATACAAAGCAGTGCCTTGGTTACGGAGGTTCGCACGATATGTGGCTATCGCTGGAACGTCAATGTCGACGGCCCACTTCATGTCAATGACACCGCCCTCTTCAAGACCTCTACCAAAGCTACCACCACCACAGAAGAGATCCATCCCCTTCATGCGCGGCTTGTCCTCAGGCAACGAAGAGTCGATACAATAACCTTCCCTCAGAGTTTCCGGGAAATTATCGTGGGCATACGGCTTGATCTTGCCATCTGTATCCATGAATCTACTCATGATAAAACAGTCGCCGGTTCCATCGCGGTCGTACGGTGCCGGAATCTTCCTGGCTTGAATGTCTGCCTCGGGGACAAACCGGACATGGCAGCGTCTGTAGATAAACTCTGGACCTACGGGCTTTACAACCGGAGTCCACAAGATCTCATTCGGCCTAGCATTCGGATTGTGCCGGCTTTCCCTCTCAAAGAGGCGGACAGCAATCTCCCCCTCTTGATCATTGAACGCATGGATCATGACAGGGTCTAGCGAATCGCGCTCCTGCTGCTTGCTTCCTAACAAGACGGTGTCACCAACCTCGAAGTTCAATCTAACCTCTTCGTAGGAGGTGATTCCTGGGCCGCAGGTGCATGACATCAAATCGGCCTTTGTCAAAGTAATAAACGCAGGGTCCGAAGTGCGGTACTTTTGGCGAACAAAGAACTCTTTCCCAGACTTACCGGGGCCGGCCATGAAGTCCACAGGGACAATTCCGATCAGGTCACTAAGATATATTGGTTTCTCATTGCAATTGCAATGATCACTGAAAAACAACTATGCCGCTCACTGTCAGTTCCTCTTTTCCTATCTCGAGGGTGGGGTGGGTCATGTATCAGCTAGCATTTTATCTTACCTCATTGTGGTGTGGATATCTCCCCTTCGCAAGGATGGTATCTTCGGGTGCGTACAGCCAGATGACTTTCAATTCGGGCTCCGGTCCAGGTCCGTCACCAATGCCATGCACGTAGGCATACCAAACCATGGTTTTGCCGCCCCACTCACTCCCCTCCCGCCTAAGTGCTACGACAGTACCCGGCTCAACAGAGGTGACCTTCGTGCACCTGATATTTCCTGTCCTGTCGCGCTTCATACGGCTGGCGATAGGGACAACGACAGCCTCCAGCGTTGCTCCAATATCCCTCGGTTGGGGAACAACCTTCTTCAAATTCTCGCCGAACATATGGTCGAAACACTTGTGGACCCAAGGAGTAACTACCGTTCTCCTCTCCACGGTTCCTGGAACGGGTTTCACGACGCTAAGATACCTCACTTCCTCCCAGAGCTTACATTTATTTAAACCTGTGGAGCCATTGAAGACTTGATTCCATAACCAGTCGCGATGAGCGGCTATGGCCTGGCGAAAATCATCCTTGCCATACATCGCATGCCACTTCTGGAAGGCCCCAGAGCCTGAGTGGTGGACCTTAAGCCAGTCAATGAAGTCGGATTTGAAGTCTAGTAAAACAACATCTTCCTTCTCAACCATAAAGTCTCTATCAGTTACACAACAGGTTAGTTGGTCAACAAACAATTTGATAGACACCGTGCAGAAACTTACATGACGTGCTTGGATAAGTTTGCTAACCAGACGAACGCTTCCCAGTACTCGGAATACTCGTCGGACGGATTCTTCAACTCGTACCAGGTATTGTTATCCTTTGCACCGGGAGTCTGAATCCAGATATTGCCTGAGACATCATGGGACTCCTTCTTGTCATAATTCCCAACCGAAAGGATGGAGAACGCAACACCCTCTACGTAGTGGCTTCCGCCGGCATCGTCGCTAAGCACTCCATCAAACAAGAGGAGATTGTCGCCACGATGGACATTCAAGTTACTAAGCAGCGTCATTTCGCCGCTCAAACGTTTACGAGTTGGGTAATATATAGTGAAGCGATCAAGGGAGAAGCAACTAAAGTCACCTTCAGACATAACGTCGCCTGCCCCATCTGCCTCAGCTTTCTGCACACCGTTAGCATGGGCCACCCCAGACCGAAGTGAGGGGTGGGGAAGACTTACCAGAAGCTTTGTAAGGACATCAACTTCTTTCTCGACGGGCACTCCGAAATCAAACTCCTCATACTGCGATTTTGGAAATATCAATCGCGGAACGGCGATGCCTTTGAGGAAGCATGATTGGGTTACGTTGCGAACCACATTCAAGTTCTGTTCTTCTTCTTCGTCTAGGAGATCGTCATCATCCACGGCTTCGGTCATCTCCTCGAGACCTTCCGGTGCGACAACATCCCCGAGATCACCTGGCACAGTAGGTCCCTCTGGTACAACATGTTTTAATGCGGATTGTGAGGCCTTCTTGCCCCTGCCCTTGCCCTTGCCTCTGCCCTTGCCCTTGCCAGTGACTGTCTTGGTAGCCTTGGTGGTAATAATGGCCTTGGTGCGCTTTGCCGGAACATTGACTTCGACCGTGCTCATAATTGTACGCCTTCTCTTTCCGGACGCCCAAACATCATTATCGGTTTCACTGATCTCTGCGGGAGTATCCAACCGTACGAAATCGTCAGAAGAAGATTCCCCACGCTTCCTTCCAACATACCCGCTATCGCCAGCAGGGGTTGGCGATGAGGAAGTTTGCGAAGCCATGGAGGCCGGTTGGTTGCTTTTGTGATAACAAATTGAGTTTTGAAATATGAGTTTGGTAATTTTTTTATTGCCTGAAAGAAAGTTAAGGTTGAGATGATGGGAGGAAGGGAAGTGCTATTGACGGCTATGGGGACGGAAGGAAAGAATGATGGCAGGGAGATGGGACGAGTCAATGGTGAAATACGAATTGAAGAAAGTGATGAGGGGTCAAGAGCAATTGAAAGGGTGGGATGATATTAAGTGTGGTAGGGTGAAGAACGAAAGAAAGGCGATGATGGAGCAGGAGGAGGAGGGTGAGAGAAGAGCGGTCGTGTGCAGGGTGGGAGATAGAACAGAGGAGACGGAGGATGGTGACGAGGACAAGGAAAAATGTCCTAACGGGAAAAATGTCAGCAAGAGAGAAATAAAAACGAGGGAAAGATGAAGAGAAACAAAACCGCGGAGGACGAGTGCCCGCGCAATCGCTCCCAAACAACGATCGATTACGAATCAGGTCGCTGGGGGAAAAACCTCGACAGCGGTGGTAGGAGTGGCAAGGAGAAAGCACAAAGCTACAAACCACAGGGTGCAAATGAACGGGCGAAAGGTGAGGAGGGATAGGGAGGGAAGAAAATATTGATCCCGAACCCTTTCTCAGCGGTTCACGATTCACAGTTGGAAAACGATACGAACCTTAAAGGCTTAAGATACTTTTGCGATCGACAGTCCCGACAGTCCCGACAGTCAATTCCCCGTGCCCTTCACACGAGTACTTGTTCCGCTGCTAACTCCCGGCGCACAGGTTGTTTTACAGCGGTGCACAGTTTCCGTATCTTCGTAACTTCGTGGTCTCGTCGCGCGCTGAATCGAAGCCAGTGCCGAAGTTCAGAAAGAAAGAGAACGGATATTGTGGTGTTGGGGGTGGTTGTGTGTGTGTGTGGTTGGTTGCAGGCAGGATGTCGCGGTGCGGTAGTGGGGGGAACGCGTCAAGGTTTCGGGTGTCGTGTGGTTGGCGTGTTCTGTATGTTTGAGTGACGGATGGACCTTGCGGCAAGGTAAGGTTGGTTTGGTGTGGAGACGACCGAAAGGGTTCCTACTACTTCCTAGCCACTTTTTTTTTTCTCTCTCTCCCGCTATTTATCTCCCTTCTCTTTCCCCTGGCACTGGATTGGGTGGGACTTGCTTCAGCATCACAGATTTATCCTAGCTGTGCCAATCCGGCGTTTGCTGGTGGAACTTGCTTGGGTGAGCATGCGGAAGGCGCACTATATTGTATTGTGGGGGTGGGGCTCTATCCTCGAGAACCCAGTACCGTAATACAATAGGACTATTTTTCTTCTTCTCTTTTAACTAGAGTGATAAAGATATAAAATATAGAAATACAATAGATATATAAACACAGCACACTCGATATCCATGAGTCTCTCTTTTCTTTTAGGACGCTACCTCGTGTTGTATGATATTCTTTGTCTTGTTCGTTGATTCACTCGCTCTCCTTCCTAATTGCACTCGTACGATAGGGTACGGTACCTAATAAGACAGTATGATACAACAGCAAAGTGTCATCCATAAAACACCGCACTTTTTTTTTTAAAAAAAGAGAACATCTCCTCATGAATAACCGTACCGTACCAGTTCACGGTACCGTAGTCTATCCATCCATCTATCTGCCCCGTCCACCGAACCACTCGTCAATTACCATGCCCTACCCAGCGCCATAATATGCGACCAACAGCCTCTGCCCGTACCACCACCACTATCACCACAGCAACACGAACAACCAGCCCCAAGAAAACCCATCAAAGATACCGTACAAAGTATCATACAAGTACATTTTCACGTTATCGGGAACAACAAGGAACTTTCCCTTCCTTCCTTCCTTCCTTCCCTCCCTCCCTCTCTCGCTTAGCCATGTATGATACTTCTTTATCTGTTTGTTTATTTGTCTGTTTCCTCTTTCTTTCTTTCTTTCTTTCTTTCTTTCTTTCTTTCTCCCTGCCTTTGTCTTTCATTCATTGATTCATCCTTGGCCAGAAGGAAGGAAGGAAAGCAAGAGAGAAAGAAAGAAAGAAAGAAAGAAGGGGGGAGAAAAAGGGCTTATAAAGCGCCCGGCAGGACGGTATTGTAGAAGGGGAAGAATTCTATCTTTTTTTCCCTACGATAGATAAATCACTCATTGCCGGTTATATAATATATCAACCTGAGAATGGTTTATATAATCGTTCGTGCTCCTCGAGTATGGTACAGTACGGTGCGGTACAGTACAACGATGGCTGTACTAGTAGCACATTACAGGATTGGAAAAAAAACGAAAAAAACAAAGCAATTACACACTAGAAATAATTTGGAAGGCAACCACCTGCTGTGCTGTGCTGGGTGATATTCAGGAGGGGGGGAGGAGGAAGGACTTGAAGAAGGTGTAGTGTTGTTGAATAAGGCCGTACGTACGAGTAGAGGACGTATCTTCCACTGCGCTCTCCGCTTCTCCTGTTAGATTTTACTAATTAAATTTACCTTGCTGCGCAGGAGTGAGATATCATTGTTGGGGTAAATTGGGCTGGTATAAGGTGAACGGTACTTGTATGATACCTCCTCCACTACTCACCTACCTAACGTGGTGTTCGGGATGGATATAATAATATCCAAGTGGTTTTAAGCCATTATCTGTTTTATTGTTTTTACTCCTTCTTGCTGCTCACTCTTTCATAAAGGTCCCAAGGTAAAGTGTCAGCTGGTATTCGGCCAGCACCTTCAGGATACCGTACTTCAAAAGCAGTAAGAGAAGACGTTACCTGTAAGCATAGATTTACTGGTAGCTGATATCATAGTCTAGCTATGTCCGACTTGATTCTGTCCCTCCACCTCCTCCTTTCCCGTTCTTTCTCCTGCTGTAGGTGTTCATATACCTGCCTTTCTCCTCTATCCTCTCTCCTCTCTTTCCTTAGTTGCTAAACATCTCAGATAAAGCATATCCACCAGTCAATCAATCAATGACAGCCCACACTTCACAACACAACCACCACCACCAACCCATAGATAAATGAGTAGGTAAATATAAAGAAAAGACTATCTTATAAAAACATGCCCCTTCACACCTAATCTCATAATTACTGATACAATTTTTTTCCCTCCAATATCCAATATCCAATCTCCCTCACGATAGCTTCCTCCAAACTATCGATAACCTTATCATCTCAACTTCAAACTAAACTACTAACGGCTATTGGTTTAACACAACGATAACAATGAAGATTCAACTTCGACCTTAGTGCTCCGTGTTCGCTCGCCCTGGTACATTTCACCATAAACAAACCTTCACCAGCTTTTTTTTTTTTTTTTTTTTTTTTTTGCGCGGGAAAAAAAAAACAATAATCACAAAGGTAAGTGACTAATAGAGAGAAATGAAAAAAGCTAAAAACACAAAAGGGAGAATTTGGATAGGTGAACTTAAGACTAAAAAGGCAATTGAGAACAAAGAGATAAACAAGGGCACTGAAAACCCTATAGAGGGGGAAAAGGTGAAAGAAAAAAGCATACATATGACCGAACTTTTTTTTTGCGTTTTCGCGGAGAAAGGCAAACCCTGAACAACCTAATAAACACATAGGAACTTTGAAAGATGATAAAAAAAAGGACATTGGTACAATCAATCCCTTAAAAAGTGAGTTGTCGAGTCAGGCCTCCATATTATTCCTTTTGGGGTTCACATCATTTGATCTTGAGTTAAGGCGGGTTCGGCACCCTCCATTGTATCGGCGCCGTTGCTGCCATAGTTGTTGTACTTGACATACGAGAGCCCTAGAGGGCGACCTCCGTAGAGGTAGCCGGTGAATTTGGCTAAGATTAAATGTCAGCCAAACTCATCAGAACGCGTGAAAACATCAACATCCATACAAATTGCAGAGTCCGCATTCTCAGCAGTATCAAACAAGACTACGCCGGTACCCCTGGATCTTCCATTAGGCTCGTACTGAATCTCGGCGCGCTCGACCTTTCCAATCGTATTAAACAACTCGACCAGGTCGTCATTGCTGGTGGACCAGGGAAGCTGGGACAGTCAGTAAATTATCTTCAAGGGAACAGAAAAAATAGTCCAAGTGTAGGGTTTACATTGCGGACGTAAATTGTCGCACTACGCTCTCCCCCACTAGTGGCATGATCCGTGAACTCGTTAGGCGGTGCGGAGGCATAGTCACTTCCACCATAACCCCCACCAAAGCTGCCACCGCCGGCGCCAGGGGCTCCTCCCCCGCGCCCTCCAACGTAGCCTCCAAAGCCTCCGCCACGCCCGGCAAAGCCTCCGCCGCGACCTCCAAATCCGCCGCCAAAGCCGCCGCCGCCCCCACGACCTCCACCGAAACCTCCGCCCCGACCACCAAATCCACTGGATCCCGCGAAACGGTCCTCTCTAACCTCCAATTGACGACCTTGCCATTCATAGTTGTTGAACTGCGCGATAGCATTACGGGCATCTTCAGGAGACTCAAACGCGACTACACCACTACCTTTAGGGCGCCCATCAGAACCAATGTGAACATCGGCACGCACAACAGATCCTGTGTGAGCTGTATTAGTTCATCGTCATGTGGGATCACGAGCGGATCAATTGATTCAACACTAAATTATTGGGGCGAATAGGGCTTAAAAAAAACTTACCAGCTTGACGGAACAAGTCCTTCAAGTCTTGCCAACCAACAGTGTAAGGAAGCTATGTGAGAATTAGAATACCAGCTCAAATACACAACCAGGAAGCGATAGGGACATACATTGGACACATATATCTGGCGCCCACCGGCCCCGGGAACACCACCCCCGCCACCGCCAGAGTATCCACCACCAGGATAACCGCCACCCGGCGGACCACCGGGGTAGGGAGGGCGAGTGCCTTGCTGGCCAGTGAAACGAGGTTCTGCCTCACGATCCTACACCGTTTAAGATGAATTAACACCTCATGTGAAAGAAAGATATCCGATATCTATAGGTTTACCTCTCGGACATAGACGAGTCTGCCCATTAAATTTTGATTGCTGAGGGTGTTAACAGCAGTCTGAGCTTGATCCCTAGTGGCATATTCCACAATCCTGCAGTTGCTGATTAGCATACCCATTGACATATGATGATCAGAGGAATGATGTTACGTACCCGCATCCCTACAAGTAACCCGCGGACGACCGTGCCCATCCCCGTCAATCACCACATCCCACAAGAAGCCCACAAAAGAAATAAACCAAAAAAACACCCAGTATCTTTCACAGTTGTGCCCACCTTCGACATTCCATTCGGAAGCAACAAGACATCGGCGAAGAGGACCTCTCCGGCTATAACGGGGGGGCGAGGGAAAATATCAGCAATAGAACCAATCAAGACAATGGAATAAGATGCCGATGAGCGGGGAAACGAAATGAGATGCATACACCACCATCATCACACACATCCATCAGAACCTTCGCTGTCATTACCCAAGAGATGGGATAAATGATAGCCATCTATAGCGGATAATGAGGACGATGATGATGATGACGATGATGACGATGATGACAATAATGATGATAGTGATGATGACAAAAACGGTGGTAATGGGTTGTCTTAGGGGAGAGTGGAATACCAACCTTGTCGCATAAAATCTTTAAGGTGATGCCATTTGACATCGTAGGAAAGGTTTCCGACGTAAACGCGGCGGTCCTGCTGAGAACTATCACGAAGGCTCTGCATCATAGCGTCCTTTGCGGCTGCACGTTCTTCGTAACTTCGACGAGGTCCACCGGCCCCTCCGCTACTGCCTTGGTATCCAGATCCTGAGTATCCCCCTTGATGACCACCACTTCCACTCATAGGCGAGCGAGAGGACCGCCTTCTGTAATCGTCCCGGCTTCGAGATCTGCTTCGAGGTGAGTATGATCTACGACGATGGCGAGGACTGCGTGGTGACCTTGCGCGATCACGATGGTCTGGAGAACGACGACGTGGTGAACGAGATCTATCGCGCTGTAAAGCCGATGTGGGGTGGTCCATCAGCATTGTACCTAAATGGAAGAAAGTCCAGACAAGAAAAAAGGCAGAGATGTAGGGGGGGGGATGGCGTGTAGTGCGGGAAGACGGCGCCAGCGAGGGGGCTGCGAGCGGATGCGACCTTCCCACAGCGGACGTGACTGCAACCCGGGTGGAGTGGGGGACAAGGGAATCACAGGGATAGGGAAAAATGGGTATGGGAGAAATTTCTTTTCTTTTCTTTTCCTGTCCGGGGGCGCGCCCAGAAAGGATTGGAGGAGAGAGAAGGAGGGGGTGTGGAGTGAAGCATCGAAGCCCGACGGCCACAGGCAAGCTGCCGGTTGAGAGGGAAAGAGCAACATCGGTGGAGAAATAGATGGAGGGGGGGGGTGCGAGCAGTGCAGTTCTTGCAGAAAGCTAACATATTGCCAATGCAAGCAAGGTTTGCACGCAGAGAAAGAGGAACATACAGTACAGACAAGAGGGGAGAGACAAGCAAGCACGGATGCTTGAAGCAAAACGCCTGCTGAATGAAGTGAACGAGGGGGTGGGGTGTGTGAGAGGAGTTGGAAACTTGAAAAGGGTAATAAAAAAAAGATTGAAAATAAAAGGAGAATATTTAAAATCAAGAGCAACAGAATACACTTACGTGCCTATATTCGCGTTCAACAGATCGCCCTCCTTCTAAGGCTGCCGGGCGGTAGGAATCACTCTCTGCTCGGGAACAATGTGTCGAGTTAGCTTCAAAGGGAAACAAGAAGCGTAAGGGAGCTTGATTGGCGGGGATAAAATCAAAGGTGTTGGGAAGCAGACCCATAGGTGCCTCTCCTTTTTATATATAACAAGACCAGGTGGGAGAGGGAGAGAAGTAACGTTTCTCGTGCGGAGAGAGCTTATAGGGGGGGGGTGATCGGGCGTGCAGTGGGTTTTTCTGGCTGTCGAGAGGGAAAAGTTTGGAGCGATTGGGGGAAAAAGGTGTGATAGAAACAAACCAGGGGGTTGGATGATTTTGGACACTTTGGAAGGGGTTGCTGGCTGTTGGTGTCTGAACCTCTCCTCCGGGTTCTTTCTGTGGAGAGCTCTCGCAGGATGGAGGGAAAGGGAGGGTAAAGATCTGGAAAAGCCTTGTCGTGTTATCGCCCCCCCCCGTCTTCCGGAACAACGGGGAGAGGGAAAAAAAATAACCATAATAATAACCATGATAAATAACAACAAAAATAAATATTAACTTTATCATACCAGGTCGAACAAGTAAGGACGAAAATCTCCTTTACCGGTCACAAAAGTTAAAAGAATGAATGCCTTTTTTTCACCCTTTACTTTGGGTCAAATTCTACGTGAGATGGAGTCTGGTAACAATATTAGAAGCATTCTTCCTAAACCCTTCATTCCTTCCGTTGCTCCCTCCTTCCTCCATTCCCCCCCCATCTTTCCCCTACACATTCAGGATCGAAAACGATCATGGTGATCATGGTGATGGGGTATGGGGATGAGGATGGCTATGATGCTATTAATGCTATTAATGCTAATGATGAAGCTTTCGGTAAAGGCTCCAAGGCTAAGACCAAATGTGGGGGTCATTTACGTCGGTACTGATTCCCTTTGGCTGAGTTTCGTCCTGCTCTTCCAATCTGTGCGTATTAATGATACCTGACTCCATTGTACTGTATCGTCGATGCATATTCATCGTACCTACCGGTACCGGTATATCTCCATTTTCATCTTCGAAATATATTCTTCCACACTACCGGCACTTACCACACTCGCAGTATCAGCAGAAGCACTATGCTGGCGCGGCCGAGTTGGAGCCGGACACTTGAGGTGGGAATTCCTATACAAAGTGCCCGACTCCAATTGGGCCGCGCGAGCAGGTACTGTACACCCTTATGGGCCGTATACCATCGAGGGCTCTCTTTCCTTTCCCTATCCCCCCTTCCAAGAAAAACGGTTATTTATTGATGGGCTGAAGGTTGGAGGCGTGGCTGGCATGGGTCCGCTGTGGCCAGACTGGCTAGATGGGCGTACTGGCTAGACAGAAAGGTGGAAAAGCATCAGAGATGAGTAGAAAGGACAGGAAGAAAGGCCTAACCGAGTATTGGCAAGGTTTATTCCTTCATCTTCGGGTGGGAGGGGAGGGGAATGAGAAGGGAAGAAAAGAAAAGAAAAAAAGTTCACTTCTCTCTTGTGGATGCTGAATGGTTGGATTTACTTAATATAACCAGGGCTTTGCTGGTAATGGTCGAGATGAGGTCTTTGGGGAAAATGCAAGTGGGGGGGAAGGTCAGAAAGCCTCCATCTTCGTTTACGGCACTCATCCAACATATTCCAAGGCTGCGGCGGCAACAAGGTAACTGTGATCGCATTCTTACGAACCAATCATCTGAGGATAAAGTGAGGGAGTCTTGAGGAAAATCGCTCGATGGGGATTACATGGACCTGGGCCCGGAAAAAGGGCCGGGTGTGGGTAGAGAGTATCATGGATTGAATTATCATATCCTGGATGCTAACAACGGACACACTCTTTTTTTTTACTTTCAATAAGCATAATGTTGTTTGTGTGGAAAACTATGAACCTGGCTGACAATAGCGAGTTACAGTCCGATACCGGTATTTCCATATGTGTATTCGATTCCTGCACTCGAGTATATATATGTGCGTATAAGCCCCTAACTGCCCCCTTCCTCCTCCTCCTCTCGCCCCTCAGTCTCTGTGTGGGTGTGTGTAGATGCGTCTGCGCGTGCGCGTGTTTACCATACTGGCATGCTATGTCGGGGTATGATAAATAATAATCACAATAGAATTGATCAAGGGGGGCAAGATGGAGGAGGGATGGATGGTTCAAGATGGAGATAGACGCACACGCCAAGAAATAAGAAAACGCTAACTTGCATACAAAAGAATTGGTGCACAACGGTTTTGCACGACATGAGGGAAACGGGGAGATGAACTGAGGAATGCATAACAACCCATACCGAGACTCATCTGCAGCTTGTCCGCCTTTTGTGGAGAGGGAAAGGACTGAAGATCGACGGACGAATTCGCAATGACGCATGCTAAAGCCTCTTCCCGCTCGACCTGTCTCGCCCGACTGAGTCAATTGGACTCTGATTTGATGGGTTCGTTTCAATGGGGAATAACTTGAGGGAACAAGGGAATACACTTCACCCACCCTCCCCCTCCTCAAAGGGGTTTGCCGTTTGGATTCCCATATCTCCGGTCCAAAAACAAATATGATACCGGCTCCTCCAAGCCGGGGCGAAGTGCAGTATATCTCATAAGGCCACCGGCCTCGTACCCCCCGGGACAATGATGGCACAGTATTTCATATTCGATTCTAACCAGTTTTACAACTAGTTAAGGCGCCGCCTAGTGGATATATGGCATGACCAGGGTACAGGCCATAACGTTACTATAGCTGAGCTGAGATGAATCGAGAGGGGGTCTTTCTCTCTCTCTCTCTCTTTTTTTTTTTCTTTTTCATTCTGAATTTCATGCATTGAGAGACAGTCAGGAGACTTTTATTCTCTCCCGCGCTCATCTACCGGCCGTTAAGGGCGACTCCCGCTCTGCAAGCTGCAGGAAGAAGCAAAAGTGACCCGGTGTCTTCAGGTAATGCTTTCATTCGGCCCTCGTTATTGAAGGACGTTTGTGAGTGCGGCTGCTGTTGCATACCACCAAAAGAAGGGCCTTTTTGCTTAGATCTTAGCGTCATGCAATAGTGGCCGTGTTCACAAACACCCTTCAGCTGTGGGCAGAGGGTGCAAGTACTCGAATACAGCAGATATGTTCCCATGCACTGACCATGTATTTATGTATGTACGGTCAAAAGCAGCAGGGTACGTGAAAACTGGTCGTAAGATCAATTGAGAGGTTAGATGCTGGGATATTCAGGGCAATTCATTTTTCTTCCTTAGGTGAGTTGAATCCAGTCGGGCAGATACGATATGATATGTTGTGGTGTGGAGTGGAGGTGGCTGGCTGAAACACCGAAAACGTTCAGGATGCTCGTGATGAGGCTCAAGAAGATATTAGAAAGAATGCCGGTACCATATCCGTCAGAAAGTGAGGGGGGAGAATAAACAACGAGGGCTTGTGAGGGGAAAGATACGGGGAGAAAAGGGAGAGAGAGAAAAAGCCTGCAGCATCCTAACCATCCTAACCCTCCTAAAGGAAAAAAGGGTTGAGGAGAAAAGTGAACGATAGTCTAGTAGTGATAGTAAAAAGAATAAGGGTGAAAGAAATAGAAGAATGATAATACTGTAGCCCTACCACCGTCGCTTGGGTAACCAAGAGTTTTGAGATTGCTCCCCGCAGCCGCCCTCCCGGCCACTGCCTTCCCCCTCTTGCACCTATCGTTCATACCCCAGTCCAAGCAAACTCGAGTCCACCATCTCCACCTACTCGTACACTTAACACATAAAAAGCTATCGCATCATCATGAACAACACCATACGGACAAACCTCTCTAGCCCCTCCATCCGCTGGATACTCTCGAAGCCCATCCCCTCTTCCATCCCCTCCTGCTGCTCCTTAGCAGCACCTCGCATTGAATTGCGCCGCCGGTACCATTCGTACCAACACCCGGCTCCCGCGCTGCCCTTCACAACGGCCGAATTAGCAATTCTATCCGCCTCTCTCCTTCACGTTCCGTCACATGGATTCTCCGATGCAGCACTTTCTTTCGGTGCCCGGGACGCCGGCTATCTCGACATCTCGGTTAATATGTTGCCCCGAGGAGTATTCGACCTTGTACACTATCATCTTGTCACCGAGCGTCTCCGATTAGGCGACAAAATTGGCTTTCGGAAACCTGAGAATGAGCTTCCTGAGTGTTTGAGGAATCTGAGTATCCCCGCTAAAATCCGAGTCCTATGTATGGAGCGCCTTAAAGCGAATGTTCCTGTCATACACAGGTGGCAAGAGGTGCATTCCCCTTCTTCTCCAACGATATCATTTTTTTTTCTTTTTTCGATATTGGAAATTTCCTGGTGCCTGCCCACCGCTGCCCCGCTTCCCACGCTTCCCAATTGCGTATCTGGTTGAAATTGGCTGATGTGGTTTCAACGGATTTGTTGATCAAGGCTCTTGCTGTTATGTCACTCGCTGGGAATATACCCGCATCTATGTCGGAATTGGCTAAGTTGTCGGATGAGATATGGTTCCTCGCCGGAGATCAAAGCCACGACACAACGTGGTACACCAAGCGTGCCACGCTCTCCGCCGTTTATGCGAGCACTGGTAAGGAAAATTTCCTCCCCAATTGCTTAACCCCCAATACTCGTAATGTCCTGACGTTTGTGAACACAACCGCTATTGCATGATGCCAAGATCAGGGCAAAAAAGCTGAATTTTGGCGGTATGCAATAGCAGTTGTGTTCACAAACGTCAGGACATTACGAGTAGACTTTTCCTTCCCCCTTTATCTGATACAGATCTTGAACTTAACCTTTTTTTCCTTTCTTTTTCTTATTCTTATTCTTACAACATCGTAGAATTGTTCATGACACAAGACAATTCCAAGGACTTTGAGGCTACATGGGAGTTCCTGGACCGGCGGCTCAATGACGTGAAAACCATTGGATCAACTGTGTCCAATATCGCGTCATATCTTGATTTCACGGTCCATGCATTTGCAAATGTGCTCCGTTCGAAAAACGTTCCGTTTTTTTGAGCACAAAAGCCGCACAGGCTAACTTGATTGCTCTAATTCCTGCTCTGCTCACCTTATGTCACATTTGCTCATTTTTGGGAGACTGCCATAATATCATTATGTATATACCATAGAACAAGTAATAAGCACTATGTCGGGTTTCATCGGCCAAGTAAACATAAGGCGTGTGGGGTGGGATGTGAAAAAAGGCTATCATAGTTGATTAATTTCACGTTGTTGTCATTTAGGAGCGAGTACTTGGTATACGGTACGGTGCCTAGGTACATTCACCTAGCTATACTCGTACAAACACTGCGGGCCAATGGAACTAAACAAGAACTCGGGTGCCTTTTTGCGCTCTTCATTCATGGTAAGGTTGAGAGGGGTGATCTAAAGCAACGTCCACACCAGCCCAATTCCTAATATCACAAATGATTAATAACTCTTGTCAAATCAACCAATCAATCAACCAATCCCAAAAGTATCCGCCACAGGATACTGCACTGCCCTGCGTACTGGTACTCGAGCACTCATGTACTATTCAAACAGTCTACTGGATCCCTCTATAACAGCACAGTACAGTAGATCTCCCCAGTTGGCACAAATCTAAGAGACCAATAATGCCAAGGGCGTGAGGAGACTATGGTACTGTACCCAGCACTTCAGTGCAATACGTTACTCCCGCATCCCCCGATTGTCCTACGCTCTATGCAAAACACAAGCATTATGCCCCCCTCCTCACGCAAGGCCTCAATGCCAGGAGCGTCTCTGGGGGCTGCTGGCTTGCCTGCCCTGCTGCTACTACTCGCGAGCCTACTAACTTATCATACCCGTGACGAGAGCAAGTTATGATACGCAGCCAAAAGAATACCGTTCCAATCGCGAACACCCACCCGCGGTCGTGGGAGAAAAAAAAGTCCAGTATAACACCGCAAAATCTCGCTTTCAATGAACCAGCCCGGACCAGGGCTTTTCAAAATCCCCAGTGCCGAGGAAAAACCAAGCTTTGGAGAATTTTTAGAAGAGCCAAGATATTTTGCCTCCCATCAATCAATCAATCAATCAATCAATCAATTCCAGAAACCCGGCCGCTTGGAGGAGGAGGAAACTGTTCCTAGTCCAGACCTGTCCATCAAAAGCGAGATCCTATGCATCATAGCCCAAGGGACGAGCATAGGATCAATTGGACGCTTATGAGCTGATCACTTAAATTCGGGGGCTTTGATATCCTGTTGATATCTTGCGTTTCTCGATATCTACTGGTCACTATGTATCGCGATAGGTCTGAATCTCGCGCGGTGAGTATGCCCTGCCTGGCTGGAATGCAATGTAAGCCATTAAGCAAGCGGGAAGGAAGGTATGTGGTATGCTGCATGCATAAACGGTATGTGTGTCTCGGGGAAGGGGGGAGAGGGGGGGGGCTGAGCACGTTTGATATAGAGGTGAGCTCTAGAACGCGCTCGTATTGGATTACTTGGTATATCTATTCATTCATTTATCGCTTACAGTCCAATACAAGTACAGGTAGAGAAGAAGAATGGGGTTTTCCCTGGTCGTGCTGTGATAAACTAGTGACTAGAGTGCGCAGATACTGGAGCCTAGTAGCAGGATGGATGCGGCAGTACCGGTTAGAAGCTACTGTTGTAAGGTATTATTCTCCTAACTCATGCCGGAAAGTTGGTTGGTTGGTCGCTTGATTGGTTGTCTACGATAGCTGATTGGTCTTTTAAAAAATGGCCTGGCACAGAGCGGCCCAGATAACGACGGGGGTTCTTACAGAAGAGTGCTGTTCCATCCTTACATCCCGCCTAATTTATCGATAACATTAAACAACCCCCCCCCCCTCCCCTACTACTCCTTACAGCAGCTGCTACTGCCCATCATGGATTCTCACTCGATACACTCTCCTCACACTTCTCTCGCTAATCATAACTGGCTGGCAATATTTAATCTAACATGTGGTGGGGCTTGCTTTATTTTTCCCGCTACCGGTGTCTCCGTTGCGCTCTAGTGGTTTTCGGATGAAACACGGGAAGGCGCCGCTGCCGCTTTTTTTTGCTGGGGGGTTTTTCTTGCACTTGTTTTGGGGACTGGGTGTAGCTATTGAGATGGGATAGCTTCTTATTTTTTTCTTGCTTTGTGGGGGAGGTGGTGATGTGGTAGTTTTTGTTCATTTTGGATTGGAGATATACTGCGCAGGGCAGCTTGCATACGTTTTAGTCCGTCGTGCTGTTGCAAGTAGAATATCCGGTTGAGAAGGAAATGAGATCAGAGTTGTATCCTTCCTTCATCCCTTTCTTTGCTAAGGATAGATTGGCAGGGTTTTGAACTGGAATATATTCTGTGAATCTCTTGAAGCTTGGTGGACTATGAAGGGATATCGGCAGCACTGTATTCAAGAATGAGCTTGTTGTAGTGATACTATGCTAGTATCGGGCTACAAAGACTTTGTGCTTGTGTCTTATGTACTCAAAGTTCACAGTGATACTAATCCAAGTTTACTCAAGCAACTCCGACAGCGGGTTCTAAGCTTAGAGGATACAGCTAAAGTGCTAGTATAATTTGAAAATAAAAAACAATATTTACGTGTTAGTTAAGAGCTTGATTAGTATTGTGGTTCCAGCATGATAATAATATTATCTATTAAATTTTGTTTATTACAGCATTACCGTTGTAGGCTTTAGGATAGTAAAATATTAAGAGATATCATACATATTTAACAAAAATAGCTTTTTAAAGAGATGAAAATTAAGTTGTAATTGTAGAGAAATAACTGGCCATTATTCTGTGGAAGGTATAGATGAAGAGTAGAGGAGAGAATAAACCTCTAGATAAACTAGTGGAAAATTGTATAAAACCTGATGATATAGAATATGCAGTTTTTGTTTCAGCTACCAGCTTGTAATTTATTGTATCTTATTATACTGATCTGCTATATGGTAGAATAAATTCCTTGAGCAACTTCTATACTACTATATAACCTCTCTCCCTTTTCTCTTATTTCTTTCATATCTACTTCGGATAAATTATCTGAAATCTGAAATTAGTATATGTAGGAAACTCTACTTAAACCTGGGACCATTGCAGGAAGGAGAACTAAGAGGACTAGAAGAAACATTTAACCATATTCCTACCAGGTAGACCATGCACAACACCAATTATTTCTTTAAACAGCCACGATATCAGATTTTTTACACCAGCACAAGGCAAAAAACCCACAACACCAAATACATTCTCTACCCAAGCAGGAGTTCCAATACTTTGAAATTCCCCATCAGATCCAAAAACACACAGAACCCAGAGGGGTAAGGTGTATTCCTATGTACCCTGCACAAATCTAGACAGATTTTCCAGGACAACGAAGAATCCGGCAGAGATGCGACGACTCCAAACCGATCACCCGGAGATGAGCGAAGGGCGGGAATCTGCGGGTGGTGGGGCTGCTGAAAAGTACGATACTCGTAACATGTGGCGGAAAATCCGTACTATGTAGCTGAGTGCCCGTACTGTACAAATAACCACCTCCCATTTTCGAATACCGGTGAGTACGGCATCCCCCAAGAGGTTTTTTTCGTGCAAGACAGGGTTATTTACTCGTGTGAAATAATCCCTGTCTTGTATGATGTGAAAAAAATATCCCCTGGGGGTTGTACTAGTAACTTCTTGCCTGTTGCGAATACGGTGGGGCGAGGGAGATAGCGCTGCATGTTGGGCGGTTTTGGGGTGTACAATACTGTTCGGATATGTTGAAGTACAAGCGATATGGGGCCGTTGCGAGGGTATACATTTGTAATACGGACTAAAGAAGAGTATGATACCGTCTAGTAATGTATACGCCTGGCCATATGTCGGCGTGTTATTGATTGTACTCTAGGCTTCTGCTTCGTCTTGGGCTTGTCGCTCTCCCGTGGCGGGAGTCACTGGACGGGGGTTGCTGTATTCTAGTGTGCTTGAGTACAATTCAGTAGGTTAGCGTGAGGGACTATGTACAATGCTACCCGGCCGTCTTGGCCAGGCAGAACCTTAGTTTGGCCGTTGGAACTCCGCCATCCCCGCGAATTCCTGAGCAGAATATCGAGTGATGGAGTATGAAGCCTGGCTGGCTTGGACTGTTGGACACCGACGTTGTTGGGTTGGGTGAAGACAGGGTAAATTGGGCAGAATCACGTACCGTAAAAACTCTTGAAATTCATTATCGCCGGCAGGTCGCTAATCTCGGGTTTAGAGACAAAGGTCCTTGAGAGGGACTAGTGCCTTCCTGACACGGGCCACCCAGTAGCGCTAGGCCCCCCCCGTATGACTCTCGCAACCCTACTCACTTCCCAAACTAAACCCATCTTGGGCCGATGTGATGACCCCACAGGGATATTCGTGACAGGCAGCGATAATGAATCGAAAGGGTTTTTATGGTATCATACATATGGCACCTGAAAATGCCGGGGCAGGTATCGAGGAGTAGAGGGCTTTCCCCCTCTGGGCAAGAGGGGGATTGATAAGTCTACAATTGTATTAAGGTAATGTTGGTTTCTAAAACTAATATGAATGTTCTATGATTGGGGGCTGACTGCGGCGGGGGCCTGTCGGGGTTTCCACTTTCGGGTATCTACTTAGAGAGGATTTACGGTATGGGAGATGTATCCTGAAAGGCTATCGAGTGTGGCGCTCTGGCTGCCGCTAGTGCCCGTGATTTGATATTGGGGCATCCCGTGCTGTGCAAGGAATCAATGGCCTCTGTTATCGTAACAAATTTTCTTCAGAGTCACTTACCAGGCCATACTTGCTCTACATATCTACCCTTACCTTTTCTTACAAAAGCGAGAAATCTGTGGATGGATGAGGGGATTACACTTGAAGGTTTCACTTGAAATCACGAGTTCGCATAGAAAACCCATTCTCTACGGGGTATATTAAGAGCTAACAAAAGCCGAATCCTACTAGCCCTAGCACACTCACACATCATATCCCTAAGAACTCCAAAAACCCGAAAGCTCATCCATTAAAGAAAAAATTGTGAGTCGCGTATGTTTAGTGCTTGTCACCGCCGAGGGCGTTCTTGGTCTAAGAGCACATCATCTATTTAGCTCCTGGTTCTTTGAGCCGAAAGTGACGTGTGGTGGGGCAAACCTTGTCCAAGGGACTATCATTGTTGCCCGTCTGGTAATCTTTCTCACGGCGGGTCTTGTCGAAAGCCTCTTGTGTGTTGCTCTTGTGGTGGTCGCTCCGGACGCCAGCGGCGACCTTGTCTGCGAAGTCGGTGATGGTCTCTTTGGCACGGTCCATGGTGGACTTGGAAGAATCGGGAGTCTGTGGACATCGTAATTAGCTAAACGTACTAACGGTAGGAGGTGGGAGTAGACGAACGATTTCCTCCTTGGCCTTGGTGGAGAAGTCTTTGCGGTAAGCGTCAGACATGTTGATTAGGTTTGTTTTGGGAAAAAAGTTTTTTGGAAGTTAGACTAAGGTTGTTTGATTTGATAGACTCGTGTTCGATGAAGGCAAGCCGGTTATGGATGTGGAAAAGTGGCCAGAGTTGTCGGCCTTCACAGCCCTTTAAATAATGATTTCCTCTCGCCACAAGCTAACTATTCTACCACATCAATTCATCTATCCAGAGCTTTTCTCCCACTAGCAGCTAACTTTACAAGACCCATCAAACGTCATAGAATTCCACCCCACGTTCCTGGAAGATACTCGTAAAGCTTGGTCGTAAGCCGCCAGTAACCTGATGCGTCCAATGACCCGTTGGTGGGAAGCGATGAAAAAGTGATGACGAGTGACATCATTGTATCGTAATTACAAAAGAAATTTCGCCGAAACCTATCATCTTGGCGCACTTCTGATCATTCACATATTCCCGAGAGGGATTAGCGTCTTTAATCCCTTGCACCAACCATCATCAACTCGAGCGTAACCTTGGAAGCCGCAACGAACAAAAGCTTGTCTCGAAAGCTACGGTACGAGCATTTCCTTTTTCGGGTGGGGTCGTTTTTGGACCACCGCTTTCCAGGGCGAGGCGGTGGCACGCGGGAGTTTGCGTCAGTGGGCCCGGGGTCTTCCGGATTCTGTCTTCCTTCTGCCGTGGATGGTCGCAGGACCCTGTTGATGTACAGTACGAGTATGTAAGGAGTGCACAGGTCCTCGAGCGCTCCCTACCGCCGGTAACAGGAATTGGAAATGCGAATGCGGATTGGGGCGATTCTAGTAGGCTACGGGCAAGTTAAGGCTGGCTACTGGGAGGTTCATGCTGGCTGGTCAGGTGCTACCACAACTCAACTCGGTATCTGGTATGTGAGGCTTTGGGAGGGGGGGAGGGGGGAGGGGGGTTCGGGTTCTGCGAATTATGCTATCGCCGGTGAATAGGAAATCCAGGATTTGTGGGGAATTGAAGGTGGTCCCTCAACAGGCTAGGGGCATTCGAATTGGGTGCAAAACGGGGTCTGAATGGTGTTATCAGAATGAGCTTCTACCCGACTGGATGTTGAAGCCTTATCTCTTAATGTCCGAGTCACGATATCATGTGGAAATGCTAAAGAATTTTTGGTGCTGTCACCGTCTCGAGCTATGAGGAACCGTCATATGATATCATACTACCGGCACTGCTCTCGAGTACTGCATCTATGGAGGCCAAGCCGCTTAAAATCTCCTTCCGTAAATTCTTCTCGACTCCATGCCTTATCTACTCGAGCACGGTAAGCTACAATAGGCCCAATCTGGTAGACGAAAGAAGGTCGTCAGGTCCCTCTCCAAAAACCCAGAGAATTAACCTAGAACGTCTAAAACCTTAAACCTAAAAAGCACCCATCCCATGACCTCTTGCACAACTCAATCGTAGCCTACGGTATGATACTAAGCCTACTGTGCAACCCTAGGCCGTCTTCTGCAAGGCTCCCGACAACACCGCAACTCAATCAACCAAAAAAGCAAGAGCTGTCTCGGCTCAAAATATTTCTCAGGAGCAAGGTTTAACCCGGACCTCAAGGTAGAGACAGTTTGATGCAAGATACCGCATGTATCCCACCATGGGCGCAAGGCTAAGTTATGCCTTTTCAGTCCGGACGGCAAAAACCTTCTGTCGGTACCGTTAGTTATGATTCTGTGGATGGAGGGGATGGATGCATTCGGTAGGCCTGATATTTTTGGTGGAAGCGCTCGCCGGTTGGTCTTTGGCTGTATCCTGGTACTTCACTTGGTATTAGGCTGCTGTTCTTGAGCACAAGTTTGGTACGGGTATCGGTAGGTGGTCTTTGGCTTGTATGGTGCCACTACAGATTGGTGATATCAGAGCGCTAATATCTAGCTTTTTGGAGCAGAAGTTCAAGCGGTAGTTGGTCGATGCTCCCTAGGGAGTAGCAGGTGGTATAATATAATACGGTAACAAAGCACTAGTGGATACTACAGTACTCGAGTGCTCACCGGGATAGACTGAAATATTGTTCCTTCATCCTCGCCCCGGCCCAGTAGGAACCTAGCTATGTTACTAGAATGTAGTGTTCATAGAGTTGCCTTTTGCCTGAAATTTGGAGACTTCTGTCTTAAAACCTTCTGCTTGATCGGGGATAGGTAAGTTATATAACTAAATAGTTTTGAGTTGGGGGTTACTATCCCGGGCGTTAAGAGATGGACATGACGTTTTGAAGGACTATCTTGAACCACGCAGGAAAGCTCTAGGATGCGGTGATTTCCCTGCACAAAAGTTCTAACACAGGGAGACAGTGTGATCCCCAGGATGTTCTTTTCTCGGTCCAGCTGAACCTAGCTGTTTCTCTCCCGAAGGTGTCCATAAGCACCACACTCCCGTCCAATGCTACACTCCCGAAAGGCTAAATGGCTCCTAGTGGATATGCCCTGTGGCTGGTAGGGCTCTAGCAACTCTTGGGAGAGTTCATAAGAAGGCTTCTGCATGCAAGGCTTACTCTAGCCGTACAGAATGCCCCGGATTGGGGCTTTCGTGGACTCTCGGTAGGAAAAAAACCGTATGATAACACAAATGAAAGAGCCTTATAGAAACGAGGCTGATGCTTCGCCGGGGACATTATGTTCTCTAGAGATACCCTTTGTCCAAAGGAAAACTCCTATGAGTAAGGGAAATCTTTATACCCGAGACATTTGTTGTGCTGGGAGTCTGCTGTATGGAAATACACTGGTTCTCATTGGTGAGTAAATCGGTACTGCAGTAACTTAGAATAGGTTGATCAGCAATATCATGGCTAAATGGAGACTATCAATTGTTGGATACTCGTAGTCTAATGCGCTCTAACTACACCAATAGGACATTGTCAAGTCCTTGACGAAAATTAAACACTGTAGGAGTCTATCAAAATCGAAAATCAAGATGACTGTTAGAAAATTTACGGCAAACTTTTTATTGAAATCACCTGGTTACTCGAGAAAGAAAGAAAAAAAGGAAGAAAAAAAGCCAACCCCCCAGTTCTGTTTTCCAACCTAAGACCTCTTCGCAAACTCCACCCTCAAGATCAAATGCCTATAACCATCTATCCAGCGATTAGTATTGAGGACGAGGCTGCTTGGAGGAAGAGCAGTAACTTACATCCGTCCATCTTTTCACAGGCTTTCGCAGCATCGGATCGGTCGACATAACTGATAAAGGCAAATCCTTTCGCTCTATTGGTTTCCCTGTCCTTGGCCAAGAAAACTCTTGTAACCCTTCCGAACCTCTCGAACATATCCCTCAAATCCTGCTCCTCAGCAAATTCAGAGACATTGGTAACTCTGAGAGTGGCGAGATCGTCCCTGTCCTTATAAGAACCACCAGATCCAGGCATAGACTCTCCGGCACCCTTCTTTCCACGTAGATGAGGCGCGACATAAGACCCGCCACCGCTGCCACCAATAGCACCAGGGCCATCTGGGGCAGGGCCTTCATCGGCTGCAGGAGCGGCTGCATCGTCAAGAGGCGGCATAGTATCCTTGAACGGGCATCTGGCCGTGAAATGGTCTCCTCTACAGATACGACAAGCAACCTTCTTATCCTTAAGCTGTTCCTTCAGCTTGTTCTCCTCGGTGTTGTCCTCCTTAGAGGTAGATTTCCAGTTAGTTGATGGGCGGAAGATGATGTTTTCTCCAACAGAGGTAGTGGATAGATCCGGGCCACGGCTGTGCCCCTTCTCAGCTCCAAATTTTGCCCATTCTTTCCTCTCAGCAACACGGGGATTTACGTGCTCCTTGACGATGGTGGTGCGAATCTTCCGGGTGGTCTTCACTTTCTTGCCATTGTCGTTAAATCGGTAGGTTATGACTGTTTTTGTACCATCGGCGTTGTTGATAACCTGCTGAGGAGGGAGGACGGATGGGTCGTCAAATTCCTCGTCGTCGGCCCAGTTTGCCCTTCTGCTCTCTGTTAGCGAGAGAAACAATAGTGACCTAGTAGCCAGAATTGGAGACTTACGAAGATGCGATATCCGGCATTTTATACGAAGTTTTTGTGATCGTGATAGTGCTAAGTATCAGTAGGGAGGCCGATGATCAGAGTGGATGTTTGAAGTGGTGGGGAAGATTTTCAGCGATAATGAACTGTGGAGGTGTGACCATCTGTAGTCACAAAACATCACGCAAAATCGGATTAATAACTACTTGTGCATTCCACAAGTATTCGGATGCCTTGGCGCCAAGATTAGCGGCCCAGGCGCAAACTGAGCCGGCCTGGCGCCAAGACATCCGGATACTTGTGGAATGCGCAAGTACTTGTCACATGACCTCTAAGCTGAGTAATGTCACGCACAAATCAAGTCGTTCGACATGTCTCTAATTAGGGCTCTATACTGGATAGTATCTTCGTATATAATATTATTATATACCTTAGACGTTTTTAATTCTGTACTGGGCTCCGTCGACATTTGGCACTGCTGAATTCTCTTATTTTAAAATGAGTTTCAGTTGCGGCTCAAACAAGGGCTGTTACACTTTTGTGTGACCCAAGACAGATACCTGAGTGGGTGTTGCAGTGGACTTCCACCTTCAATCCCCCCACTATTAGTCCTCCCCGTCAACCATCAATATCTCCATCCTCTAGTCAGCCTCCATCGCCCCTCCAATACTCCTCATCAGTCTCCGCAGCTTTCCCTAAGACTTCATTATGGACGATATCCTTGCCAAATACACTTCCCCTCATGACGATGAGTTCTGTGGCGAGGACGAAGAGGTCCCGAAGCTTATCTCTTCAAAGCCATCGCTCAAACATAACTTCTCTCTGCCCCCCATCGCCCAGGTACATATTTCCGGTGTTTGAGCTGTTATTGGAGATTTCGGGAGCATTTATCAACTGATGATAGCCCACAGGTTTTCTGCGAGCTGTGACGGATGATTATTCGAACCCCGACTGTCCGATTAAGCTCGCCCACGGAACTACTACCCTTGCGTTCAGGTTCCAAGGCGGGATCATTGTAGCTACAGATTCCCGTGCGACCCAGGGAAGCTGGATCTCTTCGCAGACCGTTAAGAAGGTTATCGAGATTAAGTATTATCATCTAATCTTTCCCTACTGCCAGTTATCTGGATGAGAAAACTATCTCCAGCGCTAACCCCACCAGTGACAAAATGCTCGGAACTATGGCCGGAGGAGCAGCAGACTGCCAATACTGGCTTGGTTATCTCGGTGTAGAATGCAGACTTCACGAGCTCCGTCACAAGCGTCGTATCTCCGTCGCCGCTGCCTCAAAAATCCTGTCCAACCTTGTCTACAATTACAAGGGAATGGGTCTATCCATGGGAACTATGATTGCTGGTGTTACCGCCCTCGAAGGCCCGGCCCTATATTATATTGACTCGGATGGAACCCGTCTTGCCGGGAATCTCTTCTGCGTCGGTAGTGGTCAAACATTCGCCTATGGTGTTCTGGACCGGGAATATGACTACGATCTTAGCACTGAAGACGCACTGGCACTGGGTTCGAGGAGTATACTAGCAGCTACTCATAGGGTAAGTGGCCTCCTGGAATGTTTGGTGGAAGGCGGCAGCTGATGGAATGGCAGGATGCATACTCTGGTGGTTCAATAAACCTCTATCACGTTAAGGAGGAGGGATGGACAAGGCATGGTTTCACGGATACCAACCCCGTGTTCTGGAAGACCAAGTTGGAGAAGGGCGAATTCTCGAATGTCTCGACCGACTTTTAGGGCCTTTCTTTCTGGACAAAAGCGTTGCCTTTGGGCGCAATTGTATCGTTCGCCCGAGGCTTCAGTAGCAAATAACTGTTTATGCTAGATTTCTTGTGCGTGATTAAACGCAATAATGATATATCTTAGCATCTTAAGTCATTCCAGACGTCGCCTGGGTATCGTATAGGGGAAGTGCGCCTAAACCCGAGAGTTCAGCCGACACCCATCTAACTCACGAGGTCCCCTAACTTTATTGTAGCCCGGAGGCGGGTCTAATAGCTAGGGAATGAAATGCTCTACTACTCCACACACACGATGAGTCCATCTAAATCTCCCAGGTCACAACCTCCCCAGCTTATATGGTAGACCGAACTATTATTTCTGTTAATTGCCTCACAAGGGAGCGAGTGGAGAGTGACGACCGAGGTGAGCAGGTAATCTAAATTGCTTGCAAAAAAACGAGAGAGAGATTAAAGAAGAGAAAAGGAGGAGAAAAAGAGCGGAAGTGAAAGAAAGTGAGGCCTAGATATAAGTGTGAACATAGGTGGGTGACGCAAGTGGTCACGAGATGTCACTCGTGACTACCAAGGATACAAGAGCACAAGTACGATTTCCAATACACACCTCCTCCCGCACCTCAGTAATCTCTATACAGCCACAAACTACCGTATACTTCCGAGTAAATCGGAGCGCGCTTCACTGACCACTCGAGTGATATATCGTGAATCGAAGCAAATTTGAAGTGGGTGAGGTTTTTAAGAGGGGTCTCCCTTGACCCGTGGATCCCTTTCCTCGAGTATACCATTTGCTACCTGCGATGTATGACTGTTTACTTATCAATGATAGAACAGAAGGAAGTAAGATACAACTCATATTTTTATACCCTCCTCCCCATTCTTTTTGCGAGAAAGACAGGCAGGGTAGGCAATTCCTAATTCTGCGCCCAGAGCGTATAATTAATGCGCAGAAGTACGAGCGAGATTCATATCCCCCTCCCACCCAGCTAACACTTAGCATCACACACTGTTCCTCCACCTGCAACGCACCAAACAACCCCAGGACACGCAACAAGAAATCTCAGCAGCCACCGAAACCACTCATACTATATAACATACAACACGTCATCTTAGCGCCCACTCCACGCGTACCATTTACGAGTGATGACCCTAACACCGACCAAAACAACCTCCCAAATCCACAATCATTAATACCTACTCCCAAACCCAACTCGCCAGAACATACCTCTGCTCAAGGGGGGTACACCATCCCACTCACTATCACTTCTCTCCAAACGAGTAACAGTGAACAAAGTGGAAACGACGTTATGCTCTCAGAGGGGAAGGGGCGGAAGTACTCCACCATACAAAGATATATCATCAACCAGAGACCTCCAAACTAAGGCTACGATAGACACCCGGACGTGATCCCTCCCCACCTACGATAATAGCTGATCCACAGAAGACTCAACAAAGCGCCTGAAAAAAAAAATGAAAAAAGAAAAAGAAAAGAACAATGACAGTGTCAGAATTACTGGCATGATACCGTAGCCCTATGCAGTGCCCACCACACTCACCACCTATTCAGGACAACACTACTTATCTCGTGCTGGGTGGCTGAAGCTGCGCAGGAATGCATTTTCCATGGTACTAGGCTACGCTAGAGCTGCCGGCTAACTTAATTAATTAGTTGGCTAATCAGTTATCATGCCACACAGAAAGTGGCTACAAAGGCCCTCGTCATGACAGGAGTGAACGCAACAGATAGGGAGTGATAGTGTATGATTGCTCCAGTTACCCAGAGACGCTGCACTGTAGTGATAGCATGAAACAGTGGGGCACTTCAATGTTTGATTGGCGAGGGAGGAGATAAGAAAAAGATTCGTTCCAGCCCTGACCCCGGGTTAAAAGTATTGTATTACGTGCTCCGACCCGTGAATGTAATCTCCTGTTAATATGCACGATACAACAAGGAGGGTCTACGGCAGCGCATCTAGTTACTGCGGACAAAGTATAATGCGTCAGCGTAGATAGCACTGTATTCTATATACCTCTACCACTCAACAACCACCTGGCACGTACACACACATCGCGGCACGGGCGCTGCACTGGGGTTTTAGAGACGGAAATTTATCATTACTATCAAACCAAATCCCTCTTGGGGGCTCATACAGGAATTGGCCAATAATGGATACCTAATACATGGTACTATTAAAACGAAAACAGGCATCCCATCTCGTTTTATCCCGCTAAAACAAAAATTAGGAAAAAAGAGAAAGAAAAATCTGTAAAGAGCTTTTGAATGAGGTGTGCAACCTCATTTCGTATTGGCCATCTCCTCGGTTTTCGAAATCGATTTTTTTCCCCTTTGTTCGCTACGAGGGATCTTGTTTAGGTTTTTATTTCCGCATGTCTCGTCTCTATTTTTTATTTTTTTCGTGTGGTTTTTTTCTCGAATGTTGGTGCTATCGAATACGTATCCATCCGGGTGTCTGTCCGTTGATATCCTCCATTTTGAGCGCGCGAACCAATCCAGAGACTTGATAGAACGCATAAAGGAAGATTGTGGATAAGACCGTAATATCGTTTTCGTTGTAAAATTGCCGGCATCGTTGGGAAAGGGATTAATAAGATGGTTATCCCGTTCCACTGATTCATCCATGCCCGTAACCGCAGTCGTTCGAATTTTGTGTTCCAGATGGCAGTATTTGGCTCCATTCACTATTCAGACCAAGGTGTTCGTTGTCATAGCAAGATCGATAGTCTCCCCCCAGTATACCCCAACCCAGCCCATGGTGCATACCCCTTGTTTCGCAAGCTTTTTCGTGGAATGAATTCCTGTATCTGGGACTGGACCAGGTACATAGAAATTGCAAACGCAGCCCATCGTTTCTGGGCATACCTCACTACCACTCCCGTCCACCCCCTCCCCCCGTGCGCACACAGATACCGGCCCACCTGGTACCTTGCCCGTACAAAAAAGTATCAAAAGAAACAACCCAAGCAGTGTGATATGTATCCGGGGCCAAATGGAAACGACGGACCGAGAAAACAAAAGCTACACCGCAAACCCATGCAAGCAAGAAAGGAAAAGAAAGAAAACGGAACACAAAATCCATGCGCCTCAAAACCCAACCCCAGCATCATATCATTCCCACCGTCCCCAGGAAAAAAAAGAGAGGAAACGGCAAAAAGCGGAAAACGGACAAGGGGGAAAACAAAGAAACAAAAGAAATAGAGAACTTTACAAAAGCCCGATCAAGAAGAAGAGAAGAGAATCCCGATCGTTTGAGTGATCCAATGCTGTCTGTTTTGCATGCCATGCACTCTAACAGACTTTTCCCCAATCCGTTTATCGTAATGTACATTCCTCCACATGTCGAATCGTGATTTGGTTCGCGATATTACCTCATAAACCCCTTCCTATTTCTGGCACTCGAAATTGTGTATCACAATACCACCGAAAACACACCCCCTCGCCCTCCCCCTCCCTCCGAATCCCCGTCCACCCCCAATAAGTTAAAAGATGGATTGCACGAGCTATTGAGCTCGCACAGATGGCCCGGAATCACCCGGCCCAAACCCGTTCGACCTACCCTGGCGGTCCTCGTATCTGGGAGGGCGTCGGTTTTGCCCTTGTCCACGCCCAGTGCCGGGTTCTTGAAACGGACCCCGATGGGGTCCGGAATTTTGGTAATTCCTTGGACCTTGTTGCTGTTGCCTATGGTTCATAGAACGTTGCTGTTGCTGCTGTTGTGGGTTTCCAGGGTTCTCCGCATGGTGTTGGTTTGGACGCGATTGATACTGCTGCTGAGAACCTTGATTGTGATGCTGAGTGTTCTGCCGTTGGATGTGCTCACGTGTCTCCTGGCGAGGTTGTTGGGGTGCAGGGGGTGGTCGAGGGATGCTTTCAGGCGAGTCATAGACGTAGAGCTTTTTGTCAATCACAGGAGGTATTGGAAAGATTTCCGTACCGAGCTCTTGTTCAATCTTATAAAGATTAAACCTTTGCGATATTAGTAACTATACCGTGCGAGAAAGACAAACTGATCTCATACCTGTCATCCCAATTGATGAGATTAATCGCAAGACCAAGATGACCAAACCTGCCCGAGCGGCCAATGCGATGAAGGTATGTCTCCGCGTTTTTGGGAAAATCGAAATTGATAACGACATTCACGGCCTGGATATCGATACCGCGAGTGAGTAGATCTGAGCACACCAGGTTACGGCAGACGCCGCCCCTAAAATCGTGGAAGACACGATTACGGTGATTTTGAAGCATTTTTGCGTGCGAGTAAAAACAAGAGTAGCCAAGCTCTGTGATTTTCTTGGCCAACAGCTCGACACGATTGGTCGAGTTACAGAAGATGATAGATTGGTTAATTTGAAGCTTGGAAAGAGTGGCTGTCAGCTCCTATAAGCAAAACCACAACGGGTCACTGGAAGGTACCTTAGAAAATAGAGTATTAAGACAATGAACTTTTTGCTTCTCCTCTACGAACGCATAATATTGTGTCACACCTCTGAGGGTGAGCTCGTCCATTAGATTTATTTCATACGGTTTGTTAAGGTGTTTATCCTAGAAGAGTCCTTCGTCAAACAAACCATCGAAGAGTAGGGGAGCGGGATAATTTACCATAAAGCTCTTTACGACAAGGGGGAATGTCGCACTAAAAAGCATTATTTGACGGTCACTGGGGAAATATGCGAGGAGCTGTTCGATAATCGGTGTAAACTCGGGGCTAAGTAGTTTATCCGCCTCGTCCATGATAAACGTTGGACATTCGCTAAAATCGGCAACGGTTTTTCCTGCAAGATCCAGGATTCTACCAGGGGTTCCAACTAGGATGTGAACAGGTTCGTTGAGTCGAATAATATCATCCTTCAATCCCGTTCCACCAGTGGTAACCATAACATTGATGCCCAGATGTTTTCCAAGACTTTTGCAAACTTGTGAAGTTTGCAGGGCAAGTTCTCGAGTAGGTACGAGAATCAAGGCCTGAGTTTTTGTACTCTTTGGGTTTACTCTCTCCAGAGCTGGGATAACGAAGGCTGCCGTTTTCCCGGTTCCATTCTTCGCCCGAGCAAGCATATCACGGCCAGTAAGAGCCACAGGTATAGTTTCCTCCTGTATAGGAGAAGGCTTTTCAAAACCAGCCTCAAAAATACCCATTAGTAACTCCCGTTTGATGTATAGATCTTCGAAATCGAGGCCTTTAGTCGCAGTGACATCCTAGTGGAAGGTTAACCAGGCTCGTATAGAGCAATCAGCATGCAGCCAATTGAGTAAGTCAAACACACCTCGGTCTGTGGCCTAAGATCCTTTTTTGGCGCCTTCAATTTGGAGCTCCAGTTTGGATCTTGGACTCCCCTAAACAGCAATGGTTAGCGATTGTTGCCACATGAACGAAGGGAATAAAAGGATTTATAGGATCACTTACCCTAATGATGTCGCCTCAAGTTGGTCGGCGAGAGCAGTCGCCATTTGTGAAATCTTATGTCAAAAAAAGATGTAGAAAAGTGCTGGGATGAAAGTCCAGAAGTGGTGAGCAGATTACAACACTGTGTAGACACCTATTAAAGTATGGTGGCGTTCGACTTATTATTGGTTGCTAAAAAATGCGGTGGTGTCGCGGATTCCCAGGATAGCGAGTCCACCAAGTGAAATCAAGGTTGGCCGGTTGGCGAGGTATTGTAGCAGCGTAGGTTGGAGATGAGGTCAAAGCAAACTAAGGGGCGGTTATTGGTGTTCTCGAGAAAGGTCGACACCAGCGTGAGGATGGGAGCAGGGAATGTAAAAGAAAGGAGTAGGAGAGAGAATGATTTTTTAGAAGTAGAGGTAGAGGTAGGGAAGGGAAGGAAAAAATGGGAGCGGACACGATCGAAAAGGAAGAGACTAAAGCCCCTATGAATTGTGCGAGAACGGACACTTGGCGGAGTGGTGGTGATAGTAGCGGTGGTAGTTACTGGCGAAGGTGTTTGATTGTGGTAGAATTTGTGGTTCAGTTGGTGTTGGTGGTGTGGTGGTGGTGAAGGGAGGTGGAAGTGGAGGATAGGAAGTGAGGTGCGGTAAGGTAGTTAAGGCGGAAAACAGCGATGGGTGGGCGGTGCGGCCAGAAATTCAAGTGCAGGGCAGTCAGGGAAGATTTGACAACACCGGAAGAGTCTCAGCGAATCAGCAGAAAGCGGCCCCCATAGTATCAAGCCGTTATCCCTAACCCTTAGCGCCGAAGCGGGGCAAAACGAAGTGACCTCTGGGGACACCTTTGGGGGCTAGGCGCAATGCAAACTTGCGGTATGACATTGTACCCCCAACCATGATAGCCTCGTTTTTTCTATGTAAGTGTATGGACTTTACAAGCAGTATGATACCGCCGCTAGAATAGTATTCTAGTCTGAAATTGCTTCCCCCTTGATATTTTGCCATCAAACCCAAAGAGAAAATATAAGAGAAAAGAAACAAGTATACACAAGAACAATAATCATCAAACATAAAACGCTACCATTTACGCCTTTCCTCTTCATATTGGTACAATTTTCTGAGCAGATTGTTAACCCACCTTTGGCCCACCACTATTAATCAACAACACCTGCACCTCCCACACCCCCTCCGCACTATCTTTTTCGCCCAGAGTTCGCCTTGCCTGCAGCGTAGGAGCAGTAACTGTCCTCAATGGATACAACCTCGTAGGTGCCTTCCTGGGATGCAAACATGCTGTATTTATAGCCGTCCGTAGTCTGTGAATGCATTTCAAGGATTCTGGGCTTTGAGCCCTTCTTGGTAATCTCACTGCGAGTATATCTATCGAGTAGAAATATTAGATATAACCTTAGATCCAAGAGGTGGTGAAATAGTTAAATACTCACGTGAATGTAAATGGTGGGGTGCCATAAAAGTCGAAGTGGATTTCAGCCTGGTCACCTAGTATCACTCGTCAGAATGATTTTCTAAAAGCTTCCGGGAGGGAGGAGAAATACCTTCGGGAATACCCCTGACCACTGTATAACCATCGCTAATCCGAACGGAAGGCACCTCGCGAACAATGTAAGTGAGTCCAACGTTCACCTTGCAGTCGCTCGCAGAGTCCTGGAGTCCCGTGATTGTGAAATTACCAGGCTTCTCCGCTACACGGGCAAACTCGGAAGGCTGGTTTTGTGCCTTCATCAAAACACCATTCCATTCATACTCAACAGCAAAAGGAGGGACCCCCGAAAGTGTGAAAGATATACGGTCCCCGACGCAGTAATTCGTTTGTTGACTGGAAGGTGAAATAGTTGGCATATCAGCAACAGCCACCATAACGTGGGGACCCTCCATAGTCTTTCGTACACATCCACGGGCATCCTTCACTTTGAGGACACTAACTGCGTGGCTTCCCAGGGTTAAAGCGTGGCTTGGAATTCTAAAATTGAAGATGGTGGAATCAATGTGCGGGATGTTAATGACATCACTCTTTCCAGTGTTGAAGTGTTTAATATTGATGGTCAATGAGAAGGGCGCTTTTCCGTGAAGGTGGATGGGAATTATATCATCCCCTGCGCCTGCATCCAAACAATACTTATAGACCTTGCTAGGATTTGCGAAGCTTGTGGACGGCCTCGAGTGGATTGTCTGTTCAAGAATAATCGGATTCTGGACAAGGCTCTCCTGTGGGCCGTCGTAAAGACTATCTGCAATCCGAGAAAACCGATACCGGCTGACACCCGCCTGGGATGTTTCCAAACGCACAGTAGCAACGCCAAGGCCGGCGGTAAGTCTTTGGGGGATTGGGTCGAGCGCTCTTTTGGAATCATAACCCTCAGGTCTGAAGGTCCGTTCATAGTCAATTGTGAAAGGCGGGCTCCCAACGAAGGCAAGCTCGACAGCATCTTCATCTCCTTCGCAAACATCTTTTCTGGTGAACACACCACCCTTGGTTATGGATGAAGATTCTGCTAACTTCAACATCGGTCTTGCTATCCAGGTGATTAGGAACGTCCCGTCTGATTCGGTTATTGTTCCAGGGCACCCATTGTCATGTACGCTCTCAAGCTTGTACCGACCGGGATCCCTGACGGTTAGGTAGGCATTGGAACCGGAGAATTTGAGCTGCTTAGCAGGCTCACTACTGTCTAGGTTTCGGATGGTTACATCCCAAGGCTTAAAAGCAAGATTAGTAAATCCACCTGCCAAAGATGAAAGAGGGAATCCTCACACTTTCGCCGGTTAAGCGTAATGGAATGTCTACAGTCTTCCCTTCTAGAGCTCTTACGGACATTTTACCTTCGACCGACGAAAACTGCGCCTTCGGCCTCTGCCACCTGACATCGATCTTAGCCTCAGACCCAACAAAAATCTGGCAGCCACTCTCATCCTCAACCGTGGTCAGGGCCAGCGCATATTCTCCACCATTCGCCAACGGAGGGGTCCTGATTGTATGGATACCGGTCGTGATGTTAGTTTCCGTCATTTTTGTTCTTTTGCCGTTATGAATGAGTTCGTAGTTCAATGTCAACGGGGGCATCCCCTGCATCTTAACGTCAAATTCGACAGGCTGATCAATACAGGCCTTCTTTCTGGGAGAAGGATCTACGAAGGTCGCCCCGGCCATCGGTTTGACAGTTTGCTCCACATGATTAGTTTTTGGATCGATCTTGACATTAGCGTAATTCTTGTCCCGCAAACTGAAAAACTCATATGCATAGTGACCAGCATCAGCAGGGGTGAATTGCACTTGATGCCTGGTGCGTTCGATTGTCAATGTCTTGACTACCGGGTTCCCATTATCTTTCACTAAGCGGTAGGAAAGCTCGAAGGGCGGAGCTCCAACAAGTGTAAGATCGATCGTAAGACCAATTGATGATCCGGTGCATTTGTCGAGGATCTCGTCAGATCTCATAGCCATGCTTGGCTCAGGAGGTGTAATGACAAGACATGAAGCTGGCTCCATCACATCGCCAGAGCAAAAGTCACTAGAAATTGTCTTCACGCTATAAAGACCAGGTTCTTTGATGGAGACAACTTGGTTAAGGGTCTTGAGTTTATGTAGCTTCACTGCTGCATCCGAAGCATGCTCAGAGGCCAACTCAAGCTTCCCGTACGGCGTGAAAGTGATCTCAACCTCATACGGCGCATCATCTTGACCAGACAAGAGCTGTATAGGAAGAACTCCTGTAGTTCCCTTCGGCAAGTCCATTGGATGCTGAGGATCGCAGCCAAGAAAGCGAGCAAGCGGCCTATCATGAACCTTGAGATTTTGCGAAAGGCTGCCCCTCCTAGGAACGACATAATCGCCATCCTCATAAGCAGCATTGTAATCGACAGCGTTACCACAGGCATCGGAAACCTTGTCCACCGAATAAACCCAGTCGCCAGAAAAACCGAGTGATTCATTAAGAGGCACAGGGATATTCTGGCGCTGAGCCCAAGATAGGGTAGCTTCACCCTGCTCCGCCAATGTTCCATCGCTGCTGAATCCAGCAAGCAGCGGCGATTCGAAGTTCTCAGGATGAATACTCTGGACGGTAAACACAGTAGGCTTTCCTTTCATTTCACGGCTGTATGTAATTTGAAGAGGCGCAAGGCCCTCTACTTGCAGCGCAAGATCCGACATATCTCCTTTGCACTTATTCCTTTTATGCGTAGGGGAAACTTTGAGTGTCGCTTTCGGGCAGGACACGACAAGAGCCTCAGATCGATAAATGCGGACATCTAATTGCGTCACGTCTGTGACTTTGGTAAGGCGATAAAGGCCAGGCTGTTTGACTGAATATGAGAGAACCTGTAACTTTGGATCCTCGTCTTTCTCAGCCCGTTTAAGCATCTTCTTAATCTCCTTAGTGCTAATATCGATCATATCCGCGCCCCCAGTCTCAAAATCAATTCTGGCAAGCTGCATGTGAATAGGGTTCGTTCCATTAATCCGGATAGGGAGGTTGATCGAAGTGGCAGCCTCACCCAAACAGAAACAGTTTGCGTTCGGATTCAGTTTGACGGCACTGCAAAAGTAAGCTCAGAAATGACAATCAAATCGAAAGGAACGCACCCTTCGGGTAAAATGTGAACCGTATACTTTCCCTGAATGTGGGAGTTGTTGTTTACGATATCATACCACTTGACACTTTTCTCCGAGATGGAAACCTCCCGATCGTAAACAACTATAAAAAAAGCAGCGAAATCAGCTATGAATGCACCGGCCACCGCAAGCAAGGGCTAACTCACACTTCCAAAGGCCCCCAAGAATCGCTGTAATAGGTATCTCATATTTCAGACTTAAAAAGATGTCCACCACCGAGAAAATAGCTATAGCACGCAAGGTGAAATTCGGGGTAAAGGTGAGCCAGGGTATCCGAAGTAATGGCAGGAACCAAAAAAAGCAGCCATCCAGGACTAGCCATTTAGAGCAGAACCAGAGTTCAGATATCGAGTCTCCATCTGTAGTATACAATCGCGCGATGTCATAAAACTTCCACGCTTGAAGAAGTACAAAGAAGCCAACCGCATACAACCGCTGCGTCGGCGCATCTAGCGTATCGAGCGATACTAATGGCGGAAGAGAAACATCTCCGGTTTGTACTAGGCTAGGCGGAGCAGTCGTCGTACGAGGTGGAGATCCCCGGGCTGGAGGTGTGGGCGTAGGAGGTGCTCGACGTGTCCGAGCAGTCGCAGGAGACCTTGGAAAGGACGCAGGTATCCTAGGAGTTTCGTCACTCATGATGAAGGCTCAGGTCATTGAGTGAGAAAGAGGAAATAGGAAAAGGACGTGCTTCAGAGGTGGTGGTTGAGAGTGTCAAGCGTGGCTTTCTTGTTGTTTTCTCGGGAGTCTCTTGCCAAGGCCAAAGGGGATGCCTTCTTAAAAAAGTAAAAAAGTAAAAAAACACCTCAAGGAAAATAAGACAACGCGTCTTATTCGGTAGGGCAACCCCTTTGAGATGATTGACGCACGTGACATAAGGCTGAGCTTGAAAGGTGGCTCGCGTACTTCTCGCAACCATCACCAGCCACAAAAGCCTAAGCTGTTCCACAACAAAGTTCTGCTAAACTCCCTACCGTGTGATATTGGTAGTCTACGAATCTACAGACGCTATTTAATACATAGGGTGTGAGCACAAGTGAGGCTATTTCGGTTTTTGCTCAAAAAAAAAGTCTGTTGAGCTCTTGCCAGCAAATCCCATACGGTAGTAAACTCTTGGCAGCAAATCGCATACTAAACTCTGCCAAGAGTTCGACAGACTTGCCCGCGACCCCCTCTACGGTCACCTCTCCCACAGTCCCACCCCCACACATACTCCCTCTCTCTTCGACCCGCCGCTTGTTTCTCCTCCCTCACCCAACCATCAACCCTCGATAACCTCATCGCTACGCTACTCCATCTTTGCTTCTTTTGCATCAATTGCCATTGCGAAATACGTTGAAGCGACGAACATGACTTCCTCTAATCAAGTTGGAGAGTCCACCCATATTAAATCTGCTATTAGCCCCTGCGCCGCGCCTGAAATTAGGGGCATTGTAGAGCAAAAGGAAAACTGGGGAGGCTGGGCAACTACTTTGAACGATGCAGTAAGCTCTTGTCATTGGTCACCGAATTTTATGGCATCTATCCTAATACGCTACTCCGTATCTTTCGCAGACCATTTTCGAGTACATTATGCGCCAAGTTGGCTGCGAAAGCGTCGCTGTGAAAGAACTTTACTCTATGGAGGAGGACTACCTTCAAGAGGAGAAGTAAGTTGATAGAACGCTATGCGACTTGTAGAGAATATTATTGCTAACCAAATTAAATTCACAGATCTTGCTATGGTATAATTTTTCTCATGCCATATAATGAGCACTACGAAACTCAAGCTGGGGAGGAACTGACGAACCTCCCCGATGGAATGTGGTATAGTAATCAAGTACGATCTCTCCCTTCTGCGCATCAACTTCCGCCCCTTTAATACATTATCCATAGATCGCCGATAATGCCTGCGCCTCCTATGCGCTGCTAAACATCCTGATGAACCTCAACAACGTGCCGTTGGGTACACAGCTTGAGGGGTTCCGTGAATTCACTCTTGGGCTTCTGCCTCCTCACAGAGGCCAGGCGGTCGATGGGTTCAAATCAATCAAGAATGCTCATAACTCATTTTGTTTCAGGTATGAAATCGAGGAGGCAGATTTAATACTCTACGAGGAAGCAGTTGGGGACTCGGATTCAAAACTCGAGCCCGGATCCAAGGAAAATGCCAGAAAAAAAGGCAAGCTTAAAGAGGCAGAAGCAGCACAAGACCAGGCCGACCAAATCGATGGTCCTCACCACTACATCGCATACGTTCAAGTAGGAGGGTGCCTATGGGAATTGGATGGCCTCAAGCAAACGCCTTTCAAAGTAGGAGATTGTAATAACGAAAACTTTGCTGTCCGCGTTGGCAGTCGTATGCGTGAATTGACTGCCAGGTGCTCTGATTTGAGCATTGACTTCGGCATATTCGCCCTTGAACCTGCAAAGGCGCCCCAATTAGACAAACAGCACCAGACCAACGCGAGGGAGATAGGCGCCATCGAGCGCAAGCTACAGGATACAGATCCTGACTCTTCCTTGCGCACGGAAGATCTGCTATCGGGCCTCTTAATCCTACCCCCCTTAGATACGGATGATTTTGGACACCATGATGGGATGACAACGGAGCAGCTGCTGGAGCTCCGTGCCAATTTGATCCAGAAGCAGGGTGAAATTGAGATGGAAAAGGATAGCCTCTTCAATGAGGAGTCTAGAAAGGCTTTGGAGCTGGCGCGAAACCGGCACGATTACGAGCCGTTCATCCTTACGATGGCAACGATGGTCTGGGAGCAACAGCAGCAACAGCAGGCCGAAACAAAAACTAATAAACCAAAGAAAAAGGGAAGGAAAGGGCGTTGATACTAATCACACCCAATCCCTTACTTCTTTCCTTCCCATTTCCTTTGTATTACTCCGTTCCCGATTCCCCTCGTTTGGTTTTACTCATTGAATGGCGTGTCTGGTCGGTTGGCTTGGTTTGGTTCGGTTTTGTTTGCTGTTTTTCTCTACCGACTTTCGCTGTCTTCACGATTGATCTCTTGGATCCCTTCGCCCGCCCTATGCTTCTGAGGTAGGCTGGTGCTAGCACGCGTTGGTTAGATGTTTTAGAGCAATTTGTCTAGTTCCGTTTGAGCAGCCATTTGGTTGATTCCCCTCATTTCGCACGGCTCATCCTCGTTTCTTGTCTTGGTCAGGGGGCCACTCTGCTTTCACACACACACACACACACATACACATACACATACACATATATACACATATACCGGTATATTCTTTTCTAGTTTCACATCTCTACTTTATTGTCTGTTGCAATAGTTCTGCTCGCCTCCGTTGGCTGTCTTCCCATCTACTTCTTGCGCCCTCATTTACTTTCGCCTCATCTTTGCAATTTGCCCTTTTTTTCTCTTTACGATTTGTATCAACACCTTATTTCCTTTTCCAACACGCCCCACGGGGTCGACTAGTTTCTCTCTCTCTCTCTCTCTCCATTTTTCTCACATTAACTCTTTCCGCCTGGTTTTGCCACGCCATACTGTACCGTAAAACCAAAATAATCGAGAATCTAGCTAAGGCATTGGGGTGCCTCTCCAAGTAAGGTCTATTGCATTTTTCTTTTTAAAGGGGGATTTTGGGACGTCCTGGTGTCATTCTTGATTGCTCTAGTTTTTACGGTACTCTAGTCAAACGAACAAACATACAATGATAAAAGCCAAGGGCTTGTTTGGCACGCCATGATTCGAGCTGTTCACGATCTCAAATCATGACTTGGGAGTTGGAAAATCGCAGACAGGTATGTCCGGCCGAGGGCCGTTCGCAAAAAAATACAACTCGTGGTTTAGAAGTCAAGATCTCGAATCATGGGGAGCCAAACAGGGCCCCGACGCATCACCCTGGCCATCTGCAGTAAGTCCCATCACAGCTTATCACTCACCCACTTAGCGCCAGTCGCGGTAGCAGATAACTGGTCGCGAGAAATAGCTCATACCCCCACAACGCATTACGCTACCAATACCAAACATCCTGTACTCGAGGGAGGTAAAATACCTCGGGCACCGTACCATACTAGCAGCCAACACGAACCCCACTAGCTAAAATCGTGAGCGTGCTGCCATAAGGAGGTCCTGCGGTGGTTCCTTTTTGTTTAAAAAGAAAAAAAGGTGGAAAAAACCCGGGCGGACACTCTAACCTACTGCGGTACCGGTACTAGTACTGAAGCCACAGTCGCCTCACGACCTTCGACCCTTCGATCGGCCAATACGGTAGACTATCATAGCAGAGTCGTATCAGTTTATTCCTTACACTTGACCCCCCCCAGTAACGAATCAACCGAAGGTGCTTGCTACAGTATCATACCTAAGAACTAACCTCCTCGGGAAACCCCGATCACAAAAATGGTCCCATGCCCTGGGTACAAGTATGCTCGAGTACAAAAAAAGGTATCATCATACAATATCATATCGTACCCTCCTTCCCATCACTCTCTGCTGATGTTATCACGATACGATACGATACAATCGCACCCCGCTATAAGGCATGCCAAGAGTTCAGGATCTTTCGTCCATCCAGGTTTCCCGAATAAAAAGCTCCATAATAGCGGGGGCGCGACTCTCACATACCCGGAGGTGAGTTGCTATTGAGCTGCAGCTGCAAACGGAGCGGGAACTCTTTCAGCACCTACAGTAGCTGATTGTCTCAATGGAAAGAAGACCTAAACTTATAGTATCACACTGTACCGTACCTTACCCGGCCGGCTGTCCCGCTGCGTGATCTCTCCCTTCTTCTTCTTCTTCTCCTTGTCAGTATCATACCGTACCGTACTGCCCTAAGTTACCTGTATTATGGTGTTGTGCCAACGATAGCCATTCTGCAGCACCGCACCGGCGACTGCACGAGCATAGCACTGCACCCCTACAGCGGGGCTAAGATCCGGCCCGGCACGCGCTGTTGGATGGGGTGAATGAATGAATAAATAAATATTACTCCTGTTATTATTAATCAAACATTGCAACACAGATTTATGAGCGGACCGCGGTGTTATCGGTAGGGCAATGGTCAAATTAGGGGGTTTCCTTTTTTCCTTTTTTCTTTCTCTAGAGAAATGGTTCCTGGCCCCCCCACCAGGGGACGATTGCGATGCATGCAATAGTACAAGTTTTGTTTCTTCCTTTCCCTTTTTTCTTCTTCGTAAGGTCGCTTGTCATATACACTTACCATACCCGGACGCTGTGCTTTTTCTTCTTCTTCTCCCTTTCTTTCTGACCCTGGGTGCGAGCGAGTACTGCTACATGCAATACAAGTCATCAGACTTACCATACACTCCAAGTACTGAATAGCGTCAAGGTAGCATGATAGGCCTCGGCACGAAAGGACAGTATTCGTAGTGTGAGCTACGGTCTCTGGTTGAGTTAGCTATCCGTGCGCTGTTATGGTTACGAATTACAGCACAAGTACCGGTGCTGTAGCTTCATGCAGGATGAGTGGCAAAGCGGTTCGAGAAGGTCAAGTTGCCTGTATTAGCCACCAGGGTGTGATTTAGGACGGGGGCGGAAACAAATGACCGAGTGGCCAAGAGGGGTGGGATGGCGAGGTTAAGAAGGGGGGCCCAATTTATGCTGCTTGTATCATACGAGATGCGGTTTTTTTTACGGAACTTGTTGATAATAGGGGAATCAAACAAGATAGTATCCATGGCTTCATAGTCATACAAAAAGGCAAGGAATATAAGAGTTTCTCCATTATTTGCAAATTTGACTACACGCTAGCTATAGAATCACCCACCAGTCCCCACAAAACACCACAAGTTTCGTACCAGCTAAAGTTTGTTTCGTTACAAGTCGCAATGTTTGAATTCACCCATCATCCGTTAAACATAAAGCTCCACCACCACCGAGAATCAGGAAAAGTTGTTTAATTTGCACCATCCCTAATGGAAAAAAACAGACTAAAGAATACCCATCCGCCAAGTCCACCGTGATCCATACCATCACTAAATGGCATACTTCCTAGTCCACTCCCTAGCCGTAGCCTCATATCTGGCACGATCGGTCTTGTAGACATGTGCAATCTCAGGGACGAGGGGGTCATCGGGGTTCGGATCTGTAAGCATCGAACAGATGGAAAGTAGAACTGAAAGCAAACATTTAGTAGGGGTTTTCCTCATTTTTTTGTTCGCGGCAATGGGACTCATGTGAAGATGTGAACTCTAGTCACATGAGTAGTTTTTAGGGTGCGATTAACAAAGGAGTAACATACCCTTAGAGATAGTGAGAGCTGGTGACCACTGATCTCTCAAGATATCCAGGCAGATGCTACCGTTGGCGTTGATATTTGGATGATAGATACGGGTAGTGAAGTTGACCTTGGGAGGCTTAAAAGGATAGTCGGTGGGGAAAGCGATGGATAGAAAGAATACTCCAGAGGAGTAAGGACTATCTGCCTGGGAAGGGCAAAAGCACGGGTCAGCAAATTCGTTCGCTCGGTTATGATTCAAGCCGGGCCTTATGGCTCGAATGTGCCTCGTTAAAGGAGGCTATCAAGCAAGGGTCAACATACAGGACCCATGATAGTTGCTTGCCAATGAAACTAAACGGGGCGTTAGTATTTATCCCACAAAGTCAACGACACCCTGAAAAACAACAAACTCTGTTTGAAGCCAAAGAAATCTTTCTGAGGGAGAGGGTGGAAGACTTACCAAATCCTCGCCAATAGGACCAGCACTGCATGAAGAGGGTGGGTCTCTAGAGGTAAACAGTTAGCTCCAAGTGCCAGATCAACAACAAGCAATAGCTTTCAGCCGATAGCCGGAAAACGCCCCTCACGCGACTCGCAGGGGAAGCCGAAACGGAAGCCGATTTTTGAAGCAGTATAGGGAGGAAAGCCATACCTTCCGAGATCGCTGAGTTCCTTGTTAATTCTCTTGAGGGCCATTTCGAACTAGTGGTGATGGAGGTGGTGTTGTTGTTAAAGGTTGTAAGGGGGTAACGACTGTGGAACGAGAAGGCGGGGTCAGTAAGAGCAGAGAGATGGTGATGTTGACTGGACGACAGCGAAGAGATCAGGAGGGAGAAGGGAGGAGGAAGGGGAGGAGCAGGAGGAAAGGAAGAAAGGAGGCTGCGGAGGAAGGGAGGAATAGAAAGATGGGTATAAACAGGAGTAGGGCAGAGGAATACTCACATTGAAATGTAAAGTGAAGAATAGGAAAGGATTGATAGGGAGGGAAAAACAGGAGAGGGTTGGGTTGTTGTAGAAGTTGGGATGGTGGGGGAGAGGAGGGTAAGTTTGAGTTGAGGAAGGGAGCCAAGTTTTTGTACTTGGCGGGAGGGTCAATCCACTTTATTATGGTGAAATTAGACGCTCAAACATAGAAATTAGGAGAGGGCTACAGAAGGCCTTTTCTTCTGGGTCTAGCCCTCTCACTTTGCCTCTGAGCCCAACTCCACGGCAAAACCTCTCAGCCAGCGGACTTTCTCTCTTTTCTCTATCCTGGGTCATAGGCCCTTTGACTAAGCACTAAAGTGAGAAGCGGGCCTTTTCCTTGCTTTCTTTTCACATAAAGAGGTGCCTCCTCGCTTTCTGTCAACGAAGAGGAGAGAAATGCAAGTAAATGCAGGTATTCATGCTGGGGTTCTATGAAATGGTCAATAGACAGGTGGGCAGGTAAATGGTAGAAATTATTTTACATTTCGAGCACAAAAAACTATTGGATTTGGTTTTTCATGATTCGCGAGAGTGGTGGCTATGGCGGCAGCACCAACAGCATTTCTGAAGCAATCATGCCTGTCTCTGGCTGTGTCAAAGGTCCACAAGCCCCACCACTCGGAAAGCAGAGAGCTGTTTTTTCCTCAGAACGCAGATTGTGTTCAGGTATCTGAAGTACGTGATTGGTGCACTGTTTATCTCTCCGCTTACGTATTTTTCAGTCTTCACGCTTCCTAGCCATACGGTGTCATCGCCCTTGAACCCTCCCATACCGATACCAATCATGACCCCTCCCCGAGCACCTACCCCGCAAGATTGCTGAAACGGAAGCCCACATAAGTCTACCTGTCCAACATTGGTCCTGGGCCCTGAACTTCGGCACTCTTTCTGCTTCATCTTCTCTCCCAGTTCCGACTTGCAAATTTACATGGAACTCCTTGAACATCTTTCCAAAAGTCCTTGGCTGACTGACCTAACTTGCGCTGCTGGTATGTGGCGTCATTCCTTCATTCTCATTATGCCCGCCTTTTTACCTCTTTCCCTCTTTGACAGGTTCCTTAAAATAGCAGACCCAGCCCGACCAATCCTGGCCATCTTACTGATTGATTCCTCTAAATTTCAAATACTGTTCTAACTCAGCTTACTCGGCGTTTCTTCATTTGTTTCCGGTGTTTCATTCATTGGCAGTGCTTCCCACCTTTTCTGTCTCAGGCTTGAGGGGAATGGAGATCAGGTTTTTTTTGATTCCCTAGCCTCAACTTTTTATTTACATGCAAGTACCATTACTGCACGAGTGCGAGGTGGAACTATGAATTAGCAAATCGGGGTGTTAGAAAGATAATTTGGAAAAACAGAGGGCCCAACGATCTCCTTGTACCACAATCTCCCTCTCGAAACGTTTTTCCGAGCGGGTATCACATTTCGGCGTCGGCGACTAACAAAAGGCTTGGACTCCAGTGATAGCCCTTCCGAGTATAAGACCTAATCGTGCAACGTTTCAGCGGTCAATCCTTCGGTGTTTGTTCGGGTTATTCGAATCTTACTGTGAATGTCGCTCTGGCCTTCATATGTTTGAGTAACAAATAGGTTTGCAACGTGTCTTCCGATCCCATATTCGTCCGACACCGCATTCCCTCCGAAAATCTCCTGGAGGCTATATTTAACGCAGCGTTATTTAATACTAACAAACGAAATGAGATGCGATGACGAGGGAGGAGGGGAAGCCCACTTTCGAGCGTTAACAAGTGCTCTATCGCAGTTTTGTCGCTTGATCATTGAAATCATCTCTGGAGTACAGAGCCCTTTATCCTTTAGTCTCCCGACATGCAAGCAAGCGGCCAACCCGAAAGCAGCATCCGTGGTCGCATCCGCTAACTTTTTCTGAACGAGCTGGTACTTTGCTAAAGGGTTTCCTTTGAACTGCTTTCGCTCGAGAGCATACGTCCTCGCCCTTGCAATGCAGTCTTCCAGCGCCCCCATAGTGCCCCACGCGATCCCGTACCTGGCATTGTTCAAGCAACTAAACGGGCCCCTCAGACCTTCAATGTCTGGAAACATGTTTTCCTCAGGAATTTCCACTCCGTCTAACATGATCATTCCGGTGATGGACGCTCGAAGCCCGTTTTTATCTTTGATGGCTGGAGTAGAGAGTGTTCCAGGAGCTGCAGTAGCTCTCTCCACAAGAAAGCCACGGATCTTGCCATGGAGCTTGCCCCAGACCATGAGAACGTCTGCGATTGGAGAGTTTGTGATCCAAGTTTTCGACCCGAAGAGGAGGTAGACTCCCTTCTTTGTGGGATGCGGTCGGGCGACGGTTTCCATGCTGACTTCCAATTAACATACTCCTGGTTAGAGGGTTAGGATGGTTACTAACGATCCAGGATCGGAACCATGATTTGCTATTTTTATTTTTATTTGGTTAATACCAGTATATCCGGAATCTCTCTGGAAAACATACGTTCCGTCAAGCCGAAAGCTCCAAGGATCTTTCCTTTTGCCATACCCGGCAAGAATCGTTCCTTCTGCTCTTGCGTCCCGAACTCGTTGATGCCTCCCATAACGAGTGAGCTCTGAACACTCATTGCACTACGATACCCACTGTCTACTCTTCATCCACATACCAATTAGCACTTCCTCGAACCCCCAGCATCTTGAGAAAGCTCCATGCCTCTCCACTTCTCTAGTAATCAACTACACCAATTAGCTCCAACCCCAGTACAACCCACCCTCGAAGAAAGAAAGGGAGAGGGAGAGGGAGCAGGAGCCTACCCCAGCAGCAACATCCCCCACGCCCGCACATCCGTACCCATTGATCGTAGCTCCTAATAACCCCAGCTCCCCCATCTCAACCAAAATCTCCCGGTCGTAGTACTCATCGCGGTATGCCTCTTTCCATCTCCCCGCAAGTCCTATCAGCCCCCCACCCTCCGTTATAGCAGTTGAGGATAGCACACGTACGTAAAACCCGAGGTAAAATCCTCTCCTGACAATACTCCCGCGCCGCATTCGAAATAGCGACTTCCTCATCCGTCAGGGTGCAAGTGAGTTGGAGAGGGTCCTGCCAGTCAAATGTTGTGCTGTGAGCTTTTCGGGTTGTGGCGGCTGCTATTCGGGTAGTTATGCGTCCTCTGGCCTGAAAGGTTGGTCGGAGAATTGTGTGGAGCATTATTTATTTATCTTTATTTGAGAGAGTGTGGTTCGTTTCAGGCGTTTCAGGATTTTTGGTGTTTTTGATATTGTATAGTATGGGTATCGAGCCTGGTTTGGCCGGTGGTGGTTCGGTACTAGGAGACTCTGGGGGGGGACCTCGGCACGATACCATAAGCTGTGCTATGGAAGTCAGCGCCGTTTTTACCGTTGCCTAGGGCTTGGCAGCCGAACGGATGTTTTTTTATCGATAAGGAGTTTGTATAGTGATATCATACTACGAGTAGTATCATGATACGGTAGGGGGGCTGCTCGATCATTTGATCAAACTCGGGTTATCACCACCACATACCATCTCATCTATTATTATTAATCGTGCCGTAACCTACGGTATCTACAATGCATATTATGTTCTAAGTCAATAGAACCCTAACCTCGTCCACAGTTCTAGGCCAAACACTCCGGGCAAACTCGATCCCGCCCTCTCCCTGTCCGTCTCCTTCGTTCACAAGAGCATCGATTACCGCCTCCTCTACACGGGAGAAATCGTCGACAAAGCGGGATGCGGCTTCCTGCATTATTTCTCCGATTATCTTGGGCGAGGAGAGGCGCTTTAAGCCGGCTGTTGCATCCATCAGTGCGCTCGGGAGGAACTCGTCGAGCGTCTGGCTGACGAGTGAGAGAGCGTGCAGGGAGAAGGGGAGGAGTTGGGTTAGGGGGGTTGCCTTTGCTGTGTCAGTAGTTTGAATGCGAGAAGGAAGGGGTGGGGAAGGGCAACCTCTGGATCCCAGTCTGATAAGGCTACCAGTAAAGGATGCAGTCCGCTAGTGTGCACGAAAAAGCTGTGCTGGAATTCCACTAGCGATCTCATCTGCTTCTCCACCTCGGCGTCTAGCTTGGCGATTCTGTCTATAGTGAAGCTGAATTGTTCCAGCGTTGTTTTTGCCGCGAGTTGGCAGTTTATGACGAATATGTTCTTGTCAACTTCTCCCAGGTCCTGGCTGAGGTTGTGGCACCCATCTAGATACGGATCTAGCGCTTCTTCGAGGATCTTGGAGAAGCCGCCTTCGCGTTCGGAGTCGGGGATTAAGGAGGTGCTGCAAGAGACCATTAACTGTTTTAGCTCGTTGAGAGCTTCGTAGAGGAAGGGCGGTGGTGTTAGGTCACCAGGTGCTTGCGGGAGTTCTGATTGGACAGCGCGGACGTGTTCTTGGAGAGAGCTGTGGAACTGACGGAGGGCGGCCTGCTCAGTCCTAGTGGTGCGTTAGCTGGGAATATTGCAGGGCCAAAGTGAATTTATACGTTTTCATGGTCTCCAGTAGAAATGATTCCTGGCCGAGTAACCGTTCGAAAGTTAAGCGGTAAAAGTATATCAAATTGGAGATTTTATAGACTAGGGTGCTTTCTTCGTGACTTGCGATAACTTGTTCTATTCTTGACTGTTTTTGGTATTGATTAGTGGTGCGCTTGATACGAGGGAGCTAATGATTACCTTCAATGGCTTACACACAGTTCGTAAGTCCTTGTCAACCAACATCATGAGTCTTTTTCTAGCATCCCATCCTCCACGGGTTGCTTCATCTCCTTCCCCGTCACCGTCCTCAAGCCATGGCTCGCTTTTTAAACCCTCCTCGATACCACCTAGTATGCTGTTTTGACCTTCTCCTTCTTGTGAAATGAAGAGTACTTCCAAAGCTTCTTGCTCTTGCACTGCAGTAGAATGCAGCCAGGCAAGCATATCGCCGATATATCTCAAGGGGTCATGAGCGTAAAGCTCTATAGGCTTTGTTGTTGAGTCTATGTAGGATGGAGCCACAGTACTTGGAGCTGTACCAGTAAGAGCTGTGTAAAAGGAATCCAGTAGGATCTTTTGCCGGGCTTCAGCAAAGAAGTCCAAACAATTCCTTGAAGCGTGTTAGAGTTAGTGGTACAGAGTGCAAAAAAAAGGGAAGCATACTGAAAAAGTGTGGGCTTCTCTGCCAGCACCCTTAATGCCCTCCTTATGCCCGCATTAATCTGCGGATTCTCGAGAGAAAGATGCTTTAATTCTCGCTGTATCCATCGGTACAGCTTCTGGAAAGCTCCTTGCAGATGACTGGTCATTTGGTCCATTATCTCTAGGCTGTTTTATATGGTCAGCAGTATGTTCCCCTAACCCTGAAACGGACGTACCCGGCTCTCTGGTTCTCACTGGAGAGCAGAACCTCGCAGTCTCCATGTATCTTCTTGACTCTGTTTAAAATCCTAAAGAATCGGTCATCGACGGGTTCTGCAGAGCTTGTTAGGATGTCCACATCCTTCTCCGAGACAACAAAGTGCTCCGTAAAAGCTTTTAGCAGGGCTTCCTTAGTTTCCGTCCCCTTCTTTTGAGTGAGTAGCTGGGACGACTCCTCAAGTATAGGAGCAGTCTCTAAACTGGCAGCCGTAACATGTGTTTTCAGAGAAGATACTACATTGTTCATTGCGTTCAACGTGTGGCCCACAAGCTTCAATTGCTATATACATGGTTTCTCAGCCTTCCATTCCCAAAACCCAATGTCTCCCCCCCTACACGCGCAAAGGAGGAGGAAGCTCAAGGTTTGTGTTACTACAGTACCTCGGATATTTTGGAAAATTCTCGAATGATATGCACGTTACTTTGAATTACTTCCGCCTGGACGTCTACCCGGAGCTGTCGTCGAGAGTCGGGGGAATTCTCGGTAAAGCGGGAGTCGAGGACTTGCAGGGCATTGCGTATCTCTGCGTCTGAGTACGAAGCTGAGAGAATTGCTGATAATCGCTGTTGTGATAATGAGTCCATGATTGTATAATATACTGAAAGGGGATGGTGGGGTGATGTGGTGGAGGGGAACTGTGGATAAGGTTGGTTATCATGGCTTGAGAAGCTGTTGAGCCTCATGTTTCCTCTATGTTACCCTCCCCTGTGACCTACGATAGAGCCTCCACGCGACACCCTGAGCGAAACGTCAGGCAGATACCATAGTGGGGAACAGGGGGTTAGATAGCTTCAACCTGAGCAACCCCCCCACCCATCGACTCTTTGAGGCGAATAGCTGTTGCTGTAGGCGCGGCACCTATCTCCTTGTTATACTATCCGCGCAAGTCCTCCCTTAGGTCGTTCCTTCCTCAAACCACCGTTCCAACTCAAAGGAGAAATAGAGCTCGGGGGTTGTTTTATCTCACTTTGGAGCACATCTTCGGGTGCTACTGACTCTTCACACCGTTCCCGCACCTCTATCCTCGAAGCACCACTACCCCAGCTTTCCTCCTTTAATAATCTCTCCCAGTGCCTCGATTCCCACATCCGAACAAGCTTAGAAAACCTCTGAGAGTGTCGCCCCACTTGTACATTACTCTTGGGAGTTCAAAGAATGACGAGCAGAATTCTATCTCAAATCTTCAACCAGAACTCTGCAAGTATATACGAGACCCTTCGCCAGCATGATGCAACTGATAACTCCGACGACGACGACGACCTCGAAGAGCGGGCCGGTATGCTGGCCTTAGATAACGACTCACACTTGCCACCCCTGGACCTACAAGACGACCTGGAAGACAGCAACTTTGAATTAGACCAACAGCCCCCCGCTCCCGCAGAGTCTTCGTTCATGGCTTCGGAGAATAACCGACGACCTTACTTTTCTTCGATGAGCAGATCTAAAAAGAACATCTACGCTCCGCCACGATATAGGGATGAAGAGGATGATGATGATGAAGTTCCTGCATCTCTGTTGTTGGAGCCAGGTGCAGGGTCTAGTAAGAGGAGAGGTTCAACTAGTGGAAGGGGTGGAGGGGTAGGGCCTGCACTGCGAGCCGTGAAGAATGAGCCCTTGCCGAATACCTGGATCGCTACTGGATTAGGAGGGCATCGGGCGAGAGAAGAGTCAGGGGCCAACCGGGAACACCAGAGCAAAGGGAAGGAACTCCGACGGCAAGCTAGGTTAGGGTTGATTGATCCTAAAGAGCGTGCTCTGTGGAAGTGGGCAAATGTTGAGAACTTGGACAACTTCCTCAACGATGTGAGTTCTTCATTATCGAGTTGTTAGGTCTTGTGGTGGCTCACAGGATGCAGGTTTATGACTATTTCCTGGGGAAGGGAATTTGGAGTATTGCCCTGCACCGGTTACTAAATCAGCTGTAGGAACCCTCCTTTCTAGCTCCCATACGAGTTACTAAATCTCTCTATAGGACTTTTGCTTTTGTTGTTGGGTTTACTACATTTATGAGTCTTTGCGTTGATTATTCGTTGGTACCCGAGCGCAAGAAGCTGTCAGAAGTGATCATCCCACACTGCATGAGCCGGTAAGCTTCCCGGTCTGCTCACTTCTTAAATGTTTAGCTCACCCGAGAATAGGATGTCTGGGGTCACGACACTTTTCATGTGGGCAATTTCCTTCTACTGGGTGATTAAGACAATTCACTACATTCTGGACACTCGACGTCTGTGGGATATTCGGAACTTTTACAAATATCTCCTCGAGATACCGGATAGCGATATGCAAACGGTGACATGGCAGGAAGTGGTTGCTAAATTGATGGCTTTGCGGGATTCAAATCCAACGACATCAGGTGCTCTTCGACGCCGGCATTTTAGCAGCCAATCGAAGCAACGAATGGACGCCCATGATATTGCTAACCGGCTCATGAGGAAAGAAAATTACCTGATTGCACTCTTCAATAAGGAGATATTGGACCTCACCATCCCTTTCCCATTCTTGAGGAATCGGGGAACGATGTTGACCAAGACCTTGGAATGGAATCTTAGCTTGTGTATTCTCGATTACGTCTTTAACGATCAGGGACAGCTGAGGACTTTATTCCTTAAAGAGAGCCACAGGAAGATTCTTAGCGACGGGTAGGTTTTCTTTCGGACAGGTGAGATGAGTGTCGTACTAAACTAGTCACAGACTGAAGCGACGATTCCTGTTCGCCGGCGTTATGAATATCATTTTTGCCCCTTTCATCCTAACGTATCTACTACTTCTATTTCTTCTCGGGAATGTCAATGTTTGTGCTCACTGTACACCAGCCCCTACTGATTCCGCCGTACCTAACATGATATTAGGATTTCATTAAAACACCCGCTAGGATTGGGCACAGGCAATACACCCCACTCGCTGAGTGGAAGTTCCGGGAATTCAATGAGTTGTATCATATCTTCCACATGAGGCTGAATATGAGTTATCCTGCTGCAGAGGCATATGTGGAGCAGTTTCCTAAGGAAAAGACGGCACAAGTTGCAAGGTAACTGCTAGCAGTCCTCGCAGGTTGAGAACGAATATTAACTATATATAGATTTGTCTCGTTTGTTGCCGGATCGCTACTGGGTGTTCTTGCGATCGCCTCAATAATCGACGGCGATTTAATACAAGGATTTGAGATTGTTCAGGGGTTGAATGGACTCACAGCGATTGCTACCCTCACTACCATTGTGGCCGTTAGTAGAGGAATGCTTCCAGAGGACAATACAGTCTATGACCCAGAATGGTCTATTAGGAATGTCATACAACACATACATTATATGCCTGACCACTGGAGAGACAAGCTGCGCACTGACGATGTAAGCGCTCTTGAGCATTAGTGGAATGTCGTGGCTAATATCTTGTAGATCAAGAAAGAGTTTATTTCCCTATACAACCTCAAGGTGACGATATTCCTAGGGGAAGTTATGAGTGTCATATTCACACCGTTTGTTCTTTGGGTCTCGCTTTCGAACCGTTCAGAAAGGATTATCGATTTCTTCCGAGAGTTTACTGTTCACGTTGACGGTATTGGATATGTCTGCAGTTTTGCAGTATTTGACTTCCAAAAACCTGGTGTATGTTGCATTTCCCCAATCATCGTGGGATCTTAGCTAATGGATGCTGGTATTTTAGCGCCAAAATATGGCTGACTTACGTGAGGAGTATTTCTCATCCAAGGACAACAAAATGCTCTCCTCATATCTTGGTTTCATGGATCAATACCACGGCCCGCAGAACAAGGGAGGCGCAAACAAACGCCAGATATCAATACGTAATTATATGTCTCCCATGTTGAACGCCCAAACTGGCAAAGCAAAGGATGCCCGGAGCGCCCAGGACCGCCGTGCGAGTGATGGACGCCAGGACATGCAACAATCCATCCACCGAGACAGCCCTGGAAGAACGCAAGGATCTCAGATACTTCAATCCTCCCTCCTAGACCAACACCACCAGCCACTGCCTTTTGTAGGGAGAGCCCCAAGACACCCTATATTCCACCTATCCACAGCAGATTCTCTCCGAGAAGAGGAGGAAGAGGAAGTTATAGCACCAGCCGACAAGCCTAGGGAACATTACCGTAGCAATCTCGGCGAGTCATTCATGTCCACCCGCGTAACGGGCACTATGATGGCTGCGCAAGCGGAGGATGACGATGAGGACGAGCAAGCGGGGCCACACAACGCTGGTGTACTGGACTTGCTGAATCAGTTCGTAGGCGTGGAGGGGGCGGGGAGGACTGGGGTAATTTAATTTTCCTCCCTCCTTTGTTGTGATGGCTGTGTGTGACTATCATGAGTATTACTGGTATTGGGCGTTTCTTGTTTTTTTCCCCTCTTCTTCTTTCCTCCCGTTTCATTAGGAATGACGTGGTGACTATTGCCACACTGGAAATGACTGGTGAGTGATGAATAGTGAAACGTGTGCATGCTGTTACGTTCTCTTTCTTTTTATTCTCACTTTTTATTACAGAACTATTAAATCTGGTTTTGGGATAGTTATTATTGTGAGTTATGGAATACACTATACAAGGTGATTGGGTGAGGGGTTAGATGTTCTTGAGTGTTCGTACTGGCAGGTATGATAGGATGGGTAAATTAGCACCATGTAATGGCACTTGGCTGCATCATAGAATATCACCCGCTGCGAAATTCATTTGATTTTTTTGGATAGGGTTTTTGGTATGGAGCTCGCATAGTGCTCTGGAAGGCTGCGCTTTGTGGGGTAATGTGTTTTCTCTGAGGGGGCTAGGCTCACTATCGTAGTGATACTCGGGCCACCTCTCATTTTCAACCATTTCCGATAGCACTGAATCCTCTAGAGACTTGATGCAGGTATGATAGCTTATACCGGGCGACTTAATTTGAAGAGCTTGGCGAAGCACGGCGCTTCGAATGATTGAGGATGGTTTTGGATACACGGTTGGAGGGGAGCGGGCAGGACCTCTGTTTTTGTTGAGTGGACGGATGGTTTTTGGGTTGGGATCTTGTAATTTTGGGCGGTTGGTTCTTTTGGGTGGCATATAGTATATAGCGTGAATATGAGAGTACTTGTATTCTTCCAAAATTCCACAAACACCAACCATGCAAAGCCTATCCCACCAAGAACCCGGGCGCAGCCGTATTACCAAACCAGCCCCTCTCCAAACCCCACATCCAGAGCCTCCATCTCCCTCCTAGCTTCCTCCACCACCTCCACAACACTACCCCCGCTCCCCCACCCCCTGTGCACCACTTCCCTGGCCAACCTCTCCAAAACCCAGCCCGCCTCCTCCCCCGCGCGTACCGCATCCCCAAGCACGCACACACCCACCCAGTCTCTGATCCTCAGATCCACCCCAGCGCCCAGAAGCGCCTCCAAAACCTTCCCATCGCTAGCCCCCTGCACGGCGCCAAAAACCGCACTCTGCCCCACGAAGTTAGTAGCGTTCACGTCCACCCCCGCGGCAATGAGCGCCTGCACGGCCTCCAGGTCGTCGTGCAACACCGCCATGTGCAGCAGCGTGTCCCCGTAGGGCGTGGGTATGTGCGGGTCTGCGCCGGCGTGGAGGAGCGCATGGAAGAAGTGCTTTCGGCGGTGGGTCAGCGCTGTGTGTAGGGGGGTGTGGCCGGCTGTGCTGAGGGGGTTGAGGGGGTGGGAGAGGTGGTGGAGGAGGAGGGTGAAGAGTGCCGGGTGTGGGGCCGCGATGGAATTGTGGAGGGATGTGCAGGTTGGGAGTGGTCGGAGGGCGTGCGTGTGCAGGAGGGGGAGGAGCAGGTTGTGGTAGCGTCTGTTTGTTTGTACGAGATGGGAGAGGGAGGGTGTTGGGAGGTAGGAGGCGATTTGCAGGTGGAGCTCTGGGGGGAGGGTCGTGAAGGACATTGTGGGGGATTGCTGCTGGATGGGTGGGGGTTCTGGATTATACATATATAATATTATTATGTACCTGCTCTTCTGTCCTCGAATTCTCAAATATGATGTGCGCTGCGGGGGGCAATGATAGATTATTATCCTTCTTCCCCCCCCCACCCGCTCTCGATACGAGCGCCGTAAGTTACCGTTCATCCTTATTTCTCCTCCGGTGGATTTATAACTCAGCTGGCGGGTGATGTCACCTGCAGTACTATGCGACTAGGCAATAAATGAAATGGGTGATTACCAATGCAGCTTCCTCTTTGGAATGCGTGAAAAAGTGGAGAAGGCGCCGGTGGAGAGATTGACAAGATCAACGATTTTTTTGGTCGGGGGGATGGTAGATTTGCTGCAGTGTTTGTCTAGGATGAAGTTATGGCAGTGTCTATTTGTGGTATGATACAGGTACTGCAATTGTAGGGGATTAGGCTTTGGTTGTTTGGTGGGATAGGTTAGCTTGGTGGGGTCTATTTGTGTTGTTGTGACGCTCCCATGGTAGGAATGGTTAGGGTTCCGGGTTCCTTACCGTACGGTACACCGCCAGCGCTCCATTACATAGCAAAAACCTGCACAACAGTAAATATCGACAAGTCCACTACGTATGATACAAGCTCTAAGCTCCAAGCTCCAATCCGTCTACCGCCTCCATCCAGAGCACCAAAATGAGCACCCTCCTATCCCCACACCTACAGCAAATCTCCGCCGCCTCAAACTCCCTCTCATCACTCCCCTTTGCCCCACCAAAGATCTTCACAAACGGTTCCATCCTGCCCCCCCCTCCCCCTCTTCCTCCTTCCCAGAGCTAACAATACCGAAATAGCCCTTCTCCGCTCAACGGACATCGTTTCCCTAATCCGCGACACCGATGCGCACGAGCGCGCACTCTTCACCGTTCCCACCGCCCCGACAGAAAAGAACCTGAAAAAGTCACGCATGAGCATCGCGCCGCGGAAGAACACTGCTGTGTATTCCGCCCTGGGGGGAGACATGGTTGAGAAGTTGCGGAGGGGTGGAGCTGGGGGTGTGGGCGGTGGAGTTGGAGGCGTTGTAACGGGGGAGGTGGATGTTGAGGTATTGCTTATGGGTGCCGAGAAGCTTTTGGGGGTTTAGTAGGTTCTTTCCTTGCGGGTTTATGTGAATTGGTGGTGGTGGGGGGGGGCTAATTGGAGGGCAGTCAGATTCCTGGTGCGGAAGAGAGGATACATAGAGCTAGGGAGCGGTACGATCACTTGACGGAGTCGTTGGAGAATTACGAGGCGCTTGTGGAGGCTCAGAGGCAGCAATTAGATTTGCTACAAGGCCCCGAGCCGGAAGAGGTGGAGGAGGAGGAGGTTGGGGAGGAGGTCACAGATGAGATGCTCGCGGCGGCGGAGGAGGAGATTAGAGAACTTGAGGAACGGAAGGCAGAGCTTGAGGAGAGGATCAGAAATGTTGATAGGAGAATGTATCGGCGGTAGCCGCACACCGAAACGCTACGAAACTAAGGACAAAGGAAAGAGGAAACTCCTAATCGCCAATAGAACCCTAGTGATAATGAAGACATAAAAAGGAGGCAAGAAACAGAACTACCATCCCCAAGAAAGCCACTTTTCTAGCGACACTAGAAACCCGGGCAACTCCCTTCCTTCCGCCCACGCCATCAAAGCCTCAGCAAAGTCCTCAGGGGCCTGAATATCCCAAGCCAGAATCTTGCCTTTCGCAACAACAGCTCTGCTCTCCGCATTTCCCTCCTTAACCCTTCTCTCCATATCCCTAAGCGGCCGAACTAAATCCCCCTTCCCACTCGCGCAGAGACAAACCCGCATGGGCAACGGTTTGAGCTCCCAGTCCTTCAAGCTCGCATACGCCGCGTTCCCCAGCGTCATTGTGGCATTGGTGTGCATGTCTTTGAGTAGTTCTTCACCGATGGTACCGCCGTACCAACTCAATGCGTAGTTGACTACATTGGGGAAGTACAATAACGGGACGTTCGCCATCCATGATAGGCTCCCCAGGAATGCGCTGGTGGGGAGAGTGCATCCGGTTGCGAACACACTGTCGACCAACTCAGGGTGTGTCGCCGCGAGGTGCAGGGCTAAGTAAGCGCCGTAGGAAACCCCAACGATGTGTGCGCGGGAGGAGTGAGCGTGGGATTTTATGAGGTCGGCGAGGAGGGTTGTGGTGTTTTCAAGAGAGACAGGGAGGTGTGAGGATTGGCTGTGGCCGGGGATGTCTGGGGTTAGGATGTGGTAGGAAGTTGAGGGGATGGGGAGGTGCGCGAATTCGAGGTGGCTGCTGTAGAGGCCGTGGAGGAGGAGGAGTGTTGGTGCGGTTGGGGAGGTGGAGGGGCGCTCGGTGAAGAAGAGATTTTTCGGCTGGGTGTTTTCGGCCGGGGAGGTTTGAAGCTCTATTCCGCCAGCGGTTGTGGTGTCTGGTTGGGAGCCCATTGTATGCGGGCTTGTGGGTTGTGTATATTTCGGGTCTGGATATGTTGGTACTAGTACTTTAGGAGAGGGTGGTGGGTAGGTATCATACGTATAATGGGTAGAAAGGGCTTGTCTTTACCCTTAGTTGTGGTAAGGTTTGGTGGGCTGGAGCTATAGTTGCTAAGGTAGTGATGCTCGGAATTATATAGTAGTTTCTTTACAAAAATGAAGCAGGGGGGAAGCTCACTCCATGGTTGCTCCGGGCGTTCCACCAGAGGACTTGAAGTATGATATGATAATTACCGGTGGTACGTGTACCCCACGATAAACCCCTCCAAGCCCATGGCAAGAGAGGATCATCAATCAACTAAAAAAAAAAGAGGCATAGGGTAGGGCGGTTGGAGCTTGATCATAAATGGATACTTCACCCCATTAATATAGACTTGCACCTTTGTCTATAAATTGGATACATCTTACTTTCGCTGGTCACCCTCTAACAAGTTGACCATTACACCGGAACAACATTTTTCCGCCAACCTCGCCTGGTGTTCTCCAACTCACCTCCTAACTCCAATTTGAATCCCCTCCCATCTCCACCCAAGCACAATGCCTCCCTCGACCCGTCCTCGTCCAAAGCCCAAAGCCAGCAAATCCACAACAACAACGATCTCCACCCTCGCAACTCCGAAACTGAAGCCGACCAAGGGCAGCGCCTCCCACAAAATCACTTCGGTGGTTCTAGGTAGCCAGCTAATACCCGCTTGGTACACATCCTCCTACCCGCTCAAGGCCATAACCAGTGACCACGACTCCTATTCCTCCTTCTCCCTCCCCGTGCCTGGGAACTCTCACCCTACCAGCAGTGAGCGCATATACGTCTGCGAACATTGCTTCAGCTACACCCCCGAAGCCTCCGAGCTCCTCTTGCACAAACCGTTCTGTCATCTGTCTGAGGAGCCCCTGGGGAAATTGGTGTATGTGCACAACGGGTATTCAATATACGAAGTCGACGGCGAGGAGCACACGCTCTTCTGCCAATGTCTCTCGTTGTTCGCAAAGCTATTCCTAGATACAAAGAGTATTTCTTACGACGTTGAGCCGTTCCTGTTCTACACGCTTGTTGAGGACGTTCCTCCTTCTCCTACTACGGATGGTGCGGGGGGGAAAGTGGGAGGAGGAGGAGGAGGAGGAGGAGGAGGAAAGGCACAGCAGCAGCCCCAACAGGGCAGGAAGAGGATAGTCGGCTTCTTTTCAAAGGAGAAAATGTCCTGGGATGGCAATATCCTCGCTTGTATATTAATTTTCCCACCATACCAGCGGAGGGGTCTCGGGAAGATTTTGATCTCCTTCTCTTACACGTTGGCCAGACGGGAGGGGAAAATTGGGGGGCCAGAGAAACGTATTTACCTCCCCTTCCTCATCTAACTCCGAGTAGGGGCTGACCAACTTTGTGTAGCGTTATCAGACCTCGGCCAGAAAGGCTACAAATCATACTGGACCTCCACCCTCGCTGCGGCGATATTAAACCGCAAGCTGAAGAAACCGGTCACAATCACGGACTTGAGTCAGGAGACGTGGATTCACCAGGAGGATGTGGTCGCCACGTTGAAGAGCATGGGAGCTATTGGTCGGGGCGCACCGAGTGCCGTGGGGGAGCCGGGCGGGTGGGTTATTTCGAGGGGTAGGGTCAAGGAGTTTGTCGCGGCCGCCGGGATCAAAGTTGGTTCCGGGGGGGTTGCTATGGAGGGCGTTATACTTGATGAGTAGACGCTACTATGCGAGCAGAGAAGGGGATAATTGATTAATGAATGCATGAGATGGTGTTTTGAGCGTTTGACTTTGTAATTATATCTTTCTCTCTTCTCACTTTTCTTTCCTTTACCTTTTATTGTTCTGGATATCACACTTGGTATGATACTTTATATTGATATAATACACAGGGGACGAACTAGCGGCTTCAGATTTTGGATTATGATGATAAGGCGGAAGGATGCTATTTATGATACCCTAATTGTTTTTTTGTTTTTATATATATATATATAATATGGTAATAATATTATCATATTATACTTGAAGTTATCGTCACACAACCAGAGCATAGTCTAGTAGTGCATGGCAAGCATGTATTTCAAGAGTCGCAGTGAGTGGATGGAATGCATCGTAATGACGAGGAAATGCTCTGGTATCATACCAGGTCACATGTAGTAACTACCACGCACTTGTCGGAATGAGTGTTGCATCGTGGAGTACAAGTAAAAGTAAAAGTCGTTATTATTATTCATCCCTCTTGGAGAGTGTAATACTCCACTGTGCTGAGCTATTCGGCTGGGATATTGAGGAGATAAATGCGACAGCATCACTTGCATGAATATTCTCAACGGACGGAGTCGATGCTATATCGTATCATACCGTACTTGCCTAGTACTAACTACTAGTTCTTGCTATAAAATAAGTTTGCGCAGCTATAAGGTACGATGACTCCTGTATAGCAAGGGTGGAGAGGGACATGGCAAAGGTGACAAAAAAGCCAATTAATTAACCAAAGTGGTGTACTCCCCCTCATTTGGGAAAAGTCTGTGGACGGCACCTAATCTATTCATTTTTTAATTTTTTTCCCCCTTCCCCCGTAAAAGAAAACCCCCCATCAATTAATCATCATAAATCTTAACTCTTTCCGAAATTGCCATGATGTCCGATTCGATATTCTCACTGACGCTGTCGCCGTCACCGGCCGCTACTCTAAGGATTAATTCATTGAGTTTCTGGCGTCCGAGGATGTCTGCCGAACCCCAATTAGCACTCGCAACCTAGTTCTTATAGGGACGAAAGAGAGAAGACAAAAAAAAGACGCACCAACATGGTCCCCGGTATTTGGACCTCCCCTGATGTCAAACACTCCCGGTTGATGCGGCATCTCATATGTCTTGATCTTGACGCCGGCGGGGTTAAACCTCTTCAGCTGCCACCCCTTCGCACACATATACCCCGCAGACAGTAGGGAAACTGTGCCATCACCCTCGGCTGTGACGACCCCGTGATCGCTGCCTTCCGCGCCAACGGTCGTGTCAATGCTAACATTCAACCGGGACAGGGGGTCCTTGTTCTCGTGAAAGTAGTAACTCCGTTCGGTAGGCTTTCCGATCCCGTAAAAGCAGTAGATCTTCAGACTAGGCGCAAGCGGTAGCCGCGACTCGAGAGGGTTCACCCACTTCTGCGGGATCTTCTCGTTGGCCTCTACTTCTGCGCTGTTCAGGGCTACGCCGTGGGAGTAGGACTGCCGAATCATGTTGTGGAACCAGGAGTCTGAGTTCTCCAGCAGGTAGTCGAGGCTCTCTGACATGCTCAGGTTTGCATGCGCCTCCGTATAGTTCCCCTTGGTGAACTTTATGAATGCGCCGTTGCTGATATTCTGCGAAGGGAGGTCGTCGGGCGCCCAGGTTAGGTTGCCCCAGACGGCATCGCCGCCTTTTGGTAGCATGCTGGAGATCCCGGGCATGGCGCGCATGATTTCCGCCCGGTCTTCGCGGCTGAAGAATTTTTCTAGGCCGTAGACTGCGAAGCGGTTTAGTTGGGCAGTGTCCTTCATTTCCCCTGATAGCACTGCTGGCACGCCTTTTACAGCGCCAAGCATGCATCCACTTATCTGTGGTTCGCGTCAGTATGGGCGGGTGAGAGGTTGTGATGGAGAGAAATTGTACGTTTATGAAGGCTTCAATGTTATCCTCTACCCACTTCGGCCCACCATTACCATACCCTTCCGCCTCCACCCACTTGAAAAAATAGTGCGCGACCTGGGACCCCATGCTATGGGCTACCAGAACCACCTTCTTATCAGAAAGTTTAGTAGCGGTCTCAATATAATTCTTCAGCCGTGAAAAGTACCGATCCCTAAGCTCCAAATTCTGATACGCCAATCGCCAATCGTAAGAAGCTGTGTATGCCGAGGTAGGGTCATATCCAATGCTAGCTAGATTCTCAATAATCTTACTCCACAACCAATACCTACATTTTCATATTGTCAGTTCAAGCCCAGTCCTGTGGGCGTGCGGTGGCGCTGGAGGAAGAACGAAGGTGTTGGCAAACCCAGTGACGAAGAAATCCGTAGCATCGAAGCCCTGCGCAGCTCTAAGCTTTATTCCAGGTGGATCAAGTCCGGATTCTTTATCAAGCATGACATGCGCCTATCCACACCACCACCACAACTTGTGAGCAACCTTTCAGCAGCACCGGAATATGTAAAAATCGAACCTTCCAAGTAGCCCTATCAGTAACCATCGCCCGCAGCATGCTCCAAGACCCCCAAAGCCTCTTCCGAAAATACGGCCGACTCTTTTCACCAGTTCCCCAACTCTCCAATCTACTCATCCCAACCACCACCGTCACTCGTTAGCGCACTCCCGTAGCATAGATGATAGAATTATACCTGCCCTAAACCACCACACCCACCCAATCCACAATTAGCCTCCACATCCGCAAACCGAGGAAGAGCAGAGAACAAACCTGTAGAAATAACCCCCGGAATCATAACAACCGGATGCCTAGCTGCTAGGCCCTCCGCCTTCAACGCAAGTCCCACCTGAAAAGATTCATGCCCAATTGCGTCCTTCTCCTGCTTTGAAATCTCCGACGCCTCCTTCAGGATCCCGGCCGGGATTACGTCGACCAGAGCGTCTAATCGTAGCTCGGAAATGAACTGCATGGAGTCTTGGTTCTTCGCTGCAAAGCCGGCTAGTAGAAGGCCAGCGATACCGCCAATGAAGAATGTGAGGCCCAGTGAGCGCTTCTTGGTCTTCTTGCGTTCCTGGGAGGGCGGTGGAGAGGGAGAGGGAGTGGCATCGGCATCGTCGTCGAGTTCGGGCTCTGGGGGTTTTTGAGAGCCTTGCGGTTTGCGGTTTTTGACGGGCATGGCTTGGTATGTTGTGATGCGGTAAACTTATTTCGTTGTAGGTATAGTACTCCGTATGGTTAATAGTAATGCAGTACCGTAGGGCACAGGAATGAATTGCTTGAGAGGAAAAGGGCCGGTTGGTCAAGGCGAAGAAGGGGAAGGCAAGATATAGCACTGCACAGAACCCCTCTGCAGCTACCAGCGCCAGCAACCAACCTGTACCAGCAACGGATGGAAAGCAAATGGCGTAACTCCATTCCAAACCCCTGCATTCTTCCCCGGAGGATCCACCGCAACCAACCCATCAAGAGTTCTCTAAAACATAAACAAAAAAAAAGATAATCCGAACAGAGCCTCACCCCCCCCTTCCCCCCCAACCACAGCCACCACTATACAATGCCAGAAATAACCTACCTTCCCTACGACGCGACCCAAGAACCGAGACAACTTGAGTCCATCCGCACGCTAATATCCACTGACCTTTCCGAGCCATACAGCATCTACGTCTACCGCTACTTTCTCTATCAATGGGGAGAGTTATGTTACATGGTTTCACTCACTCCCCTCCCCGCGCCCCCCGCAACAGCTAACGTGGCTGCAGGCAATGGACGAAGGGGCCATGATCGGCGTCGTAGTTTGCAAACTCGAGACCCATCGTGGCGGGCCGATGCGCGGGTACATTGCCATGCTAGCTGTTAAGGAACACTATCGTGGTAAAGGGATCGCGACGAATTTAGTTAAGATGGCAATTAAAGCTATGATTGAGCGGGGTGCTGATGAGGTATTGTTTATGCTCACCGAAGGCGGACACCGGGGACTAATGAAGCGGGGGAGGATAGGTGGCGTTGGAGACAGAAATCACCAATACCGCTGCCATGAGGCTTTACGAAGGACTGGGGTTTTTGCGGAGTAAGAGATTGCATAGGTATTACTTGAATGGAAATTCGGCGTTTAGGCTGTTGCTACCCTTGAAGAGTCAGCAGCAGCCGGGGCAGCGGTATCATGAGCATGAGCATGGTGAATGCTGTGAACATGAACATGGGGAGCATGAGCATGAGCAAGAGCACGAGCACGAGCACGAGCATGAACATGAGCACGAGCACGAGGATGCGCGCAACAAGGATGGCTGACACGTGGCAGCACGTACCACGGGTACGGTAGCGCGGGAGAGATGAAAGTTTAACCATTGCGGGGTTTTTTTTGCTGAGTATTTATTTATAATAACCCAATCCCCAATCCTTTCGGTGAATAACATAATGAGCTGGTATCTATTGTACAAATAATAATGTTTTATCATGAACACGTTCAAACCTGATACTGCCTCCATGGGGCGCCTTAGGCGCTGGCCTGGACAACTCTGAACCCTGCAGTGAGGGTTTTTGCGATTTCCTCGTTCTTGTGCGGGAGGAGTGACAGGGCGTAGGCAACGTCGTTCCACTGTCTCTCGGTATCGCATCGTGGTAATCTGGCTGCAAGCTTATCCGCCAATTGCTTAGCGTGCTTATCCTTCTCGATGAAGGTCGCGAGGAACTTGATGATCTTCTTGAAGGCCTCTTCGCTGAGATCTTTCTCGGCCGAAAGTAGTGAGAACATGTCCACAAAGTGATTGTAGACTGCGTTATCTTTCGTCGCTAATTCACTGAAGAACATTTTGGAAAGGTCTGCAATGCGCTTATCCGAGTCTTCGAGGCATTTGGCCATTTCACCAAGCTGGCCTTTGACTTTGACTTGGCCGGCTAGAATTAAGAAGGTTAATGTCATTAGACACGTCCTCTTTACGGATGCATCACGGTCCCTCAAACGGCGATAGAGGAAGTCTGTGTTCTCGTCAATCAGATGGTTGAAGCAAACTGCCATATCTCCGAGTGCTATCACTGCGTTACTGCGAGTGATAGGGTCCACAGAGTACTCTAGGACAGTGATCAATAGCGGCAAGTTGGACTCGCAGTATTCAGCTAGAAAATGTATCATAAGCAAGCGGCGGACTTAGACATGGGATGACGCTAATCACATACATGACACACACATCAATTTCGCCATACAAAGAGCGCTCTGCGCCTGGAGAGTCCGATCCTTTTGGACATTAATGTTGGGTATTAGAAGGTCAGTGAAGGGTAGTACGAACCTTATAGGATATGTTGTTAGCGCAAATCTCCGCACACAGAGGACCAAAATTTGACAAAATTGAGTTTTCGCCATATAAAAGTTCACGCTCTCTGATCATGCCCATGGCCTCAGTGAAGTCATCCTCAGTAGTGCCCCCAATGAGATCTAGATCGTCAGGCTCCTCTCCCTTTTTCTGCGGTGACGCCTCTTTATCTGCATCTGGGTCAGAATACGAATCATCATACGAGAGTGTTGTATTACTTTTTTCAGCTTCGCCTTTCCGACGCTTGAATTCTAATTCAATGAGTTCTAGATGCACAATCTGTTTGACTATGTTGAAAGTTAGAATGCCGTTTCAATCCCGGTCTAGAATGGGCCTCACCAGCAACGTGGCCAACGATGAATAGTAGTTGAGACAAAGGGAACGAAGATCCCCCTTTCTTTGGCTCTTCTTGTTCGTGAATAGCAGCTGGCGTCTGTGCAGGGGGTGATGATGGCGCTTCATCTATGTCCATCATATCTACATCTTCGTCCGCAGGGACTGGTTCTGGTTCTGGTTCTGGTTCAGGCCCAGAATTCTCCTGTTGGCTAAAAACAGCCTTAGTTTTGCGCCGTATTACCTCTGTACATAGCACATCCGGGTGTTTGGATAGTGCATATATGGCACTGATAGCCTGCTCCGCAACTCCAAACCTAAAAACTACTGTCAGCTCAGCGTCAAATTGCAGGGGGGAAACAGCATACCATTCCTGGCTCTCTGTTTGAAGCTCTACGAGTGCTGCCAATCTCACCAAGATAGCATGATCATTTGTAAGTTTTGTCATAGCTGTGTGGGTATCTTTATAGACAGGGAAGCAGTCAGCACCCATAATTGCGCTCAATACACACACACTAAGTTTATACCTTTAGCCTTTCGCCCACTCGGGCTAATATGTCTAAGCGCAGCACAGCTATATCTAGCCAGTACTAAATCAGATCTCCCCAGAGGCCCCAGTCCAGTCCTCAAGATAGTTTCGAGTTGCCGGACAACTATATCTGGATCTGCAAGCGAAAGCATGCCCAATACGGCAATAGACCCCCGGCGCTGCTTCCTGGATATGCTCCGATTCTGCACTCCATAGATTTGCCACAGTTTATGAATCACAAGATCGGAAACATGTCCCTCCTTCATCATTCTGCTCAATAATTGTTCAAGCGATGTTAATTCAGCGGGAGTAACATCCCCCTGTGTAAGAGAGATCATATTCCGCGCAATATATGTAGCGGCTTCGTTCGCATTGAACCCGTGAGGAGCATCAAAGAAGAGTGACTTGTAGATATCAATAAGATGGGATTGTATGCCTTTCCCTTCATCACTGTTTCCTTTGGTCCAGATCAGTCGTAGCATTCTGCGAATCCCATCCTGCGCCCGGAAGACAGTCAGAATATCCACCTCGGAAAGGGTATAGATTGAGGGGGGTAAGGTAAACCAACATTTGCTTTTTCTACTTTATAAGTGTGAAGAACCTTGAAGAAGTCCATTGCCTCCACAACTTCGCTCTTGTTCTTGGAAGACAGAAGCTGGCAAACATGTTCAGATGCTTCGTGTATTACTTCGATGAATCGAACGGCTTCAACGTAATAGCGTCTTGTTAGATTAAGTCGTATAATTTCATCCGAATTGTCAACCTCCGGGACCTCTGGGGGAGGCGGTGGTGGAGGAGATTTCCTAGATTCCCCTCCTTCCACCCCCTCTTCGCCCTCAATCATCGTTTCTTCGTCATATAGATTGGATTCAACTGTTTCGTTTCCAGCTTCCTGACCTATAGGCGGGTTCTCAATCGCAGGTTTTAATGCATCGAGATTCGCAGTGGCAACTTGAAGCCCGGTCTTCCAGAGCGTGAGTGTAAGGATACCCCCATGGTGGAGGTTATAGGGATGAGCTGTGATCAATTTGGTCAGGAGCTTGATAGCATTCCTTCGGACGTTGCTGCTCTTGTCTTCCAAGCTCCTTACAGCTAGGTTAGCTACCTTTTGTCGTCGTTTGTTGAATTTCTTTTCGAGCCTATGTCCAATCAGCATCGTGACCAACAGGCACAGATGGAGGGAGATGAGTATACTCGAGGATTTTATTGGTGTAAACCTGGATAGCTTTACAACGACAGTAGGGGTTAACGTCCAGGAATCGCTCTTCTAAGACATCGAAGAAAGCTTCCATTTGAGCTTTGTTATTATCACCCCTCTCGTCTTCCTCCTTAGCCAGATCGACAATAAGGTTTCCACAAACATCTATAACAGCACAACGAAGATTATACGACTAACAGGGCCGGAGGCTTATATTAGCAAACTGTTCCAATCACTGTTGAGAAGAAATGGATTACCTCGCTGTCAAGTAGTTTAATAAGGAGAGTCATTTGCTTAATGACAAGTCGTGGGGCTAACTCTGACAACTTTGAAATGAATCCCGATACAGACTTTGGGCCTCTCGTATCATTGCTATTAAACTCCTTATTGCTCAACTCTCTTAAAATCTCATCCACTAACTGCGGATAATCGTACTGCTCCGAAAGGATCTGTAGGAACTCCGCCATGGGCTCTGATAGATGCTCAAAATAGGTAAGATTTTGGACAATCGAGGTTTGCGCACCTATAGGCCCAAAAATTAGATGCCGTTTTTAATGACCACCGCCCCCACTTAGAAGACATAATTCTTACCGAATGCATGCCCATGGTGCTTCACAGCGATACACAAAACCTTGAATAAATGCATTCTGACATTTGTAACCTTCACCCGCTGCTCGCTTTCAAGCACGATGTAAACAGGTTTCGTGAATAAACTGACAAACGTATCCCTCTCCGATGTTGTAACAAACACCCGTATCAGCTTCAACTTAAGCACTTTGCACATCGTCTCCAGAGCCACGATAAGATGTGTTGTAGAATCCCAAGCGCCACTGCCAGCCGCCGCTTTCCCTTTCCCTTTTCCTTTTCGTCCAACAGGGGCGGCAGTAGTGGTGGCTTTGTCCGCCGCACGGCTTTCCAGTGCAGTAACCGCCCACCGGAGAAGGAATCCATACATCTCGAGAAGTTCTCTGTGATCCTTAAGGGTGTCCTGCTCTTCGCCTTCGATGTCCTGGTTCGCGATGTCTGCCTCTGCGGAGAGGCCGGAGGCGATCAGGTCGAGGATCTTACCGATAGCTTGTATAGGAATTGTAGGGAAATATCTATCGGGGTTCCTTCATTAGCACTTATCCGGGGGTAAGGCGGAGAGGGCCGAGTGACGTACTTCAGGAGACATTGTAGGGAGTCGAAGTTTGACGGACGAGCGATGGCATCTGGATTAACCGCAATGGAATCGATTATAGGCTCAAGTATTCGATTTATCTGAGCATTGGAGAGCGCTTCCGGCTCGGACTCCGCGTCCAACAGCTCTGGGTCGGCATCGGTACACGGCACGCTGTTTGGATTGTCATTGTAGTATTTTAGCGATTCGTTCAAATCGAAGCTGACTCGTTCGCCGTCGTCCATGGTGGACTGAGGTTCGGGATTGTGGATTGTTGGTTGGGGTCCTTCTTAATCGTTGTTTGGTTTAGAAAAGAGGGATTGGGTTGGAGAGCTGATTTTTCAGCGAGTTGTGAAGGCGAGATAAGGTATTATTGCTATTGTTGTTGTTGTTGCTGTTGCTGTTGTTTGTTGTCACAATTCCAGGGGGGACGTGGGGTTGCGGGGTCCCGACTTGAGGTCCCGTGATTGAAGAAGGAACTTGTGCGCTTGTTTGTGTTTTTCCTTATTTTCAAGTGTGGCCACAGCTTCTCTTCTGTACGATTTTGCCCATTCGCTGTGTAGAAAGCTTGAACCCCTCTTGCAACCTCAAAAGGCTCCACTATATGATACGAGCTTGTCTTTTCAAAGTACAGTACTCGAGTATATGGCATACACACAGAAATACCAAAGCATCATATTCACACCAGTAGTAACGAGCATGTCCAATTGCTTGCCGTAAAAATAAAAATAAAAATTAAAAAATCACAGACGGAGCAAATGAAGCTAGCGCCTCACTCAATATTTATTTACTCGGGTATTTGTTGATTCAACTCCCTAAGATCAACTTGGCTGTCAAAATTTAGCATTCGAGCATCCACCCCCAAGCAGTATAGTGTCACTAATCCAAGGGCTTAAACCCACGATACCACCCCCCCGAAACTACAAATCCCTATTCCCACCTCCAAACAATCCCCTGTTCCACCCTAACTCAAACACATCTCCCAGCTGTTTGTTTATAGGTTGCTATACAAACATTTTGTCCACGCGCCCATTTTAATTGCCCTACCAAAAACTTCCACCCACGCGTCCACCTTTCAGACCCTCTACCATGCCCCCTTCACATCACAGTCACTTGGCACACGGTTCTCGCACCCACCTACCCGCTAGATACATGGATGTTCAAATGATGCATGCTTCTCACCTATTCAACAGCAACAACAACAGTATGCCGCCTAGCAAGCGGGCTGTATCCGCAACCACTGAGGGTGCTACTAGCACTAATCCAGACAATGAATATACCAGTGGTGAGAGTGAGCAGGGCGATGAGGATGATACTGTGGAATTGAGAGAGCCTTCAGAGACCGGGATAAGGTGCCACAACTCAGAGGATAGCGAGGAAGTGGAGGACGAGGAAGTGGATGAAACAGAAATGGCTGAAGGGGATGGAGCTGAACTGGACTTTACTGGGGATGAGATTGACGAAGATATGGCTGGCGAGAAATCGGACGGCGAAGATGAGGAGTATAACAGGAGGGAGAAGCCCGCTAAGGACAAACGCAGGGAGGCAAATTATCGTAGGAAGCGCGAACAGGAAATAGTGGAAGAAGAGGCTAGCGATCAGGAGGATATCGAAGGCGAAGAAGACGCTCAGTCAATTTCTTCAAACGCTTCCTCAGAGGAAGAGAATAGCGATGATCCGGACAGAATTGATCCTGCAATTTCTGAAGAAATGGAAAGATTCGCTCATACTTTCAAGGGATTCGAGAAGCGTTACCGTTTGGTCAACAAAATTGGTGAAGGTAGGATTCAAAGGGCTGCCATATAAGAGAGTTGCCACTAATTTTGGCTATAGGTACTTTCAGCTCGGTATATAAAGCTGAGGATTTACTATACGATCGCTACGATAACAGTTGGGACATTGATTATAAAGATGAGGCAAGGTGGGCGGCCCCACCATCAAAGAAGCGACGGACAGGGCACGGAAACCATGATATTGGGCCTGTTCGTCCGAAATATGTTGCAATCAAGAAGATCTATGTTACCAGCTCTCCCTCCCGAATCCAGAACGAGTTGGAGCTACTGCATGATCTCTCCGGGTGCGATAGTGTCGTGCCACTGATTACAGCATTTCGTTACCAAGATCAGGTTGTGGCAGTACTTCCATATTTTAAACATGTTGACTTCCGAGTAAGTATCTGTTTCTGTTTAGGCTATAATATCATGTGTTAGGGCTGACGCATCTTGGTTATACAGGAATACTTTAGGGAGTTGACGATCCCCCACATCCGATCTTACTTCAAGTCCTTATTCCGGGCACTCGCTCACGTGCATGCCAATGGCATAATCCACCGTGATATAAAGCCAACGTATGTCATCAATGATGATTGAGTTCTGGTCAGTTCGCTGATATAGGAAGCTAGTAACTTTTTGTACGATTACCGTTATGGTAGAGGCGTTCTCGTGGATTTTGGCCTTGCAGAGGCATGCTATTTTCTACCACCCTTCTCAATGCTTTACGGACCAGCTAATTGTTTATATCTGGCGCCATAGCGAGAAGGAACAGACTCGCAATATTGCATATGCCAACATTCCACGACCGATCGAAAGGACCACCGGCCACCCACACTAGCCCCCTCTGCTGGCCACCCAAAGCATGACACAAGGTTTGTTCTAGAAGATTCCAGCTCTCAAAACGATGCCCGCTCTAACAATGGCGACAAAAGACCATCTAGGAGAGCGAACCGTGCTGGTACGAGGGGATTTAGGGCACCAGAAGTACTCTTCAAGTGTACCAATCAAACCACAAGTCAGCCTGCACATTTTTTTCTAAACATAATAAAACTAATGTATGGCAGAAATTGATATATGGTCCGCCGGCGTAATCCTCCTCACAATTCTCTCCCGCCGCTTCCCCTTCTTCAACTCCTCGGACGACGTTGAAGCCATGATTGAGATAGCGACCATCTTCGGCAAACAGAGAATGAAGCAATGCGCAGCCCTCCACGGTAAGTACCCCCTCCACTCAAGCCCCTATGATTGCCAACAAGCCTAGGCTGCGTCTTCGAATCCACAATCCCAACAATCGGCGAGCGTGGCTTCACCCTGGAAAAGATTGTCCTGTGGGCGACAAACCGCACAGCAACCGGTTCCTCAAAGGATAACAAAGACGACGCAAAACTCGACCAGGATGAGGCTCTCGCGATCAAGTTTTTGCAACGCTGCTTCGAGCTGGACCCACTTAAACGGACCTCCGCAGATGAGGCACTAGAACATGAGTTCCTAGCCAGTTCTGATTGGGAGTCGCCAGAGCCTGACCATTAGAAAAAGAGGGGGTTCGTTGCCGATACTAGGTGGCGTGAGAGGTTGTGATTGGGGAGGCTGTACGATAGTCTAGTTCGGGGGAGTATATACGATGTTATGGTCATGTTATAGATACCCTGCGTTGATATGGTGGATTGGTGCTTCAATGGTCTCTATTCTATCTCTTTTCTAAGGCTTGGTTGGCGCCATACGGCGGTTGGGATTTCGGGGGGGTGGCAAACTCCATCTTTTTTTCCTTCTTCGCCCTTGCTGCCTCTCGCAATAATGATAATATAGAGGCGTAATGCGATGCGATGTATTAATATTAAGTTTACTAGCTACGGTATTGTGGCACCTTTCCCAGTTACCAATTTTAACATGGAGAAGCAACGGTTTTCTCGCGGTAGGTAGAACCTAGTCACCCCCAAATGCGGGGCACGACAGTTATACACCAATCCCGCCGAGAGAGAGGACATTCCCAAAGTAGCCTATAAATGTCTGGATCTCTCGAGGCGTTATGCCCCACTGGCAGTGCACACCACCAACCCACATCCCCCACAACTCTCCCCCGTCCACCACCCCATCCCGCAATCCCAACCACGCTCCCCGCTTCACCGAGAGCGCAAATAACATCGTACATAGCATGTAACTTGATCCCGCACCTTACATCAAATCCCCACCACTCCTTGCAAGCACTACACGCTGGAATCAAGTACGGTACACAGCAACAGCCCAGCACTCCAAAGCATAGCAAGCCCAGCCTTTCCTCTCCTCTCTTCCCAACAAGCACTTCCACACGAGTGATATTTTATGACCGCGGACTGCCACTTTCAAGCAAGCAAGCAACACATACGATATTATCATACCAGCATTTGGTAAACTACTCACACATACCAGATAAAAAACGTTATCGGGAATTCACTAGAGGGAGGAGAAGAGTGGTTTGCTTTAAGTTGCGAGGGCGAGAGTTGTTGCGGGAACCTTGGGATCCGACGGAGCTCGATGGGCGAGGGGCTTTTTGGTAGATTTATTTGAGCGCAAGCCTATATATATACATTATTATAACTCTTTCTGTAATGATATTATGGCGCAGAAGTACTGTGGCGATACCGCTCATTGTGCGTGACTGGTGCCTGGTGCCTGGTCTTGAACTGTTCGGACATCGAGTGATACTTCGTGATCATTCCCTTATTCAGTACTAATATGATATGAGGACAAATTTAATTGTGGTTGCTTATCCGCTCGACACCTAACCCCGCTTAGTGAACTGAATTACAGTACATGCCATTAACTATACCAAGCATCACATCTCGTCGTCTCTTCTCACGTACAGGTAGGTAATCTCCAGAATCAGTAGATAGGAAAAGAAAGAAAAAGAAATACCAAGGGAGTGAAAAAAAGGAGGCCAACCATCGCGCCACATGAAGCCATATCGCTGGAGATAACACTACATGTCCATCCCGCCACGTATCAGATACAGCAAGAAGGAGGAAAAAAGGAAGTAAGGGGAAAAAGAAAAGCGTAACAATCAATCAAGGGATCATTCCATGGGCTGGCACTAGAAAAAGAAGTGAAAAGGAAAGCTGGAAAATTGAGTCTAGTAAGGGCTATTGACAATACTATGGCGGCTTCTCAACTGTCTAACCGGAGTAGAAATACTCTCTCTAGTTGGCCTCTTAAACGTTTGACGCCCAACCATGTTGACCTCGTTGGGGAGGGCGACAATCACGTTCTTGTCGCTGCCAAACCGGAAATTATCGGCCTTGACTTCTTCAGAGTACCTCTTGAGGGTGTATGGATCTTTCCTCCCGGCGAGGACCCTCTTCATATTCCATGTGACCACGAAGGGGCCAGTGCTAGTGATGATGGCAGTCTCGGCAGCGTCGAGGCCAGTGTTAAACTTGGCAGTAGTGAAGGAGAGGGGCTTCTTAGTCTCTGCTTGCATCTGCGCGACGTGGGAGGGGGAGAGACCGAGGCGTCGAGGACGAGGCTTTGCGTCCTTCGGGAAAGCCTTCTCGAAGCCGAGTTTCCCTTCATTCTTGCCTTCATGCTGGAGGGCGTCAATGAGCAGAATATAGGTCCTGCAAGTTGCGAGAACCCATCTACCATCGGCGGAAACGTCAAGACCAATTATTGCTTCGCCCAGGGCGGGAATATGTGTTTTGGCGTTGATTCCCAAACGATCGAACATACGAATATCACCTTTGCTCGAGGCAACTGCGATATACCCATTCTCAGTGGTTGCCGCAGCGGAAAAGTTATTCTTCGAGACATATTGTTTGAGCTCAGAATCAACAAGTTTACTGCCACTCAAGCGAGGATCCACACGATAAAGGGCATTGTGGGACAATCCGAGGAATGTTTGCTCGTTGGTCATTTGAGCGAATTTCTGGTAGTTTTGATCAGCAACGGACCTTAAGTGTGTCAAAAAAAAGTATAGGATTTTAGGAGGGCATACACTCTCAGGAGTAAAGATGTCAATAGGGATGTCCTCATGGACCTTCCACTCGTCAACCACCTTTCCGTATTCCAAGTCCATCCTGAACAGACTGTGCGGGTTGTTCTCATCTTGCATGATCAAACCGGTGTCCTCACCGTGCAACATAACCTGGAAATTATATTAGCTCGGTGTTTTCTCTCTTTTTTTCCCAGGAAACTACAAACCTTCTTGGGCTCAAACAGCTTTCCCTTCGGAGTTTGGACTTTGCTGATGTTGGTCTGAAACTCCAATTGGTTGTTGGCGGTATGCTTGAAGACTCCGATCTTACTGCCTCTAACGACGAAGCTTCTGTCGTGTTTGTAGCCAACAGCCAATTGACTATTTTCTTTGCCATCGCCCTGTTCTCCCTTAACATGAGTGTCGTCCTCTTCCTCGTCGGTGTCATATTCTTCGCTCTGGTTGCCGGGCTGTTCTTCAACGTCCTCAAATTCGTCCTCCTCCTCCCCACCTTCTGGGGCGTCTTCCATGGTGATATCCTGGAACGCCTCAAGAACATATTCGCGCTCTTGGTCTTTGGCTTTGATCCATTTTTGCTCGTTCAACTGTTCCCAAAGGGCACGCATTAGGCCTTCCTGAAAGTTCTCTTCGGTCTCCATATCCTTGAAACGCAGAAGCCAGGAATAAGCGCTATCGTCGGTGTAATGGTTGAAGATGAAAGAGAGGTACTCGAAATTAAACACAGGGTTAATATCAGCGATCACAGGCTGGCCGAGCCAGACTTTGTTTTCGCCTTCAATATCGAGCCAGTCTATAGATTGGTGTCAGAATTCGTCACTGAGAGTCATTAAGGGAGAATCTACATTGCCATTGCCCGACCTCACTCACGGTCGCCGTAACCTTTTGCTCCTGTAACACAAAGGTTCCAGTCGATACATCGAACAAATGTAACTCTGCAGTTTCGCGGGCAAGTATCTCTTGAATTTCAGGAGCAGGCATCGCCTTTGGGGCAACAGTAGGCACCAAGGAGGCCAGTTCCTTCTTGCCCTTTTTCGCTGGAGTTTCGGGTACCTTCTTAACTTGGGTAGCGGGAGAAACAGCGGTGGGGGACGCTGAAGGAATCGGTCCGTCACTAAAGTGCGTAAGTCAATGATTATATGGTGGATTATAGGTGACGGGGGGGGCCTTGTGACTCACGAGAAAGAAAACTGATGCAATTCCTGTTCGGTAGCTGTTTCATGGCTCCTTCTATACCTTCTCTCGAACTGGCACTGGATAGCTACAAGCTCGAACGTATGCACGGAGCTAAGCTGTACACTAAGGTCACAGACGAACTCGTAAAGATCACCAGGGTCCTTACGAATAGTTAGCCAAAACACAGAACTGTGGGGTGTCGGTAATATGTTGGAGTTCTTACCCCACTGAGATCCCTCCATGCAAACACAGCTTGGCCGTCCCTAATTGTGGATCGCAAATGTAGGCTCTCGTCTAACAGGAAGGTTTTCTCATCTTTTGTATCGTCGACATCTTCGGCGTCATCAACAAGCTCTTCCTCGCCCTCTTCATAAGCCCTCTGGATAACAAGCTGGTAATGGTAATGGGTTGAGGTTCTTCGGATTGTGGCGGCTGCATCCTTGAAGCTAGGTTAACAGTCAGTATGGGCTCGTGGCTGAACAATGTAGATTTTGTTAGCACGCTACTTACATGCATTCGCTATAGCCCTTAACAGAGTTCGGACGGACTATGTAGAGTTGACCTTGATCGAGCTGAATTATATCCTGCTTTGTGGAGTCACCGAAGATGTACTTGCCCATGCCTCTGAGCACAAACATCTTGAAGGCGTGTGGATGGCGTTGGTCTTGTGCCTTGTTTTTTCTCTCTCTTTCCTTCTTTTAGGGTGGGGCTCTTTGTATAGAGGCGAGAGGAACAGGTACAGCTTTCAGTAAAATGTGGGGTTGGAGAGGTAGAGAGGTTGCGAAGTGTGAACGAAGGTTCGTAGAGGGAGGGGAGGTGAGGGAAGTTTGTGTGCAGTATATACTTGTATCTGGTGGAGGAGTCCTCAACAGGAGGAAACGCGAGAAATGACGGAGGAGGGGTACTTTTTTTTCTTTTTCCCTAGCCTAGCAAGCTATCATACGGCAGACCACAACAAAGATACGACAAGCTTGGCTGGATAGGGTATGGGCATGGCAACCATGGCAGCCCAATCATCACAAGCACAGCGGGATGTTGTTTGTGGCGAGTGAGGTGACAACGCGTTGAGAACCAAGAGTTGAACGGCGGTGCAAGGCAAGCCACTCGAGAGTCAAACCGAAGGTTCCAGGCAAGCCAGCTCCTGAGGCTTCAAGGGAGGATTTTCACAAGTTACAGCGTGATAAGAATGTCGACAGTCTATGGTAAGCTAAGGCACTGTACGGGTATACTGTATACCGGTATACCCTGGCTAGACAAGTCACTCTGATTTAGCGCCACGCCCCCCCCGCAGATTAATTCGGTGACAAGGATCATGCATTGTAAAAACCAAGAATGGGTGGTCTACAATTAGTACGACCGTACCGGTACTGGTAGTGCTTGTACCGGTACTCAGGCACTTGTACAAATCTACCCTACTGCTCGAGCAGCAATCAACGCGAACTGATGGTCCTCGAAACTATGGTCACTCGGGAGGGCGTTGATTAGCTAATATTCTAGGGATCAACAGCTGATAGCTACAGTTTCCCACAGTTTGTCAAGTTTACCACAGCAAAGCCTTCTGTTCCAGCTCGGTCATTCCGGTGAGGGGTGTCTGCATCGCTTGTGATTTCGTTTGCTTACCGTGCCTGTGGCTATCGGATCGCACCGGTGCTGTGGTGTAAAATTCGAAGGAAGCACTGTAGCAGTAGAAATCGGGAATGCCACGGTTCTTGTATAACGCCCCATTCGACAACGTTATAGCATACCGGTGCTGTGTTTTATAGAGGAGATTGGTTCAATGTAGTATCGTGTGTGCGTGGAATACCGGTAGCATGCACATCAATCGAGAGGATGGCATGCGTTGCTTGATCTAGTGGGCATGATTAGTCATCTAGCATTGGGTGGATAGCATTCGTTGATCAAGTGAGCCGCATCTACTGTTTCTTATGATACCATGGTTAACCTGGTGCAAGTGCCGCATAGTAAGTACTCGAGTACGGTAAGGGAGAGGAACATGAGAGCTCGCGTTGCTGTGCCTGGCGGCTGAGAAAAAGTAGTTGTTCTACCGTTCAGGTTACCCTCAAGCATTTCCCCCCCGCCGTTCCCCTCCTTCGCCCCTTCTTGACTCACAGACTCCACTAAACACCTCCGCCTTTCTCCACCACCCGCTTCTTAAATTCCCTGTACCTGCTTTCTCACCCATTCACGTCTGCCCGCTCCTCCTGACTTTGACTGACCGAACGTACTAATCCTACCGACTGCGCGTTGTCACCTGTTCTCCCATCATCCCTCATCAACTAACCCCCCTCTTTTCTCCCTTCCTTACTCGGCCTTCCCTCTTTTCATCTACCATTCTCTCCGCCGTAGTCTTCCGCCCTCTCCTTCCCTTCAAAAAATATATCTTCTCTCCCTCCTCGCTTTAATTACCCTATTACTTTACCGAAAAAACTCAAATTCTGTCCAAGGATAAAAAGAGAGAAAAGAGAAAAAAAAAAGGATTTTTTTTTGCAAATACCAAACCAAAAAAAAACAAAAAAGTGAACTAGCTCTTGCTTGCCTCTTCCAGATTTGTCTTTTGAACGGAGTCAACCAAAAGAAGAAAGATCCACCACTGATACCGATATCCTTTCGTATCCCTCGATAGATTTCCGCAGACCTACCAAGAGATATCATGAATGGAGGAGGAATACCTGGTGATGCCGTAGGCTCGCCTGCGACGAACGGTGGTGCAAACGCAAACGGTCAAACGCTACAACAGCCACAGCCGCTGGACCAGATCAAACAAGCCCTCCAAATAGTTTATGATCCCCACTCCTCTAACGATTCCCGGAAACAAGCTGGCGCATTCCTCGAATCTGCAAAGGGCGACAAGGAAGCACCATACCATGGCTTTACCCTCGCTTACGACAGGGGTCATGATGCCGTTGTGAGGCATTTCGGATTGTTACTACTGGAGCAGGCTGTTCGTTATTCCTGGGCCGACTACACTGCGGAGGAGAGCGGCATGGTTCGAGGTTGGATTTTGGGCCTGGCAGAGAATGTCAAGGTCGACGGAAGAGATCCGGTATATCTACGGAATAAGATTGCACAGCTCTGGGTCGAGATTGCGAAGAGGTCATGGGCTAGCGAGTGGTTGGACATGGATGAGCTTTTAGTAAGGCTCTGGGACAACTCTACACAGCAAGGCAATCCGGCCCAGCGGGACCTAGTGCTCTCAATATTGGAGAATCTAGTGGAGGATGTTTTCAACAGAGAGGACTCAGTAGCCGGAATTAGAAATACGCCGTTAAGCAAAGCTTGTATCGACATATTTACTCCCTTGGATGTGCTGAAGGAGAATTTCCCGGGGCGAGAACCAAGTGCTGTGCTGAGATGTGGTGAAGGCGGTTGGCTGACAAGGCTGACCGAGATGCTAGAGAAATGTTTAGAGGCTGGTGTGAATGGCAATACAGAGGTGGAAGCCTGCGCGGTCAAGGTTTTAGGAACGTTGAAAGCATGCATGAGCTGGGCCATTCCAAAGTAAGCGTTGCTTGGCCATGATGTTTCGCCACTACCCCAATACCAGACTGGATGTGTTGTGCTAATCGATCAATTCAGGGCCATCGCTGCAGCAAAGGTAGTAGAGACAGCTGGACGTGCTTTGATGGTGGAAAAAATATCAGTTCAAATGGTATCTCTTAATTTTCTTTCGGCAACGCCTTCGGTATGCTATGATTTGATCTAAGGGCTAAAGCTGATGATCTAGGTCGCTGTAGAGTGTTTGCACACGCTATTCACCAGAATGTTCTTTGAGGATGATGATTTTCAGAAAATTGTTTGCCCAATGTACTACCCCCAAACGGTGGAGCTGTTGGCAAATATTTTCAATTGGATACGAGTTGATGCAACCGACATCGATGAAGAGCGCTACCTTTTCTTGAAGCGATACGCGGAGGTGAGTAAAATCTTTGCCTGTTGCTGGAGATAGGAGGCTGACCTACCAACCCGAAATTCAGATGATTGCCAACCTCGGGGGATTTGTAGAAGAAAAGTCAGGCCTAATGCCGGCAGAGGCTGACCTCGTTGGCTTCATGAAGCTGCTCTTCCAAATCTGTAGTCACGACAGCTTGTCCATTTCAATCCCAGTCATGAATTCTTGGACTCGAATTATTCGTAAGGATATATTGAGCGGTCATGAAGCAATTGGTCCTTTAATCCCGGGCTTGATAGCACTCGCTACCGCAAGGCTAATTAGGGTAATAGTTCTCTATCTTTTTGTGACTGGAATTTTCCTTTTTCATATACTCTTCGGTAGATATGATAACTAATACGGCCTTTATTTAGTACGAGTCTGTAACTGATGAATCGAATCGGAGCATCATTTTCTTGAATGAAGACCTCGATACCATGCCTGATCGTCATGCTTTTCTCGGTAACTATCGGCGGTTCTGTCAGAGCATTGTAGAGTGCCTGGTTAGAAAGAGTCCATTCGACATTTTCCCATACATCCTCGCGCAAGCAGATGCCTCTCTTTCTGAACTCTATTCTAAAGAGCCACCGTTTACGGGTAGGTTCTATTGGGGGGAGATACGGCTGTTCCAATTACTGATATTGAGTGAGATCTAGTGGAGACTTACCGGAAGAATTCTGGCCCGTTCTTGCAACTGGATGCACATTTTACAGTTGTAGAGGCTTCGTTGAGAGGGTACATGAAATGGATTGACACCATCGGCAAGAACCCAGCAGTTAACCAAACAAATGTAATTTCCCCGGGAAACATATTTCATTTCCAATCTGACGTTTGCAATCTCACTGCAGAATAACAATAGCCGTAATGAACTTGAACAACGTCTGACCGAGTGGTGTGAACGAGTTCTCAGCATGAACTTTGATGACCCTATGATCCGGAGGAGAGTTATTCAATTGATGGTCACTGTTTCCACATCGGCGCTGGATAAGAAGGCCGACCTGATGTTAAAGATTTTGGAACATGTATGTCTTCATAATCTAAATGGCTTTATCTACCCCTCTGAGCTTGACGATGTACTGATTTTAGTGAAGGTTCTACTAACTAGGCCCCCGGAATATCCGGCAAACCATGCCTATACTGATGCGGTCAAGGAACTGATGGGTGTTTGCACGACCGAGATACAGCGGCTAGCAATGAAGATGCCTGATCATTTGATGCTAGTATACGAAGGTTTACAGACAAAGATCAATGAGATTATCTCTACAGAAAATGTGGATGACCGGACTCGGATCGCGTTCCACACCTTTTTATTTACCATCAAGTAGGCGGCTCTGGATTAAATCCCCTCTCTGATGGCTTGACTAAAGGCGGCTGACTTTGTATATTAGTCACCGGACAAAGAATATCGACCCCGTGGTACGACAGTCTAGGCTTGAAGGCTATATCCATCCAGTGCGTGAAACATGGAGAGACCCTGGTCTCACAGAGTCACTGCAAACATTCCAAGGCTTCTGTGCTATCTTGGGTCTTGACAAGGTCCAAGAATACCTTATCTCGAGAAGAGTTAATGAAATTCCGGATTTTACAAAACATGTACTGGACACCGAAGGCCAGGCTTTACAAAACGAACTGACGGAGAAATTTAAAGTAGGCTTCTCAAAGGTGTGTGTAGGGTTATCAGCAGATGGCTAATTCGTTTTCTGTAGACTTTGCCGATAAGGGCTACAAAGGCATTCCTCGCGGTTTCTACTGAACAGCTACGGAAGCCCTCGAATGCCTATAACATTGCGTGCGCGCTTTGGCATGAATCCATTCCCATGATTTTGCCCAATCTCCTGCAATTTTTAACGTAATTCCACATTCCAAGGTATTGGTGTGAAACGCGGTATCCTAACTAAGTCTTAATAGTCATGCGCACGCATTTCACAACGTGGGGAATTGGGCAGGGCCCCAACCAGAACTCCAAGCAGTCATACGCAAGATTTTGACTGATAGGTTCTGGCAAGCTGGGATATCTACTGGGAGCAGAGACGAATTTTACGAAAATGTGACGAAAACAAAGACCACGATGGAAGGGCTTGCTTCGTCAATAAGGGGTGCAATTAGGATGGTGCGCGAGGCTTGCTATTCCATACTCTGGTGCATGTCAAGGCTGGACGTTCATTTTTACGGTCTCAACGAGCTTCCAGGGCCGCTTGCGTTGGCACTTTTCGCAGATGCTCATGCTCTCAGTTCGCATCAAATGTCTATCCTATTAAACATGACCAGATATATCATTGACGACTGTCCAACCACCCTCAGAGCTCATTTTCTGACCCCTCTTCTCGCTAGTTTGTTTACGCAAGTAGATCGCAAGATTAGTGGTGAGTGGGATGAACTTATTAGAAAGGGACAAATTTCTCTGGGTGAAGATAAGCTTGCAGAAGAAATGAAGGAAGAGAGCATATTGAGGCAACTTACATATACTGCTGTCTTGATTGTTGCTGGATTGTTGGATCCGCAGCGCCCCGGCGAAACTGTTAACACAAACTCTGGATTCCTTGATCAGCTGGCGCTACCTGAAATGCAGGCCGCTGGACCCGGTGAACAAACTATGAGAGAATTCATCCTTTCGAGCGATTGTGTCTTGGAGCCGTTAATTTTGTTCTGCACACATGCTCTTAGGATGCGAGATTCAAGGTGTTGTGGTATTATTATTAGGGTCTTCAGGTCTATTGTACCCGAGTTCCAGGCTGATAGGGCTGACATCCGAGAGTTCATATGTCGCGAGGTGTTTATTGCTGCTATCGAGGTAAGGATTTCGCATTCTCTCGTTATTGTTTCCGGGAGAAGCTCTGATGTTTCTAGGCATTGCACACCGATTACTTTGTTGATGTCCAAAAGGATCTTGCTCAGCTTATCGCTGCTATCTTTACTTTGTACTCACCAACTTCGGGTACCCCAAGAAGTCTATTATTGAACCTACCAGGACTTACGGAAGCAAAGGTGGATGCTTGCTACAAAAAGCTTACCGCAGCTGGAAGTACTAGGCAGCAGCGAGCTCTGATCCTGGAACTCCTAGACGGATTAAGAGGGGTTGCGATTAGCGAAAAGGGCAAGCTCCAACGCCCGCAAGTTGGCAAACAGCGCAGCCAAGCAGAGAAGAAGCAACAGCAGCAATACGCCGAAAAGCGAGAGTCACCGGACCTCGGTGGGGTGGCTGACATGTTTGCTTAGTTTCCTACTTTTCTTACTACAAGTTCGAATGTCATTTATATAAGGCTGGATCGGTGGGTGGGCGTTCGTTGACTAATATAATTTCTTATTTTTCTTCCACGCGAATACTCTATATTCGCCTACTCCTTTCATTCCGTTTAGATATGAGGAGGGTTGCCTCGCTAATCACTTTTCTTGCTCTTCTCTACTCTTTACTGCTCGTTTTTAGCTTCCAACATATCTTTTGTCGTTGCTCACTCTTTTCCCCCCCTTAGCGTGACCTTTTCTAGTTCAAGTGGATCATGTTTGTTGCTTCAAGGGTCTTTGCTCTTTTTTGTCTTCTTTTCCACCAATGGCCTCTTACTCTAGTTCTCACATTTTATTCGATGGGTGGTCGGACGATGCATTGTTTGTACTGTACTTTTATTAAACTTCAGCAAAAGGACACAAGGTTTGGGAATTTTTGTGCGAGTTTTTGGGGCGAGTGATCTTTTGTGATTTCTGTACTGGGTGCCTTTCCTGTGTACCAGTAAACCCGCTCCCATACATCCAATGCTCTGAGTTCGACGATATACACTGGATTCACCACTTCGTGGGACCCGCTTTTAGAATGTTAGCTATTACCTTGTTTGATATAGTGAGCTGAGTTTGTTGGAATTGTCACATGATATGCGGCAAAGGCCCGGTAGGAGGGGTCGGGGTTAAGACTAGATGAATCCTGTATAGAGAGAAGATTGCGTTGATTATTGTTAAACGAAAGCGTAAAGTAAAAGGAGAACAAAAGAACAAGTAAGGGGTGGAACGAAGGCTATAGAACCAGGAAAAAGCGGCGTGAGCCGTTGTGAGGAAATAAGTCACCAGGCGCAAGCAATCAAGTTCTCTATATCGTGGGTGCGTTGACAGGAGCATAACTTATCACTCGCAGCATCGAGAAGCGACTCACCCGCAGACCCATGATACCGGTGACAAGCAAACGTTGAAGAGGGAACACTGGTGGGGTCTCGCCGCACATGGTCTGAAATCCCCCACTAGGGCAACGCCTGCGATCGCACGGAGGGTGTAATCCCCTGGCGATAAGAGGAAAGAAGAAGAAAAAGGTGACGATGGGTGGACTGCAGGTTAGTACAAGTTACAGGCATGGAGAACCCGAACACTTGAGTCCGAATTTTGCATGGGCGGTCAGATACACATAGATAATTTGCCATGCAAGGGTTTTATCCCTGTCCTTTCCTGTATCATACCAAAGAATAGTTACATCGGGGATACTAGCCATGGAATTCGGGGAACATTCGTCCTAACAAAGAAAGCGAGTGTTTCGGAGGTAGAGCACAGGTAACGTCATGCACTGGAACCCCTCCCCGTTCCTCGTTCTATCGATATCATGAGAGAGTATGATACTATGATTGAATACCGATGTCCTTTTTTATCAAAGATAAAGTATCAGGCGCCTGAACTGTCCTATTTTCCGAAGAAGCAGTCAAAAGACCAAGAAGAAAGAGTATTATCGGCCAGTTCCTATGGTCTAATGGCTTAGGAGACTGGTCGGCTAATTTGAAACAGGGACCATCATAAGTTCGAATCCGGGGGGCAGTGGAGTAGTCGAGCATTTAAAAAAATGCTCGGCGAACCACTTTTTTACTGGGGGGTAGGTCTAGGGTTGGTATTTAATGCCCTTGGGTCAATTCCCGCCAATTGTTGCGGTGGGGCTGCTGGCTGGTGTTCGGGTATTATATGCCCGTAACTTGTATCATACTACCGATGCTGCACTGTAGAGTTGAGCCTACGATATTCTTGTCCGTAGTCCAGGGGATCGATTGTGTATTTAGGAACCTAAATTGCGTTTTCTTTGCCCCCTGTGGTCTGGTGTGTTTATATTAAGTTACCATAAGTAGCTGCTCTGTATCGTATCGCATCGTGCTCTATGTAGACTTACTTTTAGAGCACTATTAATTGGCGAGTGATAGTTCATGTATCTTGCCCAGGGAAAAAATGTCACTCGGCATCGGGTGAGACCTCCCGGCGGCTCTTAATTAGTTAGAGTTTATGGAAAAAACGGAAGGGAAAACAACCTCTACGTTTTGTGACTTACCTGAGGGGGAGGTTGTTTTAGAATTTTTGGAACGGAAGGGAAATGGTCACTTGAATGGGGGGGGGACAGAACGGAGCTGTCGTATCCAAACAGACTCTTAGTGGGTGATCAGTAGGCAGTTTGATCCTATAATTTGAGTATATGCCCTACTTGTTTTCAACATCTCCGTACTAGACGCTTTAATATTATAGTCTAGATGAACCACAGGGGGAATTCGCATATAAGCCGCCATAGAGCACGCTCCACCCCTCATCCTCGACCCAATGACTCACTCCGTCTAGGGACACATGGGGGCGGCCAGTTTTTATTTTTATTTTTATATTTTTTTTACCAAGTCGGATTGCGGAGCGGATCCGGAGATCCCCCCTGGGGAACGCCTTCGCTGGACTGGGCGGTTAAGCAAGACCATAGAGCTATAAATGTTACAGTAGAGAATAGTAAGGGCCTCTGGACGCCCCAATGTCTGGACATGAAGGAGAACAGCACCTTAAAGACGAAAAAAAGGGTGGATTCTCCTTAAGCCCTAGCGAGCTCTCACTTAACCAGAGTTGGAATCCGGATTTTATTATTGTTTGCTTCCCTCGCCATCATCCCTATTACAGTACCAAGGGGGTGAATGCCGGGGTTTTTCTTTTGGTGGGCTATCGCACTACCATTAATCCCTTCGCAAGGGACCTTGACGGGACTTGAGTAGAGTGGGCTGCGGTCGCACTGGGGGGGGGGGGGGTTAGAGAGAACATATATGTATCCTGTCATGGAATCTCACTAGCGCTAAGCATCGAGCCTAGAAGCAACACGCAATCGTTTCAACTGAGAAGTAATGATAGCCGACAATCAAGATCATAGATTACCGCCAACTACTACAAGAATGATAGGAAAGATATAGGCAAGCTATGCAGTGTGGTGATTTGGTTCCGCTTCACCAAGCATCCGCTTCCACCAAACTTCCGCAAAAAAGAACAAAGGCATTGAAAGAAAGTATATAGGGACAAAAGGAATAATAAAGAAAGTGTAAAGAAAACAAAATTTGTACACGGCTTGAGAATAATAGAGACTTAGAAGAAGCATTTGAGAGGAGAAAGAAACCTTATACCAACACTAGATGAGCGAGTGATGACTTGTGAGTGGGAGGTGGGTGAGCAGCGAGGGGTGCATAATACATGTGCCTTCTGAAGATAAAATCTTCGTAGACGACTTATTATAGGAGGATTGTGACGTCAAATTCGAATATATTCACGCAAATACTCCCCTCATAGTTCACTCTCTTGGGGTCGGTTTTTTTTTAAAAAAAGGGAGAAAAAAAAGAGGAAAAAAGAGTGAGTTCTTGGCCTTTTACCCGTGTGTACTCTCATTGACTGTACAGCTTTCCATGTCCACGCTCAAGTCGCAGCAGGTGGACCGAAAGAGAGTACCTGGGATACAGTACCCGTTTTGTAGGAGCTACGGTAGCATGATGACCACCAAACCCGGACTTGAGAGCAAGGAGCTAACAACTGACTAAGAGGACAGAAATACTATACTTCACCACTCCGCACAATCGTTTTTAAGGAATAAAGAACACAAAGTTCACATTCGCCATGACAGGATACATCAGATGCTCTTCTAGCAAAACAGAACAACCAAGTAAAATCCTAGTGGTTTATAATTGGCAGCTTACACGGGCCCCGCGCCCCCACTTCCCCACTCCTATGGGGAGGGGGGGTGGGGAATACTAAGATCCATGGCTCGATAAGCGATGCTAGATCCCTCCCGACGCTTGCTGAGCCAACCGGTGGGGGCCCATGCATCGCATAAGGCTTTGACAGTTCCTTCCACGTGGGATTTAAATTCAACATGGCAGCCAATGAAGCCCAAGGCGGGGAAATTCACTGTGGAACCGGGTTGTGCACGTGAGCTGGTTGCAAGTATTTGTACTGAGCCTGGCTGTATCGCTCGGGCCAGCGGAGGAGGTGGTGGGCGGAGATCATTGGTAGGTGGATTGTTTGGAAACAAACGGATTGCGTGTTTTGGGTTGATAAAGGTGTTAGGCCTACCATCGGGAAATTGAATACACGAACTGTGTGCTATTGGGGTGTTGGGGTTGGCTCTAGTAAGATTGGTTGTTTTTTTCCCCCCTTTTTTTCTGTTCTTTCTTTTTGTTTGTTTAGGAAAGCAGGTTTTGTTGTGTTTGTTTTTCTAAGCTTTCGTGGAGGGGGGGACTCAAATTAATTAGTACATAGCCTGTCAATTTTTGGTTCCCGTAGGCACTTTAAAGCTTCTACATAATGCCAGAGTCGTGGGCTTGCCCTTGGTATAATGGCTTCGGCTGGGCTCGGTTTCTTGGGCGCAAGCCACATACTTCTCCTCGGAGAGGGCTTCACCTCGGTGGAAAGATCAATTACGATGCTCGGAGGAGGAGGGGGCAGGTCGAGGAGCAAAAAAGCACCCTTTAATAGAGCTGGAGCAAGAGGTGTATTTCTTTCCTCCACCCTCCCTGGTAGGTTAGATCTGGATGGGTAGGGTAGAGTCGGGAGGTATATGAGCTTTTTTTTGCCGGTGGCAGGGTGACTGGGGGTGTTTATTTAGCCCGGTAGGGGGAATAGACATGATTTTGGAAGAAAATTTGCAGATCCAGAGGTTTACTTCACAGGAGATTCTCCCTAGGGAGTTTCTAGGGAGTTTGTGATCTTTAGCAGGCTAATTCACAGGTGGGGCAAGGAAAACCTTGTCTAGAGGGCGCCTCCCAGCTTTCTAAAGCCATACCCACCCGGCACAGAACACAAGATAGCTGGACGATTAATCTCAAAAGGATTATAAACAGATGCACACGCCGATTATTCCATCATTCTACATCTTTAGTAGTAACCTATCGAAAAAATCAACGTTTACCTGCACAGCCGCCCCCCTCTCGCAATATATAATCCACAGACTATGCTTTTCTAACTTGTCCAGGATAAATAAGCTCTCTCTTGTCACCAAGGATGCCACACCCTTGTAAGCCCAGCCATCACACCAGACGCCCCCTACTCCCTAAAGAATCAACACTGGCGACACTTTTGAGTAGCAATTCTAGTAACTGCCTTGCATTCTAGATCCACGACACTAACTGGTTCAACCCTCATTGGGGGTAGCCTGCACCTTCCAGCAACTGTAGGCCTTATTGATACCGAAAACCTTCCTGTGGAAGTGCGCATAGGACCCATCGCGCAGAAAGTAGTAGGGTTGTCCCAAAATATCCGCAGCTAGTTTCCCGGAAACCCTGGCACATAGTCTAAACGGGGCGTAAGTAAATAGCATCTTAGTAGGGAAGTGCGGGATCTGGGGGCCAGCTTGGCTTTACTCGTAATTGAACGACGTTCGTGAACAGGGCTGACATTGCATACTGCAGAAATCTAGCTTTTTTGCTTAGATCTTAGCCTTATGCAATAGTAGTCGTAGTATCTGCAGACGTCATTCAATTACGGGCACACTCAATTCCCAGTATCACCCCTCCACCTCCCCCACTTATGGAGCACATATATAGGGTGTCAGGAGGGGAGAGCCGTGGGTCGTGTCTAAATTGGGTGAGTGAGCTGTGGCAACGGCCTTGGCTTGGAATTTACTGGTCCGGTGAAGCTCGATGTATTCACATGTGGGTGGGATCGGCCTCGCAAGTGGAGGAGAAGGATCACTTGAGGTTCTTGGCCTCCAGTCAGCTTAGTATTTAGTAATAATTTTGGTTGAATATAGTGTGATACATAGTCTAAAAGTTTCTCTCCAACAAGAAATCAGGATTAACTCAATTGCTTGCTGGAAGCAGGGCCAGCAGTGGCGGTAGAGTATGTGATCCTATAATTCCCACAATTGCCCAATTCCGGAAACCGAATTGCGGGTTTCCCCAACGAGTGAGTATTATTAGGTGATAGTAGTGTTTTTGCTACTCAAGTATACTAGAAGGAGGTCATATAGGCCAAATTCAGTATCCCGAACCTCCGCCCCCACTACCAAGACTCGCGAGCGCCCTACCCCCGCATATATTCCCACTAAAGATTGACCTGTATGCATTATTGCACCAGATGTATCATTTCCAATACCGGCAGCACACATGTACCATGATAGGCCCAGGAGCAGTGGTGTGAGTCATCTGGCATTCTAAACCAAGTTTTACACTCCTACAAACAAGATGCGGGCTTCCGTCTGTTTTTGTTTTTTCCCTTCCTCAGAGTTCGGTAGCCGGAGTAGGGAAATATTATTATATTGGTTATATCCAGCTGGTGGCTGGTGGGAAACGTTTCACGGGGCCTGAAGCCAATTGAGTGCTAGAACTCACTGGATGCCAATTTACGGATATATTTCAGTACGGCAACGAACATAGAGTAGCATGTGACAAGTCAAAATCAGAAACTTTCTATTTCTTGGTAACTCTTCTGAAAGGTTGGGAGTTCTCGTATCATATTAATGGTAACATGAGCTGTCGGGAAGGTGAAGCGAGGAGCGAGAAAGGGTTGGGAGGGGGAGGTGCAGACAGGAACTCGGCAGATGCAAACAGAAACAGGGCAGTACTTTGGTAGTAGGGCGAGAACCGAGGGAATTGGAGTTCGGATAAGCTATTGGTAAACCAACAGTTACCTTAGGGCGCATTACGCGCACCTAGGACCGGGGGAAGTTCTTGAGAAATAACTGAGCATCGCATATAGGTTCTATTGAAAATCTCGTTTATAGTCGAGTGATAGTGTATGATTCAAAATGAGATCCCCCGAGAAACCTGACTATTCTCACGAGGTGAACTGACTCGCCGCATCGCATTTGTTTATCTGGCATAGGGTACTCTGAAAACTCGTAGTGTGTGCTTCAAAAGGTAAGTTGCGTAGGTCAAGGTAACAGCCCTGAGAACCTTCGTGTTGTTTTTCCGGCCTCGCCGACCGCTGTTTCGCGTGAGATTCGGGACAGAAATAGCGTCTGGAAATAGAAGCCAACCCGGACATCGCAGGTATCGAGGTTTGGTGGAGTCCCTGTCAAATTCGGAATGTTAGCAGCACAGGCACGGTCATGGAAGGCCAGGAATCTGGAAGACCAAGGCAAAAACAGGCGAAACTTACCATTTCTTAGCACCAAAAGGTCTAGCATTGGTTTGCCTCTGTGGTGCATGCTTCTTCGCGCCCGTTTCTCCTCGTGGCTACTGCATTGCGAAAGCAAGGGGGTGGGATTAGCTGAGGTATTCGGTCGGGAACTATCACTCCCTATTTCGCAGCTTCTTTTATCGGTTTTTGACAAATAGAGTGGTGTACGAAGGTCGGCCTGCGCGTAGAGTTTTTTGATCAGACGGGTTTGAGAGACCTGCCTAAGAGCGTGTTCATCGCGGTTTAGTTCTTCCAGGGTTGAAGGACGAGGAACATACCCCTCTTCACCATTTCCTGCTAAATTTTTGGCTTCGATTTTCAGTATATTTCTTTGCGGACGGCTTTAGGTATTCGTGGTAATCTGATGTTTCGAGGACTCGTGAAGATGGTAACTGAGCACGCTGAGGTTGCTGGTGGGAGCGAGAAGCAAAGGGGTGAAGGAAGGAAAAAGGGAAGAGAGCGTAAAAGAAATGGATGAAGAGCAATGAAAAATGAACTCCTATGATAGACTTCCGTCTTCTGTAGAATAGCATTAACCAAAGCCATGTATCCCGGATCATTACCGTCGAGTCTCGAGATTCAGGACGAAGGTCTCTACGCCGTGATGGTGGCCTCTGGAGAATGTCAGTATGAAGAAGTCTATCCTATGTTATCACCAACATCAGTGCTAAAATCTAAAACCATTGAGAGAGTCAGCCAAACTTCCATTCTACCATTTCGTAAACCAGTCAGTCTTGCTCTACCCAAGGCCTAACTTCACTAAGAAAACGACTCTCCGCTTCCCCGATAACATAACATCACCAACCTTTCTCTCCCCTCCTCGACAACGAGCCACCCTCAACGCGTCAAACAACGCCACACTAGTAATTACTTCCTCCTCATGCTGCTCCTTCTCCTCTTCCCCTTCCTCCTCTTCCCCTTCCCCCTCTCCCCCTCTCCCTCTCCGTTCTACTTCCTCTCACCTACTGCCAACTCTTCTCAAACCGCCCTGCGCACTCACCCCGACCACTCCATAACCCAACCCGCCTAGTTACAGGTCACTTTTCTTCCTATTGGTAGGGTTCCGAGCTCCCTCGATCCTGGAACAAATTACCAGGAATCGGGCTTGTTGCCGGCATATCGTGTGTCTTCTGGGTCCCGTTGTCCCAGATATGTGATATACGGGTTTTCTTTTCTTTTCGAGTTGGTCACGGGCGTCACAGACCTTTCGCGGGTGTGTATAAAAGGGTCATTAGAGGACCGGGAAGGTAACGGTAGGTGAGTCCTGACATAATTGCTTGTGATTGGACAAACAAGGAGTAAGGAATGAAAGGGAAGGGGAAATGGTGGGACAAACCTGGGGAGGAGGGGGTGACCTTTCAATGATAGGGTGGTGGTGTCTGTGACTGGGCCTAGGAATAAGACCTTTCTCTGTTAGCAAAATACTACCACTGTAGCCATTCACTCCTTTCAAACAATCAATTGTCAATTGTCAATACCAAGTGGGAGTAGGAGCAAACAGAAGCTTAATCTCACATGCACTACCAAAGAGTGAAAGAGAGGTTGTGCAGGCTGAAATGCAAAATACAATAAGCTTCCTTACCAGAATCCAACCAGAGGATCCTGGGCCCACCAATAGTCTATTGCATTTATAGGCAACCTATGATTGAGCAAATAATATCAGTATACCAAATCATTAAGGTGACACCAATCCAAGCATAAACTGCACTCTTACCAATAGACCACTACCAAATCACTGGCAGTGCCAATAAAAAGCGATGGTGCTAGATCATCTCGATTGTCTAGTCATAATTGCAGTTGTTAAATTGCATATCAGATTGTAGCCCTATCATCTCTCAAATTGCCCAAAGTACTGGCTGGTTGGGAATGAAATCAAGATGAGGAGAGATGAAAAGATGAACAGCACATTATGCCTGCCAAGAGGTAGCTTGTTTTGACCTCTTGAAGAGTGAGATAGGCCCACTTGAATGGGTGATACCTCTTGCTTGTAAATAATGATCTTAAGTATTAAAGAACCAGGTCTCTTCATAGCGATACCTGATTGCTTCCAAATGAGTCTCAAGCATGATAGCCTTATCCTCAAGGACACAAATAATTATACCCTGATAGTACTTGTCATTCGTGGAGGGGGGGCCTCCTATATGTAACTCGAAGTACCAATCACAAGATATTGACTCGAGCTCAACACCAACGCTACCACCCCTCTTTCTTTTTATCCGAGTCTTGACTCAGTCCATCCCACCCGAGACCTTTGTCTGGCTATCGTGCTAGCCAGCATAGCCTTGATGAGAGTGTGATTGCTCATATTCTATCAGAGCACCAGGGGAGGGTTGGTCCCGTGGACACCGACGCCCGGTTTTCAATCGCTATTTCACCACCTACTACTGCAACCGGGTCGTAGAGAATCCTGAGCTAGGAGCGGGGGAATCTACACCCTTCCCCGAAGTAAGTTAAATTATCGCCGGCTTCGCTCAGTCCGCCATGAGCTTAGCCACCTGCTCTTCGATCGAAAAGTTATGCGGGAGATCTTCCCGCACGGGAAGTCTCTAAGCGGTAGCCCCCCACACTACCGTATCCCAAACCGCACAGATGCATGCCTCGCGTGTGCGAATTGTGGGTTATTATCCAAGCATGTAATACGGGACAGGGTTAACTGCTCGATCCCACTTTTAGGTAATTACGTCCAAGATACCGGTGCTCGCATTATACTAAACGACTTTCTATGTTGAGAGATTTTCCTGAGGTGACAGGTTGTGGGGCCGATCGATAGTCATGATTTCAAATGGATTCCTCAATTAAGGCCTCGGGAATAGTACTGAATTGAATCCCCTCGGCCTAATTATTTCCTTCGCAAGGAAATTTGCTCAGGACCTAACCAAACCAGCTTCTCCGTGATAAAAAAGTGTACTAGTACTGTACTGTATCAACATCACCATTCATGTTACCGAGATTGACGAACCTGAGACAAGCCTTTTGCATACCGGTGACCATGAGCGGTACTGTAACTCGGGAGGCTTGGCAGATGCAGGAGGGTCGCTGCAGCGGGCAAGGGGTGCCGTATCGGCTCCCGAGTTCCAGCATCGTAGCTTTAAAAAGGATGGCTTATTTTCTTCTTCCTAGACCCCCACCTCGTGTCCTGCAAATCCAGCCAACCCGCCAATGCCGCATTTCCTCTCCCAGCATCGTTAGAGAACTTGGCGCTTGCCTAGGAATAGAAAGAGTATGAGCACAGTAGTGCTGATGTGCTACAGATAATGCCAACTAAGTACGAGTAAGAGGGAAGATGTTTCAGCCTCAATAACTTGGGCCGAACCCATGGGCCATTTAGTTGGTTTAATTCAGAGAAGAAACCGACCGCTGTTCGAATAGGTAGCCTAGGGGCCATGAGTGTGTGGAGATTAGTTCGCAAAATTGCCTTCTGCCCCATACCAGCAGACACATCATACCTTCTTCTTGACTCCCCAAAAGGGGTCTCCCCGCTCCCGATCGCCAAGGCAAAGTGAGTTGGCTATACCTATGCTTCTGTGAGTGAGTATATCTAACTAGAGTGAAACAGAGGGAAACTCTTGCGGAGCTCTGGAACTAGCCCAATCCACTTCACGAACATTCAAGAACCAAAAACTATCCAGGGGTATGATACTATGCCTCGTACAATAACAGTCAAGCCTCTTTGAGATCGGCTCAAAATATGAGCCCCCAACAGTTGGTGCCAAAGGATTACGCTGGGCGTCCCCTCCGATGTTCATAGAAACTAAAGCTTTAAAACAAGTGGAGACGGGGAAGCTCTCTCAGTAAATCAATGGCCTAAAAAACATTCTGTCGTAAAACTAGCAGTCTAACATATTAATACAACCGTTTTGTCAGCAAAGTACATCAGGCTCGGTCCGCACGACGCCAGATCTCTACCGGTACCTGGATTAAATTACCGCCCAAAGACTAAAAAGAAACACGATTAGTATGAGCTCACTAACCGCAACACTGGCCTCAATAGGCCTGCTGGTAGTATGATCCACGCCTTTAGACGTCTTGTTGGCCCAAATAAAACATTAGCTCCTATATCGGAATTGCGAGGGCCCCTAGCCAATACCGTGAGGTATTCGTAAGAGGGAATGCATACGGTACCAACAAACCCATCCGTTAGCCTCAGCTTTGCCACCTATCTCTTGTATTATACCTGAACTCTCTTCGAACCACCATGATCAACCAATTGATGAAGAGTTAATGGGTGGTCATGCTTGTAGAGTGAGCGATAGACACGTTTCGGATAGATAATAATTTATAGGACGAAAAGTATTTCCAGGGGCCTGGGTACTGGAATTGGGTGTGATACCAAAGCAGCCGAGCAGGTGTTATAACAAGCATTTCAATTTTTACCAGCAAGCTCCCCGGTGGCAATCGGCTTCCAATCTGCACATTCCACGGTCCCACTCGGACCTCATGACCACGCTTGGATGGCTAACGGGTTATGAATTCTTTGGGTAGACCCGAAGCCATGTCATAACCAAATCATACCTCAGAGGACAGGAGGCTTCAGTTATGTATATGTCTCAAATGCCACGACACAGACAAAACAGTTTAGGGGGGGTTCGAGCTAAATGCCATCATCTACCCGAGCGAGCCAACCGCAAGCCCTGGGCTTGCTTAAGTCGAGCTGGTTTGGGTTTACCCTCGAGCTGTCTCTCGTGGCCAGTTATCAAAATCCCCGGGATTGTGCCAGTAGGGACTTTGCGATCTCGCATGGAGAGTCAAACCCTAGCAACCCAGTTGGCCCAGAACCGCATTTGCCTCACATCCAGAATCCTTCCGCAAAGTCTCCAGTACTGGTACCCAAGGTTTGGTCTGGAAACAACTGAGTAGCCCCAACGGCGTCTTGGTCGGGGAAGTCTTATAAGTACGGTATGCAGTGCTCGTGGACAGTCGCCTAGTAGGTGTGCCGCGGCACGCCCCCGTTTGTTGTTAGAGGCATGGTTGAGTGCGTTCAAACTAGCATGCGAAGGGATATCATGACCTTGTATCAGTATTGGCTGTGATGGTTGTACAGCACTCGATCATCGGTAGCACTGGTGGCACGAGAGTACTAGTACATCGGAAGCTGGGAAGGGTCAGATCTTTCAGGAGTTAAGAGTGTATGAGAGGGGTTCTGTCTAATCATTGCACTGTAACCCAGGGCATGACACTGGTGCCAGAAGGCTTTCCCTATATGATACTCTGAAGTGACAAGAAGCCAACAGGATTGCTGGTTGGTGGGAGATCATAGGATGCTACCCTATTGCCAAGATCAGTCTACGATAATCAAGAGCCATCAGGCGAAATTCATTGTTCCTAATTGTACGCGGGTTGGAAATTGAGACAGGAGACTGCCTACTACCCCAACAGTGTACGAAACTCACTAGACTATCCGAATTTATGCATATTGGTACGGTATGCAATAGAGAACTTGCCCACCAGGATTGGTTCTCGCACAATCTTGGGATTTACGGTACCGGTATTGGTAATCCTCAGACTTTCCTAATTTTTGCCAGTACCACAGTTGTCGATTTTTGCGCATTTTCAGCATCCGATGTCCATTCACAACTTGGAAACCCACATGAAGAGCTTCAAACTTGGCCCATTCACCGGTACAGTACGCAATCCTTAAGCTCGGATACCCTGCATGAAGGAAATATCTGATAGTGTTTTTTTTAGACTTTTCTAGGTTGCTGATTGCCTCAAAGACGGGCGAGACATGATAGTCACAATCCTTACTCTCTTCCTCGCACATCCACGCAGCTCCCGGAATCGAGTTTGCTTCTACTTCACCCGTTTTTTCGGGGGGTGTCAGTGCCGGAGTCAATAGAGAAACACTCTGAGGTTGAATATCCGCACCCAGTAGGGCCCGTATACCAGATATCAAGTATCCAGATACAGATAGTATATCAGGCAGAAAGCAAATTTTTGCTCCGCTCAGATGTATGTTTGTGCGATCAACTCCTTATTCTGATAAAGCATTTTTTTTAGTTCCTTCGTCCTCTCTTCCAGATGTCTGCTTTATTGATAATTGTGCTGTCAAGGTCGTGTGTCCAAATATCGTGCAGATGGCTCCTAAATTCCGATGAACCGTTCCCCGGCGATACGATACTGAGAACGCTAATAGATTGTATGAAAATGATAGATTATTCCAATCCCAAGACTGCTTATGCTAGTGGGATGGAAGGAGGGCTTGATATTCATGGGTTCGCTCTTTATCTCCCCTCATGTATTCCCCACTAACAATGAATAGCCTGAGAAATAACTAAGCTATTTTTACGCCCGCTTTTAGATTGACTATGCTGTCTGCATTATCCCGGCCCAGATTATCATGATCAAGATAGACCTTTTATATACCTTCCTAAGCTGAAATTGGCATGGGGATCGTGACTGGTCTGGGGGCCTCCAGCCCATACATCCACAAATTCGAAACACTTAGAAACCCTTGCGATTCGGGGTTAGCGGCTCCTATGGGAGATGCCAACCTTATTTATACCAGGAATTTCCTTACTGGTCCCTGTGAAGTGCCCCCGCATCCGGGGAGTACGGTAAGATATCCGCCATCCGAAACCCTCTACTCCCCATCCCAATCCCCAACCCCCAGCTGTTACAATTCTAACTGAGTGGCACAACCCCTCAGAACTGGCAAAATGATTGTCAATTCCCGGTACATCGTGCCCCGCTGCAAACGCACTCGTTGGCGCTGTATAGGCAACACTTCATTTGGTATGGGTGAGATTTATGGATTGTGAACTCGAGAGATTTCATACCAACAATACAGCGTCTGGCCAGTTCTGACCATAATAACTCTTCCTCAGATTTCTGAGGGTCCAGAGGCGGTGGCCATTCATCTTCAATGGCATCACGACAGTCGCCGCCGCGTCGGTTGGATTCTCCCTTCTTGTCGACAGCCCCTCATATCCAAGTGGTTTTTTTCTTTTTTGGCTAAGATCACAAGCAGATCGCAAAAAATAGGTTGAAGAGGGTTGGAAGAGCTGTGCCCACAGGTTTGGCATCAGAGAAACTGGGAACATTCAAAACCTGACCCTTGTGGATATTCACTCTTGCTTATAGGTAAGCACTCCAGTGGGCATCTTGATCTCTAGTGGTTACGTGCTGTCCCTGTTCTAGGATAATCTCTGATCGAACTCAACACTCTAAGGAAAGCACATATTCTCGGCCCCAATGTTCTAACAGCAGGTATCCCCCCTCCCGAAGCTAGCCACGACAACTGCTGAATCCAACAAGCCCACTGTTGGACAAACTGTCTGTTTTTTCTAGAACCCTGTTTGCATTCTCCCTTCCAGCACGATTTCTAGCACCCCTATCGGGGTACATGTTTTCCAAATGGTCGCTTTGTTCTCTGCCACCCATTCTAGACAAGACTATGCGACCCCGTCTGTTGGCGGGCATCTAGTCAGCCCAAGGTCGCTGCAGTGTTTGGTGCTATATGCATATACACAACTTGGGCAATGGGGAGGACGTGGAGACGAGATATGTAGGTGCTCCACCACCCCTCCTAGTCCCTTGATCGATTTTCACATTGCGCAAGTTGGCACAATCTATACTTCCTTGATCCCTTCTCTTAGGGACAAAAGCAAACAAGGTGCTCAAGTCTCTCAATCGCGGTAAGCTGCTGTATTGAAAATAGTTTGACATTGTTTCTCCAGTTTTCTAGGCAGCCCTTAATGAAATGATTGCTTTGAGAACATCCCATAGGCTACGCCAGATGAATTCCAAATGTACGCATGTACCCTGACAAATTCCACTGTAGGTCCCTGTGAGAGATTTAGTTTCGTCAAAGCCGGGTCCATACACAACATTCGCGATCGATCTTTGTTGCTGGGCGCTCACACGAAGCTCGATTTCCAGTTCGAAATACCCCCAATCCCTTTGGTATTCACCAAAGCAGCGGTGCATCATTACATCGGGTACAAGTGCGACGTGTCGCTGAAGAGAAAAATTTAGTATCTTCTATCACCTCCACGTGATGGGCACTTTTCATTGCTGAGTTCGATACGATTAGAGAAGCACAGCTACCTTACGCATTTCGCTCCCAAATAACCCCTAGGCCTGTACAAAATTTGAAGACAATAACACAGACCATTCGCTAACGTCTACTTAACTACAATCACACATCCGACATTAGGTACGAAACAGTTTAACGCCATTCTTAAATTTACTTTATAGGAAATAACTGCACGCTTACTTAGGGGGCTTTTTTTTCACCTCTTTGGTCACATATGACCTGTTATCACTTTGAAGTTGTAAGGCTGCAGCCGTACCGTGCTCACTGTATACTTTCCTCCCAACTCGTCAGAGCTGCTCAATTTTTGAGCCACACTGACAACCTCTCGCATGTTTTTTTGTTTTTTTACCCACCTCAGCCTACAGAATTCATCGATCCAGACAGCACTCCACACCAGGAGGAAACTTAAAACATTTTTTGCGGTCAGTAGCTTTCAATTTTCCTACCCGAGTGGCACACTGCAACCGAAGACTTACTGCCCCCATGAATACTAATGTACCATACAAGTGTCTATGAGGGGCTAAAGATGAAGTGAGGGGAAAAAGACACAGAAGTTTTTGAACTTTGCTGGCAAACCAAGTTCATCTTTTTGAGCCGAGTGACTACCTGTGTCTACAGTAGTGCTCCTAATTTACTATCTATGCTCGAATATCTAGACTCAGCTTAGACTACCGTCTTTATACAGTTGCTACACGACTCTACGGTACTCGAGCACTACACTCGAGTAACACTACCCGGCAACGACTCCCGTCTCATACAGCCGAAGCAACCAATCATCCGGCAGACCTCCCTTTCCTCTTGCGTTGGAATGGAAAATATGACAGATCTCATTGGCAAACCACCCATTCCAAATTGTAGATTTGCTGGCGATCCGGGGAAAGAGAAGGGAGGGAGGGGGAAATCGCTGGCAACACTCACCCGCTCCTCGTGATTGGGAGCATGATCAAGTGAAGGAGGGGAAGAGAGAAAATCGGATGACTTCGTCCCTGGAAGTAGGCAGGTGGGCCGCCAAAATTTAAAAAAGAATCATAATTTCCTAGCGTATACGAACTTCTCTCGTTTCTCATAGAACAACAAAGCCACCGATGTGACAACAAGGTTGGGAAATGGGAGAAGAAAAAATATAAAGGAAAAATAAAAAGGAAATAAGGAAAAAAAAGCAACCAACGTACTCACTAGAACGACAGAGGGAGAAAGAGAGAACAAATCCCCCCCCCCCCCCCGGTTGTGATATTGCCTATGGCGAGGGGTAGGAAGAGTGAATACGGTAGGTGGAAAATGGTTAGAAATCAAACACTAAGGGTAGAGTTAAAGAGAGGCGATGGATCAACGGGAGGGACAACGGCATACAAATATTAAGGGAAACACATAACAGAAGATTAGGAAAGACAAAATTTTGCAATTAGCCATTCCCGACACAGGAAAAACAAAAAGAAGAAAAACACATACATGGTCCATCCGCCCCAGCCCCTCAAACATGGAACAAGTACCTGGCCAGGGGAAAGAAAGAAAAAAGAAAGCAGAAGCAGAAACATCAAGGATAAGATGAATTGCAAAGTCGTCAGTTGGGCGACCCACTTCACAACGCACACATACCCCCCCCCAACACGCAGACCTTCCCTCCCTTATTGTTTGTCTCTCGATGCGTAGGAAGAAGGGAAGAGGCAAAGCAAGGGAAAGAAAAAGAAAAAAGAAAAAAAGAAAACAAGGTCCAGCTCTTCTTCTTCTTTTTCTCTTCTTCTTTCTTTCTGTTCCCAAATTTATTTATTTAACCTTAGTCACTTAGCCCCTTATGGACTATTAAGGTCGATTCCGCAGTAGCGGCGAAGGGCAGAGGAAACGTCGCTGGAGGCGCCGATTGTCAATCTGATGTTCGTTCTGGTTCCGTTCTGAGAACGGACTGAGAGTTCGGGGACCTTGGTAATTCCGAAGGAGGCGTTCACATCCGAAAGATCGGGGGTGCTCAAATCAATCGCCAGGAAAGAGATCCCATGAGTGCGGGGGTTCTGTGAGACCTCCTGAATTGCACTATTTGAGTGGAGGTTTTGTTAGCTTTTGCAATTGGATGGTTGTATAAAATGGAAGGGTGAGGTGGGTTGGTTAGCAGAAGGGGAATGTACTTTAATGTGTCTACACAGCATTGCAGGGGCGCCATATAGAAGTACAGGACGACATAGTCGAACCTGTCATCTTGCATATGTGTGGTCAGCGCCCCAGTATTCTCGATTTGGGTGTACATTTTTCTCTTAACTCGGGGAGTTCGATGGAGTGGTGAGGAGCAGCTTGACGGTAACAGTCAATGGTAAAGTAGGTGAGAAAAGCGATGGCGCTATATATCTCGAAATCGAAGAATGAAAACTACTGAAGAGTCCTGTTGACGGTAACAGTCGATGGCAAAAGAGGGGGGAGGTGGCAGAGCTTTATATCTCGAAATCGAAGAATGAAAACTGCTCAAGAGTCCTGTTGACTGTGACGGTCGATGGCAAGGCAGGTGGGGAAAGTGGCAGAGCTTGATATCTCGAAATCGAAGAATAAAAATGGCTGAAGAGTCTTGCTAGGATTGAGAGGTCTGTTCTTTATGTTCTGATGGACACAGAGAGAGAAAGTCAAACCAGGAGGAAGGGAAGCGGGGAATTTATCATTGTTATTCACCCCCCCAAACAGCTCTATACACAGCCTATCACTCACACTCCATCCTCTCTCCATGCAGCAACTCCCATCCACGCATAGCACGTCTCTCTCTCTCTATCGTTACCGCTCCCCTCCAATTCACTAGCTCGCTCGCCCTCCCACTTAATCACCCAGTAGTTTCAATTCTCACCAAGCCAGAGAAAAGCAATGCGCCCATCTTAGCTAACTAACTACGTCGGCAGTGGGAGATGGCAGTGAGAGAAAAGAAGGGGAAGTTAAAAAAAACGCACACAAGATGCTGCCCTGCATGATGTGTCGTGTTGCGAACACCCCGGCTTTCTTTTTTATTATCATTATTATTATTATTATTATTATTCCTCTTTTCTTCCCCCACAGATCCCCATCCCTTTTTTCACCCTCATCCACCCGGGGACAGCCGCCAATAGAAGCAACACACATATTATTGACCGGTGGATGCGAAACTATGCAAACCAAGCTAAACAATGGCGATGGCAGATAGCACAGAAGGCAGAAAGAGGGCTGAAAAAAATATAAAATAACATGGCTTCTTACTCGTACGCACTAGCACACAGTATCACACACATACACCCTCACATAGCACAAGAGGGGAGGGAGGGGGAAAGGTGGTGGTGGTGGAATGGAGGTGGAGAGTGTGTGAGAAAACCGCAGACAGGCATGTTTTGCTGTATGAACGGGCGGTTTACATTCACCACAGGGCCTGCCGAGGTCACACCTACCAACCAGAATAGGTGCCATCCCATTGACTACCGTACAACCAAACCGCACCGATATAGTGCCCCAACATCGATAAGGTCCCACCTCAACCCTCCCCTCTACTCACCCCCTCCTTCCGCTTTCTCGTCTTCTCCTCCTCCTTGATCAATTCCTTCGCTTCCCATGTGCGGGTGAGGGATGGGGGGGTGGAGTCAGGCCACCTTACAACTACACTACCGTATTGCGGCTGCTATTTTTTTGCGCAGACGTTTTCGTCCTATGGAAACCATTCCTATCATCGCCGGTATGAGGGAAAGAATTAAAAAAAGGGGGGGGAGGGGGGCACCCTGATCATCACAGGGGTTATAGATCGTCGGATTTACAGCAAGGATAAAAAATCATCATCATCACTATCATCATCATACATAAAAATTTAATAACCATAATAAGGTACCCAAAACGAAAAACCCCCCCCTCCCTTTTAGCGAAAGAAGCAGCACTTTGTTAACGGTTTCATGACTGCTTTCTCCATCCTGAATTTTTCGCATCATCGACGCTTTCCTTCATTTACTCTAACGTGGGACGTATGTCGTGGTTAGGGGTTAGGTTGTGGTTAGGTGAGTCGGAACGTTAGATGATTGAAAGATAAGAAATAAAAAATAAAAATAAAAATAAAAAAGATCAATGACCTATTCAGCAGACATATACCAATAAGAGTTCATCGGGAACCTGAAAGCGGTATAGTATAGCGTTCCAAGAAAAAATATTCGTGTTCAATAGCCATCACAATAAAGGTCAAAAGCTATTGGAAACAACCCTAAGCCACGCAGGTCTAGGAGAAACAATAATATTATTATGGGTGTAAATGTTTTACTTTTCTCCGTTTCGCGCAAAAGTCTTTTGACGTTGCAACTGCTACGAGTAAAACCTGATTCACTTGTATCTTACTCAGTGACAAATTGACAAGAAAAAAACTCGTAATTAACCTAAAGCCCCTCTTTTCCTCCACCCCCCCCCCCCTCCTCAGCTCTACTTGTAAACCCTAACAGCTCTTAGCAACAGGTATGATATATTCACACAAAAAAAAAAGTCTTTAGAGAAATTATTACAATATTTGTTTCCCCCTCAACAAAAAAAAAAAAAAAAAGCATTTTCCCAAAAAAATAACGGAATAAAGTACCGTACCAAGCGAGGCCAAAGAATTTAATTCGGACATCTTTTTTCTACGTACCGCTCTTGCCATCATTAAATGGGGCCGCAGGGGGGAGAGGGGAGGGGAAGTGATAGTGGTAGCAGTCAGCAGTGGATTACCATATACGCACGACATGAATGTGAAAGCAAGCCACGTTTGGGGTACAGTAACAAGGGGCAAGAAGAGTGGTTAGACTTTGCTAGATAGGAGGTATATAATAGGCCTGTCTCGTTGAGGCTCTCTAGCACGATAATGCGGATTGGGTGAGAAAACGGCAAGAGGCGGGGGAGTTGCAACACCGAAGAAGGAGGAGCAGAAAAGGGAAGGTATATGTGATGTGAGGTTTGATTAGGCTCATACTACTTCTCCTGCCCATGTGTTTTATTCGGAATACAGTATGATATATACATATATTATCATAATACGGGGGAGGACATGCATGAGGTAGCAAATCGTCATATACAGTATCATAAAACGATTGCTCTATCCACATGATACAGTAGGTACCCGCTTATCTCTTCTTGAGGCTTAAAAGAGTGTGGGGGGTAGGGACGGGAGGACGTTTCACGAGTCTTCAGCATCACATTTCTTTCTCCCATAATATTATTATATTATATATATATGTACTTATATAACATTGTTCTCTTTCCTTTTTCTATACAGTTACCGTAGTTGGAATCGGGGGATCAGGGGTACAGCATGTTGAATGGATAATAGAGTCTTTGTATGATGCCCTGACTTCATTCCTCGGAGAAATCTACGTTATTGATTTTTTTTTCCTTGTTTTTAATATTATAAGATTTTTTATTTTTTTTCTGCCTTTTTTCCGCCCCCAAGGTTTCCTTTCCTTTACTCCTTCTCCTTTTTTTTTTTCTTTTTTTTTCCTTTTCGCTTCTCCTGCCTATTACTGCTGTTGGCAGTGGCTCTAATATCTGTAAAGTCTGCTATGCCAGGTTACAGCTACAGTAAGTTGTGAGGTATCATGTAGGGTCCAGCGCGGAAGTACTTGCGCCAAATACCGTGCAAGGACCTCCAGATCAATATCGTACCTGAACGTCATTGTGGCACCGTCATGATCGCCCACAGGGTTTCGGAGGATTTACAGGAGGCCCCTCAAGTCTCACAATCGCCCATGCGCATCCCGAGTGAGAGCTCCCACCTTTCCCACTCTTCCCCGGCCCACAGCACCCACACATCCACCTACACCCACACGCCCACACCGATAAATTTACTCTTCTCTCCAAACCACTCCCGTTACCGACTCCGAGACAAAAGAGTGATCGGGTAACCCAAGCTCCAGGTATGATACCTTACCAATCATTGCCAGCCAATCCCCCCCAAGCGGGGGGTTTGTTCTACGTCAGCACGCTAGCATGACAGTCCCCTACAGATCTCGCAAGGGGAAAGTAGTCTCCTCTGACAGCACCTCTTCATCACCATCATCCCATCATCACCATCAGATCGCCGAGTGAAGTGAAGAGAAAAATAAGAAAAAAGAAAAGGAAATAGGAAACCACCAACCTTACCCCCTTCTTTTTTTTTCCAGTGAACTGGAAACAGCTCTACGCCCCGCACGGAACAACAACCAAGTCAACAGATGGCTGCATCACTCTCACAGATCGTATTTGCGATTTTTGTCTTCTTCTTTATCGGGGTACTCCTCGTCGCGGGATTTGTCATTGCTGGAAAGCTTCCCCAGTAGGGAGGGAGAGCGCAAGGAAGCAGTTGAGCAAGAATCATATCGATCTCGCGGACGGCCGCGTCAAGTTCAGAGTAGAGAATATTTCACACGAGGAGTATATGGACGGGATGCAAAAGTAATTCGTTGAGCTCCCGCTCCGTGTTTTTTTTTCCCTTTTCTGTTTTTTATTCCCCGACGAGAACTGCTGCTCTTAATTAATTTGCTGTGTTGATGTCAATTGTCCTTTTTTCTTTTTTTCCTACTTTCTTTTTCTTTCCCGAACTTACGGTACTCGAGTAATTCATCCTCTTTGCTTCTTCCGCCTACTCGATTGATTCGTAGATTAGGACTAATATACCGCCTCTCATGTTAGGGCATTTGTCGGAACCATGAACAATTCACACTCGACCCTTCCGAGCAGACGATCCCAGGTGCGTTGAGCAATACGCTGTTGCCCCAGGTACACTTACGACTGGCTAACTACCCACCAACCAGACAGAAAACCCAAAATTGTGAAATAGTGGAGGAAAACGTGCCACCGATCGCAGCTCTACCTTCTGGGCAGCCGGCTTTTACGATGGAGAGGGGCTATGAGCTCGTATCTGCGATTTCTGAATGAAACAAGACCAACGTGGGGAAACGGAGTGAACAACAAACAAACATTGAATGTTGTTATTGTGTCATTCATCCCTTTTTCTGCCTCTTTCATTTTTTTCAACCAACTCGCTCGTCGAACACAGGAAGGGCAAGCGTAGGGGAACGGGAGGAAACAAAAAAAACAAACATTCTATTTCGAGCCACATATCAAGAGATGAGATGCCATGACGCTGTACTTCCCCAAGTGTCGGCGTAGATACCGAATCCACGGCACATGCGCCAAAGAGGCCCTATTCACTATTTTTATTTTTATTCTTTTTACTTTTCTCTTCATAAGTGGTGAGCAGCGAGCAGTACTGGGGCCATATAAAAAAATATCCCCCCTCCCCTTTCCCAACCACGTTGTCCCATAAAAGAAACACACAGCAAGCGAAGCAATAAAGCACTCTGCGCATGCCAACCCCATGATGGGTTGGCTGTGAGTGTGTGGGGGATAGAAGAAGCAGCCTTTACCGGTTTTCCAGGTGTGCATAACGATTCCACCAACAGGATGAAGCCCAAGCAACATCAGAGCAAGCTTCGATATCCCCCTCTGATCACGCGCAGAAAGCACGGCCTCAGGCCCCCCCCTCCCATGCAATTACTAACCATGTTCTCCCCGGAGCTCCCGCCTTTATTACGCAGCAATACACCGCAGCCTCCAAATCTCTAACTTGTCACCCTTTCTCCAACTTATTCTCTTTTTCTCTCCCGTTCATTCTCAACCCCTCTTTCCTTTCCTTTACGCTAAGTTACATTTAGTGCGGCTCGCTCGCTCAAATGGAAAGCTCTGATACGACAACAATATCCAAAGTAGCCATGCATGATAATTTTACACTGTATTATATAATACCAATGTATCTACCTATCTGCCCTATTATATTAGTTTCTTTGGCCCCCGTATATATATGTACATGTACATGTACATGCACTCACATGCTTAGCATATAGTACCATACCGGTACTCAAGTCGCCAGATTGAAGTTGCTCCCATTTTGGTGACGTACTAAAAATTAAAAATTAAAAAATGCAACTTCAATCTAGCGGCATGAGTGGGAATCTCAAATAATTTAATTGTGTTACGCCGTTCGAGTTGCCCCCTTTGGTGAGGTCTGGTATCTTTTTTCTTCCCCAAATTTCCTGTCTTGAGGAGAGGCTGAACAACTCACCCTCTTGCCGCGTTTTTTGTCCCCCCCCCCCCCGCTTTTCCAGAGAAGGAAATTTTGGACTACTTGGCACATGGTTCAATTATTTTAGATCCTACAGCGCCTTACGCTAGTTACTAAGTACGGCCACAGGTGTCAATGATCGCTTGTGCGGTACCAACAAGTGCCGTACTAGTACACAGGTCGCTCACACCGCACACACACGTACTGTACTGTATCGTATCTGCTACTAGCCGCCGGTCAAGTCCGACTCCGAAAGACTTTGTGCACTGTGCACAATATTGTATTGCACTAGCATATTGCACCCCCCACTTCTCGCTTTTTAACGTATCATACCGCTCGCAGCTAACAAGTAGTAATCCACCATGTCCCGTCCCCCTGGTCTAACTAACTAACCAGGGCTACGCTATTTGTGCGCACGAATCGTACCGAGTACTGTCCTATCGCCTAGCCACCTGCGAGCGTGCGTGCGGGTGATGGCTTGCAATAAAATGACGTCGGCGGTGGTGTTATGGGATTTCGATTTTTTCCCCTTTCCTATGCCCGTTGTTGAGGGGCATGTCTTGGTCCAATTCTGTTAGGACAAGTGCCTTGTTTTTAGTAAAGTAAAGTGTAGTTAAATGAAGCGGAGCGAAGGGAAGAGGAGTGCGATTGCTTTGTTGGAGAACAAATGAATGAGGCCATTATGCTGGGTTAAAGTATCGTATTATATCATATGGTGTGGTATTGTGGTGGACGCAGGAGTTGTGTCGTTTCCGCTTTAAAGAAAGGAGGGAGAGGGGGAAGGGAAGAAAGGAATGGATGGACGGATAATAAAAATGGAAGATGCAAAAATCCCGGGGTCCCCACGCATATAGCCGAAATGGAGAGGTAAGGAAGCAAAGGACGATACCCCAAGTCATGCTAAATAAATAAAAAGGAAAGGAAAAAAGATTATGGATATAGGTGCCCTTCTGGCTAGCCACTCGAACATTTGAGAAATCACAACTCTCCCCACACTCCACCAGATGTCACTCCCCAACCTTCAGCCTTTCCTCCTCCTTCTTCAATTCCTCCCTCCTCCCCTTCTCAATCTCCTCATCCGCCAACCTAATCCTCTCCGCCCTCAACTTCTTGATGAACAAGTCCTCATTCATCTCCGTATAGCCGGCCACAATCATTGTAAGCATGATGCCCAAACTAGGCAAGTACCCCAGCGCGTAAATGTACGCAGGAGAAGCATGTACAGATAGTGGGTTGATGTCGGCCTCCCAGGAACATGCGATAGCGAACGCAACGCGGACAAAGGCAAGGGCGATGCAAATTGGGATCTTGGCGGGGACACGACGGGATAACGGCTTGTAGTAGTAAATGCTAACGCAGAGTGAAAATACAATTATCAGGAGGGCGATGAGTGAGAAGACCGCGGAGGCGCGAAAGCGGGGGTCGGTTATGGCGGATTTGAAACCCTTGCGGATGGGGTTCCAGGAGCGAAGGATTGAAAGAAAGAACGTCTATTTGTTTAGCCAGAGTCCAACCCGGGGGAGCCGAAGGGGGGCATACGAGAAACGCAAACAAGTAGAATACTAATGGAACATAAAACTCGATCTTGGATCGTCTGTCCTCCTGCGAAAGCTCGAAGGGGTTATTCTCCACGGTCTGCCGTTCCATGAACGACCCCCAATGTCTTGTTGTTTCCCAAACGGCCGCAAGAGTCGTGGGAACCATAACCCAATAAAAGAGCACAGACAAGACGAACGGCGTGCCCATGAGGTAATCCCTATCAATATCAATAGCTGTGAATCCACTGATCATTCCGCAAGCGCATGTAGCCAGCAGCCAGTACCACTGCCAACGCCTTGACACCAAGCGCCACCTTTTCTCCGCAGGTAGGTGCGTGGCACCGTGCTTGCGGAGGTGGACGCAAACGAAGACTACTGCTACCGCGTAGAGCACTGCGAAGGTGATTCCTAGGGCACCCCGGGTAGCAATGGGGTTGATGGGGGAGTCACAGCTGGTCCCGTTGAACACACTGCCATTCGGAGCCATCCAGGGTCTATAGATATTGAAGACGAGGTAGCAACGGGAGCTGTTGGAGAGGGTGCCATTAGAGTATATTCCTTCTCAGGGTTGACCCCCGTTAGTTTGTTAGAAGCTGAGGGGGAGGTGGTGGTGGCTGTGATGGTGGGAGGGGTAGGGGAAGTGGAAGAGGTGGAAGAAGCGGTGGAAGAGAGGAGGAGGGGGGCAAAACCATACCATAACCGAATTCATGCAAAAGTGTTTCATTGAATACCTGACCCTCGAACTGAATGTGTGACGAGTTAAATGGTTTCGCCATTGCTGTTTTGTTTACTCTCTCTCTCTCTCTCTCTCTCTCTTTCTCCCTTCCTGTCTTGCCTAGCCGTTCGAGCCAAACACGCTTTCGTTTCGGTCTTAAAGGCTGTGTTTGTTCCGTGTGTTTGTTTGTGCTGACTCCGACGGCAGCAGATGGAGGTGATTGCCCCAGGTCAAGTGAACAACAGGGCCTTCAATGACCGGATACCCATCACCCGCGGTATCCAGTACAGTAATCCAGTTTGCCCTAGAGTACAATTCAGCACAATTTAGTACTGGGAAAGGATGGAGTAGCCGGAGGTAGATGAAAATGAGCAGAGTCAAGGGAAAGAGTGAGGAGGAGGAAAAAGAAAAAAAAAGAGTCGCACGAGTTCGGCAAGGGTTCTCCGGGCCCGGTCCTAAACACCGTCTAAGACATTAACTCTGCTCCCCTGTTTACTACCGATACGGATGGGATACCGGGAATTTTGAGCTGTGGATGTCACATTATCATACTACCGGCACGGTAGTGGCAGCAAAAGGCTTGTATGATCTTGCATTGTAAAAAGTCTAGCGTTTGCACGGCACCGGTAGTCTAGAGAATTGGGCAAAAACTGAGGAAATTCGCCCCAGGATGTGCCACTTCCCGATTAGAGAGAGAGTGGAATTCGCTTCATACCAATGCGAACCAACCGCAATCCATTGTTTAAGCTAAATTCTGGAGCAACACGATATTACTGGGCCGGAAATAACACATCCAGTTTTTGCGGTAGAGCACAGTTACTGTCAGGAGCTGGTTTCAGATCTCTGAGGAAACAATCGCTTGGCTTAACTAAGTACGATAGTGGGTGCGCACGGCGCAGCGTGCACCCGAGAAAGGTGGGCCTCCAGCACCCAACCTCTACCCTAACCCACATCCGAAGAACTAAAAGAAAAGAACACAATAGCCGGAAACTGAACCTCACCCTTCCTTCCTTCCTTCACACATTCCCCTTCTCTGGGAAGCGGGCCTCTTGATCGTCCCAAGAAGCTTCGTCTAAATTAGAATTGGAATCCAAGGGATATCCAGGACCGATTGCAAAAGTGACGGAGCCACCATCGCTGGGCTGATGAGTAGCGGTCGTGGCAGTGGGGGACGCACGGATATTATTTTCACACATCTGGGGTGTTTCCAATACCGAAGGTCTTCTCTGCTCGGAGGCGACTGGTCCATCATCATTGTGGGATTGGTTGGTAATACCAGTAGATCCTGCTGCGTCATCAATTCCACGCCCTTGGGAGGTTTCATATCCCTGAGATCTCCCATTCTCAGAGGAGCTTGACTCCAAGCTTGTGCTGCTGCTACCCCTGCTGCTGTGGCCCGGGCTTCGGGGGTGTCGGTAGTGCCTTGTTTGCAATCCCCGAGGTGGCGTGTCTGGTATCCTATTAACTCTGGTGCATATGAAAGGGGGGAGAAGGGAATCAACACTCACCCCTCCTATCCCACCCGTCTCTTCCATCCCTCCCGGGTCTCCAGCTATCCTGGAGTGTCGGCGCCGTTGGGACATAATGCCCCTCTTTCTTCAGATGTTTTTTGAGAACTCTGGGGTTTGGGAACCACCTCCCACACTCCTTACAATCTGTCCCACGGTTTGTCTGGTCTCTGGAAGGCATTGGAAAGAGTATGTTGGAAACACAAGCTTATCGGAATTGGCAAGAACGGAAATTGAGAAGCTAGGGGAAAGGGCTCACATTATATCTGCCTCTTCTTTCTTTCCTTCTTCCAAGTAATTGCTAGAGCGGAATACGTGGATGGGGACAGAGGAAGGGCATAGGCAAGAAAGAGCAGAGGAACTCTGAGCAAAATAGTCCAGTTGGCAAGCAGCTTGTCAGTTGGGCTGGCGCCGATGCTGGGGGTGGGGAGAAGAAGCAATGGAGAAAATGTCATGAAACATATGTCGCCATCCGATCGTGCCGTTGAAAGCCCGGAGCATTTTTATTTTTCTTCTTTCTTTCCTTTTTTCTCTTGGATTAAGAATTTCATTCCATGATACTACACCCACTTAGCGGACTACCACACCCCCTGTGATCGCGAGATGTGTGATGGGAAACCCAGCACTATGGCTACGTGATTTGAAACGGATATCAACAGAGACACAACTGTGAGTACATAGTAACCGCTGCAAGCCAACCCACATGCCATGCAACTCACCATGTCCCCCCCCCTCCCTCTCGCTCACTTCCCGCACTCTCATCGACTTACTTGTGGTAAACTGCTTGGAGGTTGATTTATCAAAGGGATGACGCGATTACAGACGTCGCTGTTTTACATTTTCTATGAATAAATGGCTAATAGCTATAGAGCAGCTCGATAGCATGAAAACCCGGTAGTCTACGATCCAGCACAAGCACACTTAAATTACAATTTTATATCGTAGATTGCCCGTGGTGTAGGTCAGTACCAGTGACGATGTTTCTTTGAAAAGCTAGCCACACTATAGAAAACGCTTTAACGAAGAAATGATTAATGTCACTCTCCATGGGTGCCAGCTTTTCACCTCACCTCATCTCCCGAGCGTGGTACCAGTGGGCGGTATACACGGAACCCTTACGGTACGTTGTCAATGGGATCAGCAAAACTTAAAACCACGTATTTCCAAATTACGAAAATCCTCATTACAGACCCCCGTACTCTTCAGTGAGAAGAGAACACCCGGCAAATATTTTTGACGATACCAGATAGCATACTTACAGTGGGAAATATACACCATCACCACCACACTGACTCAACAAACGGACCACCCACCCCAACCCTCCCCCACCAAGGAATAATTGAGCCTCCTAAATACAAACTAAGCTACCGTACTATTATCTAAGCCCGAGATCCCCCGGTATTGATATCATACACACCAGTCCCAAATGCCTACCTCTCAGAACCCTAGAGGACAGGCCCGTTGTTGTGTCGTAAGAAATGCCCCCATTGCATGACCACCGCAAGCACACCCGGTATTGCCTGAGCTGCGCTTCCGATGCGATGGGAGATTCATGCACCATAGCTAGAGAATTTTTGCAGATCCTTTGCTATGTCATAAGTCACAAGACACCTACCCATCCATCTACCTACTCATTAACTAGATCAGCCCAATCAGCCAGGAACCAGGTACCGAATCTGCCACCCCCCCCAAAAAAAAACCGTTGGTGTGACACAAATATTTAAAGATACCTCAGCAAGGCATACACTCACACCTCGCTGTCCCGGATCTCGATAATCCGGATACCTCGCTGTCTAGTATGAATATTTCTCTACACCAAAGCCTCACCTGTTGTCCCGCATCACTCGCTATGCCGGAGAGATTCTTAGGATTTTCGCCGTCTGGGATAGCGGGGTGCGAGTGTATTTTTCAAAACCCCTCTCTTCTGTTAGTATGTATTAACTCTTCATATCTGCCCGTGTTCCAATTTCCAGAGCCAGGGAAAATAATACCCTTATTTAGTTCAGCTGAGATGTTGTCTTACCTTCCCCCATTGGATGTATAGCCGGTCCAACAAGACAAAAGAGAAACTCAATAGTCCAAACATCGTTCGCGGGGCAGCAGCAACGGTTAGTCTAATCGACCACCTGCTGGGAGTGTTTGGTGCAGCCAAGCGGAAGCTTTCTAAAATACCGTAAATCTCTTATAATCCACTATCTTCATAGCAGGGGTTAATCTCAGTACTCAAGGAAAAAACATCCAAGAGGGACTAGTGGGTTCTTAACACGGTAAATCCTGCGTGTGCTGGGTGTGTTGGATCTCATTAACTGCTGCGGAGATAGTGGACTATAAGAGATTTTACGGTAGATCAGGTCGACATGTAAAACACCGTTGCAGATCATGTTCCATCACTCGACAACAGGAGAAATACTTGTGAAACGAGGACCCCGCAAACACACACCACGGGGCCAGCCGTTCTCTAACGAGGCTGTATGATAGGCTAGGCAGAAGTGATCTGCCCTGCGGGGGGAATTGCCTTTGGGGATTTTTAGTGGAATACCGAATTGGGCAAGTGGTGCGCCGGTGATATCGTTCTTCTCGCGAGGAAATTTTTTGTAAGCCTTGACTCAACTATGGAATAGCTTCTAAATCGCTAACCTAGGTGTTTTAGTGTGATATTTAATTGTATTCTTTCGGGGGCGTAGTGCTAGTGTGCATGGCTGCGGGCTTAGCCTCATATATTTCAGAGCCTTGTGCATTACCGCACCGATCGTATCACACTCCCCGACAGATACCCAAAGCCAACGATCGCCCCCAAACAACTAACTCGAGCAGATGCATGAGCCCTTCTTGACAACAAACCGAGATTGAATTGGAGCAAGATCGAGGCCCCCTAAATCAGCAGAAGGATATAGATGATACTCCGCGATGGCATCAACTTTTCTCCTCCGCCCCCCAGCTCCCCCTCTCCAGACATCTGCAGCATGGAGTAAGTAAAAGGGGATAAAAACGAAAACCAGATCTCCTCTCCCACAGAACTCCTGCGCACAAAGAACGCCACACTGCTCAAGGCAACCCTAGCCTTTTTCCGAGGAGAAATAGACAAGCAAACAACACCCCTTCTATCACCCCGCTAGCCAAATGGAGCGCCATCCAAAGCCCACTAGCTCATTCCCCGGCACTCAGACTGGTCAGGCGATATCTTATCTCCACCCATCCAAGATAGCCAGAACAAGAGCGGAGTTGGGGGTTAACCCAGGAAACATTGCTGAGACGGGAGGCCGATAGACATTCTGGTATTACGAGGTGACCGTACAAGCTGCCGCATGCACAGTGTTCTGTATCCAAAAGCGCAACATTCTCCCCTGCTCGCGGGTCCTTCGACCAACACCAAGTTCATCGGCCCTCACTTGAGAAATATCATCGGCAATAGAAGGATAGGTACAAAGGTAGATTAAGGGGGTATGCATGGAGCTGAAATATGCGGAGATCTCGGAGAGCTTTGCTGGCTTCTATAGAACCAGTGATGTTTATTCCGCGGCGAAAACCGGGTCAGCAGGTGCCTAGCCCACACGACCACCTGATGATCTCTCTCTCACGAGCGGTAGGAACCGGAAGCACTCCTACTACGGCGACCCCAGGTCGGGAGAAGAAAGCACACTAGAGTACTACTCTTGCCAGTGCTCCGTTCATCTGCTCCTACATACTTCTACTGGCCACAGTTTAAGAGTCTAAACCAACAAATTCTCCGAATGAGAATAATGATACGGTTCCAACAGAGAATCGTTGATGTCAAACATCCGCAGAATGAGTTTGCACATACACGAGCCCTCCGATGCAAGAAAAAAATCCTCGCGGAATATGATGTGTTGGGAAACTTCTATCCAATGCACCCGCGGCACAGCGGACTCAGCGCCCGCCGAAACCCAAAAATTCTGCTTCCCCATAAGTAATCTCTTCGGCAGTGGCCAGGCCATACTGCTATCCATCAAGGGCCGGAACCCCTACAAGCACCCCAATAAGTACGTCAAGGAATACGAGGTGTATATTGACCCCAATAGGGCCGGCCGCTCCGCCCTTCCTAGCCACTTCATAGTCCGCCTCCGGATGATGCTACACCAGCACGCCTTAAAGGGGCCCCGCTCTACCAGTCTAAATTCGGGGGGAAACTGGCTCAGACAGAATGATGACGCTGCTCCGCAGAAGATAAGGTTTGGCACTTAAACAGTGGAAGATGAACTCTAGTGACCAACAATCGAACCTTATTCTCACTCCACCCTTCGTTTCTCTTTTTCTCCCCACGAAAATCTTCCGAGAGCCAAGATAAGAACCATAATGTAACATAAAGATCCCTGTGAGACTCTTGTCGAACGCTAGTTGTGGAGATACGCTTCGGGGGTGCCAACCCAGGTATCACACCGTTACATGGACCCTGCCTCTCTGCAAAGCCCCACGGTGACCTCATTGGGGAAAAGACTAATTGCCATTGCTAAGCATGTGAGCAGGAGGTGTATTGGTTTCAACAGGAGGGTTACGCTCCTGGTTAGGCGTAAGCATTATCCAGAATCAAGAGGCACACAGGAACCAAACAGAAAGCTCCCCAGTCATGGGCTCCCGGATTTGGTGACTGCTGCAGTCGGTCCCCCCGTAGCTACTGCGCACGAGCCGCGACTGCGCGTGAACTACGGTACAGTAGCCCAGCCGAGCGTTTGAATATCAATGAAATAACCGCCAAGGATTTAGAAGTGTCGAATCTAAACCCAACGATCGACACACCTTTTATCTCTCAGCTTCAAACATAAAGTAATCCCTCAAGTCTATCCTACATCATTCACACCCCGGAACCTATCTTTGTTAATTACTATTACAGTCTAAAGAGAATACTAGGTCATCAATCGAGGGGTTCGGCGTTCTCTAGCAAATTCAAATTGAAAATTGGTCCTTCTCCTATTTTATCCCCCTTCTAGTCGTATCTATGAGCAGTTAGTGCATTGTGGCTACTCTTCGCCCTGTGATAATGAGGGCGGTAAGAGCAGAGAGTAGTGCGGATATAGGAATCCTTAGTATTGTGTGAAGACACCTCACCTCAGGAACAATACTAGAAACCGAGGAATTGGTCTACCAAATCGACACCGGGCGGGAACAAAGCTTTGCTAGAAAGCTCCGCTGAACCTCATCTCCCCTGGGCAAAACTAGATAATTGCCGCCCCACAACCCATCAAGTGTCAAAGAGAGAAGATTTCATGTTCTCAATATTTACTATAAAAAAAGCGATATATGGCATTAAAAAACAAGATTACAAGGAACACATTCACCCCTAATTCCTAACGGGTATCTACTTGGACTTTCCTGTGAAATGAAATGAAGTGGGCTGGGACTCTAGGCTGACAGCGCAAAAAAAAAAAGGGGGGGGGGGGGGTGTGGTAATAAACAAGCTCCTGTATCGACCCTAGAATGAGAGCTACCCAATGTCCCACCATATCCGAAGTTTCACGCCAGGCACTAGCAGGATATCCCCGCGAAGGTAGCCTATACGCCAACCCCTTCTGCGGAGCTGCAGCCTAGACCTTATGGCTATGCACACAGCTGCTGCCTAAACATATAGTATCATTACTGGTTGACCAGCAATCATGAGGATTTTTACTTTCTAACAACATCAACCGTCCTTCCCTCTAACACCAGCACGGCTGGCAGGATACCGTCCCTCAAAGTTCTTTCTATTGACATTACTTCTATCGTACCCTTGTATCAAATTGCTACTACACCGTCGCCCACGCTCGAAAGAACACTGCCCAGATATTGCACTTCGGGCTTGCCAAAGCAGGGGACCCAGCACAGTGGTAGACTCGGTGAGATTCCACTTGGTAACAGCAAGGAGCAATAGTTGATGAAATGGGTATATTGAATTCACCAGGGAGATATGTGCTGGCAGGGAGATGGAAGTAACCTGGCGACTGTTGTGCTAAACAGCTAACTTTCCATGCCCCCCTAGAAGCAATTCTATTAACACGAAGAAGATTTGCACCAATGTAGCTAGGAATTAACTAACCGGCAGCACCGTAACAAGAAACTTTCCTCGGGGGTGATGATTGACGCCCAACCGGTGCATAGCGATGCTAGTGGTACACTTGGTAGCTTGATTCACTCTCAGCTCACGGACGCGGTTTAGCAAGCAGAAGGCAGCAAGCTCAAAGTTGGGTACGATAACATACTGCGAGAAGGCCGGCCCCAACACTAACATCAACACCAAGGACACATCCGCTGTACAGCGCTCTGTATAATATATGCAGCGGCCTGAGCAAAACAATCAGAACCAAAACTAAAAACAGAAGAGGATAAAATCGAATGGGCAGCTACAGTAATCCCAGTTCAGAGGCTTACAAAACTTGAATCTTTAGCTTGCTAATTTACCACACATTCATAGTGTATCATTCGCAGATACACGACCTACTTACGTTAGTATCATAGTCCATGAAGGGGGTAAGTTAGTCATGTACTATCACAGGTAGGCAATCCTTCCTTGGTGCATCCCTAACACGCTATAGTATCTCGTGCGCTCCACTAAACGCATATAGGCAACAGTGGATAAGCCACCTTTTTGTTTATTCCCTTCTTTCTCCTTCTCCCCCAAAAAGAGCTCCTCTCACGCAGCTAACTTTACCAAAAAACTACACCAATTCACAATCACCAGAAGAGACACCCAAACCGCACGAACTAATTTCTCAAAGAGACTTTATTGCTCTAAAGTGCCATTCAAAGAAAGCCACCCTAGCCCACCCTAGCCCACCCCCACACACCCTACAAACCATCACTCAGCACCAGGTTTCTCCACCATATCCCCCACAAACTCCTTAACCATAGCCTCCAACACTCCCAAATCCAACTCCTCGTGCTTCTGCACAACCTCCGTCCCCTTCGCCCCCAACCCGATGCCAACAACCTCCTCGCGGGCCTTGATGATCATCTTAGTCAAACACTCACCGGCGATCTCATTTTCCTCCCCAGTCTGCTCCATAAGAACGTCCATAAACTCGGCGATATCCTTCAAGCGGGCTAGCATATCCCTTATGGGCCCGGTATCGTCGACCGTCTCGCTCCAGTTTTGGATTCCGCGGATGCGATTCCTGATGCAGGTGATTTCAGAGACAGGGTTGTCATGACAGTCGAAGTCGGCGGCGGCTGCAGCGAGGCCAGCATCGCTGGGAGTGGGTTGTCCCGGAGGTGTGTGAAATATGGTGTGGGTCTTTCCACCCCCTGACTCATCTGAATCCTCGTCGTTGGTATCTTGGCCTTGGTCCCCTTCATCGCTATCGTCGAATGGGGCAGGGGTAGCGCGGGGGAAGGGATCTTTGGGGGCGTAGCCGCTCATTGTGGTATGATTTCTTGTGAGTGTTTGTGCGGAAAGGTAGCGGTTTTGGATGAGGTGGGAAAAACAAAGGGAAGAGTGAAGGGAAGCATGGCTATGATACACAGCCTGAGGTTCCTGCTTTATTGTTTAGTCTAGAAGTGCCAAGAAAATTATGCGGCCACAATTGAGGGTTCCAGCGTCCGGGCAAAATGCGAGGGAATGAGTAAATGGCTTGAGGGTTGCATGTTCCTAGGCATAAATATTAGTAGTGTAGGGTGAGGGAAGCAGTGGGTAGGAGGATAATGATTATAAGCCCTTACCATAGAGAGAACTCCCGGCAGGACCTACCAATACCACTTCTATAATACTCTCCTAGAAGCTTAACCAAAATCCCTGACACCGCATCACACTCTGAAAGAGGTCATTTGCCCCAGCTGTCAACTGGCTGTTTTGAATTCCTTTACGCTTGATATATGATTTAATCGCCTATTTCGCAACCTAGCGGCACTACACAGAAGCTATATACCCATAGCAATTAAAAAAAATACAGTATCATATTATCATACAAGGACCTCAATAACGCTATTTCCCTCGCCAAAATAGTGGTTTCAACAACCTACATTCCCCCAGAGCCAAAATCCTACTGATGAACTTCACCCCACAAAAAATCCCAGGCTCTACGCCATGAAGCCCATCCCCCTATATACGACACATACCTTCACACAACTGTAGCATTCCTACTTTTGGCACAACACCCAACCGACCCACAAAGAGCACTAGCAGGAGGAAGAAATCTCGAATAACTTTTCATGCGAAAAATTGTTCTTCGAGCTGTACTATTATGTAATAATATATTGCAACATCAGCCCTTTCACTAAGAGCACCACTACCAGATAAGTTTGGAAGAAGAAGAAAAAATTCCTCGATGCTAATTCTTGAATCTTGGCCTATTTATTTTTTTGCATTTTTTCCGCCTCTTCAGAGAATGTCATATGTAGTAAGGCTGTGTACAGTACCATGCCATACAGTAGACGAAGTTTCTTATATTATGGAGCTCAATATTCGCTCGAGTGATGGGTGGTGATTCTGATTTTAGACCCTAAGGCACCAGATTCTGAACAAACAGTTACCCGCACAGTAGCCTAGAAGACCGACAGGTTTCTAGAAACCCACTCAAAATATACTAAATCCAGAACCTACAAAACCGGGGATTTCGTTAGCGCGATTACCATCCCAGCTATCCGACCAACTACCGGTATTTTTCTTTCCTCCCGCCGAGCATATGCTTTCCTAGACTACCCCTTATCGCCACCACACCACAATCCCCACCGCAAGAAGCACAATCCCTAAACCACCCCCCCCCCCCCAAAAAAAAAAGAGTCTTTAAAACCCATAGGGCTCTCCAGGTGTATGATATATGCCCCATATTTCTCCAACGGGCGGAAATCCTTTCATAACCGCCATCTCCGCTTCGACTTCTCATGAGCTAAATCCTCCATAACCCTACCCTGACATTCCCCGTGTCTCACAAAACGAGGCACCGTCCGCCGATCCCTCACGGCTAACCCCGCAAGACCTTCTTCGTACGATACTCGTCCCAGGCAAGAAGTACCCGGAAACAAGGATTAGATTTTTGTATACTTGTAGTAAACCCCCTGCGATTATCTGAGCGCTCATACAATATTGACCCCCCCTGTTTCTGGGTACAGTACTTCTTGCCTGGGACGAGTACCCACAAATCAAGTCGCGCCTCGCGGGCCGTAGACTAAGTCAAATTAGAGTTCGCCAAGTTTTAGTTTTTTCCGGTTAGCTTTTTTTTTTGTTTTTTGCTTTTGCTTTACCGAAACGCTAGACATTAATACAGCAAAAAGGTCTATTAAGTTGTCTTGGGGTTGGTGAGACATGACGCCTAAGGCGGTAATTCCCATGGAAAGTGTCTAATCCCAACCCTGCTGCATTGCCTGCACTACCGGTACAGCAAATTTCTGTCAAGTTGCCTCAATACTGGTAAGACATAACCTTATATGCCGGCAGGTTTTTACAGTATGGGATCAGCAGAAGAACTCGGCTGCCCCAGCAGTTTTCCGCCTTTTGTAGACACGCCGGGTATACCACCCTATTACTATACCAGAGGCTAAAAAGCCCCAGGGGTAGAGGTGGTCGTCCAGTCTATATCAAGCCAATATCCCCCCCTACTCCACCCCCTAGGAAGCCAACACCATGACCCGATCACCCCCTCAAACTATCCAAACTCTCCACTTCCATAACGAAATCCCTCCATATCTTCCTATCAATATCCTTTGCCCTCCTGGCCACCATCTCCCATGTAAAACCACTTAAGCCTCCCGCGCGGAGATAACGAAGCCCGCGCTCTACCAGCCGAATTCAAATCCACCCCCGCCCAGCGCAGAAACTCCGATGATAAATGTAAGTCCCCCCTCCCCACCCTCATATCATAAGAGAGTGTGGAGGGCACTAACAGATTAAAGTACTCTACAAAGGTGTATCATACTCGAAGTCAGGACTGAGAAAAGCAATAATATTGGCACGGGGGCCAACAATCCCCATGGCCGAAATGTACCAAATCAGCTTTTATCCATTCAAGCACAAGCCGAACGACCCTACTAGCTGTTTGACTACACCTGCCGTCCTAGACAATTATCCATCCTCCTCCTAAACAGCATATCCCATACACTCCAGGTTCTACCTAATACTTCAGTGGGGAAACTACTACCAAACTCCAACCAAACAATTCTACCTCACCTCACATTGGAAAAATATACTTGAAACTCTCGAACAGTAGTCTACCAATAACCACGGTAAAAAAATTAAAAGAGACAAATGCACCTATCCGTATAAATAAGATAGGAGAAGTATCGTAGGCATAACAAAAGGAAATGGTATACAAAAAAAATGTCAACAGTATATATAGAACGAATACCGGTGGAACCATATTCCAGCTATAACACCCCCTCCCCCGCTTTAACCCATTTTAATGTTTCTCCCCTTCCTCGAGCTTCCCCTGGCCCGCGACCCCAGGTGCGACGGTCCCGTTCTGCCTTTCAATGGGGGCCCAAAGACCTCCGTTTGCGGAATCCCCTCCCTGTTTCTGGGTGGTGCTTGCGGGGAGAGTAGTGCCAGCCTGGGCAGTTCTCTGGCAGCTCTTACTCGAAGTGCCGTGTACAGTGGTGAAGCAATGCTGTCCACATCCAGCACCACCCGCCCCAGCCTGTGCAGCGGTGGGTGAGCCCTGTGATATAACTGATCCCAGTTGTTGTTGTTCCGAAACGTGTCACCGAAAGAGTAACGAGAGGACTTACTGTTGGGGCGAAAGTTGTTATCGTAGCATGGTTACAATGAGGGAGGATTCCTCCGTCAGCGGGATAGTGACATAATACAAGTTACGGGCATATAGGACCCGAACACTACCCAGCAGCCCCACCGCAACATTCGGCGGGAGAATTGACCTAAGGGCATTAAATACCAACCCTAGACCTACCCCTCAGCAAAAAAGTGGTTCGCCGAGCTTTTTTTTTAATGCTCGACTACTCCACTGCCCCCCGGATTCGAACTTGTGATGGTCCCTGTTTCAAATTAGCCGACCAGTCTCCTAAGCCATTAGGCCATAGGAACTGGCCGATAATACTCTTTCTTCTTGGTCTTTTAACCCCTTCTTCAGAAAATAGACAGTTTAGGCGTCTGATACTTTATCTTTGGCAAGGACATCAGTATCCAATCATAGTACTCTCTCATGATATCGATAGAACGAGGACCGGGGGGTGTTTCCTGTGTATACCTGTGATCTGCCTCCGAAACACTCACTTTCTTTGTCAGAGGACAAATGTTCCCCGAATTCCATGGCTAATATGATATCCCCGATGTAACTATTCTTTGGCACAGGAAAGGACAAAGATAAAATCTCCGTATGGTAAATTATCTATGCGTATCTGACCGCCCATATAAAATTCAGACTCAAGTGTTCGAGTTCTATATATATGCCTGTAACTTGTATATACTCCAAGCTTAAAGTTTCATAAGCTTCGAGTATGTACCGTAAAAAAACTTGAACAATTGGACCGTGTGCTATGTAGTCCAACATCCCATTCCCTAGAAATGAGGAAAAAAAACAAACCATTTCCCCCTTCCGAGGCAGAAAAAACCCCTAACCTTAGGAAGAGAGCAATACCCAACAACACAGCACATGATCTAATTGTTCAAGCTTTTATGGTAATTGGTGAAGTACAGATGAGCACCCTTCCTAACCAATCCACACTCATCCATTCTAACTTGTTAGATAATCCCTCCCCCCTCCCCGCCCCAAGTGACGTTAGTTATGATTCCGAAAAGAATGGGAAAGAAAAGAAAAGAAACCACTACACCCCGTGGACCGCAACCAACCACTCCGATAGGGGGAGTTTTGGGGTGGAGGGATGTTTTGGAGCACTAACACTAAAAACTCTCCTCCCCAAACATCTTCCACCAGAAACATCGCCAGCTCACCCCAGCGAGTCACACAGAAGCCCACAGCCCTTCATGACCAACCTCCCGCCAGAAACCTCCCACGAGTGACTTCTAGTGATAATCCAATGCACTGCCCCCCCCTTTAACCCAAGAATTCAAGCCCAGCATGTGCATACCGTTCACAGTACCAGTAACCCACCACACTAACTCACCTACAAGGTCCTATAACAGAGTTATAGAAAAACAAACATCAGCGAGGAGATGCTGTAAAACCATGTCTGCGGTTTCAAGTGCACGGGGGCAAACTCAAAGCCCTGACCGCCAAAACACCACACAAGCCAAACCACGAAAAGCCATTGCGCGCCTCTTGGAAGGGGATTTTATCCCCAGTAAAATATACAAGTCCTCTACCACCAAACGCGTGTTATTTGTAAGGAGGAAGATAAACCCTGCTCATTCATACCTGCGCGCAAAAACTAAGTCAGGTGCAATGAGCCCCAAATTTTCGTGTATATTTTTTTGGCTACTTAGCACATAACTCGATTTTTGCGCGGAAGTATTGAAATCTGATATTTTGTCCGAGTGATCGCATGTGATTTTCTAATCGCACCCCCCACCTACCGTAAGTTAGGGGAAGATAACATACCGGTACCGTAACTACTCTGGAGATAGAGACCGTTGCCAAGGGGAGGGTGAATAAAATTTGCGTTGAGCTATTATATAGGGAATAAAAAGACGAAAGAACATCAAAGCGGACGGGGAAACCAAACCTGCTTCCTCTTGCTAATTGGCTAGAGAGCTGAGCCGTCTGTTCAGGTGATCCGCATCGGCTTCAAAAGTGGTATTCTTGAGAGCTACCCCCTTGGCAACAGTCGCTGTTCCTGGGCAGACTTGTTAAAGTCTACCTTCAAGGCAGTTCGAATTGGTCCAGTGCCCATGACTAATTGTGTATAAAAAAAGGCGCTCGATCGAAGATCCAGTGTGCGATGAGGAAAGCCCGGCCGCAATAAGTTCAAGACAAAATGGTATCTCTTAACCCTCTTTATATTCTCCAAAATTCAGACAATCAGTGCTCGTGATCCAACAGACAAGAGGAGTGAGCGGGGCACACTTCTCATTCCATCCCTCAACCCGAGCCTCAACTTCTACTGCACCAACCGAGCAAACAATGATAAACACACCTTTACCTAGACTCCTCCTCCGCCCCATCACTTATCATATCACATCACATCTCACTCTCAGCCCAAAAAAGGTTACCACTGGAGTTTCCGTTACTATAGGCTTATCTACTGGTGCTCGTGAAGGTATCTTATCTTAACACAACCTACCAAAAAAAAAAAGGAAAGGGGGGACAGTCATACGCCGAGGGGAATGTGGATTGGCCAGAGTACCAGATTGATTGGATGTTTACTGCGGTGGCACTGCGATCGCCGGGGCCATGGATAATGGATTCCTTCCATCCTAAAGTTTAGACCATAAGGATAAACGATTTTTGTTCCCCAAGAAAAGTAGGATTCAATACCTCGAGGTTCCCCAATCGGAACGTTTGTTACCGGAACAGGTATGCAAGTCTAATCTCAACAACGCTCCGGACATCCATGCACAATTCCGCCGGCGGTCATACCACAATACCCGATTGAGCCCACGAATAGTCTAGAATACCGGTAAAGTTATAACAAGACACTGCAACTCATAAAAATCCAAAACACGACCATCTCCTATCCCACACTTATCGTGCTCCTAGAGAATACGGGCATACTCCACCAGAGTGTCTGCTGAAGGATAAGCGCAAAAAACCGTTTTCAGTGGTCAGATCAGAGGATCAGTACTCTGATAGCGATAATTATCTCACCGCCCCGAGATACCAACGCTCGATAAACACCCACGATTAAGTTTCCATGGCGTCTTATAAAGGTCCAGCGAGGCTAAGAGGCTAAAGGGATCAAATACAAGATTGAGTTAGAGAAGGAGGCCCCAAACACCTAGAGTAGCTCTGGTGCAACCCGGCAAAGGAGAACATTATCCAGGCAATGCGTCGAGGTAACTGGCATGGCAATTGCCCGCGATAGATCTCTGCAAGGGGCGAGTTGTTCTCGGTTCCGGAAGGGGATTGGTCCAGAGTCCCCCAAAACCCTCAACTGAGTTTTTAGAGTCAGGTGTACTGTACGCCCCGTTCAACTGAAGCTGAGCCCGAAATCGAGTGATCCAAAATGACTCCAACCCAAGCTTTCGCACGCGTCAACGACGCCCCGACCAAAACCCTCCCAAACTTGGAACAAACCAACCACCAAACCCGCGCAAACCACCCCATCACATCATCCTGCATTCCCGCTCCCACCACTTCCACTATTCAACAGCGGCTGGCAAAAAACTTCTTGAGAACAATTCCGTCTTCAGGGAAAAGGGCCATAATCACCTCCCCTCCTATCCTCCACGCGCCCGTCGGAACAGACACCCCATCCACCAGCGACACAACAATGCCGCCAACTCCGCCCTCCAGCTCGAGCACTAGCAAGAAGGCCTCTACCCCGACCGCCCTCCGTTCTCGCCTTTCAAAAACCGGATCGATCACCCGCGGCTCCACTCCCGCAGCTACATCATCTCCTGGCCCTAAAACTTCAAACAATGCGCACACCCGCAGTGGTAGTGGTGGGATCCGGAAGCCAACGGCAACAGCAGCGGGGAGTATTCTAAAAACTGGCCTGATGGGAGCCCCGGTTGGGAAGAAGCCCGTAAACGAAAAGTTTGATAACCTGTTTTTTAAATCCCCTGTTCCACGGGTAACTCCCCCTTCCTCCCTTCCTACCGGACCCATTGAAGATGGGTGGTGATGGATTGAGGCGAGAAACAGGGTTGACCTGACGATGAATTCTCGCGCAGGCTATAAGCAAGCTCTTATCCAATTCCCAATCTACCAGTAGTACCAACAACCCCGCGGTCCCAAGTTCTCTACGCAGGAGCATTGGCGCCGGCCCCAGTACCTCTGCTTCCACTACCACCACCCCCTCCGCCACCGCTGCCGCCGGTGCAAAAAAGACCAGGAGCATAATAACCAAGAAGCCTACCACAACCGCTCCCGCGAGTACTGGACAAAACCCGAAACAACTCACCAAACCTACCACCACCAGCACAGGGGCCAACGGTGCCGCGCTCGTAAATTTCACCCTGCCAAACGACAGCCAGGAACAAGTCTTACCAACACCGATGGACAAATCCAGCGACGGCGACAGTGAAGACATAATCCCCGCCAGGGCAACTATTAAGCCAACACCAAAGTCACAGGCAAGGGTAAACCTCAGATCCTCTGTCGTCCCCGGAGCCTCGGAGAAGCTACCCGTTACGAGAACAAGCTCAGCGCGGGGTACGAATGGGAAACAAAATAAGCGTACAGAGCAAGCCCGGAAGGAGAGCACAGAGGAGAAGAAGGCCGCAGAGTCGCCTAAAGGCGTCATGAGGAATACCGCCAGTTCAAGAGCTCGCGCAACTGCGAATGCTGGCGCAGGCGCAAAGAGCGGTACAAAGGCTGGGGGTGTGCAGGCAGGAAGGACGTCCACCACTTCCATTGGGACTGCGGCTGTGGCTATGGCTATACCGACCACACATATTGCTTCTCCTAGAGAAACAAGAAGTTCTGGACTATCTTCTCTATTCAAGAATCAGGCCAGAGGCCATATCAACGCATGGGCAGAAGCACAGAGAAAAGGATCCCCAGAGCCTACGAAAGGGAAAGAGAGCGAGAAGGAAGAAATAATGCCCCCAACTCCAGAAGTACACATCCCAATCCTCACTCGCTCTTCCTCCGCCACCGGAAATGTAACCCCCCTTCCTTCCTAGCCCGCATATATATAAACAAAAGTACTAACATCCCCCAGCAACACGAGCCCCCACCCGTATCCCCGCCAAAACCAAAACCCACCCGAAAGCCCCACTCCTCAACGCTAACCCCCGGCTTCGCCATCCCGCCCGGAATCCTGGACAAGACAGGTTCACTTTGGGACAGCGGACGCAGGAAATCTCGCCGCTCTTTTGGCACCCCCGCCACCACCACTTCCCCTATAACCAACACACGCAGACGCACGACCATCTCCAGCGGCAGCGTCATGAGCACCAGCGCTGCCGGTGCGGATATCAGCAGGAACAGAAAACGCAAGAGTATGAGTGACGCAGACGTCGAATCCATCGGAAAGAAGGCTAGAGTTTCCGACCCAGAGGCAATGGAGATGCCAGATGGAGGCACAAGTGGGAGTGAGAACGCAAGTAAATCCGCGCCCGCAAAGAGAGGGAAAGGAGGAGGAAAGGGCAAGGAAAAGGTTTATGTCAATACGGATTTCGAGTTTTCTGATATCGAGGTGTAAGAGTATGATAGGGTAGTAGATAGTACAGTTTAGGGCGAGATTTTATAAGGCTACTTTAGAGGCATGGGTGGGTAGATATAAATAGGCTCTATACTGTAGTTTATGTACAGTAGTTAAACGTCAGTGGGTTTTCTAGCAAGAACAAAAGCCCTCAAATAAAACTTCCGAGATTCAAAAGGAATACCAGCAAAAAAGATCGTAGCATATCAAACCAGCCATTCCATTTGCGTAAGAGAAACAATTACATGAAATAGACCCCAATCATTGAATCAAACACGCCTATAATACATGATGAATGCCCACGGAAAAAGGAAAAAGCCAAGTCCCAAAGAAGTTTATCGAGTTTGAATTTGTGATCGTAACCCGAAACCAAGGGCAAGAGGAAAAGTGACTAGAAAAACACCAGCGATAACCACCCGTAGAATTTATTCGATCAACCACTCGCTCTCCACCCCTTCATTCCCAGATCTTTTTCACATTTCCGCACAAAAAACCGCACCCAGGACCGATCCCTAAAAGAAACAAGACGAAATGCGTTGATTGCGCGGAATTATTTGTTTTATTTGATATCGAAAGAGGAAGTCTACAACTCCTGAGAAGCGCCCTTGGTTCCCTTTCCAGACTTCTTCGGGAGAAGGTTCTGGTGAATGTTCTGAAATACCAAAGTCAGCATCAAAGATTCATAATCGATACACAATCGAGATAATGTTAAACTCACAGGTAGGACACCACCTTGGGCGATGGTGACATGACCAAGAAGCTTGTTCAATTCCTCATCGTTACGGATGGCAAGCTGGAGATGACGAGGAATGATACGAGTCTTCTTGTTATCACGAGCAGCATTACCAGCCAACTCGAGAATTTCAGCGGCGAGGTACTCGAGAACAGCGGCGAGATAGACGGGAGCACCAGCACCAACACTAGATCCAAATTAGACTTCCAGGTCCATAAAATAGCTATTAAAAATTAGACAGAAGACAAACCGTTGAGCGTAGTTTCCCTTCCTCAAAAGACGATGAACACGACCGACGGGGAAAGCGAGACCGGCCTTAGAAGAACGGCTATAAAAAATTGAAGTCAGAAATTGGAATTCAAAAAAAGTTAATTTGAAAATTCAAACCCAAAATCCAAACTCGAAAAACATCGTGAAAAGTCACGATACTTTGGATGTTTGGAAATCGGATCCAAAGTGAGACTCTTACCTCTGAGAAGGCTTGCCGCTGGCAGCTTTTCCACCTTTACCTCCGGAAGACATTTTTGGTGATAAGTTTGGGTTTTTGAAAAAAGGTTCTTGGAAAACCGAAGTTGAGCGAAACTACGCGTTGAAGGTAGTATGTAGCGGTGAGTTGATGAGTGTTGTGGTGAGGTTGAAGAATGGATGGACGAGGGAAGGAGAGAGAAAGAGAGATGTGGGCGATGGAGTGGCCTTTATAGTAGAGTTGAGGCAGGTTGCATCACACTCAGTTAGCGGCAGGGGGGGGGGGTGTAGGGGTACAGGTTTGGGTGGTTGGTTGGTTGCTGGGGGAAGGAAAAGCGCGACCGTAGCAAATGTTTTTCCATCTTTTTTTATTTTATTTCCTATTTTTTATTTCCTTTCCCAGATTCACAGTTCGACTGAGCTAAGCTCACATTTGGATGGGCTAGGGTTAACATACAAATGGAACGATGCCATTGGTTCCACACGGCCGGAGAGTGTGTGGGTCGCGTTTCGGTCAAGGAATTTCAGTAATTGTGGGAGCGATAAGCTAGAAAGGCGATGGTGAGTTGCTTCAAATCACGGGGCTGGAGAACTCTAACGCTGTGACAGTAATTTACCCCCAGCCACATACTTCTACGCGCGTACTCTACATACTGATGGGCAACTCTCGTCACGCAATCCAAACCTTGTTGATGCCAACCAAGCTGGTTGTGCCTATATAAACCCGTCGCTCCCCACGGCTCAACTTATTGCTCTTTCTCTCTCTCCATCCACACTCAACCACCCCTCTGCTCATCTACGTCTTCATTTCTCGTACACGAACCAACTAAACTCAACAAAAAAACCAAACACTTTAACTCAACTTCAAAAATGCCTCCAAAAGCTGCTGAGAAGAAGCCCACCACTGCCGGAAAGGCGCCGGCTGGAAAGGCCCCCGAGAAGAAGGTTTGTCTTGATCCCCTCGCTTAACTTGTATGGTCTTTCAAAATGAAACATTTTTCCGATTTTTTTTTGGTTTTGAAATCCGCTTTTTTTTTTTTTTTTTACCTGAACCAAACGCGCTTGATCTTTGAGATAGATTTCTAACATTAAGATTTTTGCAGGAGGCTGGAAAGAAGACCGCTGCTGCCAGTGGTGAGAAAAAGAAGCGCACCAAGACCAGAAAGGAGACTTACTCCTCCTACATCTACAAGGGTTTGCCATACCTGGACTTTTCCGATTTCGAATTGAGTCATTTTAACTGATGCGATTCAAAATAGTTTTGAAGCAAGTTCACCCTGACACCGGTATCTCCAACCGTGCCATGTCTATTCTCAACTCCTTTGTCAATGGTCAGTTTTTTTTCCTAGGCTCAATGTCTCCAAAATTTCAATCCTAACTTGAATAGATATCTTCGAGCGTGTTGCTACTGAGGCCTCCAAGCTGGCTGCATACAACAAGAAGTCCACCATCTCCTCCCGCGAGATTCAGACTTCCGTTCGCTTGATCCTCCCCGGTGAACTTGCCAAGCACGCCGTTTCTGAGGGTACTAAGGCTGTTACCAAGTACTCCTCTTCCACCAAATAAATTGTTCAACTAGGCATTCATTAAAAAATGGGAAACCCTTTTACTTCTGGGCTTGCCCTTTCACTTCTTTTCCACTTGCACATGTCGAGGGTATGAGGGGGAAGAGATTTGAAACGTTGGGAGCGGCTCTTTTTTTGTCTAATTATACTTTTTCAAAGTGGGGTCTTTGGCAATCGGTTTTTCTCTTATATCTTTTCGTGGGCATGTTTTGTCTTCAATGTTTTCTCGCTTTTTTTTTCGGGGTCATGCGTTCTGTACATTAACGAAATGCCGGTTACTGGGTTCTTTTGAACTATACTTTGTGCCCCTATGATATCTCCGATTACCACTTTGTACTTGAGCGCTCTTGTGATTTGTTGCAAATTCTAGAGGGATATGGATGGTTACGAGTCCACTCGAGCTTTCTTCCCTTGGACCAAACCTGCTTGCTTTCTTCAAGATTGCTCATTTGCAGGGTTTGTATGCTAGATGGATATGGATGGATTGACGGGATTGGATTGAAATGATAGAAAATCCCCCTTTTTTTTTTTCATGAAAAACCTTAAATATTATAACGAAAAGCGGGCCAGCATTCAAAACTCACAGCCGCCCGGAATTCTCACTTTCGCTCCTGAGACCTGGATCCAGACTCTCCCATTCGGCATTTCATGTCAAGTCACCCATCATTATCATCCAAGAGCCGCTCTACCGCACAGTACAGCAGGTATCATCAAGTACCATATCAGTGGCATTATAGAATGTTTCGGGAAAACCCCCGACATCGTGCGATACGAGGTATACCGGTATCCCAGCGAGACGTTGAAAAACGGAGCGAGGCTCAATCCAAATAATATAACCTTACCAAGTAAGTAGGAATCGCTAAGACCAAACAGGGTTACAGAAACGGTAACGGCAGTTCTCGGAGGGTTACTACTAGTACTGTACGAGTACGGTAGTTATGATAAAGTTACCTGGTATAGAATTGCAGATCCGGGGATGAATGAATTTTATGGATGGATGGCGGACACGGGACTTTTTGCCTTACCGTTATCGTTCGTAGTTGCCGGTATACCGCATCATCATCTGATCCGCGCGTGCTTGAAGGAAGAAAACCTGGCCCGGGGGCGAGAATGAGATTGGGAGGGCTACGGTAGTAGTAGTAGTAGTAGTAGTAGTAGTAGTAGGGATGTAGGAATAACTGTAGGGGGGGGGCGTAGTACGGTACGGGTATCTAATCATCTATCTATTATTTGTCGTCAAAGGTACCGTATGCCAAGTTCTAAATCATAGTGCCATATAATACTATACTATGTCGGTAATGGTAGTCTAGTCTAGCCTAGTCGTCTTTGATGGATCGCGATCCCCCTACATGCTTCCCGGGAGTACTGCCCTGCCCTCTCTCGACAGTTGATGCCCATTGAAAGCTCTAGGGGGCTTTGTGCCGGGTGAGTTATTACTTGATGCTCAGATAGACCTCTGTCGGAGAAAAGTGAGATCGAGTGATATTCTATGAACACACATTTCTCAAAAGATAAAAAAAAAGGAAAGGAAAACAGAAAGGGGTTTGACTTGGGGGATTCCCTCTACGCATTTATTTTTCTTCATTTTTTTCCAGGATATATTGTGATGTTTGCCTAGGTGCGAAAACCGCCATGGACATTATCGAGCTCAATTAAGATTTTAGGTCAACGCGCGACGCGTTTCCCCCCCCCTCCCCACCACACGGCACTACCGTGTCACGGCCACGAGGAACGCGTTGCACCCGGGTGGCTCTGATTTCCACTCATTCATTTGACTCACCACTCATAGATATATAAGTATATCATACAAAAAAAAGACAAAGAAGATTCTAGAGGAGGAGGGGAAAGAGAAAAAAAATGTTTCCAGGAACTGGGGGGAAACGGTTATTTCCTTTTTTCCGTGTTTTGGATGTTGTAATTACGCTAACGATCCAGTAGCGCTCCTCCACGAACAACGTATTCTCGAAAAGACGCAGGCAGAACTGCCAAAAAACGACGACGACGGGCTGAAGATGTCAGTGGGAATACGAGTACGAGCACAGATACCCCGCCTCCGAGTCGGAGTTCCTCCATTCCCGTTCCTTCAGACAACGACGACGGGGACGAGGACGGGGACGGTTTCGGAGTTGTGGGGATTACCCCCTCCCCCCCGCCACCACCACCGGTAAAGAAATCCTTCATCGGCTTCTCCGTAGAAGCTCGCACGAGCGCTACCGCTGCTGCTTCCACCACCACCTCCCGCCGCCGCAAACAACCAGAGCAGCAGAAAAAGCTGACACAGCTGAAGATCGACCTGGGCCAGCCGCAGCGTGCCACCTGTCAAACCTGCGGAATGTCATACTACCCATGCGCGTCCGACGATGACGCTTTACACAAGCGCTTCCATGCAAAGTCTGTCGGTGGGGTCGACTTCAAGCCTACCATTCTGGACGCTAAGAAGAGTAAGGTTGTCTGGAGAGGGAGGGAGGAGGAGCAGGAGGAGGATTCGTTTGTGCTCGTTGTTGATCGGAAGAGTGCTGCTGTGGAGAGGAGAAAGGCGAGGGAGGTATTGGAGGTTGTGGAGTCGGAACTTTCGGCTGGGGAGATTGAAGAAGGAGTGCTATGGGGGGGCGTTAAAGCAGGAGGAGGGAGTGATGGGGGGGAGAGGTTTAGGGTGCTGTTGTACGTGGTTGGGAAGAAGTGTGTGGGATTGTGTCTTGCTGAGAGGATTCGGAAGGCTTATCGCGTTGTTGGGGATGAGGTTCGGAATGATGTGGCTGGGGAGATGAAGAGTATGGTTTATAGAGGGAGCTCGATTTCGGTTTCGTATGTTCTCCTTTGCTTCTTTCTTTCTCTCCATCTTGTGTATTCTATGTTAATAACAGTTTTGCTCATAGCGAAACTCCCCGTCCTGCTATCCTCGGTATATCCCGTGTATGGGTATGTGCTGACCGCCGTCGTCGAGGGATTGCTACGAGACTGCTGGATTGTGCGCGAGAGCACTTTGTCTACGGGATGAGAATTGAGAAGGATGACGTTGCCTTCAGTCAGCCGACTGAGAGTGGTGGAGCACTTGCTAGGGGGTGGTTCGGAGCAGATAAGGCGCATCATTGGGCGGTTTACGTTGAGGAGGTATGAGTAAGTATACGTCACATGGCATTTTTATGGAGTTCTGGGTCATTGTTTAAGGGCAGTATGCCATTAGAGGGGTGGAATTTGTTAGAGCGAGGGGTTATGGTTTATGACCGTTATGTTACTATCTTTATGCATAGGGATATTCTATGTGGGGATTGGATGGATTGTCTCTGTATGGGTAGATGTGTAATAGGGTTGCGGGTAGAAGCAGCGTACAACTTTTACTTTTTGTATTGAGGGTAATGATACTGTCATGATGACCGCAGATGAACTTGGGCCCTTCACTCGGATCGTACCCGTTTGTCTACCCGTTTGTCAGTAACTGTTGATCTGCTGTATAACAGACAGTCGCACCCATACCGGTTCTACGAATATCCCATGTTTGCTTAGTGTAGAGGGGCCGGAGCTACGTAGAGTGAGTATAGACTTGTCCTGATCGGTTGGGTTGGGGGTGGGCATACGATCAATCATAGGAGGCGGAATGTTTCGTTCGTATTTGGAGCCTAGGAGCCTGTTAGAAATTGCACATGTGCGGCGTGGACGGTCTCAATTACCTCCGGGCGCGGTCGGAGCCCTATATGGATCCGGGTGCTTCCATCTCTCCAATGTTTCTTCCGCTTTCTGAAGAATAATCTTTCACGGCCCATAACGTCAGTCCTCCATCCATCCATCCGTCCATCAATACAGGGGCGGAGGGGCGAGCTTCCGTACACTCAATTGTCGAGGCTCCTTGATGTCTCGGTTTGCTTCAAACAGCTCCCGGATATTGAGAGCTTGGGATCTCCAGACATCCCTTCGAATGGACCAGTCTAGGGACAACTTAAGGCTGCGGCGGTAAAGGCTCCTGTGGGAAAATAATAATATTAGCCGTGAGATCGGGAAGTAAAGTGACGAAGGATTGAACAAACTCACTTGACTATGGATGTGGTGGTGGCCATGATTAATTTCGTCTCAGTGGCTTTGGCGAGAATTTGCTAATGATGGGGTTCGATGTGAGTTCCCACCGATTCCGCGCTTAGTAATAACGGAAGGATGTCCTGGAAAAGGGATACTTGAGCACTGGTATTGACGAGCAATAAAGTGATCGGACGCCAGAGCATTATTTAGTAGTAGAACTACGCGAAAGGGGTCACCTGACATCTAAATACTTTCTAAATCGCTGCCAAATTAGACTAAGCATCCAGTGTTCGGCCTCGGACCCGAAAAGATTTCTTGGCTTGCAGACGGAATTCTCTCATCGCGCATCTCTGGCTCTCTTGTCCTTTCTCTCTCACTCAAGTCTCCGTGCTCAAAGTTTGCAGTGGAAACAGGAGAGGAAGTCAAAAAAGTGACCGCATACCCTTTTTACCCACTTTTGATATTTTCCACCCCCCCCCCCCTCTCCCCTTTCGTTCCCTCGATCCCTTTTTCTTTTGCACCTTCTTCAACACCCCCCACACGCATCACACAGCACACAGGATCTGGCATTTCTTTCCTCTACTTCTTTCGTTTCTAGCTTTCTTTTTACTTTTCAGATATAGATCATGGCTTGTCGTAGATTGGCTATGCGTCGCTTGCCTCTGGCGGTTGCTCCCCGTGCCCCTCGCATGGGCACTGCGGCTCTCTCCGCCACTTCCGTTTCCTCGTATCGCCAAGCTTCGATACGGTCCTTTTCACGGCTATCGCAATACAATGGTGGACTTTTGGGAAGTGCTTCTAGGTTTGTGTCCTTTTCCTTCCGGTTTCTGAATATTATTCTCTTCTGATACTAGGTCGGGTGGCTTACCTCTCTTCCCAATGTCTATAGGAAATCGCAACAGTTTGTTAATGCCTCATCGATCTTTAATGCCCAAGTCCGATCTTATGGTTCGTTCAAAAACAAAACTAGAAATATTCATTTATTAGTCAATATAAACTTCAATATACTGATTTGACATTCTTCCACGATCCGGTTTCGCAGCGGATACGGTTGTCAAGGTTCCTCCAATGGCCGAGTCGATTTCGGAGGGGACATTAAAGCAATTCTCCAAACGTGATTATCTTGTGTGGGCCTTTTAATTAAAAATTTCTACTAACACACTTGTAGAGGTTGGTGACTTTGTGAAGCAGGATGAAGAAATTGCGACCATCGAGACCGATAAAGTGGGTGTTTGCCATGAACGGGCTTTTGGAAAGGGGCTATGGCTGACGGTTTTTAGATTGATGTCGCCGTCAATGCCCCGGAGGCCGGCACAATCATTGAGTTCTTTGTTAAGGAGGAGGACACCGTCACCGTCGGCCAGGACCTCCTCAAGTTGGAGCTCGGGGGAGCTCCAAAGGAAGGCAGTGGAAGCCAGGAAGTTGCCGAAGAGCCGAAGGCACCGGCGGATGCTGCTCCCCAAGAGCCCGGAAGCGGGCAAGCCCCTCCTAATGAACAGCGTGAGGAGGGTGCGCCGGTATCAGAGACAAAGCAAGAACCTGCTCCTTCGTCCCCTCCTCCTCCTGCCCCCGAACCTCCAAAGCAAGCTGAACGGCAGAGACCCAAGGCAGAGCCACCCAAACCTGTCGCCCCCAGCCAAGGAGGGCTCGGCAACCGCGAAGAGAAGCGTGTGAGTAGATACACACGAGGGCAGAATGTTTGGGCAGCTACAAGTTATTGACTCCGCCTAGGTGAAAATGAATCGCATGCGTCTCAGAATTGCGGAGCGCCTAAAACAATCCCAGAACACTGCTGCATCCCTAACAACTTTCAACGAAGTAGACATGTCTGCCCTCGTAGAAATGAGGAAATTATACAAAGACAAGGTCCTTGACAAGACTGGTATCAAGCTTGGTTTCATGAGCGCATTTACCCGAGCTTGCGTTCTTGCCTCGAGGGATGTTCCGGCCGTTAACGCCTCAATTGAGGGGCCTGACGGTGGTGATACCATTGTGTACCGCGACTATGTCGATGTTAGTGTTGCCGTTGCGACTGAAAAGGGGCTCGTCACCCCCGTCGTACGGAACGCCGAAGCGTTAGACTTTGTGGGAATTGAAAAGGCCATTGCCGAACTGGGCAAGAAGGCGAGGGATGGGAAACTCACCATAGAGGATATGGCGGGTGGAACCTTTACCGTGAGCGCGCCCCCCCTCTGCGGCTACCCTCAGTTTCACTAATGCCACTTTTTATCACTCTTTTTTAGATCTCCAACGGCGGTGTCTTTGGGTATGAACTGTGTTTCCAATAGTGAGAAGCTTGGTTTGCTGATCCGTCGTGATAGCTCCCTTTACGGTACTCCGATCATTAATCTTCCACAAACAGCTGTCTTGGGGCTTCACGCCATCAAAGACAGGCCTGTTGCCGTTAACGGGAAGGTCGAGATAAGACCGGTAAGAACAGCCGTCTTAAGATTCCTTGAACACATACTAATAGCGCCAACAGATGATGTTCCTTGCCCTCACCTACGATCACCGTCTCCTCGACGGCCGCGAGGCGGTCACCTTCTTGGTAAAGGTCAAGGATTACATTGAGGATCCCCGTCGCATGTTGTTAGGCGTTTAATTTTGCCACGTGGTTCCTCCCCTCTGGCTCCTATCCCAAGTAGTCTCCTTTCTCCACTCGTGCGCTCCTAGTCTCTCGCCTCGTCACCACATTATTGCCACACTGCCGCTTGCCTTTTTCTTTTCTTTTTCTCTTTTTTTCCGCTGAATTCCCGGCACTTTGTATTTAAAACATTTTGCTTCATTGAGTGAATTAGTGTCCACTTGCGAAAAAAAAATTACATGGAGGGTTACTTGCGAGTGATTTTTTGTGGCTTAATAGTTGTAAATCTCGGGTCAATACGGTGATCGGCTGTGATAGGCTGCTCTACCGGAAAAACGTCGGAAGTGGGGTGACACGATCCCTTCATCTGTACCAAATTTCGCTCACTTTTAGCTTAATTCAATATTTATCCTAGGTGGACAGTACCCAACCGGCAGTAAGCAAGGCCATTACCCTAATTAGACTAGTTCAAGCATTGCCTAGTGTACCAAAGCAATAGGCTCAGAGAGAATGGGCCTACTATCAATACCCTTTGGAGTTATGAGATGGAATAGGTTAAGATGTTTAGGTACCGGTACTCGAGTACAAGTATGACCAAACGCCAATAATGATCCGCGTGTAATGCTGAACTCGGAGGCTGCCAGCTGACCAATGCGAATTCGCACCCCCTATGCTTGGGTTTTGTGCTAGTACCGTCTGTACGAGTATTCGTACAGCAGAGTAGTCTACCAGCCACCCTTTTCTGATATCGCAAGCGAGGTGGCGCGCTCATAATGTGTCACTCGATATGAGTCTACGAGAGCCTTGCTCTGGGGGTTTGGAAGGACTGTGCATGGTTTGGAGAAACAATTTTTGCATTGTCGTGGGATGCGGTAAGGAATCCGTTGTGTTAGGGCAGAATTGAAGTTGCGTGGTCCAATTAGGCGTGACTCGAGTGTCAGAGGGTTTGCGGTAGAGTTCGTCCCCAGATCCTCCCTTTTCTTCCCTTCATCACACTCCCTCCGTCCACAAGCTCTTTCCCGACTGAGAGGTTTTTTTTTTACAGAAAAAATACATAAAAAACTAAAATCACGCTTGCCCGACCGATAAATCATTCACAAAGACATCTTTGCAAGTGTTCTGGTAAGTTTTTCATCCGGTTTATTATATTCTTCAGTGCTCCATTTCCAGCCATCTTTCGTCATCAATTAACCAAGACCAAGAGCGCGACTCAAGTTTCCAGCGCGTCACCCCGTCTCTTCTGCCTTAGCAACCTCACTCTCTGCACGCGGCTTCGTCAAATACTTGAGCTTTGCAACAAACGAATTTCTTTCTTTAACAGTTAACGAATATATTTTTCACAAGATGGGTATTAAAGGTGACTGCTCCAAGCAAACACACTTTATCTATAGTCACCAGCTAACACGGGGTGTCAAGGCCTCTTCCACCTCCTCCAAGACAACGCACCACTCGCCATAAAAGAAGGCGAAATAAAACAACACTTTGGCCGAAAAATTGCCATCGATGCCTCAATGAGCATCTATAGCTTCCTGGTAGCCGTTCGGTCGGAGGGGCAGCAGCTAACTTCCGAAACGGGCGAAACGACCTCGCACCTGATGGGGCTCTTCTACCGCACCCTGCGCATGGTGGACAACGGGATAAAACCGGTCTACGTCTTCGACGGGCGCCCGCCGACCCTAAAGTCCGGCGAACTCGCCAAGCGTAGCGCGCGCAAAGCTGAGGCCACAGCAGCGCACGAGGAGGCGAAGGAAGTCGGCACGGCGGAGGAGGTGGAAAAGTTCTCGCGGAGAACGGTGCGCGTGACGAAGGAGATCAATGACGAGTGCAAGCGCCTGCTGACGTGCATGGGGATACCTTTTGTGGAGGCGCCGTGCGAAGCGGAAGCGCAGTGCGCGGCGTTAGCGAAGGCCGGGAAGGTGTATGCCGCTGCCAGTGACGATATGGACACGCTGTGCTTCGAGACGCCCATCCTGCTGAAAAAGCTGATGCTTAGTGAGATGAAGAAGGAGCCCGTGCAGGAGATCTACCTCGACCGCGCCATGGACGGTCTGGACTTTACGAAGGACCAGTTCATAGACCTCTGCATCCTCCTCGGCTGCGATTACTGCGATACAATCCCGAAAGTGGGCCCCACCACCGCGCTCAAGCTCATCCGCGAGCACAAATCCATCGAGAAGGTCCTCGAGCACCTCGGCCCCAAGTACGCCGTGCCCGAGAACTGGCCGTACCAGGATGCGCGCGAGCTCTTCAAGAACCCGCTCGTCACCCCCCCCGAAGAGTGCGAGTTCAAGTGGGAGGCCCCCGACATGGACAAGCTTGTGGCCTTCCTCGTCGGCGAGAAGGGCTTCAACGAGGATCGCGTGCGCACCGCCGCGGGCAAGCTCACCAAGAACTTGAAAGGGAATACGCAGGCGCGAGTCGTTGACTTTTTCAAGCCCGTGCCCAAGACGGCGGAGGAGATTGCTGGGATAAAGCGGAAGAACGAGGAGAAGGTTGCCGAGCGGAAGAAGAAGATCAAGGCGGAGAAAGCAGAGAAGGAGAAAGTAAAGAAGGGCAAAAGGTAGTTTTACATATAAATGCATACGCTTTCCCGTCCTCGCATAGTCTCCTACCCCTTTAGTTTCCACTTTTATGATACGACGGTGGTGGGGCATTTCGTCCCCGATTATTCCTTCTGTACAGTAACCGGTAGTCTTTTCTCTTCTTCTCTCCTCTTCTTTTTTTATAATAAAAAAAATGATTATTCTTACAATCGCCAGACGCCTCGTCCCTTGGTCACAGGTAACCTCCTTGTAACGAATCTCCGACTACCGGTACAAGGAACAGGACCTCCTCGCTGCAGAGAATAGTTTGCTGCAGTGAACGCCCATACCGTAAGTGAGAATCAGTGAACGAGACTTCGGGGCCCTTGATTATTGGGACTGTGGCGAAGCTGGGTAAACCAAGCCTTGATTAGTCTAGGTATGATGATTAAATAAATACCATACCTGGTGTCGAAAACACAGTGACAGTGACTTGCTGCGCCAGCGTCTGCCTCAACACCGTATCGTATCATACCTGTCGGGAGAAAACGCCTGCCACCTGCCCGTGTGACACTGCGGTCCACTGGCGGGACGGGATGATTCCGGTGCCGCAGGCTTCGGTATTGTACTTGTATTATCCACCAGAGCAGCCGCAAAAAAAAGTGTCAAAATGCGCAGGCTACAGTACAGTACCGGCCGCTGTACTATGGTATCACACTAGCACAGTGCAAACCGCTTACTGCACTGTACTAGCACCCGTGCCGGTGCGTAAGGTTATTCTTCCCCTTCGGAAGTCACTTACGATACGTGAACTCGAAATCAGATGGGTGTGTGCAGTGTCGATCGATCGGTATTTCACAGGGGCTCAGGTTTTGAGAAGAAGGAGAAGAAGCGCCGACTGGGGTTTTTTTTATATATACTCGTACTGTACTAGTTACACTTGAAAAAATAAATATTGGTCGATTCGTGAGGATAACTTTTTTTGCTGTTTACAGTCGTGTATCATACTATAGCTGGCGGTGATATGTAGAGTGCTCGGCTGTGATGCTGCGGTGCTCGAGTGCCGATACCGTTGTCTAATACCCACCTGGCTGACGGTAGGGCGGTACGGTAGGTACTCGAGATACCGTAGGGTGGCTGTATATAGCTGAATCATTAGAACCACGCGCCATATCATTGGGTCATCCTCCCTCCCTCCCTCCCTCCCTCCTCTTCCCCTCTCGGTAAGGCCCCACGGTAAACTATTAGCAATCCAATTTCACACTCATCCGGAAGGGGAAATGAGGCTGAGTGTTGTTTGTGCCCCACCCGCCCACCCACTTTCCGGAGAGGGGATGGAGGAAGGAAGGAAGAATTTTTAGTACCGGTGCCGGTGCGACGTAACTTAATATCATCTTCAATTATTCAGTAGGGTAGTTAGCTTCGGCGCGGTTAGTATCATAGTGGCTCCGTTGATTAGAGTGGTTTGGACTGTGCTGTAGTTACTAGCACGTGGTGCGAGCTTCGGGTACGTACGTTTAACCGCCAATCTCTGGGGATGGGATGGGAAGGTGAAGGGGTGGAAATGCGGGTAATAGTGGTAGGGTATATCCTTGCATGATATTATAACATTGTATTGTATGATACTCGTATCGTGGGGAGTATTGTGAAAAAGAGGGAGGGAGGGAGGTTGTGAAGGAGGGAGGTACGACAACGTACGGTACAGCGCAGTAGTACTCTACAGTGCAGTGCAGCTGTATTTTTTTAGCTCCGAAATCGGGTTTCCAATTGAGAAAGTGTACTCGTACAGCATATTCCGGGTTGGGATGCGTGCTACATACCGTAGCTCGAGGAATGATGCCAGTGCCAATTGTTGCGCCGAAAGCTTGGAAAATCCCTGATGAGTTAGATATGTCTTACCCTGTGTGTGTGCCACCTATCATTACAGCACAGTACAAGTACCCCCAATCCCAATCCTATTTCATATGACAACAACTAATTTCCGTAGACTACAGCACTACCTGTAGCCTAGTCCCAGACTACCAGTGCCACGCCCCAGTAGTGTAAGCAGCCCCCGAAAAGAACCTTCGTTAGCCAAAGCAACAACACAACGAAAGAAAAAAGAACAGCATATCACACCGATATCATAACATCCCCCACCACTCTTCACATCCCAGAAGCCCATCCAGGCAATCGGGTTTCAATCCACTCGTAAGCTGTGGTGGTGGTGGTGGTGGTGGTGGTGGTGGTGGATTGCTTGCCTGACTAATGGTTGACCTCGGGCAGCTGCGGGTACGTATCGTAGGTTGGAAATTCCCATAGCGTACAGGCAGGCGAGTCCGATTTAAACTTGACTGGATCGGGGTGATTGATACCCGGATGTAGACATCTGACTAACTAGCGGGAAGGGGGGGGGGAGAGGAAAGGATAAGGATTCACGGGTTTGTTGCGTTGCTTAGCGGTACCTTCTTGCTGGCAACCGAGAGGAAGAATATTTTTTTGAAAAGGGAGTACGGTATGATACTTCTGCCAGGAGTGGTGTTCACCGAATCATTCGGCTAGTTGGGGGGGGGGGGGGAATAGATGAGGTATATCATGATGCTATGTTTTATTCTGTCTATTATCATACCGGGGATTTGTAAAGTCGTTGATGAGTTCAAGGCTGATGCTTTGAGGGTTCTTGTGGTGGGAGGGAGGATGGATTCTCAGCTGTCAGTGAGGAGAGCGCGTGGTCTGCTGCTTGTCTACCGGTGAGGTGGGAAGGGAGAAATCAATGGAAGTTTATATATTATTATGGCTGGAGGACTTTCTATATCCCCGCTTGTCTTTCTCTCGAGTAGACTCTAGCGTTGTGGTGTTTAAACTGTTGCGAGTAGGTCTGTATGTTTGGTCCCACCGGTCGGTGGACGACAAATGGAAGAGAATGGAGAAGCGAATGGCGCACCGGCAGCAAAGGGAGTTCCTACGGCATTCAACGCCTTCACACACACACTCTCTCTCACTCTCACTCTTTGCTCTTCTTCTTCTTCTTCTTCTTCTCTTTCTTTTCTTCCTTGCGAGTTTTCGTCAGATACCGGTGTGTGCGTGTGTGTCCACACGGTAGATCCATTGTGGACCCTTGGGGGTTGTTGTCGCGATCAGCTCACAATCAGCGACGATGAACCAAACTCCTAAAATGATTCTGCATTCAAGGTGACGAGAGAAATGAATGGAATTCTGTATACTATGGAGGGAGCGCTTCTCATGTTACTTCTTTCCTTTTCTTTGGTAAATTTTCGTGGGGTATATACACTGGTGCGAGGGCAATGTGTGTACTTTGTATGGTGCCGGTGGTGGTGCCGGTGGTGGTGGTGGATGGGTGGATGGGCTGAAGATGGTTTGAATGCTTCGGGTGATATCATGGCTAGAGGAAGCGGAGGAGAGAAGGGAATGGAGTATTCTGTTTCATAGATCTAGTATGAATTCTTCTTTTGCTATTTTGGCTTTCCTTCTTTCTTACTTACTTACTCTTTTCGCGAGTAGTGGTTGGATGTGTACACTTTTCTAGACTTGTCTGGTGTCGCTGGTGAGTTGGCGATGGAGATGATGGCTCGAAGGCTGGAGAAGTCTTTCACAAGAGAATGGAGGAGAGTGAATAGACTCTACTACTACTTTGTAGCTCAAGTATTTTCTTTCTTCCTTCTCCTTCTCGCCCTTTCTATGCTCCTTCCCTCCCGCCGAATCGATGGGATCTCTATTTCCTCCTGCCCTGATCAGTTTTAACAAGATATAATTAATAGAGAGGTACCTGGTCTCTTGTTGAATACCTCAATTAAAAAAACAATTCTTTCTAGGCTCATGTTAAGCAATGGAAGGCTTGCATTTCTGAACAAGCTGGTTGCTGTCTACCACAAATTTTGACCAAAATCAACACCAATACCCCCGCCCCGTACCACTATTTTATCCCTGACACTTGTACCTAGCGATCGCAATCAAGACATAACCAGATTCCACCCTCAACAAAGTTGGCAAGAAATGAATAGGATTTCGTATATCGCAGCCAGATTAGTTCTATAGTATCCCTCGTTGCATTTATCCCCCTGCTCTATAAGCTACACTGGCACGATGAATTCACGAATAGTCGTATCCCATCATCCCATCCCGATCGTGGAAAAATCCAGAGAGGAACACCATTTACATCAACACCATCACCAAGAACCAACCTCCCCAGACAAACCCCAACCAAACGAGACAATAAACGACGCACACAAGTTATTCCCATTTCTTCATATAAACTACGCGAGAGAGAGAAATATATCCCCCAATAGTGTATTTAAAATATCCATTGCGCTCACCTCGCTTCCATTGAGATCGGGGGGGGGGGAAGTTTCGCGATAACCCTTTTCTCTCAACAGGCATCCACGCTGTATTTTCACACACATATTCGTAAAATCCGTGGGAGCAACAACGACAGAAAAACTCCACTCACTCATCTTCTCAATCATATATTGCCGGTCTAAACTTGTCGGAACGCCCTGATATCCTGTCGGATCGGATCTCTGCTGTCGCCGCAATGAACTCCACCTGATCGCTTAGCGAGATGGGGTGATTTTCAGTTGTTGAGCGCTTGTCCTTTGGATGTGCGGGTGAGCGCTGGGAAGCGAGTGATCACTCGCGATACCAGCGGCGGCGGAGGAGGAGGTTTCGCACAGGTCTGAACGGTTGATTTCTCGCATCAGCGCGTGTGAAGTATTTCTAGAAAATTTCTGCTAGATATTTGGGTATGGAATGCTACGGTTTACGATAGGAATTGGTTGTTTATTTTTATTCTTAAAAAAATTATTCACTTCGGTTATGCTCTAGTCTACTCGAGTACGATATGGTATGGAGGAACGGGGAAGAGTGGGGGAGAAGAATGGGTGATCGAACGAGTGAGGAGGAAAGGAAGGGAAGGGAAGAAGGGGAAGAGAAGAGAAAAAGTGAGAGACAGACTCTGGTCTAGGGGGGATTGGACCGATGCCATCAACAAGTGTCAAGTGACAACGAAGACAAAGAGAGCGCCCAATCGGGGGAAATAATTGGGATGGGTGAGGATGGTGGAAGGAAGGGAAGGGAAGGGAAGGGAAGGGAAGGGAGAGAGAGAGCAAGTGACGTGTTGTCATCGGAGGGGATTGAAAGATGTGGGAATAAAAAAATAGAAAAATGAAGGGGTGGGAAGGAAGAAAAGGTGAATGAGCGAGAGGGAGAAAAGAGAGGAAAATGGGAAAAAACCGGGAGATGGGGGAGACCCCGAAAAATGGGGCCCGAGGAGGAATGAGAGGTGGAGGTGGGGGGGGGGGAAAAAGGGAATCGAATGGAGGGAGGGAAAGGGAAAGGGAAAGGGAAGGGAGGGGGGAAAGGGAAACGAGGGAAAGCGCAGCGAGCGAGCGAGGGTAGGAACGGTCGTCGGCATCGATGGATGGAGGGTGGATGAATGGGATGCGCTTTTTCCTACCTTTCCAAAGCTTCCAACCCGGCGCGCTCTCTCTCTCTCTCTCTGTCTTTTGGGTTGGGGAAAATTGTTGTGGCCTAACCTTACTGTACTGGTAAACCTTTTTGCTTTGGTTGTACTGCAACTGTGCTGTACTAGTATGATACCGTACTCGACGCACTCGTAACTCTCCTCTCCGGCAAGCTTTTTGGGGGGAAACGCTGTAATCTCAATTTCTACCCCTAACCCACACATAACATGGGTTGAGACTTGAGAGGGAGGGTGGGAAAAAAAAAAAGAAAATGGGCGTTGATCTGGTCAGGCTGCAGGCTGTCTTCGTGTTGGGACTTAAGACGACGTTGCCCCGCTACCCTCTTCCCGCTCTCCCTTCGTTCCCATCCACACTTTCAATCTCCCATTTGCTTCCTCCACACTCAAGCACAGCAAAAATATTCCTCTGCTCTCAACTCCAAATTGACAATCGCAGTTATCTTATTTTCCCCCGCATCACGCTTATCGCACCTACCGTCAAACATGGCCCCAAAAGCTTCTGCCGCTAAGACTGGAGCCACCAAGAAGAGCTCCAGCGTTTCCGAGCATCCTCCTTACAAGGAGATGATCAAGGAGTCTATCCGCGCTGTTTGTCTTCCCATCCTCATCCCGTCTTTTGTAATTATCGAGATGTAATATGTGGATGAGCAATAGACTAACTCGTTCATCGAATATAGCTTAAAGAACGCAATGGATCTAGGTGGGTTGCTTGAGAAATATTTGCGACATTTTTTGTCGGTTACGTGTTGTGATGTGACTAACGCGACATCTTTTTCTCTTTCAGCCGTCCTGCACTCAAGAAATACATTCAGGCCAACTACAAGGGTGTTGCTACCGATCGTTTTGACCAACTCTTCAACCAGGCATTGAAGAAGGGTGCCGAGAATAACGAATTCGCTTTCCCTAAGGGTATGTATCTTGTTTTCCAGAGTTTTCTCTGGGACTTTGGTTGACATGAAGCGCTAGGTCCTTCTGGTACTGTTAAACTCGTAAAGAAGGAACCCGCTCCCAAGGCTAAGCCTGTCGCCAAGGACACCACTAAGGTAGATTCTTACGCACTTTCAATTTTATCATGGCCAATGTAATCTAACTTTATTCACAGAAGACTGCTGCCAAGGACTCCGCCAAGAAGGCCACCGCCAAGAAAGCCGCCGCAAAGAAGACTGCTGCTCCTAAGAAGGAGAAGGTTGTCAAGGAAAAGGAGGCTGCCCCCAAGAAGGAGAAGGCTGCCCCAAAGGAGGCTGCTAAGCCCAAGTCCAATGCAAAGAAGCCAAGAAAGACTGCTGCTGCCGCTCCCGTAAGTTTGAACTTCAAGAGCAAGAAATTGGTCATGACTTTATCTAACACCTTCTAGGCTCCTGCGGTGACTGAGAAGTCTCCTGTCCTCACCAAGACCAAGTCCGGTCGCGTTTCCAAGGGCTCTGCGACTACAGCAAAGGCGGCACCCAAGAAGAAGGCTGCGCCCAGGAAGAAGGCAACCCCAAAGAAGAAGGAAGCTCCGGCAGCTGAAGCATAAGCTTCACTCGGAAACAAATTCCTACTTTCTTGTATATGTTCGTCTTTATAACCAGAGTATAGCTATGCACGTTCGCCTTGTTTAATTATGCTCTGTTTGGGGTCTTTTTCATGATTCGCTACGGTTTTTTCCTATCACTGTTTTCTACACTTGGGAATAATGCAATGGTTTTGCTGTTTGTCTTTGGGGGAGGGTAAATCTTTTCTGTTTTTGTTTCACTATGGTTTCCGTCGAAGGTTTTGAAGGTGGAAAAACACGGGTTTTCTCGTCTGGGCAGTTTCTTTTTCGGGTGCTTGGGAATTTTTTGTTTCCATCTGTATTGTTTGTTACATGCTGGGGTTATTATCGTTGTTCAATCGGTTTTATCACTGTTTTATTTTTTTTCTCCTCCGAACCGAAAGAATGAGTTCTCTGGGGCTACTGCACCACTCGTGTATTTCATTCGTTGTCTCGTATAGAATTCATTTTCATGAGGAAAACGAAGGGTTTGTGTGAGAATGCTAGTAGTCACAGTATGTGAAACGATGGAGTGTGCGGTATTCAAAGTTAACTCACCCAACCAAACAGTCCTAACGGGAAGGAATAATAATAGACTTATGCCCCCCACTCGGTTCCATCCATTCGTTCCGCGAATCGTCCCGGGTCGGGGAAAACGGCAAAAACAAAAAGAGAGACGTGGAATAAGGATTAACAGCGTTCCTGCGTTTCCCAAACTTCTCGCGTGCGAGTGGAGTGGAGCCCATGCAGCAGACTAAGGATTAGGGTTTTCCTTTCACATGGTGGGTCACTCGCCGGTCGGCGGGAGGTTTATTATCGCACTTGCGCTCTTTGGTTAGTCAGCCGGCATCTCGAACTTGTGTAATATCACATTATCATCTCATCGTGGGAAAATCCTTACTTGTGGTATTTCACGTAAAGTTATAGCTGTGTTATGTTTGTATGATACCAATTTTCGGAAGTAAAACCGGTGGGCGAAACGTTTATTATTATTATTATTATTATTATTATTATTATTATTATCATATGCGGGGTGGGTGGCGTTGGGCTTTATTTCCCCTTTCTACGAGTACTGTGGGCGAGTGGGCGGGCGGGTGGGTTTGCGATCGGTACTGCTTGGAATTGTCTTTGGATGGTACAAGTATGGTGTATGGTGGTGGAGTGCAGAGTGTAGTTGGTTGTGTGGGGAAGTGTGAAGGGGGATGGGGGAGGAAGAGGAAGAGGGATACGGTGCTGTGCTTCCTCCGAGAAAACGGGAAGAAGAAGAAGACTCTGGTGGGTTTGGTTTTTGGAGGTGGGAAGTGTATCGTATCGTACAGTACATGCTTGACTTGGTGCGGCGGTCGAAGATGTATAGAGTACTGTTTTGGTTGGTTGGTTGGTGGGTTGATTGGTGGGTTGGGTTGGAAGTCACTTTTTGTGGTATGGTACTTGTAGTTGTAATATATTATACCGGTATTATATACTATTATTAGTCGCGCTCCCGACTCACCTAATAACTATGATATTATAGCAATCGGGGATTGGAGCTAGTCGTCGGATTCGCATCATATAGTGCTCTGGTATATATATAATAATATTGTGTACCTGGTATGCCTCTATGCGGGAGGGGGGCTAAGCTCAGCATAGCAGGTGTGCCTTTAGACATTGTTTTTCTAAAGTGGGGGGGGGGGGAGATTCTGAAGAATTGGATGGGGCGTTTATTATGTAGGTGTCGTTACTCTACCATGTATACTATATAGTATTGTGCGTAAGGAAAGGAAGAGAGGCGTAGGCGCAGAGCCCTGGAGGAGTGAGTGAGTGAGTGAGTGAGTGGATCGCCGCTAATCTGAAGACTTATACTGGCTCGGATATTCTACTTTTTTGACAGGGGAGGGGGTTGCTCCTGGCGACCTATGTATTATAATGCTGTGTATTATACATCCTCCATCAAATTCTGTTTTTGTTATGATAATATGGTACTCTTGAGGAAGAGGTGCTTGGACTTGGGCTTGGGCTTGGGGGGGTTCGTAGGGCTTTCTATGCTATGTGGTTGTAGTGTGCTCAATGGAAGGGTTGGGGGGGGGGGGGGGATAATGAAATGAGCGTCGGGATTGGTATGATATCTTAGTTGCGAGTGGACAGGTAATGACCTACTGCCTACCAAACAAAAGGAATCGAAGTGATGAATGAAATAACCCCCCCCCCCAAGAGTACTCTATTTTCCAGTATTATTATTATTGATATACACTAAGGTTTCCTTCCTTCCTTCATTCCTTCCTTGCGCAGCGTACTCCTCTCAGAACGGAGAGGGGGGGAGAGAGTAAACTTCCCAATGAATGAATGAATAAATGAGATGCATCTCTTGCGCGGGGTCTATGGCGGCGCGATACGCGTTGTGTCTACTATCCCAGTTCATGTATTACCAACATCCCCATTGAAAAAGCCAGAAACCAATAATAATCAGATAGAGATCCCCACAGTCGAGCAAAAAAAAAAAAGTGTCTCGGGCGAACGAGAGCAACCAGTTTTCTATATTATTATTATTATTATTGAAGCCGTGAGGTTTTTTATCATAGAATTGCGCGGAGGAGAAAGCGAAGACGGGGATGGTTCGGGAATTTTATGGGAGGGGGGATTTTCAATGCTTGCATGTCCCAGCCGTGCATACCGTATTATACTATCATATCGTACTATGATACCTACAGCGTGGGCAGTTCCAACATGGCCTGTTGAGAAGTGGTCCTCCGGGCGGAGGTATCAGAGATTTACTTGAGACTTCCTACCTACTCACTATTGCGTATGAGAGGGAGGGCGTATGTACGTGGATGTGTGTATTCTACATCATGGATTGCGTCATTTACGATGGGGTATGCTTATACCATTCATGTTCCGCTTAGCTAGATAACTTAATCAACAATCATCCACTGCAACAACAAAACAGTCCACTTCTTGACATGGCCGGTTATCGGATTGGCGAGTGATTTGTGATGATTTGCCCTCCTTGCCCGGTCGTGCTGGGGGGGGGGGGGGGGGTTTGGGTGGTTCTTTTTGGTTTG
>Ga0307517_10000032_pt1 | contig 175453 bp, 255 predicted proteins | sample 23_EM_MG_FD_194515 | JGI IMG/M metagenome (GOLD analysis project Ga0307517, IMG submission 194515) | Populus trichocarpa ectomycorrhiza microbial communities from riparian zone in the Pacific Northwest, United States - 23_EM | ecosystem: Host-associated > Plants > Roots > Unclassified...
ATGTATGAGTGTTACCTGACAGAGTCTCCATTACGGTACCATATTGGGATTTGACTGTGGGACAATGGGACCGCAACACCGCTTTCACCATGTTCCTTCGTTGTCGTCACTGATAACGTTTTCATTGGCATAGTTCAGTGGCATAGTTCCGAGTCCTATGCTTATGAAACATATACTTTACTGAACAAGGATGGGAGCCAATCAATCACTTCCAAAGATCACACCCCAAGACCGTGCCATTTTGGAGTCAGTCTTCACTGTGACTTGCTGCCTGGTGATAGAGATTGACGTCCCCTGAGCCTTAAATTACAGCGGGATAAACTAAAACAATATCAGAGGAAGGGATGTCAACTTTCACTCGTCCCTTGAGAACAGCATTCAAACATTTTTAATTTGCAGATTCAAGCTGTCCTCGACCGCGAGCATTGGATTGCCAAAGCTCAGATTGCGGAGGGAAAACAGGACCGTGCTCTAATCGCACTGCGTCGACGCAAGTACCAACAAGGTCTCTTGACCAAAACGGATGCCCAACTAGAAAATCTAGAACAACTAGTGAGGGCCCCGTTGCATCTTCGAACTCTTTGAGAATGACGCCCCCCTCAAGGTTTCAACCATCGAATTTTCCGTAGTCGAGGTCTCGGTGCTGCACGGGTTAGAACAAGGGAATGAAGTATTGAAAGAGATTCATAAAGAAATGAATGTCGAGAGTGTTGAGAGATTGCTAGAGGAAACAGCAGAAGCTCGAGAATACCAAAAGGTGTGAAAATTTCTGCTAATTCAAGGGGCTATTGACCTGCACCTCCTGTAGGAAATCGGCGAAATGCTCTCCAACACCCTCACTTTTGATGACGAGGAAGCGGTTCAAAAGGAACTGCTTGCCCTACAAGAGGCCATTGTAAGCATATCTACCCAGTCGCTCCTGTTTCCGCTCTTTCATTCTCCTACAGGTGGCCAAAGTGGAGACAAGCATTGAACTGCCCTCTGTTCCTTCTGACTATCCTGTGAACATCGAGACGACAGGTGTGATTTATTTCATTCGTTTATTCATCATCATTCCGACATATCTGTTCAGAACCGAAATCCGTGGTGTCCAACAAAGTTCCTGTCGCTGGGTGATATAGGAGTACGCCTCTACGCCCACAATTTACCATCCCTCGAAATCTCCGAATCCTAATTTGCGCTTCTTCTTAGATTCTTCTCCTGCACTTGAACCCTCTTGTAGTCTTTTCAAGTTCAAGTATTTGCCGACACCGCCACTGTCTGCCTCTCTATTGAGAGCAGAATTCCCTGAACCAATCTTGACCCCAAACCAATTGACATCGTCTTTTTTCTTCTCATCCACTGATGTAACTGCGCTGTCTTTTTCTGCTCTTTTTGCCAACTTTTTCGCGAGGCGTTTCTTGTATTCGTCAAATGGATCCTGGTAGCTTCATGGCAATAATCAACATCGACGACATTTAAGAAATGAAAGAACTTACATGATGACTTCTGTGATGCGGACGCTCCTTGCCGGCCTATCAGTTCCAGGCTTAACCGGGAGATTTTCCAGGGCATCCAAAACGTCATCTCCACCAACAAGTTTTCCAAAAACAGTGTGCTTCTTGTCAAGATGAGGAGTTGACTTGAAAGTTAAGTAAAATTGAGATCTGCAAGGAATAGTTAAATACGATAATGCAGATTAAACCAAAATAATGAACCCGTTGGTATTAGCTCCTTTGTTAGCCATGGCCAACATCCCACGAGTGTCATGCTTGGCGGCCCCTTTCATATCGTGTTCATCCCTGAACGGTGTTCCCCAGTAGGATTCTCCGCCAGAACCAGTGCCACTCGGGTCACCCGTCTGAATCTGTGGAAGACATTGGTTCTCTGGGTGTGAAATTCTGTACGTATTCGACGTACCATAAACCCGGGCACTAGCCGATGGAAGAGACAGTCATTATACTTTCCCGCTCGCGACAACATTAGGAAGTTGTAACAGGTTTTTGGGGCCTAGTCAAATTAGAAAGAATGCAGGAGTAGCTAGGAAGAAAGTCCACCTTTTCGCAATAAAGCTCTAGGTTCAAGCTAGCCCCGCCGAGACTAGTAACCACTCGAACATATGCACGTCGCTTCCCAACGTCCTTTTCTTTTCCCTTTCCCTTCAGGGGCTTCGAGATGTCTTCGAACATGATTTCTTCCTGCACACTTCGTTAATACCGATTGATCAGCGGGCTCGTAAACAAACCTCATCCCACAGTAGCTTGGAGCTAGTGGCTTGCGACAAGTCAACGGAAGTGGAGGTCAGTGAGGCCCCAGCCATCCCACTGGAATACGGAGATATATTCCCTAGGCCATTATAGTAGCACGAATAAAGGGAAGACATTAGGAAAACATACAAGGGACAGGTTCCTTTGATTTCAACGCAGAGACAACCGGAGAAGGCAGAGGCTTTACGGCGGCAGCTTGGGCAGTAATTTTCCCCTTTTCCAAAGCAGCGGCGTTACCGACAGAAGCAGGGGGTAGCCCATGCGGATTTTGGAGAGTAATTACATCGCTCCTGCGCCAACAGATGAGGAAGGGCAGAAAGACCAAATTCTGAACCGTACTTTTTGAAGGGCTTGTCGCTAACCAAATCTTTTCCACCTTTAATGCTTTCAGCAAGAAATACATTGCCGGTTGTTGCAATTGCGACGATATGGGAGTGTTCGCTAAATGGCTTGAAGGAAATGGGATCATGGATTTCACCCGTGGCTTCTTTCCTGGAGTAATTGAGGGAGATGAGGTCAGACGGATTCAGTGGCTCCTTTGTGATTGGGTTCGTGTTGTTGTGTTGTCTGATTCCAAGGATGAGCAGAAGACCAGTAGGGGAAATAAGATACATACTTGAGCCATGGGATTACGTTCACCAGATCAAACACAATGCCTGTCCCATCTGGGTTTCTGGCACAGACAGGATGTGTGAAGGGCTGGAATGAGAGCGCGCAACAGTCGAATGGAGTTGCAGCACCAGGATGCGAGCCTTCAGGCTTCCTATCGAATAATCAGACGAAAGAACGGGGGGTTCAACAGGGAACTGACGCTTTGTATCCAACAGAAGATGAATGTGAGCCGTGTAGACCGGCATGCTCAGCATGTGTGATATAGAGTTTGTCTGAATTTCCGTGGCCCATGATGGGAGCGCTTCACAGAGTCCAAATGTTTACCTAATCCTCCCGACATTCTTTTTGGCGCTCACTCCCATGCTCAAACACATCTCTACCCTTTCTCTGCTCGAATCTATTGTCCCCAGTCTAGTGTGCAGAGCTCGCGCTTTCTCAAAAGCCGCGTTCAAATCTCAGCGCAAAATACAGGATGCACCACGCTTTCATGCCAAAATTCGCAACCAAATCATGGCCCAGAATCATAACCGACACATTGTCCCAGATGTTCTGAAGGATAAGCGCAATACAACCCTCACTCAAATCAGGATGGCCGTTGAAAAGCGAGACCTTGTCTTGGCTATGACCCACTGGGCGAGCATGGAGACCCTTGAGCAGGAGTTACCCGACGAGGAGATGTACCGTTTTCCAGATACCACGACAAAGGCTCTACACAACCTTTTACATTCCAAAATTATCACTTCAAGAACCAACGCAGATTGGCCTGACAACCTGAATCTTAATGTGCAGAGCTTTGCGTTGCGGGCTGCCGCACAGGGCTTTACAGGTGCATTGGAAGTTCTAATGTTCAAACTCATCCGACAACACAAACCACAGGATATCCTCGAACTTTACCGTTCATATACTCAGATACTGGCCAAAAACACAACCAGCCCGTCCGAACCTATCAACAGTGATGATGAACTGGGTCTTCTGGAAGGGGAAGAATACCAGAGTGATAACCCGGGACGAGAATCTATATTGCTTGCTGTCGTTACAGCATATGCCATGAACGACTCCTTCCAGGCCGCTTTGGATATGTACATTTCCGCCAACATACGAGTTGGGGATTACCGCAGACAGCACTTAATGCGACACCTCTCCAAGGATATCGAGCTGAAGAAGAAGGTTCAAGCATATCTAGAACGACTTAATATTGCGTATCTAGTCGCGAAACCAGCCGCACTGTCCAGGCATGTGATGAATCTCGCCTATCCTCGCTCTGCGCGATGGTTAGAAAAGTTGTATAACGACATCCTCGAAGGAATTTCCGGCCCGAAGCCTTATTTGGCCGCAGACAAGGCAACTATTTCTAGTACCACGACGCTTGCAATGTCGGAAATTGGGTGGACCTCCTTTCAGACTGCATTTATTCGAAGTGAACGGATAAACTTAGCAGTCAAAATGTGGGACGATTTGGCAAAATGTGGCTTCACTCCGGGGGTCACGATGTGGACAGCGCTCCTCGACACTTACGCTGGACTTCGTGACTCGAATAAAGCCATGACCACTTGGAATAATATGCTGCTGAAGGGTATCCGGCCTGATACACTATCCTATCGGGCGATGATAGCTGTCTTGTTCGACGACAACAAGCCTGAGGAAGCACTCAGGCGATTCAAGGAGTACCAACTTATCTGCAGGGACGACCAAACCAGAGCAATGAACGTTTATAATACAGTTCTGAAGGGTCTTCTTCGAATAAAGCGGATCGACGACGCAAACTTGTTGATGAATTCCCTTCGGGATAAGGGGCTCCAACCAGATATCGTTTCCTTCAACACTTTTCTGGCCTATTACTGTCGCCAAAATGATTTCAAGGCCCTCTCCGGTGTTGTGTCTGAAATGACTGCTGCGAGCATTCCAGGAGACGTCGTCACCTTCTCCACCATTCTCTCAGCACTTCTGCGGATAGGCAAGAAGGATGCGCCGGTCACCATTCTCAATCTCATGCGGAAGCAAGGAATCCAGCCGAATGTCGCCACATACAGTGCTATCATTGACCACCAGATGCGAGAACAGACAGAGGATAATCTCAAGGCAGTAATTAGCATCCTTGACAAGATGGAACAGGACGAGTCCACTAGACCCAACGAGGTTACGTACACGTCGATCTTGTCGGGCCTATACCGGGGCGTCTGGGTCCCTCGGGAGACAGCCGATCTCGTCAGGAAAGACCTCGTTGCCAGGATGAGGCGGTTCAACATTGCTTTCAGGTTACCCACCTATCACATTCTCATTCGCGCTGCTTTGGAATCTCCGGACCCCAAAGGGTATTTGGATGCCCTCTCTTTGGTGCGGGAGATGGAAGAGCAAGGTATTCCCCTGACTAATTCAACATGGTATATACTATTCGCCGGGTTGATGCATCGGGAGTTGTGGGATGTGGCCAAAGAGATGGTAGCGAAGATGTATCAATCAGGACATGAGCCGACTCCAAGGCTAGATAAACTAGTTCAAGATATAAACAGACATAGATGATAGTGCTTATACCTCTTCTATTTCCTTGAAGCATTTGGGGATGAGCCAAAGAAAAAGGCTTTACCCAAGCCTACATGCAAATATCGCGCATACACTGATAGCCTGCGTCAATCCTCCGAACAAGGAACTCAAGAAGCAGAAGAAAACGAACCTATGTGGCTCCAACGCCTACCGAGCCATTTTCCGAAGAAGGGTAACAATACGGTCGCAACGAGCTGCTGAAGTTGACCGAGACTCTCTTCCCACTCACGCTGTGCTAGTTGGTGTTCATCGTCCGAATCGTATGAGGAAGCCGCGGATGAGAGGTGGTCGTCGACGGAGAAGTCGGACGATGTCATGGAAGAGGAAGGCAAGGTCTGATCGGTATCACCCCTCCCTCCTTCCTCGCAAGTTTTATGTAAGTCTGATGCTCCACAACTCCTCCAGTCTCACTGCAACTCACTTTCTGCCCTCATGGCAGATGCGGCGTCACCCCGGCGTCAGAGGCTCGTTGGCCAGCCACTCCTTTACAGCATATCCGTATTTGTCAGTCTTGGTGTATTTCTTGTAAGGCTTGTTCCAGCTTGTCTGAAAGCCCAATTACTCATGTTTGCCCAAAGTTCGGATATGACCAAGGGTGCGCCTATACCCCCCATTTCTAACCCACCCTTATGTCTTCCTCCAGTGTCATGAGTGGGATTATCACCGGGCCATATTTCCGGAAATACTTTGACTATCCTGGACCAATAGAAACAGGAACTGTCGTCGCAGTCTTAGAAGTTGGAGCATTCAGTACGTCGAGGTTACATTCAGTCAAGTACTGAGAGCCTCAACCCGAGATAGTTACTTCCGTTGCGGCAGGTCGGGTTGGGGACGCCATCGGGCGGAGAGGAACACTATTTGCTGGAGCCATTATATTCACCATTGGAGGTGCTATCCAAACTGTGACCGTAGGGTTCTGGACTATGGTTTTAGGCCGAATCACCAGCGGGCTTGGTGTTGGCTTGCTTTCGTCAGTAGCCTTGAATGCCAGATATTTCATATTCACATCGCCGTCCCTTAAACAGAACCATAGTTCCAATTTACCAGAGCGAGATCTCCCCACCGAACCACGTATGTCAATTCACTTTATTAATAATTTATTCACCAATTTGCCATTCTCAGCGCGGTGCACTGGCATGTATGGAGTTTACATGCAACATCATCGGATATTCATCCTCTGTTGTAAGTCGAGTTGCCTCCTTGCCCAGCAACGCGGTCCTGACTCGTTTTCCAGTGGACGGACTATTTCTGCTCATTTATTGACAGTGATTTAGCATGGCGAATACCGCTTTTCATTCAATGTGTTATTGGTACAATACTTGCGGTCGGATCTCGTCTAATTCCCGAAAGTCCACGGTAGGTTATGGATGAATAACCTGCATTTCCGATGATAAGACGCCTGAGTCTAATGATAGGTGGCTCATTGATGTGGGAGAAGAGGCCGAGGGCATGCAAGTCATTGCTGATCTCCACGGAGGGAATCCCCATGACCCTGTTGCAGTCGCCGAATACGAGGAGATCAAGGATAAAGTTCGAGAGGACGTGAGTTCACTCCGCCTAGTTTTTGAAACGCAAACTTCACATAAGCAAGGTTCTATCAGCGTGAGTCCGGTGAAGCCAGGTCGTATGCCATGATGTGGCGCAAGTATAAACGGCGTGTTTTACTGGCCATGTCCTCACAAGCTTTTGCTCAATTGGTCCGTCTTGGTTTTTGTTTAGTGCCATCCGAGGCTGACGGACTCGCTGTTTAGAATGGAATCAATGGTATTTCAGCCTCATTACTGTTCGTACACAACGACTGATCGTTTACTGATATCAAGTCATTTCCTACTACGCACGTAAGCTAAATTTCATTCATTTTCTCTACCAGTATTTTAAACTCCTCCACTAGCTCGAGTTTTTGAAGGTTTGATGATATCTTTCGCCCTGATGGCTGTTCAGCTGAACGCAAGGTGCAGAGGCGGGCTGGATTGGTCGCCAGGCTTTATTGATGACTGGAATAAACTCTGTGATATACGTCTTAAGCACGATACCAACGTGTGTAATCATTGCCTGTTATTTCGACGAAATACCTGACGTTTTACCTTTAGTTGGTATCTTGTGGATCACTGGGGACGCCGCGCGATATTGCTATCCGGTGCAGTTATCGTACGTGCACTGCCTCCTTGTTAAGTTTAAACTAATGGGTATTTTCCAGATGGCCACCGCCTTGGTGGCAACAGGATGGTGGATGTACATTGACGTGGCGCAGACGCCCAATGCGGTGGTGGTATGCGTGATCGTTTTCAATGCAGCATTTGGTTATAGTTGGGGTCCCATCCCCTGGCTGTACCCACCTGAGGTGCGTAGTTTGAACGATGTGCATCTGGACTGGTTTTGATTGGCTTGGGTGCGTAGATCATGCCGCTCAACGTACGGGCGAAAGGGGTGTCGCTGTCGACTGCGACGAATTGGGCATTCAATTTTCTCGTTGGAGAGATCACGCCATATCTTCAGGATCTCATTGCATGGCGTCTGTACCCGATGCATGGGTTTTTCTGTGTTTGCAGTTTTGTTTTAGGTTTGCCTCATTTTTCTCCTGTTAGGAGCTTGTGCTGATCACATTTGAACGTTCGCAGTATATTTTTGTATGCTTTTCGCTTACTCTTTCATGGTTGACTCTTTGTGCTGACGATTGATTGACCCGCAGTGTATCCCGAAACGAAAGGGATCCCATTGGAAGAAATGGACGAGGTGTTTGGAGAAGGTTCGTGACTTTTTTTTGTGTCTTTAAAATAGTTTGCTTCATCGATCATCATTTTAGAGGAACGAGAAGAAAGGGCGGATTACTACGAATCAGAAACGGCGTCTCTAGTACAGAGTCAGCATTCAGGTGATCGCGAACATCCGGCTGGCCGACGTTACAAACCTAGCTGGTTCACGCGAGTGTTTAGACAGTCAAGACGTGAGAATTACCAGTCCATTGGTGAGGATTAGTTAGTGCCATAGGATAATTGTGACGGCTAGTTTGTGTGCGAAAAAGAATTCGCGGTACATATATAATTTCGAAGGCGTGAACACGTGACGTGTTTTATGAAACTTCTTTCTTCTCCCTCCATATTCCGGGTTGCTCGGTTCACGCGATGGAAGATGTACGGGCAATTGTGGGGCGTCCGGGGGATGAGCAGCACATACGAGGCTTATGCGGAGTCTCTGTCCAAGCGGAAGCTGGCTGAAGAGGGCTCGAGGGAAAGGCGACTGTCGTTCACGGCAATGGGGTTGGAGGCGACATTCGTCAAGGCCCTTCAGAAAGCATTTCCTAATGTGCAGGAACCGACGGTTGTTCAAGAAAAATTGATACCAGAAATATTGTCTGGCAAGGATATCTTATTAAAGGACGCCACTGGGACGGGAAAGTAAGTTCAAAACTATTTAAATAAACTGTTGGTTTGTTGACTTGGTGATGTAGGTCGTTTGGGCTGGTGCTGGGGTTGTTGAACAAACCACGGGTGGTGGTGCACGAGGGAAAGGGGTCGAAGCGGGTGGTGACGACGTTGTTCATTGTTCCACATCGGGACCTGGCGTACCAACTGGTTGAGTGGATTGAGCGGTTGGTGGGTGCATTGGGGACGTCAGCACGTCTATCATCGATTGTGCAGGTGGTGGTACGAGGCTCGAATAAACCTCTAGGGACGACAGTTAAGGAGCTCAAGGAGACACCGCCGCATATCCTAATTGGAACGCCGCAGGGGCTGCTGGAAATTTACCGGGAGGATGAGGATGTGCTGCAACTGCCGACGCTGAGTACGGTGGTGGTGGATGAGGTGGATTACCTAGTGGAGACGGCGGCGCGGAAGGAGGCAGGAAAGTCATTTCACAAGGCATATGAAAAGGCGGTGCGGAAGGTGCAGTTGCATCCTGGACCGACGCGGGAGATTCTGGATGTGATTTATGGAGGAGGGAAGGAGGAGGGAAGGAAGAAGAGGGCGCAGCTGATCATGACAAGTGCGACGTTGCGAGTGCACCTGAAGGATTACCTGTTCGAGGAGAGTGGGTGGCTAGACCGTTACAATCTGGTGAAGATTGTGGGAGAAAAGACGGCGAAGCAGGTTGCACACTCGATCTTGATTGCACCAGAGAAGACACGGGTGAAAAGTAAGTTGCGTCATACAAAATTATAAGTTCCGACTGACAGGGCACGGACAGAATGTGAGATCAATGGGAACGTGGTGGAGACCATCGCGAGGGCATTTGAGGCGGATGTATCGGGGACAGCGTTGCTGGTGGTGCCGGCGAGTGCGGGGGTACAGCGAGTGGTAGCGGATCTGCGGTCGGTGGGGGTAGATGCAGAGGGACTGGATGTGCGGCGTGGAGGAGCGGGTGAGAATCCACGGCTGCTTGTTGCCACGGCGGCGACCATGCGCGGTCTGGATTTGCCGCAACTCTCGCACGTGTTCGTGGCGGGGCTTGTGGATGGGCGCAGTGTGAACGGGCGCGTGGTGGACAGCTACGTGCACATTGCTGGGCGGGTGGGCCGGTTTGGAGGGCGAGGACGAGTGGTGTCTGTGGTACAAGACGAAGACGAGGCGGAGAAGATGTTGCGGATTTTGCGTACGATCAAGGTGCCCAATAAGCACTTCCCTTGACTAAAGCGGATATCGCCAAATACGTCAGTGGCTGACAGCCAGAGGATATGTACCCGTCCAGTGATGGTACTGGTACCACCATGGCCCCCTCCCTCCTCGTCCTCGTCCTTCTCTTCACTCTTGTCTCCGCGCAGACCCCCTCCCTCTCTCTCTCCCTCACAACAGGCTCTGTCACCGTCACTCTCCCCTCTTCTCTCACTGTCATCCCTGGTGGTGTCTTCAATGTCACCTACACCATCACGCCCACGCCCACACCCACGCCCACACCCTCGCCAACCCCCGATCCTTTTGTCCTTGTTCGTCCCCATTTTTACCCTCTTCCCTTTCTTCCTCTTATCAGCCCCAGGAAACAAGAGTCGACCCCGCCTTTGGCGTCCTTGGCGTAATCCTCATCCTTACCGGTCTCCCTTCTGCCTTTTGGGGCCACAAAAATAGATGGTCTCTCCATTCCCACCCTAATCTTACACATACTCACCTCATCCATCTTAGGACATCTTTCTTTCTCATCGGTTTCTACACCTTATCTCTCGTATGTATCGTCCTCATCCTCAAGTTTGGCGTCATCCCTGCCATAAATCCCCCAAATAAAACCCTCCGCGGTATGTTCGTTCTAGCTTCCACCATTGCCGGCGTTGCAGGTGGCGCAATCGCGATATTCTTCTGGAAGGGCGCTAGGTATGCCATTGGTGCGTGGGGCGGTTTTGCCTTTGCCCTCTGGATGCAGTGCTTCCAATCCGGTGGCCTCATCAAATCCATCGGTTTCAGATGGATACTTTACATTGGTGCAATTTTTTCCTCATCCTTGTTCGCTTCCTTCTCATCCTTCTCCTTTCACAGGCTGTGGAGTCATTGGTTTCGCTCTCTCCACAATCCCAAAGGTGTCTCTTCTTTTTTTCTTTCAACCTTGCACTACCAATCTCATCATTTGCCCATCGAGATCCATTACCATGTCCTCCTTGTTTCTACTGCCTTTGCAGGCGCTACCTCCTTCATGCTCGGTATCGACTGCTTCACCACCGCAGGTCTCAAGGAGGTATTCCCTTCTTCTCCTGGCCTCTTCTGTCACTCATTTCCTTCAAGTTTTATGTATGGAATCTTGGTTTTCCTGCACTCTTCCCAAAATTCGTCGACAACCGAATTCAGTTTCCTGTATCACAAACTATGCAGATCGAACTCGGTCTCACCGGCGCCGTAGCTTTGATGGGAATTGCTGTGCAGCTCCGCATCCTCAAGGTTCTCCAACGCAAGTTGGAAGAGATCGCCGAGGAGGCAAAGAGACAGGACGAGGAAGCTGAGTTCCGGGCCGCAGACCGGCTCAACGATATCGAGCTAGAGCGAGAAGCTTGGGAAAAGGACCATCCAACCCTCTCAAAACATGGGCGTCAAGATAGTACTCTTTCTTCGACAATGCCCCTCATAAAGGACCGAGAAGATTCTCCTTCACCCGTACAACCTCATGTCCAACATGACTCTCGTACAAGACACGTCTCCGGTCTCTCTGACTTCAACGTGGCCCCCACCTCGGACGAGGACTTGAAACGTTCCACGAGATTCGTTGGGCAAACCCCTGGCGCTTTGCCCACTTTGGACCTCGGTACCCGCATCCAGGAAGACGTCCCTGTTAATTACATTTCCAATCACACAGGCAGCAACATGGGAATATCTCCTGCAGAATTGGAAGATTTTAAGCGGAAACAGTCCCTGCTCGCAGAAATTCAGACAATCCGCCGGTCCATTGACATCCTTAAATCAGAGTCACCCATTTCACCTTCTTCCTCGGAACAATCCCGGCGCCCATCCTTTGCCTCAAGACGCACGCTCAGCGTCGATGCCGGCAATGCTCTTCTCCCCATGGCTTCTCATATCCGGCCACCTCGAGAGAGAGCTCCTCGGACCCGGGTCCACTCCTTGGAGTTCTCTTCTCTGGCAGCTCGCGGCTATTCACCTGACGATCCCATCTCCCGTCCAACCAGCGTTCCATTGAAGGACGACTGGGATTCGTATATTCAAGAGCGCAAACTCTTGCAGCCACCGGCGGGCGTTACACCCCCTATCGCCACGACGCCGTCAGTGCCTCGAGCACCATTATCGCCAGCCGTTCAGGATGCTCTTCAACAACGGAAGAGGAGGGAAAGTGTCCTTGGAGGATTGCCTACGCCCAGCACGGGCTCTTCGGAAGACGTCCCGTTGGCCCGCGTGGTCCAGCAGCACAAGTCCCCTGTAACCATCCTCCCTCCTCGTCGACCATCGGCTGCTGTCATCGTAGCCCCGACGCCTCAATCTGTACCTGCAAGGACCAGGACATTTGAAGAGCTCACTGAACGTCACAGGGAAAAAATGAGGGATATGCAAGCGCCACTGACGCAGGCGGAAAAGGAAAATGCAGAGCTAGAAGCGGCTCGACAACGTTGGGAGCGCGCAAAGGCCCTCGAAAAAGAAGCGGTTACCCGACGACAAGCTGAAAAGGCGGCGGCGTTGGAGAAAAAGAAAAAGACCGAGTCATCCCACCGCCATACACGGTCTTTGAGTGCCGACAAGTTGGCGAATCAGGGCACGCCTTCCTCCAGGCGACTGTCAACGCTGAAAGTGGAAGGCTGGCAACGGTATCAGCAAGATGCCGAGATGGGCGTCAAACCTGCCGGCGAAGGTGGCGCTGGGAAACGAGATTCGCGGAACATGCGCTCAGCAGAGGGTGTGCCTTTTCCTGGACGGAAAAGCAGGGACTTTTAGAGTTAGATAACACTATGTAGAGATCAGGTGATGGGAATGTGACAGCGTGTGTGAAAATGTGACTGTTGTTGTGGGACAAAAACTCTCACGACGGAGAGAGTTTAAGAAATTCCCACCCACGTCTTACTCTCACGCCTGAAGTATCAATGGCGCAGACAACGCCGGGTCCTCAGGATCCCTTCTTTCTTAACCACCACATACACATGGCCTCAGTGCCTCAGAACGACATCCCAGACCGCTCAGATACCCCCTCACAGGCAATTGTCTTTTTTTTATTTACTTTTTTTTGCTTATTTTGTCCCAACTCGATATCTAACCCCGGACACCCTAGGTTATTGCTGGTGCTGAACCTCCTTCTGCCCAGGCAAAGAATTCGCCCCCATCTTCCCACTCGTCCCCCAGTATCCCAGATCCGAATGCTTCTATTCAGTCCATCCTGACCGCGACGACCAAGGATACAACGAACGGCCAGGCACCGCCCTGGCCTTCGTCTACCATAGACCAACCTCTTGCGATTGCACAGGTGAGCGTGGATCCTTTCGTTCAGAACCTAGCTCATTACTTGATTTCTCTCTAGCATGCTTCATCTAGCAAGCGCAAGTTGGAGGATGGCGAATTGGACGACCCTCACAGCAAGATTCGACGCATCGTTCGCGACCACGTCTCTCAAGATCCTTCGCGTGTCATGCCCATGACTACCGTCATCTGTCTACACGCCGCTGTGGCTCAAAAGTCGTACGGGAGCGAGAAACGGTTTCTCTGTCCTCCCCCTGTTGTCCATATTGAAGGGCCTGTCTGGCACATGCGTAGCCAGCAACTGGGTATGGCTGTCGTTTCTGAAACTGGCGAACGCTCTTTCGAGCAAAAGTCTCCCTTGGATAACAATATGACCGCCAGCTTTAAATTTTTACACGTTACTGGCACCGCAAAGGCAAAGAGCTTCCAACTTTCCCTTGATATTGCAGAACCACCCCCACCAGCTCTTATGCCGGAAGGCGCAGATCCTCCCAACGGTCGCGTATGGGCCTCCTTCGATTCGGCGCCAGTCACGATCATATCCAAACCATCCAAGAAGACGGCCAAGACGCGTAACATCTCGTCCTGCATCCTTGCTGGCGGCCCGGTGTCGCTGTTCAACCGTATAAATTCTCAGACCGTGCGCACGAAATATATGACGATTGATCATGCTCAGTTGTGCGCGAGCAACGTGGCCTGGTCAGCATTCAATGTCAACGTTGTTCGAAAACCAGGTATCCCGGGCGCCTCTTCTGCAGTCGGTATGTCATCATGTGATGAGAAGCTGATCGACTTATTGATCACGTTTTAGTGTCAGGACCTCAGCCAGTCACGTACGGGTGTGAGATAGTTTTGTCCGACACGCATTCTGGCATTTCAACTTCGCCGCTTGTGATCCGCAAGGTCGACAAGGGCAAAGTTACCCATGACGAAGGTGGCCCTGTTAGCCAAATGCAAAAAATTGCACTTCAACGTGTCAATCCTGATGGGTCACGACATTATCTCTCCGCTGCTGGGCCAATACCTGGAACGCCTGGTGTAGTCGCGCCTCCTGCCCCTGGAATGTCGTCTCAGGCTGGCACACACCCTCTTCTTTTCCAGTCGCCTCGTGTACGCGAAGAAATCAGGGAAGGCTTCCGCGTCGTTTGTGACGAGGTTGATGATTATTTATGTTGGACGATTGTCGGTATCTGTGCGTATCTTCCATATATATTCCATGTATAGGCTTACACACACAACACATCCACAGCAAAATTCCAGTATACATTCTTCGACGCTTTTGGCCAAAGCACTAATATACCCGAAGTTCCCATTACACCCTTCCCTACGTTGTTTACTGCACCAGTCTACCGCCCGGCTAACAACACCGTAGAGTTGACAGTTTCAAACTTCTTCTACGAACATCCCCGCACACGACATCAGACAGCCCTGGACGTGTATCTCGGCAATTTGGGTCCTCTCCATCTTCGCGTTTATCAGGCAGCTCCTCCTGGTCCCCTCACGTCCATAAATTCTTACTTACCCACTGCACCTGGTGGCCAAGTACTGGACACTCGTGATGGGGCACCTGGCTCGCCTACATCTGCGGGACGATATATCCCATCGGCGCTACATACAGTCGTTATCGTCGAGATGCCTCCTTTGGCCGATGTTCTCAAGGCCCTTGAGGACGATGCGCTTCCCACACCCAATAATCCTTCCAAAGTACAACCCTCGGAAGATTCCAATACAGAGTCCGAGCCCCCTGCACCCCCTGCACCGCCGATGCCGGCCATCACAGGCCGGAGTCTACCACTTTTATTTATTCGTTCCTCTGATGGCGTTGGGTATCATTCGGGGCGCACGATAGCTTGTGAGAATGTTTTTCAAGCGATTGATCTCGGAAGTATCGCTGGAAATCAAGGGAATGGTCCTCCTGGAAGTATGGATGCTAACTGGATTGCCGCTGCTCAGGCGGCAGCTGCGGCTGATGGGGGAATGCATGGATGGACTTTACGGGTTATGTGATCAGGATCTTTCTCGTTCTCTTTTCATCCTCCTCCGTCTGTTTGTAAACCTTTCTGTGTCCTACGCTAATCTGTACTTGTGACCGTTGTCGTTTTTGCTTTGCCAGAATTTACATAACACCTATCATTTTTTCCCCATTACACGCCACACACAATTATGGTGAAAGACTAGATACCTAAACTGCAGGTGAACAGAAAAAAAAGTCTTCAACCTTTGCGGCGTTTCAAAATGTCCCCAACTTCATCTCTTCCCATTTCCGACAAACCGACCAGGTCTATCACAACTTCTTCCCATTTGGAGTCGCTTTCTGGCCCATATGTGATTCTGATAATTTCTTCCCATGCATCGCCTTCGAGTGCGACTAGCCTCGCAGCTTCTAACACTTTGCCCCAAGGTGCTTGGACTCGCTGAACACCACCTCCGAGTGTTCCCTCCACTGCCGCATAGCATGTTTCGACCCATAGCTCGCATTCTGATTGGGTGGCCTTGGCCTCTTGAAGAGAGAAATGACCCCGATAAAGAATTTGATGGTGTAAAATATGTTCGGCCAGACGTTGCGCAACACGCCTGTAAATGATTGTGAACATTGTTTTGGGGAGACTAACTCGAAGGAGAGCCAGATGAGAAGACAAAAGGCTTATGGGTGCCAACAAAGTTTGGGACAAGGCGAGCTCCAAGGAATCAACCTTAGTCCTGAAAAAAAAAGACCTCGCGTCAAGAAATGGAGAATTTAATCAAGCCAATCTTACGTCGTTGTTGCCATTCGATGTGCGCGTAGACCACTCTCGACCTCGCCACAGACCAATTGGACGATCATATCTTCGGCACGAACGGCAACTTGATGATATCTCGACAACATTTCTGTAAACACGGTTTCGTTTGGAGATGATGAATCGAGGTTTGTTAAACTGGGAAGAAGAGGGCTTTTCTCCACCCAAATTCGGAGATTATGGTCTGTGCTAAAGTCTGCCCATAATTGCAAGAAAAACTGGGTTTATGGTCAGAACGCAGTTGGAAAGGATATGAAGTGATACAAACTATGTCTTCGCCCCATTCTTCTAAACAAAATTCTATATATGTTGCGCTCAACAGAGCCTTGCATAAGCTATTCGCTCCTGCGGGACCGCTTGTCCTATTTCGTGGATCGTCCTGATTGTTCGAAGGCTCCCGCCCAAAACTGAGAGCCCCAGGAACAGATCTCACAAAAATAGACGAAAGAGTTTCAAATGCAACCAACGACGAGGAGATACGAGTGTGATATGATTCCAAGAGCGGAAGCTGAACCGTAATAAGGAAGTGTGCTTTGTGTATGGCACGCGGAAGGGGTGAGTACCGATCTGGAGGAACATTATAAATCAGGTTTCAAGAGAAATCATAAATCAGCGCAGAAACGGGAAACAAAGGAAAGAAAATAGCTGGCCTGTGACTTGTTCGACGAGCGATTTTATTCGTCGCGACGAGACGGTAGGTTTAAGGTCACGAGGGTGATCATTGCCGTTAGCTTCGTCGGACGCGAGCCAGGCATCAGAAGCATTGATGGCATCGTTGTATTGGCTTTCTACAACTGCAGGAAATAAATAAGCCATATGATCAACACAGGGTCAAAGCAGAGACTTGCATGATTTTTCGGCTGTCAACCAATTTTCAAACCACTCTGGATTTCCGAGAATAACCTCACTGATTCCTTCCCACTTGTTGACATCATCAGGCAGCGACGTTCCTTGAGTATCAAAGCCCTCCTCCATCAAGGCAGCGTCAAATGTCAACGCCTCATATATCGTATGTGCCAGGAGCGATGGGTGATTTAATAATAAGGGCACCGTTTTTCTCAGCTTCCTCGAAAGCAATGGGAGAAGGAGTCGCGTAAATTCTCTCTGCGTTTTCATTAAAACATCAACAAAATGGAAATAGAATAGAAAAATGCACGTGCCCAAGCCGAAATTTCTTTGTACTCCGATGTTTCTAAAATCTTTTGGACAAAGGTGTTCAAAAACGGCGAATGTTCATGGCTGATATTTTGCACATGTGTAAAATACCATTCAGGCTGTGCTAGGGGTCAAAATACTGGGAGGACCGAAGGAAGGGCTTCCTTACTTTTTCTAACTTATTGGTTTGCCTCGAGCCTTCGAAATGATACTTGAATCGAAGTGCTATTGGCTGCACTAAAGCTTGAAATGGATAGAGGCCCTCTCTTTCATCTCCAATTAAATTTGTGTTCATGTCCTTGCCGCTGAGAACGAACATATCACACAAAAGAAATATTGTGAAAAAATCATGCACCACTTACATGGTCTGAAGCCTAAGAAGATTCATGAAGGAAGACTCAAAAGCCGTTCTGTCGCTTTCTGAGCATGTAGGGTAGTCCACCGGGGTCGGCCAACCGATCTGCTCCGCCGCAGATACCAATGACCTATTTTTAATGGTAGGAGAGTTTGATCATCTTAAAGAGCAGGCAGACTTGCGTAAATAAAACTGATTTTATATCTCTCCAGGTGTTGTCCCTCACGGTTTCGAGGAATGTCACCAGATTCAGGCGTTGTTGACCTGATTCATTTTCCACTGAGGCCCAATGTTGGGTGGTGGTTGTAACATAGTCGTGCAGCGATTTGTACGCTCTCAGCGATTCAATGGACACCATCGTCGATTTTCTGACTTTCTCTACAGCATCCTCACTAACATATATATAAGGGAAGAAACCGGAAATTCCTGAAATTCGAAATCACCCACCTGAGGATCAGAACATATTCAATTATTTGAACATATTGTTTAACCGATTGCAATTCTTTGAGATTCCGATGCAATCTCTCCAAGTCCTCCAAAAGTAAGGGCTCCCGCTCCTCGTTATACCCAAGGGATACCAGCTCTCGAGTCAAGTCCGAGAGATCGTCATGGAGGGAATGCCGTAGAAGAGATAATTCTCTCGCGGTGTTCAAGTAGTTCTCTGCGGCCATCCGCGTTTGCCTCACAAAGTCATCCACACGACTTTGAGAAGTGGATACCTGAGCTTCCAATATTTGATATGAAACAAAGATGCCGTTGAATGCAATGACGCACCTTCTGCTTTAACTCATCTTGACGCGCTCTGAATTCTGGAACGAGAAAGTCCAAATCTTCGAGGTCATCGATGGTGAGAAATCTGAGATTTATCTCTTCCTTGGCCTTTGTATGAGAGGCCCGAAGACTAGGAAGATTAAGCAACGTTCTAATATGGGAGTTGGAAGACATAGGAATGAAATTGAAAAACGTGTGACCACATGTCACCAATCTCACGGCTCTCTCTCACAACTTACCCACCCCCGTACTTACATTTTATACTTATCAGGGATCATCTGGTCGATCTCAAGTCGATCTTCCCATGATTGAATATACTTGTTGTCATATTTTTATACAGGCCAGTGAGGGATTTCTTTGGGTGTTAGACATAAACATTTCTAATAACTTAGAATCAATCTCGGGGCTCATGTCGTCCGAAACGCTGCAGGATCTGCGTATGCTCTCCAAGCCGGTCAAAATACCGCAAATTTTGATTTCTTCTTCCAACAGTAAAGAGGCATTGGCATTTAAATTTATTACGTTTACCCGGCAACCGTGAAGTTGCCGTCTTTTTGTGGAATGCTTATCTTCACCAACGAACACAAAGTTCGGCCCAGGAAACGAAGCCGTTGCCAGCGCAGTAAATAACAATGACTTTTTTCCTTTCTCGCAATTTGAGGAAAGCGTCAAAGCCAACGTCAAGTTTTTTGAAGGAGAGCCCGCAGCCGCTTGTCTTGGTCGAGGCACCCTTTGACAGGAGGAAGTAACGCACGGTTTTTATTCGAAATCCAAAATCCTTCTCAAGATCAAGCAGGTTTTTTGAATCCTCGTTAAGGATCATACGCTATAGATTGTACTTGTAAATAATACTCTGTTTCGAGGACTTTAATCCCTCATTAATTGCATGCTATATACGGTATATGTTAGATGCAATCCGGGCCGACGTCTCTGACTGTCTTGTCGTTGGAATTATCATGCTTACGGACCGTTTGTGAGCCTCACCTACCCGATAAACACAATCATCTCGATAAAAACCGACGAACTCAATCCACTTCTCGCCTTCTGAAGAAACCTCCCTTAAGTCGCCTGAGACACAAGTACAACACCACGTCCTGAGAAAAAGAGGAACTTACATTCGATGGATGAACTCGTTCACCACTGCCTTCGGGAGATTGCTTTTGATGGAGACCTTGGTATGTCCCTAGCCGCGACAGTAGAAACAGTTGACGTATGCATGACCAGGTTCCGGTGTAGCCCGTTTAAAGGATTTTATTGTGGATTTCTACGCACATGCATCTCACCCCCAGATTCCCAATGACGCGTTTTGTGGATTTATCTGGTCACTTGTTGTTCAGCAACCTACAGTCCTTGTGGGCCTTCTTGATCCTAGTATAAAATCGCAGGTCTGGATTGCGCCGCAAGTGAGCTCGAAACGTAAGGCCATTGCAAAAGGTGCAGATCGCATTGAATCGCGTCCACCAACATTGGAACCTGTCCCACAGCCAAAAACAACTCCTCTTGAACGACTCCGCGAAACTTACGGAGACAGACTGAGACTTGCTGTGGATCCTGAAGCCATCTTCGCTGCTGTTACTGACTCTCATATTCGGGTTAGTTAGTATCAACAACCCAGCATGTAAATCAAGCTTACCATACTTTTAGTCATCGAAAATGAGCCCTATGGTTTACTCAGCTCTTCAAATTATAACTCGCGGCAGGGATGCTGGGGTCACTGTCGTCGAACTCGGAAAACAGTCTGGCTATGATCAGAAAACATGTTTCTATTTGGTTCGACAGTTGACTGAGTTAGACTTGGTGTAAGTATTGTTTCTTTACATATCCTGCATTTGGCAATTGACTGGGACAAAAGTATGAAGGTCCGTCGGGGTGGTGTAGGCACTCACTTTTGCATACATAAATACTTTTTCGAACGTAATTCCTCGTGGAAGGCAATACGCGACGAGGAAGATCAAGCCGCAAATGCTCAATCAATAAACCAAAGCATTTCCATGCGTGGGATGGACGAATTTCCAGAGGACGACAGCGACACCGAAGATTCACATTCGCTGAACTTCACACCTATCGACGCTCGCCACCTCTCCAGCTTACCCCTCATTAGCGCTCGTGTCATTAGACTTTTGAAAGCCTCAAAAAATCGCATACATGCCTCAAACAACATGTTAATCACCTTAGTAGGCTTGTTCTCCAATATCACTCGCCGGTTTGTACTAAAGAAATCGTCGAAAGGGATTCTCTAACCCAAACAAAACGGACCGTCGGTTCTTCCAGAGTCGGATTCGTGAAATGATTCAGCAAGGGCTCATTGAGAAGATTGTCCTTCCCAGTAACAAGAAAAAATCTCCAAACACATCTGTAAAATGCTTTCGATTGCTAGAGAGATCCGAAGACCCTTCCACACCGCAGGATGGTGAAAATGTTTCGTACGATCAAGAAGACGATACGGATGATGTTGCCCTTGGTATTCTTTAAAGTTTTCTAATTGTCAATTTGACCTGACGATTTCCTACAATAGGACAGAACGGCATCAAGTTCAACACTACTATTCACAAGCAAATAGTGGACCTTCTTGATGAATCAGGCATCTCCGGCATGACTCTCAATGTAACCCCACCTACACCTTCCTGCAGCATTGTTCCCTAACTTGGTATCCATCATTCGTAGGAATTGACATCGTCGCTCTGCCAATTTGACAAACGGACGATCGAGTTGTTATTAGCGCGTGCTGACAAGGTCTACCCTCCTACTCATCTGGCCGACTTGCGCATCGCGAGTATTATGGAAACCCATGGGCGCGAACGTCGTCACAGATATTTCACAGTGGCAAACTACCGAAAGCTTGTGGCCCAAGAGGAATTGGACAAGAACTGTGCAGGATATGCTGATATAGACTTGGATAATGTGGGGGGATTTCTTCCGATATCCCCTGATCTTTTCTATGACACCGAGAAGTCACTGGTACAATATCTGGATGCCTTCAATGATAGCAATAGAACCCGTGGCAAAAAACCGAAAAAGCTGGCAAAAAACCCCATTCTACCTGATGGCAAGACCAAACGTGGCAGACCGAGGAAGAATCCTGCAAACGACGGAGAAACCCTCTGCACAGAATCCATCCAGAACAAACGGAAAAGGGAAGAGGTGGCTGATACCAGCACGCATGGTTTTCCCACTGAAACACCCGATGAGCCGACGAAGAAAAGACCTCGTTTGCGATCGGAGGTGGAGGAGCAGATCTGTAAGCCATCTGGATATTGTTCCCACCCCCTTTACCCTAAACCTCTCTATCGTTTCGGTTTTTTCAGTCCCAAAAAGAGGGAGAGGGCGGCCACCAAAATTAAAGGACCCAGACAGTTCCCCTAGGTGCTTGACCTCTACTCCAAAAGGGCGCGGACGTCCAAGAAAGGTCCATAAAGTTTCGGAGGACCTTGAGAGCTCTGGGGTACAACATGAGCTGTTCATGATTGAACAACCTGAGGATGACACAACCGGTGAGCCTAGTCAGCATGGATGCCAGGGAAGCGGGCCATCATCCCCTTTATCTCCCATCCTTGACAATATTCATGCAACGGCGCTCTCTGAGGGTTCTGTTGAAACGAATCCCGCTCTAGGAAGCATCCAGGACAAGGGAGCTGAGAGTACCCCTTTGCAAGTCCGAGCCCTCGATTTGGCACCATCCACTGGTGTGAATGACATTTCAACGCCAACTTCTGGTCTCAGCAGAATCAATGTATCACACCTTCGACGCGAAAATGAACTACTTCGACTTGTTGGCAGCGCGGGCGGGATTGTTAACGTTCAGACTCGAGAATTCTATGACGCACACACAAGACTTCTTGAATCTTTGGCAGATGCAGGGGAGCCAACAAGTGCACCTCCTGGAACGCGAACTGATAAACGGACTATGTCATCGAGTTTCAGTAACTTGGAAAAGAAAGGTCGAGTCAAGCAGTTAAAAACTTCGATCCTAACCCCTACTGGTCTTAACCGACCAGCAAGCATCATATACCTTCCTCACATCGACCAAGGCCAGCTTAACTCATTCCTTGCCGATTTGCCTCGTGTTTCACAAGCGCCCGCATCCCAGCTCACGTCCTTTGTCAAGATTGACCAGAAATTGGAGTATGGGGGTAGTTCAACCCCCAGTTCTCGAGGAAATCTTCCGCTGCAGTTATTACAGTTGGAACATCATGGCAAGAATGAAAAAGAGCGATGGAGCAAGAACACCAGCAGGGCCAACCAACTCTTCACCTATGAGGATTCCACCATCCGAGAAGTTTTTCTCGCGGAGCGTACAACGTTGGCACAGATGTATGGATTCATTGTAGGCAAGGCAATACGGTGCCGCGAACTACATCTCTCCGGAATTCGAGGGTTCGAATCAGGAAATCCTTCTTCAAATATCCTTTCGCACGAGAAGAAAATAATTGATCTATCTTTCTTTTGCCAAGATCTTCCCCTCGATGTCTACTGCTCCTTGGTTTCTCCCCTTGGTTATGACGAGGATCTCCTCCTTTTTTTGGGTAACGAAGAAACTCGTAAGACCTTGGTCCGAGATTTACCTCCGAATTTGCAAACGGCGTTAAATATCAATAGAACTAGACCTCGATCACGAATCCTCGATTTGTTGGAAATCTTACGTTGTTTGGGTTTGGTTTCGCCCCTTCGGCCGTCAATTTCAGGAACACCGTTCCTTACCTATTCACCGACTGGCCAACCGGAAATGGCCTTTGAGTTGGCACCTCTGGATGGATGGACAAGCAATACTCCAATGCTGGCTCCTATTTATTGGTGTTTTCACGAATCCATTCCCATTTATCTTTGGGCGCTTTCAGAAACCCAGCCGCCATCCTGGAAGACTGTCGAAGTTAAATGTAGTGCCGATGCACTTGCACTCTGGGAAGACCTTCGGAAAGCATGTCTTAGCCCTGATAACCCCGACAAATTTAATAAGATGGACAAGGCTCAAAACATCAACCACTCTGTAAGCGGTGCGAGATCTTTGCGTCGGGCAGCTTCCTGGAGGTCTAGCTATTTTTTGACATGGCATCAAGGACAGTATTTGAAGCAATTCATAGATGCTTCCTCGGGTTTGACGCCTTTACAAAATTCCAACGATATTGAACGACGAAGTCAGCTCAATAAGCTCTGCTGGGTAACAAGTGCACCTCATGAAGCGATCGAAGAATTCTTTATTTCAACTAGAGCGAAGATACTGAAGGGCCTAGAGAAGAACAAGGAGAAAGCGAAAAAAACTCAGAAACGAGCCGACGAAACCAAATTGTCTCTTGCAAAGAAAGCAGAGGAAGCAAGGAAGCAACGAGAACAGGAATGGGTCGCTCTCCTAAATACCCATCCAGTAATACTTACAGGACCCTCGGCCGTTCGGATAGAACGAATTCGTTGTCAATTCCTTCAAGCGGGTTCGACAAAGGATGTCACAAGATGGGAGAATGAGATCCAGGCTGCTCTTCGGGAAGCTGATCTAGCGAGTTCTAAGGCTTTGAAAATATCCACAAAGCGTGCTATCACGGCCAAACCAATTCCTGCGAGTACCACTCAACCACAAATAGTTTCCACTCCCCTTGAAACGTCTATACAAAACCTCGTCGAACTACAGGGCCCGCCACAATACGACGCTGCGAAAGCCAAAGGCAAGAAAGGCCGTGGTCTGGATAATGGTACGTTTCCAACATCCCATTTAGCGGTTTTTTTTTTAACAAACTATTTCGGAAGAACGACAAAAGCCACCTCGACGCCACCGATTTCAATGGAATCCAGAATTCGATGAACTAGCTCGAGATGCATCAGTGATTATCCGTGCTCGCTGTCGCAATATGCCCAGACTCGATTGGGCAGCCTTCGAACAAGTGTTCCCCACCGTCCCTCGCAATACTGTTCGGCAAAGGCTATCGCACATCAAGGAGACGCCCGGAAATGAAGCATATCTGCGACGCCTCGAAGATACTTGGTATGAACTCTGGATGAAATATAGAGGCACTAAGCACCTCCCGGATGGTGACTACCAGAGCCCGTCCCAATTTGATCTCGTCAAACATATTGAATTCTTGCGAACGAATATCGATAAAAATGCACTGTGAGTATTATCCGTGTCCTTTCACGCTGTATTTCATAGAATTTTTAGGCGAGTTGGACTTGCTCACGCAACAGAGACGACCAATATTTTGATCCCTTCTGACATTGATGCTATTCGCCGACAATTCGACATGGTCGAGCCTGAGAAGACAGCGCCCGAGTGGGATTTCATTTGGAACACGCTCATCGAAGAGGGCCGGGAAAAGAAAATGAAGAGCCTTGCATTGGCTCGATGTAAGGAGGACTTTGTTCCCGGCCGAGCCTCCGTTTCAGATGACCTAGTTTTGGCTGAAGGAGCTCTTAAGGTATGTCCTGTGTCTACCCCAATAATACTCTAATCCCTTCTTTGTGATACTCGAAGATGGTGATGGGCACTCCGCATGAACTCTATGACACCGAGAATGGATCCTCTGTCCTACGAAGCCGAGGCGATGAAGCAATCCATAACGCCACCAAAAGCTTGCTCTTTCGTGGTGTTCTGTCGAAGTTGCAGAGAGATCCTCACAAACAGGGGCCAGGTCGACAACTAAAAATCTCTGAAACGTGAGTGCAGTATACGGCCTTCTTAAAAGTTGTTGATTTTGATTTCACAGTAATCAAAATGCCACCGGAGGGAACATTGCAAGAGACACATTTCAGGATGCAGTGTCATTATTAGAAGCAATAGACCCAAACGATAAAGCTTGGCATGACTGGCCACTAACAGCCACGGACGGGGATTGTGCTACATTGATTGAACTAGTCTCGGACGATAAGGTATCATTGTTTTTCACTGGGTGTTCGCATTGTAGGGGTGCTAATACGGACTCCAAGGTTGATTTCACTATTGATACTTCACTTCCTCAGTCTGCCCGTCCAGCCCTCGACTGGAATAGCAAAAAAGCTGGCGAGTCGCAGAAATCACTTCCAGGGACATGAAAAATAACCTCCTATACAGACGATGATCAAATTGAAACTGCGATTGCAGTACAATATCGGTTCACTGGGGAAGGTCGAGGACAAAATGACCATACTCCTCAAACGACATTGGTGCAGGAGACGACAGAGTTCCCTCAATCAATCGACGGGGAATCCGGGCATGGCATCACCATAGATAACAACGCAGCATGTTGTAAGGAAATGGCCCCGCGCGGATTGGTGGATTGTTTGGCCTGTATTGACGAAGCCTGGGCTATATTTTCCGACATGTTGGACCCAGAAAGTAGAACTGATGCCATCTGGATTCTTGATACAGTACGCCAAACCAAAGAGGTTGGCATCAGGAAATCGGACCTTCTTGTACGAATTGTTATCCTTTTTCACTCTGTATGCTGGCTTACCTCCTCTTCTTATAGGCATTTGCAGGTCCTCGAGCTTCACGAGTACCATTTCTCATCAATCAACTGATCGAAACTGAGGTTCCCCAAGTATATTGGACTGGCTACGACTCGCTCGTTTTGACAACAGCGCACTATGTCGCAAAGTGGAGCGTTACCGTCTCCAAAAACCCATTGATCAACGAGTTTCCGCGGCGCTGGCTAGATACCAGAGGGACAAAGGTTGCGGACTTCTGGCAAGCAGCTTTGCGAGCCGTTATAGGTTTAGTCATTTTTAGGCCGGGGATTACACAAGTATGTTGACTCTGTGGTGTACTGTCTGTCGTGTATTGATGCTCCACAGGCCGAAATTCGATGGCGACTCCGATCAGTCTACGACAGACAAGAAGTGAACGAAATTGTGCGCTTTTTGCAACTAGAAGGATACTTGGCAGCACGACAAGGGCATACCTCGGTTTGGACCGAATGCGGGATTTATGCGCCATTTGATGAAGAGGAGGAGAGTCAAATTTATTGGTTTATAGGGAACAAACATTGGTACCAAGTGTGATCTATAGATAAATAAATTATTAGAAACAACGGTTGCTTGACAACTGGTTACAATTGTATGTTGATCCCACCCTTTCTTTCCTCCCTCTATCATCCTTCTTTGACGGCTGGACCGAGGCGCTATTTCGACAAAGGACTTGGCCTTCTTACTTCAAACATGGCTCAACTTTTTCGTCCTTTTCAGCTGATGGTATGTTGGTCATTTCTCTCAGTACAAGTCTGCCTCATCTTGCTTGTATTCTAGTGGAACAGGATTTCCTTTTCTCGGCTCACCCTCTTTTATTTCTTCTTCTCGGTTGCCCACTTCGTCATTCAGCTGTCCTTCCAGATCAAGGCCTTCACTATCAATGCCCAAGCCGCTACCTTCCTTACCAGCATTGTCACTGCCGCCAACACCACAAGCGACGGCCTGCCTTTCCTTCGTGATGACACTCTGCGCATGTGTAGTTGGGTTCCTTCCAACCTCAACGTCGACGTTGCATCCTGTCCAGTGGTGTGGAGCGGTCATGGATCACAATCCAACTCCGTCTCCAAGGCTCTCAACGGCCCCGGAGATATTCCCGTTGACCCCATTACCCCTCAGGCTACATCAACCCCGTTAGCTGCCCCCTCTTCTCAATTTTCACTTTCTACCGCTTCCTCCTCGATGCCAGCGCCGTCACTGGACTTATTGGCAACCAGCACATCTACAGTTCGCACACGTGAAACAGTCACTGTCCTAGTAATCCCCCAACCAAGCACAACTGCCAGCACAGAGGATGTCGATGATGACGATGACGACGAGTATCAGGTGCGCTTGTCCCATTTCCCATTTCAATGCAAATTTTATGCAGCTACACAGTTGAGGCCACGCGATGTACAGATCATTCCATCTCAAGAAGGCCAGCCTATTTCGGTTACCCTAGTTGGCCTAACTGGGAACAACACCGTCCTGGACGACAGTTGCTTGTGGTCCCTGAACTGGCCTGTTTCCGTGTATGTTTATACCAATCCTTACCAGTATCATTGTTCACTTTGTGTTCAACAGCCTCGGAAACACCAAACGGGAAGACATAGTCTTTATTGCTTTCCAGTTCTGGGTGCTAGGAATGTCCATCGTCGCCCTCCTGAATGAATCAATTCCCCATATCCTCGCATCTTTGGTGACCCACCTCATGGCCACGGCTTGGGCAGCTTTTCAAATCACCCACACAGCAAACTTCCGCTCCGATTTCAATCGGGTTATCACACATGGGGCTTGCAAGAACATTTCTCTTCTGCCTCATTATTGGAACGCCCGAGGCGAGGCTGAAATTCCAAGTCTTGCTTTGAATGTCATCGCCTTGTTTGTATCTTCATTTTTGACTTGGAAACTCATCAAGGTAATTTCGAACGAAATATGTATGTCATCGCACTGACTATTTTTCTTCTTCTATAGCTCTTCGGGTGGCAGACATTCAAACGTGTTGGTGCCTCATTGACGATCAATAGAGTCTATAAATTCGTCCTTTTCCTCTCCATTACCATCCAACTCTCCTTGTTCTTCATGATCATCACTGTATCACTCTGGATCGATCAACTGATGAATAGCTTGATTGGTGACCTTGCTGACTTCCAGAAATTATACAAGGTTACCTCTTTCATCACTCTGGCTGTAAGTGACATCAATTTCACGGAGTAGCTTACATTGATCTCTCTTTCTCTTAGCTGTTAGTCCCATGGTTGATGACTGTGAGTCGGGTGAAGTATCTCATATTCGTGCGATATTGAATATAAATTAGGGCTGGTTTGCTGTGCGCCGCGAACTTCGCGTTCCAATGTTCGTTTTCTTGCTGCTGTCAACCCTTTACCTTGGTGGATGGGGTGTTATGTTCTTCTCCACCACTTTCCGCTGGACCTTTGTCACTTGGCGATTCTTTTCTATCATGGCTTCAGCTTCTGTCCTTCTCACGGTCCTCTCAATTATTTTGGGAGTTATATGTCGTTACAATTTCGGCAAGGGTTTGGCGCGCTATCGTCAGTACCTTTCTACCTTCATCTAATTATATGCAGCTAAATTTCTCTGCAGTCAACGCCCAACAACCTTTGGATGAAGCGGACTTCCCTCCACCATACGGGGGCTCGGATATCGAAAAGGTTCCATTTCCCTCTTCGGAGAAGCCTCTCCCAACCTACGTTTCCTTCGAAGAGCAAGACCCCAGAGTTCTGGGACCAAGATTTTCCAACAAATCTGCTGAACCTTTCGAAACAAGCGTCCATAACCTAGCCCTTCCTCTTCCAACGCTTCAACGAAATTTGAACGACGTTCAGGTTCGTCGGAGCGACAGTTACGGCAGTACGAGGAGTCACGGAAGTTCTAGTAGTCAACCTTCTTTTGATAGCGATAATTCTCACGTGGGCAACAAGCGCTGGATCATTGAATGATCCAACACACTTTTTGGCTTTCTACAGGTTGCTCGAAGCTCCTGAATTTGTACTTTTACTGCATTCAATTTTGTATTCGCAGTAATCTTCTTCATCTACTGCAGAGGTGATGTTATGGGGAAAGCGCGTATTATTGACCCTTTTTCATGTTCCTGGACGTTGACACCCTGATGTGCCACGGATGCCTTGTTGTAATTGTGGTCTGCGGTTAGCGAGGTAGGCTCAGCCTTCAGTTCGGCATCTTCATATCGCAATAAGGTCTCGCGAAATTCGAGCATCCACGGGTGGTTCATCAATTCTGGGGCGGAAGGTCGTAGGGTTGGATCAATCGTCAAGCATTGCTTGATGAAGCTAATTCCTAGTTCGCTGAGTTGCCCTGGCTCAGGAAGTGGAGGGTGTTGTGTAGCTACACCGATATGGAACATGATTGCCCTGAACAAATATGATTGGGAAAAACAAATCCTGGCTTCGGAAATGACTGTGCTCACCATTCGTTATCAAGATTGCTCCACGGCTTCTTTCCTGTCGCGAATTCCAAAACTACGCACCCCAGAGACCAGATATCCATTGCTCCATGTCGGCCACGTTTGTCATTCTTGATAATTTCGGGTGACATGTACATAGGGGTCCCAGTTAGCCCATTGCTGATAGCCGCCAGGCCGTTCGCGTTGAGCCCGTTTACGTTGGCCACCTCAGCTATACGACGAGACCGTTGAATAGTGCGCTGATTCTTGGCAAGAATTTTGGCAGCCCCAAAGTCAACAAATTTAATGACTCCCATATGATCGAGTAAAATATCTGCCAAGTGTTAGTTGACACCTTAAAAAATGGAGGAAACGCAAGAACTCACTGTCGGGTTTGACATCTCGATGGACGATTCCACGCGAGTGCAGATAGGCTAAACCTTCCAACATCTGCATGGTATACACCTGCGTAATTCCCTCATCCTCGATTCGTCCATGCTCCAAGAGAGCCGCTAGGCTTCCTCCCTGACAATATTCCTCGAAGATATACACTTTGTCCCGGTGGACTTCGATGCCATAATACTCGACCACGTTTGGATGATGTAGCATCTCCATAACGCTGAGCTCTTCCTTGATTTGGGAGAACAGATTTGGCAATCCAGAAAGCTCTTGAAATTTGATTTCTTTGACGGCCATGAGAGATCCAGAATCGAGGTTGAGTGCCAGATATACAGATCCAAACGCTCCTGCCCCAATAAATTTTCCTTGCTGCCAGCGGATCGAAATGTTGGAGCTGGACGAGGCTAAGAACGACAAAGACCTATCTTCGGGAATCTCGTCGTTAAGAACTTTGCCCAGCGTTCGATGCTTCAGGCCGGTACTCGCTCGAGCCTCCTCGATTTCACGCAGCGCTCTCGAAACTTTGTCCCAGTAGATGCGGGCCTTAGAATCAATGAATGAAGCATCTTCTTGACTCGATGATAAATTGGGGAAATCATCTTCGGCGACCTGGATATCAGCAATCTGCATTTTGAGCAATTCTTCCTGTCTCTCTTTTTCTTTTCGGGCCTCGAAGATGGATCTCGCCCCAAGAATATCGAAGTGGTGGATGAGAAGTGTCATACAGCTGGCGACTTTCTGTCTCAGCATTTCAAATTCTTCGTCGGGTAGGTGCAGAATATTCCTCTTTGTACGATGAAGTGTGAATTCTAGAGCATTGACAGCCCATTTAAAAGTCTTCCGATCGGTCGGGTCACAGTCGTCGCAGATGAACGAAACCCAAGAAATGGCTAATTTGATAAGTAGTCTGTTGAACTTCAGAAGAGATGACCGATCCATGTACCGATGGGCATGTTGTCCGTGTTCGGAGGCATACAAATACCAATTTGCCAGTAACTCTTGACCCCCGTTGGTCATGTGTAGCGAATTTCTAACATGATGCACAGAATCAATGATGGACTCCGCTAATCTGTTGGAGGCACGAGCAATTTTCCTCAACTCTCGATTCACAGTGGGGAGGTGAGCCTGTGTCTCAAATAAGCAATTCAAGGTCAGGACGCTCGGGGTGCCTTCGATATCTTCGTCCGTGGCTTCGAGCGACTCTTTGAATGTTTGCTTAGCAAGACCCAGCCGTCTCTGAGGCCCGTCGGCGATTAGACGGACTCGATTATCCTTTGTATCCAAGTGGACCTTAGGGATGCTTAAAACCATCACTCGACCATTCCACAAAAAATGTGTCTGGGGAGAGAGGACGAGGAGATAACCAGCTTCTTCCAGAGTGTGTCCGAGGTCATGATTTCCAAGATGATGGGTTTCTTCTTCGTTGATAACTTCATCCACGTGGAAAGCCTCGTCGAGAATTTTTCGTATTAATTCTGGCCGGTCAAATAGGGTGTGCGAGGCAACGATGTAAATTCCGTCTTCCTCGAGGGAGTGTGTATACACCAGGAAGTGGTCTGAAACCACCAAAAACGAGATGAATTCGTCCAAAGGGACGTCGTCGAGGCTATATTCCGCCGAATTGCTGAACCGTTGCGTGAGGACTCTAAAATTTAGGGTGTGAACAAAATAGAGTCAAAGGATCATCATGTTGAGAACTACCTCGCAAAACGTTGAAGCTTTCGGTATCGAAGCCGAACACTCTCCAGTATCTTACTGTACCAGCTAATTCGTTGTTGGTCCGACATCTTCCGTATTGAAGGGTCTTGTGTTTGATGTATTTGATACAAGTTATTGGCATAAATGTTTTCATCGATGGTAGGGTATTGAGCACCGCCTGGCGCACCCACAGCAGAAGGCACGCGAACTTGTGTATCGAAGTAGTTCGTTATTCGCACCTTCAACTTGTTTGTCAACGAACTAACAAACATAAGCTAGAGAACCCCAAGATTGAGTGCGACTCACCATAACTGTTCCGCTACAAGGCAAGAACCTCCAGGTGCACTCACGCTTACATCATTGAAGGTTGCCCATTGCGCTTCAAGGACATCAGTTTCCTTAAAAAGGATGCCCTTAGCGCCGCTCTTCAATTGCAAATGGAGCAGTTTGAAGAAATTTATCAGGGCCTCAAGAATTGTCGAGTCGTAATCTTCGCTGATGCATTGCGGCAGATTCCAATTTCCGCCCGGGTCGGGAGCTAGAATCGCCTGATATTGTCGTTTGAGAGTGCACGCCAACCCTATGCTCAGTTTCAAATCTTCTGTCATTTGGTCAATGATCAAAATGTCCGGTTCCTTTAGCTTTTGCACGTAATCTAGTCTTAGGCAAAGTCCTGCTTGTGCGAGTTTGGTGGGGAATGAAATTAAGGGCACAAGCTCGTTCTCGAATGTTGGTAGATTCATCTCTTTAAATGACGAAGAGAGATTGACTTGAGCATCTCGAGCCGCACCGAGGAATGCATGTACAGTAACAAGGAAACCTTTTTCGAATGTAAGTTGCATGGATTCCTCTTTGAGAAGGCGTTCCACGAAGCTCGTTCCATCGGCTATTTCCTGTCCACTCGTACTGTTCATCGCAAGCCGGGATGCTACCGATGAGGCAATGGGAACCTCGTTGCTCGTGAAGGGTTGATTCACGTCAAGGGTATCGCTGCCCGTCCAACGGCGAAGTAGGGCGAAGTGATGCTTTAGAGTCGTCAGTACAGTGAACCAGGTATTGAGGGTGTCAGCCCGGGCTTGAAATGCGCCCTGGGTGGCTCTGGGCTTGTCGAGGTAGAAAGCCTTGAGAGTCGGATATAAGGACTGCACAACGTCTAGACGCTGAAGAACGGTTGTGACTTGGGCGAGTGCAGCAGCAGTTACGTCGCCACGATCAGGTTCTGACACTCTAAAGTTCAAAATCTCCTCAATCACCCCATCGACAGTCCGCAGGCGTCGTTCCTCGAGCTTACTCCTTTCCTCCTCCACCGATCGTCCGTGAAATTTGGCCCGGATGGCTAACCAGAAGTTGAGATGGGTATTGGTCTGCTCGTCTCCCATTGAGTTCAAGGCAACAGCGATTCGCGTCTTCTCTGACTTTAATACATCCCCTGAGAGAACAGAAGCGAGGAGGGCTTGCCATTCAAGCCGTTCCTTCTGCTGAGGAGAAGACGCAGGTTCCGTTGGATCTGTTTCCTCCATAAGGGTCGAGATCCGGTCAACGCCCTCCCCAGAGCCCTCGGCGAAGGAAGCCCGGGCAGCATCATCCTCATCATCGCTGTTGTCCCCTGCATCGTTGAGCTGGCCAAGGCCACGCTGGAAATAATGGCTGTCGGGATCATTACGGGGGTCGTCCGGCTCAGTTGTATCGCCAAGTCCCGTAGATCTGTACCGCCGTACGAATTGAGAGTACAGTTTAGAATATTGAGATGCACCTGCATTCGGTGCTTGAGGACCGTAAAGAGTTGAAGAGCGCGACTTATTAGGACGAGTGGTCCTGGATGTGTTAATGTTCAGGCTGGTGGTAACCGGAGGCGGTGAAGGGTATGTGCGGGACTCCACGGTGTCCCAGGCCTCGTCATCATCTTCCTCTTCATCGGGTTCGTTATGTAGCTGTTCCTCAAGAGGGAAGAGGGTCTGGTTGTGTCTGCGTATCATGAGGGAGTGTTCGAAAGTACGAACGGCATAAGTATGTAAGTAGACTATGTACTTATTATAATTGCCCAGAATGGAATATCTACAATATAATGACGTTTAAATCAAATTGTGGAACTCGACACTGACTCTCAAACCATCATGGGTATCACAGAGAAGGTAATTTGATTCAGCTCTCTCTCCATGGGTTCTTACACCTTTTTTCTTAGATCAAGGAGATTGAGGGTGAGCACAACCTCTTGCCAGTTTCGGTCCATCTCTGAGGCAATTCCATGGTGATTAGAGGAGATGGCCCGCAGTGAGCAATTTCTGAAGAATATTTAATCTCAAAAACACTCATCTCATTCACTCGAGAATAGCTCAGAAGAACAAGGTAACGAGCTCCCTGAGTGAAGAAATCCTTCATCCCATAAACCATTCAAGTAGGCCACAGAATACCATCTCGGTCTTCTCAAGGCCAAACTTGCACGATACCGTGCCCAACTACTGGAACCCACAGCGAAATCCGGCGCTGCAGGTACAGGCTTCGACGTGCAAAAATCGGGCGATGCTCGTGTGGCCTTGATCGGATTTCCTTCCGTCGGAAAGGTATCCGCCCTTTCTAACGGAATATTTTATCTGCAAAATGCTCATTTCTGACTCGAAGTCTACACTGCTCAGCAAAGCAACGCATACTGCATCAGAGGCGGCCGCATACGAGTTCACCACTCTAACGGTATTCCCTGTCGCGCTTGATGGAACACACATTCACTGACGGCCCATCCAGGCCATTCCTGGTGTTATCGAGTACAAAGGTGCTCGGATTCAACTTTTAGACCTTCCAGGAATCGTCGAAGGGGCTAGTCAGGGCCGTGGGCGTGGGCGTCAGGTCGTCTCAAGTCCGTTCCAGTTCCTCCCTGTTGCTCACCCATGATTTAAATATTTTTCACTTTCGCAGCTGCAAAGACCGCTGATCTCATTTTGATCATGTTGGATGCAACAAAATCGGAAGAGCAGAAACGTCTCTTGGAACTTGAACTCGATGCGGTTGGAATTCGGTTAAATAAAGCAAAACCCGATGTTGTCTTCAAGAAGAAAACCACTGGGGGTGTGCGTTGTTTGATTCATTTTTATTTGGCCATCATGTTCATACCATGGTCTAGATTACATTCAACACCACGGTCAAGTTGACCAAGACTGATGAAAAAACTATTCGGACGATTCTGGCCGGTTGTAAGCCAACCTGATTCCAACTTTGGGAACCCTATCATTATCTTATTCTCCAGATAAATTACACAACTGCGACATCATGATCAGAGAAGATGTAGGACCCTCCCTCTTTCGTTGAAAGTTGAAATCGTCAAACTTCCAACAGATTACAACAGACGAATTTATTGACGTCCTCATCGGTGAGCGAAACATGGGAATTAAAGCCGTGCACTCACCTTGCATCCCTCCAGGCACTAGGAAATATATGCCCTGCTTATGTTCGTTTGCTTCTGGATTTTTTTCTATGCCAATTTGATTTTGCTGGCTTTCTAGACGTATATAATAAAGTTGACGCTATAAGCCTTGAGCAAGTGGACAAGCTCGCGCGACAACCCAAGACGGTCGTAATTAGCTGTGAAATGGATTTGAAGTAAGCCGTTACGCGGTATTAATTTGTCCTGAATTTATGCCTACGCTTCCTAGTCTTGACTACCTTGTCGACCGCATATGGGAAGAACTACATCTTGTCAAAATTTATACCAAAAAGAGAGGTGATCATCCAGACCTTTCGGATCCCATTTGCTTGAGAAAGGGCGCCACAATTGAAGTAAGTGCTTCGAGTCTCATCGCAGAAGACAGCTTGTTGAACATGCCGTATAGGATGTTTGCAATGGAATCCACCGGTCTCTCGCTGCCAACTTCCGTTATGGCCTTATATGGTGTGTTCAATGTAGAACCGTTCAAATCATTCTAACCTTTTTTATGATCATAATTTTTGTTGCAGGGTGTGTACACGTTCCTTTCACCTACAGACCTTGACTGACTAAGATTCCAAGGGGAAATCAAGCAAGTTTTCACCATATGCACAAAAAGTTAGCTTATCACACCAAGTTCAAGATGAAGATGTTGTCTCCAGTAAGCTTACCCATCCCTCCATTCTTCATTCCTAACATAGTTTTAGTTTTTACCAGATAGCCACTTCACATAATAAAGACACTCCTCTTAGCTTGGAACATTGATAGGTTTCCCAAGTTATAGTGTACATTCGCGCTTGATGGATGGGTACAGGAAGAATTATTATACTATCCATAATAGGAGAAGATATTATCATGGTAACCCTTTATGACCCTGTCTAAGTGAATTGAATAACGGGATCCAAGATGTAACAAATAAAGAAAAATCGAAATGGAGCAGGGATGTATGCTGAATCAGTCTCCCAGCGATGGGACCCGATGTCGTTCCTCCCATAGGTTTCGTAGGACATCAGTGAAGCCAGATTTCCCTAGTTGGGCGTTTTGCTCGAATCGTTGTACGAGCCATTTTTCTAGACCGTCCGCTGCTGAACGCCAAAGTGCCATCCGGGCCTGAATTTCGGCTGTTTGCAGGAAGGAAGTCCGGGTGGCGGAAGCGGGTGTATAATGGATTTGCTCGTAGCAGGTCGCGAATTGTGATAAGGAAAGGTTGACGGATGTGATTGTAACGTTTTGAGTGCCTGGATCGACAAAAGAGATTTCTCGGACAAATGCATCTTCTGAGCCTCCAAATAACTGAAGGATAGATGTGTAGGTTGAAATGCTGGCTAGCGTCGGGATAAAACTAACCTTGACAATCCACATTGGCGCCTTTTGTTTGCAACCCAGCACCCTTTCCGTGCGAATGATACCAGTCTGCGGGTCGATAGAGCGATTTATGGTGTCTATGCTGACGACGTGCGTGCATTTTGAATTGGGGTATTTGTGCCACATGCCGATAACTACATGGGACCAGGGGTGGCTGAAGAAAATGCATGAGAGATACAGCCTGTGTGAAAAGGCGGGAGAACTTACTCGTATTGGAATGCCTGAGAGAAGAAATGCATGACTGTCTATAGGAATAAAGTAGTGTACAAAAGAAACAGAGGAGAAAGAGGAACAGCGTGAGGGCGGTAAATTGAAAAAAGCAGTGTACGTTACCGCTCTCCCCGCCGGCTTTTACCGAAATCACATGTGTGTGTGTGGACATCACGTGGTGAGTGCCAAAAAGACTTCAGAGGTAAGGTAAGACCAGCCAAGCTGCCAGTTGTTTGCATTCGACGCCGTTCCACTTGTCGCTCTCGGGCTGGCAGAGAGTGGGCAGAGAAGGTTTCCGAGGTTGCTCATAAGGTGTGTGATACGCTTATCGGATTGATGCAACTCCGCGCCACAACTTAACAGCTCAACAAATCGGTGGGCAAAGGTCTTACGTTCACCATCACTGATCAGCAGTGCAGCAAAGGAAACCATGTCACAGTATAATAGTATTAACCATGGAGATCTAGAAGGGTGGGAATCAGGTGAGCGAGCAATGACAATGTCATTCCGGACCGGATGAATTTGATTGGTCATAGAAAAAGATGGTGCCATTTTGTGAAATTAAGTATATAGAAAAAATAGAGCACCCTTCACTCTCCCTCGTTCAACATGGATAAGTCCGCCTCCGCCTCTATTGCGTCGTTTACGGCCAACCCGCCCCTTTATTCGTTTCCCGTTCCTTCATTTCTAGCCCCGCTCAAGAGCAAATCTTTTTCCTCTCTCTACACTACTCTTGCCATCCTTGCATCCCTGCTCGTTCTCGAACAAGCGGTATATAGATACAAGAAACGCCATCTTCCCGGAGCTGCATGGACCATCCCACTCATCGGCAAGTTTGCCGACTCCATGGCACCGTCCATGGAAGCTTATAAGCGCCAGTGGGATTCTGGCGCACTGAGTGCTGTCAGTGTCTTCAACATGTCGGTCTTTTAGGTCCTCTCAACGCAGCGCACGACTAACGCATTTCCAGTTTCATCGTCATGGCCTCCTCAAATGAGTACGCGCGTAAAATCCTCAACTCTCCTTCCTACGCAGAGCCGTGTCTTGTGCACTCAGCGAAACAAATTTTACGCCCCGAGAATTGGTGAATGCTGGTCACCATAATTACCTCTCCGTTTATTAAAATTTATACAGGGTCTTTCTTACTGGAAAAGACCATATCGAATATCGACGTGGTTTGAACGCCCTCTTTACCCGCAAGGCCCTCAGGTACGTCTACCTCAGCTGTTGGGAGGTCCCCTGGATAAATATGTCTCTAGCATCTACGTCGGAATCCAGGAAGCCATCTGCCGCAAACACCTCACCAGGTGGCTAAAGACGCAGGAGAAAAATCCTCTCTCACAACCCATCATGATGACTGCTCGTCACCTCAATATGGAAACGTCCCTCGGTGTCTTCTGTGGAAGCCATATTCCTGAACATGGTGCCAATGATATCAATGTCAAGTATTGGGATATTACCCAATCCCTCGAATTGGTCAATTTCCCTCTCGCCTTGCCTGGTACCAAAGTCTACAAAGCCATTCAAGCCCGCAAGGTTGCTATGCATTGGCTAGAATTGGCTGCTCATAAGTCCAAAATCGCTATGGCCAATGGCGGTGCGCCTGAGTGCATGCTGGACGAATGGGTTCTCACACTCGCTGATCCTAATTACAAAGGTCGCAAGGAATTCAGTGATACGGAAATGGCCATGGTTCTTTTCTCCTTCTTATTTGCCTCGCAGGATGCGATGAGTAGCGGTTTGATTTACGGCTTCCAACATCTCGCCGATCACCCTGAAGTTTTGGCCAAGGTCAGGGAGGAGCAGGATCGCGTTCGCCAAGGAAACTATGTAAAGCCTTTGAATATGGACATGATGGCCCAAATGACCTACCTCCATGCTGTTGTGAAAGAGAGCATGCGTGTCAAGCCGCCGGTATTGATGGTACGTCTCTTTTCAATGCCTTCCCTTGCACTTGTTGACACATGGGTGTCCTTGTTTGCCTCAGGTTCCGTATAAGGCGACGCGCGCCTTTCCTATTTCGGACGATTACACCGTCCCTGCCAACAGCATGGTGATCCCCTCGTTCTTTAACTCTCTCCATGACCCAGAAGTTTACCCTCAACCGGAAGAATTCTTGCCCGAGCGATGGTTGGATGCAGAAGGATCTGCCAATAACAACCCAAAGAACTACCTCGTCTTCGGTAGTGGTCCACATCGCTGCATTGGGTTGGAATACGCATCAATGAACATTGCACTGGTGCTGGCCACTGCTTCAGTTATGTTGGATTGGGAGCACGACATCACACCTCAAAGTTACTTAAGCGAGTGAGTGTTCAGTCAATGGTGTCCTCAAATCTGTCGTTGATATATTTAATTGTCAGGATTATTGCAACTGTATTCCCAAAAGATGGGTGTCGACTGAGCTTCAAACCTCGTGCGTTTACCTGAGTGGTTGAGTACGCTCTCCACCATCCAATATTTAAAAGCTTTCCATAATTATTATAATGGACACGCGTCCAGTCTAATCTTTGTTCTTTCTGGACGCCACCAATCATGAATCTCATGTAAGATAGCAATTCTGTGTTATCAAAACTTGTTACAAGGAAAATAACATTACTGGTCCTTTTTCTATAACCTTTTCACAAGCAGAGGAAGAGAACTGGCTGTATCCCCCTTTACCCTAGGGCGGATGACAAAACTTTGGAACGGCTCAATCTTTTTCGCGCAACGACAAGAGAAACGTTGCAGGAGGGTGACCATCAAAGCCTGGAGAATGGATTTAGTCTTGCAGTCGTCATTAACGCTGATATTCCATCACCTTGATTTCTATCTGGGCGAAAGACTTTCCAATGCAAGAACGTGGACTGGATGGATGGGGTCATTTGATGCCAAGAGGCAATAAAGAGTAGGTCCTACCCAACGCTAAACGCCAACAATTCGTGTCCTTTCAAAAGCCCACCTCTTCCACTTTCTAACCATCGACCTGGCCGAAAAATTTCGGCGTCTTCGCCCCAGAATTCTTTGTCCATCTGGAGGACATTGACGGGAATGACAACCGTTGTACCCTTAGGTATGATTAGTTGCCGTTCTCCTGTTTCTGCAATAGGTTCAGAAAGCGGGATCCTAATTGTTTCGCCAGCCTTCATATGCAGGTTAAATATTCATCAATGGCACCAGTTCAGAAAAAGCCAAAACCTCGTGATGGTTTTCCAAAATAGCTGGGTGCAACCGTAGGGTTTCTTTCAGAGCGGCGTCTAGAAGTGGAAAGTGATTGTTTAACTGGTCGAAAGAAGGGTTTGGGATGGTGCAAATTTCTTCGCGAAGTTGTTCCTGGAAATCCGGGTCGCAGGCAATTTCGTACAATATCCACTAAACAGCATAAATGAATTTCTTCGCAAAATAAAAAAAAAGTCATGAAGCGTACTGCAACAATCGCCGACACAGTCTCGTAGCCAGCCGAAATGGTGGTACGCATTTGGGAGACTAATTCGTCTTCGGTCATGGGCTCGTAAGATGACTTGTCACTTCTCACTATGCAAATATGCGCTCTGTTGGACAAGGAGTTGAGAATTGGAAAGCTGACGAACAAATGTGAGCCATGAGAGTGCGAGTATCCTTGTCTCCGACGCGTTTGGCCTCATTCAACATTTCCGAGGCAATCGATCCAAGATGGTGCTTGACTTGTTTGATCATCTCTCCCTTCTTCCCAATAAAAAGAATAGCAGGAAAGATCCAAAACAATGCGCGCATATAAAACGATGAGGGCTTATGTTCGTTGTTGGTGAGCCCATCTAGAGCACTCGCCAACTCATGAGGCTCTCCTGAAAGACAGTCAAAGTCGTAGGAGAATGCGGCACGACCTATAGTGTCAAGGCTACCAAATCAAGAATAAGTCTTCAGAAGCCAGGCGAAGTGCTGTAACCCCGTACGCAAAACGACCAGCCCAATTGGTAACCTCAATCTCGGTTTCTTGGGCTCCGCTGCCCTCAACTAATTTATTCCATTGATTAGCAAGGTTCGTCGAAGTTTCAAAGAAAACGTCTGTCAATCCTCGAACGGATTGCTGGCTGGCAAAGCAAAACGCTGTTAGTTTGGGCGAGCAGCTTCTCAAGGGACAGTCTCATACTTTAATGCCGGGGCTAACAGCCGACGCTGATTTTCATGTGCTTTCTTGCCTGTATGCGATATAAATGGGAGTTTCTAACAGAGAAACTTTGGATACTTGCCCTCGACCCAGAGAATTCCCTCACCGAGTGTCGCCTTAAACCATGCTCGTACGCCCTGAGGTTTAGGAAAGTAATAGGTACCTTCACCGAGAATAAAACCTATTGCCCGGGGATCTGTCACCGACAGAACCTGATGCTACAAGCGGTGTTGAAGACGCACTGAATCACGGATGATTTAAAAATCTCACCCCAAAGGCGCCAGTAAACTTGACAAGCTTTCCAAAACGGTAGTGCCAATCGATATATAGGGCACCCGGAGAGCCGTGATAGAGGTCCCATTCTTCACCCCAGAGAAGGGATGGCGCCTTTGGGCCAGGGATATGTCGAAATGAGCGACTCATGGACACGAAATACAGGACATAACGGGCGAGGATGAAGAGATTGAATCCAAGTGCGATGAGCGCGAGATTGTAAAGGATGGAAATGAGCATCCTTGGGCCCAAGAATAGGAGCAAAAAAGAACATCGCGGCCTTATATACAAGTTCAGTTGGTCGTCTCGATCATTAGGGGCGGAGTCACGTCACGTGATAAAATAACTCTTGTCGGACTTGTCTTTCTGCTTGTGGAGCAGAACCCGGGCGACCACCATGGATCCACCCCCACAGTCCTCTCGCTCCTCCTTTTCAGACTCATCCACAACAACCCAAGGCCCTGTACCTCTCTTCGACGTCCATCTCCGTTATTTAACCGATTCTTATCTCAATTTTTTCCAAGAACGGTACGCTACCTTGTGCTTTAACTCTATTATTTATCGTAGATCTCTCCCTTTCAGGAAGCGCATCGAAGAAACCTAGTAAGTTACTGACATTCTGTGTTTAACACCACCTAATCTATGCGCGTCTACGCCCCAGTGTGGAATCTCTCAGACGATTACATCGAAAAACCAAGTCAGTCGACACCTTTCTGGACGATAAAGGTGACTTGAGCACCATTCGAAGTGCGTGGGCCGAAGTGGTTGAGAATGTAGATCGGGGTCAGCCCATTTCATAACCATGCAAACTCGTTGATAACATTACCAACAGAGGCTCAGACCAGACAAGCATTATGTGCCACCCTGACTTCAGACATCATTGTTCCATTAACCTCCCTAAAGGTGGGTATATCACTATCTAAAGTCGTGGCTTCAAAGCATATGCATGCTCTCAACGGTTGACAGGACACCCAAGAACGAACAAGGAAAAGAATCAAGGAGGACCTCAAAGATTCAGGAGCGGCTTATAACGAATACGCCGAGGTAATGCTACCCAAATTGAAGAATCGTTATACCAAGAAATATTCTGACGTCGAGGTGCATTGCGTTTTTTCGTGTTGCCCCCAATGCCTGCTGAAAGCTCTGCAGGAACAAAAGCGTGCAGCAGCATCAGTACCTGTTATATCTACCCTTCCCTCCCCATCGTTGAATCCGGACCAATATACGAACAACTCCAAGTCAAACTCTTCTATTCCTTCACGACCAACTGTAACTTCCCCACAACCTTTGCGAGCTTTGGACAGGCGCCCGTCGGGTAGTGTCCCGACTGGACGCAATCGATCCCCATCTTCATCCACAGCGTTTTCGGATCTCGCTCATCAAGGTATTTCCTGTGGTACATGGAGAAATAACTGATTTGAAAGGCACTCCAGGGAAAAAGCAGTTAAATCAACTGATTGGATTTTTAGATAAGGGTGGATCTGTAAAAGATAGTCTCGGTGCACGGGAGAATCAGGCAGTTCGTACAGTTCGTGCAAAACGAGAAGCAGAGGAAGCAGGTAAGTTACATATTGATTGAATGCTTCTAATGTTTACAATCGTGAATCAGATAGAGACTACCGTAAGGGTGTCCATTGGCTTGAAACACTACGACTTCGACGCACCAAAATTCTGGAGAGTGGCTATAAAGTAAGGACGTAAACCTATTTCAACAATTGTTTTCCAACAAAATTTTCACATCTAGAGCCTCGAAATGTTTGTTGAAGAGGTTTCAGTAACTATGAAAAGGATTCTCGAGAAGTACACAGATAACATGACGTAAGTCTTTTGCGCTGAAGAAACCGACCACCGTGTTCATATTGCTTTTGCAGTGCTACAAGTTCAACACAAACCCAGTTATCATCACATATGCGTACCATTGTCGACCGGATATCACCCGAGAGAGACATTGCAAAGCTCAATGTCAACATACCTCGGTCTTTGGCGTCCGCTATCCCCGACCCGATCCTATATGAGCATGGCTTGGTTGGAGAATGCAATGACCTGATATTTGGGTTTAGCTTGGTTGACTATGCGACTGCTAAGGGTTTACCTGAAGGCGCGGTCCCAAAAATCATTCGACTATGCATTGACGAGATCGATAACCGTGGGCTCGAGAGTGAAGGAATTTACCGGGTACGCCGATTCTATCTGTCCATGATATACGTTTCCTCAGCTGTTGTTCAGGTATCCGGTCGACATGCGGTGGTTCAATCTGTAAGATCTTTGAACGAAAGATGCAAGATTATATTCTCAAACAACAGTTTAGCTCCAACATGAAATCGAACGAGATGAGTCCGCCTTCCAGTTTTCCATCAAGGACGACATTTATGCCGTGGCTTCTTTGCTGAAAGTACGCCTTTTCAATTTCACGTCTTTCTCATGACATTTTCTCTAATACGAAGATAGCTGTATCTACGTGAACTACCCGAACCTGTATTCAGGTTTTCTCTTCAGGACCGTATTCAACACACTGAAGACCGAGGTCAAACTTTTTTAACATCTATCTTGTCAATTCCTCTAATACCGAATTGCAGAGGAGCACCTATCAAATAATTTTATGCTTCTGCGCTCGAAAATGCGAAGGCTGCCTCCTGTGCACCAAGCAACCCTGAAAGCGATTGTCGAACATCTCGCACGTGTTGTTTCAAGGAGTGACAAGAATAAGATGGATCCAAAAAACCTTGCAATTGTTTTTGGGGGTGTTATCTTTGGGGAAGATGAAATGCCTAAAGGTGGTGATCTTTTGAGTGTGCAAACCATAAAGGTGCATCGTTTCTTGTTGTTTTGCAGCGATCGAATGAAGTCCTAATCCGATACGCAGGATACCCTAATGGATGACTTGATAATACATGCCCATCTTCTCTATGATCACGACATTGGACAAAATTCTCCTCCACTGCCTCCTACACCTGCCGGGGAACCTATACCGCACGTTACATACGGTTCAAAGAATACGAGGGTAGCAAGGGTCCCTGCCGAAGGTCCATCACCAATACCACCACAGGATTTCACACCGCGCCTCCCAGCACGTCCCAATAACAGTATTCATCCCTCAGCAAGGATAAATTCAAGTTCGCCAACCAAATCAAGGGCGTTACCTGAGAAAGCTCTACCTCCGATGCAGACAGATCTCGCTCTGGAAGATTCCCCACATGCGTCTCCCAGTCGTGAAGGCTCCTCGCAGGAAGGAACAAGGGACGACAGGAACTCAATATCATTCCCAAGTCAGAGCCATTCCCCTGCTTCGGTGAAATCATTTCAGAAGCAGCTAAGTGAATCGAGCGATGACATAACACTGACAGATACCCAACAGTTGTAGCAGTGCACCAGTGATACCCCTTATTTAGGACATGTTTTTATACATTGTTGTATTTGCGAATATCTTTCGCGTGTATATCCCCCTCCCACTACTGTATGATATCGCCTATTCTAAGATGTCGTTATCGTCGAGAGCCTCAAACAAGTCTCCATCGCCAACAGAATCCCAGAATTGATGCCACTGGACTACCCGTGGATGTGCCATAATTCTTTCCATCAATGGAAGTCAACTTAAAGAAAGAAACAAAGTTGGAAATACGTTACTTGGATGGCTGGAAGCTCTCAATTTCCAATCCTTCCATTGAAGTTGCTCTGGATATCGCAACATAGGCTAAATTCACAGCCTCAACACAATATAACGCGGGTAGCAAGGAGAAAACCATACCTTGGCCTTTCTCAAATGTCTGGGCAAGGTTAACTTTTACCCTTGTCAATGTTTGCCCTTGGGACTTGTGAATCGACAATGCCCAGGCAAGGATGAGGGGAATTTGCATCCTGCAGGCTTCAATATTGCCCATATAACCTTCGATGGTGAAGTCCAAAGGAGCACACAGAAGCTCTCTTCCGGTCTCGAAACGGACCAAAGGCCACACTTCATGGCGCCCAAAAACCTGACCAGTTAGTGGCCGTACCTCTTGCTGTGGAAGCGATAAAAAGGTAGGAGCGAGAGTTCGCTTCGGCCGGTTTGGCTGTTCAGCGATTGCGATATCCCGAGCCAGCGCATCATGGATAGTCATAAACTCAACGACTTTGCCGAGGCTTCCGTTGACTAGACATCCTTGTTCGATGTTCTGGTGGGGGGTTAATTACGGAACGACGGCCTTGCAGATGAATGACAAACCTGTATTAGCATCACCTGAGCGCCCACCTGCCAAAATCAATATTAGTTATGCAGTTGTTGGAAATATAGAATGCGAGCACCTTTAGTGGGATGATAGGGGCAGCGATCATTCGATCCAGCAAACTTTGGGCACTCTCCCTCGATATTGGCATGCCATAGACATCATATCCCGCGCTATCCATCGCTTGGTAGATGTGTTGAACCCCAGCTAACTCCTTTAATCTATCGTTATTGCAGCCTTCAACATCGCGTCGCAATGGGAAGCTACATAGAAGGCACAAGGTCAACATTCTGTGAATGTGGGATTTGAAAGTAAAAAGATTAGCACAGTTGACTAGGTTCAATTCCATCGGGGTATTGCAATGGTCTTGACAGTGAACGCAGGTGTTGTACATCTTCGACTGTTAGTTTGCCATGTCGCATGTTCGTCAAGATACCGACAAAAGCTGGAAGGTCACATTGTTGAGTATCGGGAATGACCAAACGTACAACCCACTGTCGTCCTTTTGCCTAAATACCTTGGTGAGAAATATAGGGCGAGAAATACATTTGGACCATGTTTTCGCGTCAAATGCGTAGAGTGACGGTTTTTTATACTTGAAACTCTGGTCCGGCACTGGAGGGAGTTGGAAAAAGTCTCCTGATAACACGAGCTGAAGAGGATTAACCACTATTCTCATAGGGGGGTCATGGCGAGCTGACCTGCATTGCCCCAAACGGCTCAGAACTCTTTCTCACAACACGGGCAATATATTCCTGAGTCATGGATCAACTTCTGGAATCTTGAAATTCGAAGTGAAGCCCACTAGTTTGTCGAATAAAGTGCCATCCATCATCGAAACTAAAAACGGAGTGTCAATCTTATGGTTAAATGCCATGAAATCTGGGGTGACGAATCTGACCTTCGTCGATAATAAGTGTCCTGGTATTGCACCATCTTTGTTTGAGTCGAAGAGAATTTTTAATTCTCTTCGCCAATTTGTCGGCCTTTTCCTTACCCAGCCCAATCCCGGCAAAGGAATGCACGGTAGATCCACCAATGTTCAATCCAGCGATTCCAGTGGATGCAGTAATCGCGATAGCATCTGACCCGCCCGGCGCAGCTCGTAGTTGTTTTATGATTTCTCGGAGTAGTACACTTTTCCCTGTACCTGGATCGAGTAAGGTCTGATCACCGTCGAGGCCGACAGAGGAACTTACCAGCTGGCCCAGTAAAGAAGACGTTACGTCCAGCTTTCACTAATTCCAAAACATGATGTTGCTCGTCAGAGAGTATAATTTCTTCTCGCATGGTATTTTCTGGGTGAGTTGACATGGTTGTTAGGTTTAGGAGTCAGCCCTGTTAAGGGAGACAACTACCTTTTAAGTACTTAATTTCGTATGTGCGTCGAAACCCCCCCTGGTTGAAAAATGAAAGAAATCAAGCCCCAAGTGTGTTATAAGGGAATGGATGGGAATATCTTCGTGATTGCTCTCAAATATGCTAGAATATCAGCATTTTGGCCTCAGCTACAAAGTATCCGGTGAATTACATATGAGGAAATCTTACGTTGGAATTTTATGGTCTATGGTACACGTGCACTCGAGTACTCTACAATTTCACTGTTCAGCGGAAGGAGGTTCACTTTGGACAAAACCCTTCTAAGTGCTTCTCCAGTGTCATCGATCGAATGGAGAAACCGAAGTAATTCACGGCACAGGTGCCATTCTTTCCCTTCCACCGCACTTGTTAATAATCTTATAGCCTCCGTACTATTTTCATCCAGCTGCTCCAGGTTGTGCAAAACGAGTAGGTACGAGCCTGCTGTTTTCAGCTTGTTGAATGACAAGCAAGTCTGAGAGATGGGTCAGGATATACAGAAGGAATAAATTTAAAAAAACCGACTTCAAAAAGGACCTTAGGATTCCCTACAACGCTGAAGAGATGTTTCCATCGTGTGAGCTCAGTTTTGCGAGCGCACCCAACAACAACATCAAGGGAAGAATCGAAATGGTCCAAAAACTCGATAACTGCCGGTAGGGTTTCGCTTGGAATGTCGCCATCAGTGGTTTCCTTGTTGCTCGTTGCCCCCACATCTGATTCGACGACGGTGTGGAGAAGCATTTCTAAGGCGTGCGCAAAGAAAACCAATTGTTTGTAGTGAGAAGCGAACGCAACCGCTTCTCTAATTTGATGGTTTTCAAGGTGGTATAATAAGACATGCTGCAAAAAGAGTTGAGACTGCTCATGTATTAGTATTATTCAATATTTAAGAATGCACAACATACACTAGCCGCATGGCGGAACATGACAAATGGAAGGTTATACCGAACGGCCGTTTCATGTTCGACTCCAATTATGATACCTTTGTCCATGAGCACAGCTAGAAACCTTGCATTTCAGATATGGAGAAGGAAGTCATAAAATGCTTACATAATGGGTAGAAGTCGAGGGGGATTTTGACGTTCTCTTTGACATCGTTGACACTCGCACTAGGCAAGCGTGGAGATTCTATTGACAGTGCATTTAACCATACCCTCATACCTTGGGCATCGTATGCCCAAAGAGAGTTTTCCAGAGCACCAACGCCACGCAAGTGAATCCAACAGAATTCCACTCTTTCCGCGAGGACTTGAATATCATACTTGACCTCTTCGCTTGCAGACTAAGATCAAAATCGTAAATTTATTCATAATGTTTGAATTTTAAACCAACCTTTCGTGGTCGCAAAAGGATCAACTGACCGCCAATGACCATCAGAACAGTAGCAACAGCGAGATCGTCCACAGGATCACCGATTTCTTGCAAGAACACTTCATTAGCCTCATCCACAAATAAAGCTAGAGCGTACGTTTTTGAATGCCAGGTATCATCCAACTCAACATCCTAACAGCGGTAGGTGAGGAAATTATACCTCCAAAAGTTATGCTACCGCATAAATGAAGTTTAATGGAATCTGCCGTTGGAACAATCAAATAGTGGTGAAGCGTGTTATCGGCCATGTAAACCAGAAGGGAGTTGTCGACGATGGATAGGATGACGACAGGTGCTGAAAGTAACTCGCGATGCAGAATATTTTGACTCGTCAATTCCATATCACGAGAATATAACCGAATCTGATAGCGTGGTTAGTGTTTGAACTAAAGATAAGCAACGCGAAACGAACCTGATAAGATTTGGAGACATCTACGGCCGCAACCAGCACATGATGAAACCACAACAGCCCACCTCTCACCGCAAAATTTTGTTCCTGTTGCTCGTCAGCAAATATCTTCCATCTTCCAGAGGATGAGCTGTAGTGGATCAACCCTCGTCGGCCAGCGACGGCAATCAACCTGCCGTCGTTGCTCAACGATGAATAGCGTATTGGCCAGTTCAATGCCAGGTATCTTTGAGGGATCTGTGCGGAAATTTAACCAAAGCACGGATCGTGCAGTGAGAGAAAGGGACCTTAATATGTTGCCAAACATCAGATTCTGGGTTGATCACGCTCAAGTCGGGTTGATCGGCGCCTCTGTAAACCAAGGCACGGTCGTCCATCTGTAGGAATGCATACCGCGTGTTGTCCTAAACAATATCAATGCCTACCCGGAACGAACAACTTGAGGATTGTACTTACAGGTGAGTATTGACCTGTGGTCGCACTTTTGGCAAAAGGAATAACAAATAAATGACCAACAGATCCTAGATCCTGTTCAGTAATTGCGGGCTGATCCAGAACGAGAAACATTACTTCGAGGAACGGCAACGGCCAGGATGAAGAGCTCAAAGTTTTCAGGGCCCCAAAACTTGGGACTATCATTGAAAAGAGCTGGGAGAAACAGTCAGTCAACTCACTAGGTCTCTTACGCCCATCATGAATAGATCCTGGAACCTGGACAACTTAGTTTGGGGGGCAGAGATGCTGAAATGTTAAGCTTACCTACCTATCTCCGTCAATGGTCTCGCTGGCACCAAATCCTGACGCAAGACATTTTCCGCTGACGGTAAAAAGTCCCCATCCATGCTTCCATCCAACAGCAAGAACGTGACCGTCCGAACTCCACTCTAAAGCAGTTATTTCCTTTGTTTGCGTGTTTGTAGAGTTGGATGCCTCTATCTTTTGGGATTTGGGAATGATTCCTTCTTCCAAGGGAAAATTGATGAATTGAATATCACCTCTTGAGAATGGTCAGGAGGAGGATACATAGGCATGAAACAAATCGAATTTACCCTTGTGTCCCAATCGCAATCAGTGAGAATTTGCTATTGATGGCTACCTTGGTCGCACGCTTTGGGTTCTCATACCCCCCGACATGGTCTAGCCCAGCCTCACTAGGTTCAACGTGGCGTCTCTTCTGTACCCATTTTGGTATTTTAAAATCGTAGATGCAGGTGCCATGCCACCTCGACTGCGGGTTTGAGGCATTAGATTCACTATCGTTAGCCTGCTGAATTCAGATTAGCACCATAACAATGGATAGGAGAAATCCAGGTCCCTGACTTGGAGATTTTCACTATCGAGTTTCCCTGCCCTGTCCGAAATGCCATGAAGTCCACAAAGGTATGCTCTGCCGTCGGAAGTTATCCAGACTTCGTCATCCATAGCTTTTCCCTGTACGATTTCAATGATGTGCACTTCCCAAGTGATTAGACGACCGAAAACAGTGTTTATTTGCGCTTACCATCAGATTCAACAAGCCAAGAGAAATCGATGTCGTTTAAAAGCCATGTATCATATGTTAGAGTCGATTTGATGTCTGCCTCGGGGCCGTCAACATCTTCTCCAGCGGGCCAGGGCATCCGCTGCACTGTTGGAGGGTCTCGGGTGGAGAACACCATGTGGTGTCTCCGCGGAGAGACGCTAGATAACACAAACACAAGCATTCAGATGTCGAAATACATTAAATTAGTCAAGGAAAGGACCTCAGAACCGCTCCCTCGACGCGAATAACACCCTCAAAGTGGAGAGCAACAGAGTGGAGGGGGAGCCCTTCTCCGGGGCCTGTCAGGAAATTGCGCTGAGTGTTGGAGGGAAGCGGGGACGAGGTATAAACAGTGTTGTCCGGATTAAATTCCACTGAGACCAAAACCAAGTATGATTCTGAAGTCTATCCAAAAGCGAGTCCGGTGAAGCTTAGTGATTAATATTCAAGCAATGCTAACCTTTATGATAATTCGGTTTCCATCTGGCGACCAACGTATGTCAAGGTTATCACCGTGGTTAAGGATGGAGGTGGGGGTTCGTGTCAAAACAGACAAGAGGGCTGATGGCTACGAAAGATGAGACTTAACAACGACAACTTTTTCCCTCGACATCGATCTTACCCGAACAGACCAGACGGCCAGGCCAGTTCGACTGAGAGTACAAAATAGAACTTTTCGAGGACTGGGGGCAAGTGCAACGACCGATTCAGGTGGGATATCAGGCAAAATAGGATTTGTTTCAAGTTGCCTTGCCGAGGTTGTTGGGAAGTACATCTTCTGGGCAGAAGGGAGATGATACCTGGGGATGGTCAACCAAATTATTTATAATACATAATGGCCCTTCCCCCATCATCGGCAAACAAGGGACCGTTTGATAACCGTAGACTTACACATTTAACCGCACTGCCTCAGTCCTCCTGCTTACGAGAACTCTGCCATACAGGACGTATCGGCGGGAGATATTAAATTTATACAGCACTAATAGTACAGATATCAAAAGATTGTAGGACTCCGAAGATGAATGGTGGTGGAGTGGGTTTCAATTCGGAAAGAGAGATACTGTCAGTCTGTCATTCCTGAGGCGGTGGAGGATGCAACCAAGTTTTAAATTTGCTCCAGACAGTCCCCCTTCGTTCACTCTCACTGACTTCAAATTTGCTTTCAGCAACCTGCAAACCTGTATGCACATTCTCTGCGCCCAAAGTCATGGGCTGAAGCCGTGACTGTCTAAGGAGGCTGAGTATAAGGCTCACGCCTTCGCGAGACTAGAAGAGAAGAATCAATATATTATCCACAAGATTGTACGTAGAGTACGTTCGTACTCTTTGCATGTTCGCTTTAAATCGCGATAGACCATGATTTTCAATTTTCTTCGTGAGTCCCCACCCGAATCTAGAAACAATCCTTGCTTCGGTATGCTGCAATGTTTTCCTGGCAGCGTTTAATAAAATATGAGAGGAAGCCCAAAGGAATAGTGGCATACCCTTCAGCATTTTGAGCGAAACAAACTGATTCCTCAACCTGCATAACCTTGACGTGATCCAGATTTTTGGTGACGCATCTCACCACTTTGCCGTATGGATCGACTTCGCTTTCTTCAATAACCCACGATTCAGCTCTAGATACTATGCCCTTCGGAAACCATCTTGGCATGGCCCCTTTCTTGAGAATAAGACGAGTGGTGACAAGTGAGCCCGAGGGTGTGTGGTCACGAGAAATGACATCGCACGAGATGACATGCGACGCGTAGGGGTTTGGATAGCGAAGGAAAAAGGCCAATGCAACGATTGACCAAGAATCGCTGGAAATGTGAACTGAGATAATATTCTGTGCAATGAAACAGGAGTACACACTCGTAGAGAAATGACTGGGAGAAAAACCTCATGGCTCTTGGGGTACTGGCAGGTCACTTGCAAGGCACGAAACCTTATCTTGAAGTAGATGAGGAATTATTTTGTCGGATTAAAATTTAGTTGTGTGGTTGAAGAGAAAGAGGAGAATGGACGTCAGTTTGAAAGGTTAAGGGTACGAACTACTTATGGCTTGATTAGTCATCAACAGAATACTTATGCTTACAATTCAATAATTTCCCAGAGACTACAATCAAAATCACATGCAAAGGCACTATCGTGTTGCGTCGAGTCGTTGACCAACATCACTTACCTTCGACTGTCACTGCAAGGTTCATGGCCGCTTCGCAGATTGCTGCTCGTTCCAAGGCAAAATTAGCCCAGGCGTTGAAGACCTACTCTGTTCATCGCCCTCTTGTGCAACGGGTTCTGAATGTCACTTTCATAGTCTATATTCTTGGTTCTACATACAGAGTTCTATCAGGCCGTTCCTCGAGGTCAGGGAAGGAGCGACTCAAGAAAGACAAGCGATATGGGGAAACAGTCAAACCAGAACGTGTAGCCGTATGCATTCCTCCCAAAATTGCCTTCGTCCTGCTGAAACACCTCCAAGGTCGACACTTTATTCTTCCAACGATTATCATCCATTCTGCGCATTGTGATACCTGGGATACGTTCAAAAGAGGCCTTGCTTCTTTTCATACATTCAAGCCTGCTCGTCTTCAGGACGGCAATATCTCTCTACGTAGCCGCACTTGATGGAAAGTATGTGCAAGGTTTGCTAGTGATTGAATTTATCGCTGATCCCTTCAATAGGATAGTAGCCAGCCTCGTGCGAGCCCAACCTCTTCCATTCTTTTGGAACATACTTCGTTGGCTCCTTGTAGCCATCCCGGCGACTTGGACGAACAGTTGGCTTTCCTATATTCAAAACAAGCTCGCCATTGCTTACCGGACGAGGCTTACCCAAGAAGTTATGAAACAGTATCTCGGGGAGGAGGGCGAAGGGTCCGAAGGAAAAATTTATTATAAGTTAGGTTGGTTTGTGAATCTTGCCCGTCATTCGTTCACAAACTTACGGTAAATAGCAAACCTGGACGACAGAATAAAGAACCCGGATCAGTGAGTCTTTTCAGAATAAAATTTATCCCGAGGTTAATGGATTTGCAAGGATGATCACCCACGACATCCAACGCTTCTCAAATCATCTGGCAGCAATGTATTCAAATTTGGCCAAACCGACTCTTGACGTCATCTTGTACAACTTTCAACTGTCACAGAATGTTGGTGCGGAAGGTGTCATGGGCCTAACAATTTTTGTTCAGCTGTCTGCGATGTTGTGTAAGTTTAGTTTTCACTCATCTGAAAAAAAACGACGCTCATGCCCTTGTAGTGCGTTATATGACCCCCCCTTTTGGGATGTATACTGCACTATCAGCACAAATGGCGGGATCTTTGCGTCACACACATTCTCGCCTTGTCGAATTCGCAGAGGAAGTTGCATTCATGCGAGGAGAAACCACCGAGAAAATGCTTATCGAACGAGAATATGTCTCGTTGATTGAGCATGAAAATTCGGTTCTGCAGCGACGTTGGTGGTTTGGATGCGTGGAGGAAGGGATCATTAAGTGGCTTTGGGGAAGCTTCGGAGTATATTTATTTGCCCTCTATTTGGAGAGAACTATACTCAAAAGTCCCGCAGCTTGTCCTGTGCGCTATACCCGTATTTTTCAAGATCCCAGGTGTTGGAGGTACGGACCTTGGAGGTCGAACTGAAGGTGCTTTATCCAATTATTCTACTTTCCTCAACACTAATGAACAGTTTCCAGTGTTTGTGACAAATCGTCGCCTTTTGTTATCTTCGTCAGGTCGGGACACTTCAGCCATACAACCTTGAGTCATAATTCATGAAACATCTTCATGCAGATGCTTTCGGTCGGGTCATGTACTCGTACAAGGATCTCTCCGAATTGGCAGGCTACACTGCGCGGGTGTCTCTCCTCCTTGACACAATGAAGGATGTACGAGAAGGTAAATTCGACAAGGCGCTGGTGAACAGTGCAACCAATGAAGGAAACGCGGCTAGTCAGTGTTTACCATGATTCTGGGGACCCTTTTAACACGCGCTCTTTCCTAGCTCTGAAAGGCCGCGGGGAAGTGTTCGAGTCTGATGACATTAAATTTGAGAGTGTGCCCATTGTCACTCCCAATGGTGATATTCTCGTGAAATCCCTCAGTTTTCATATTAGGCCTGGGGTAAGTTTCCATAGTAAATCTGGGCCAACCCTTGCTCAAGATTCCATCTAGCAAAACCTCCTCATAGTCGGTCCTAACGGTCAGAGTTATTGGATATCTTTACTGCCAATCCTTTACAGTCTTTCAACCTAGGTTGTGGAAAATCCTCTTTGTTTCGATTTTTGGGTGGCCTATGGCCTGTTTACGGAGGAGTTGTTCACAAACCAGCATCATCAGAATTCATCTTGATTCCTCAGCGTCCATATCTTCCTTTGGGCACGCTCAGGGACCAGGTGATATACCCTGATTCGAAAACGGATATGGATCGACGTACGTCCTACCATCGCTGCCTTACAAACGAACGTTGAATGTAATCCAGGTGGGGTTACGGACGAGCAACTGTCACAAATATTGTCCGTTGTCCACATGGTTGGCATTGTTGAGCGTGAGGGTGGATGGGACTCTACAAGGGAGTGGCGAGAAACTTTGAGCGGTGGTGACCAGCAGAAAATTGCTTGGGCCAGGCTGTTCTACCACAATCCCAAGGTGAATTTAACCAGGACATTCTTGCTGTGGTTTGACGAGTTGATCTTAGTACGCCGTTTTGGACGAAGCAACATCTCTGGTACCAACAGAGATCGAAGGAATGATGATGGAATATGCTGGGAAATTAAACATTACACTCCTCACAGTTTCCCACCGCCCCTCTTTGTGGAAATATCACGCCCTGATTCTGCACTACGACGGACAAGGCGGATATGTCTTGTAGGTCTTAAGCAAACTGTGTTTTTAACTTTTACCTGATATGACGTCTAGTACTAAATTGGATGCTGAAAAACGTCTGACCCTTCAAGAAGAAAAACAAACATTGGAAACAAGGTTGCTGCAGGTGTGAGTTAAGGCTATTTGTGTTGCACAATCATATTGAACTGGTTTTGTTACTCTTATCCTCAGGCCGAAGATGAAAGCACGACTATCAGAGCTCAGGACACTAACTACATGATATACTTAAATATGATTCAACTTGAAGTTTCATTCCAGTTGGTTGCATGTTGGTTGCATAGTGACCATCTCCAAGCCTCAGAATGTGATACAGAGAGAAAAAAAAAGAAGAGCTAATTGGGTTCTTGTCACTGACCATGGAGACATAGCTCCGAAACCAACAAGGAACTGGGGCATACCACCTCGGGGCTGATTCAGAGGTGGACTGTAGTGAATGGGGTGGTTGTATTGTTGGGGCATAAATTGGAGCAGAATGGACTCTCAACTTCTACCTTTCTTTTTCTACTTTCCATCGACATCAAGATGCCACGTAGTAAAAACATTGCTCGCCAATGCACCATGAGCTTGGTTGAAATTGCATCGTATCTTCATGAAAGTCGGTGTTAATTATAACAAGTAAGTTTTCAATTTGAAGGATGCTGGGCATGTAGATGTAGATTAAAATTCCCGGGAGGTCTGTATTCGGTTTGAAAAACGAATGGCGCAGCGAGCTCCTTGGCGGTCCGAATTAACTTTTATTGGTCTCGACTTTGACTTGGTCTTGACCGCGGAAAAAATCGCTGGTCTTCACCGGGCCGGAAATGCTGATTCGTTCAACAAGACAATAAGTAAACTTAAAGAAATGATCCAACGGTTCAGTAAGGTCCTTTATGTGACTCCGAGAAAACTATGCACAGCTGCAGGATATCTCCCTTCTCTCCAAAGACTGTCAAGTACCACAGCGGAAGCAAAATACGGCGACAAGCTACGGCGAAAAGCAAAAGAGTGAGATGCGAATTGTTCTTTACTGTGGTCGGTCTCTAATACTTTTCAACGTTTATTAGAAGCGGACTTTCTGTATCCCAGCTCATTGAAAAAGCAAAAGCGGATGAATTGGAGAGACGCAGATCGGAGTCGGAGAAGCTGAAGGCTGCAACAGCGACATTGCGGGAATCACCACCTCGTCAACCCCCTTCGACGGAATATAAGAAAATCCTACCACTTGCCACGGCCCCACGAAAGGATGCCCCACCGTTCAAAGTACGCCCCTAACTGCCCTAAACTAATTGTGAGCTAAAAGATGCCCTATGACAGCCATTATCGAGCATCCTGAATCTTCCACGCATCCTATCCTTTCCACACACGGCCGATCAAATTTCGGTCCTTTGGACAGCATATCACGCGTCACGGTCTGGTGGTACCGGTCGTGGATTTATTTGCGCCTCTATCCCATTGACGTCTTTCCAACAATTGGAGGAACGCAGTCGACGTTATCCTTCTTTCGTCGTGCCCTTGCCGCGAACCCTCGAGGAAGCTCCACCTGAAGTCCCATATGTGGAAGGGCAAACCCCACATGAGTTTTACTATCTACAATGGAACTTTCATGCAAGCCCCGAAGTTCCATCCAACGAGGAGATTTTTTTCGGAAAACCTGCGAAAACGTCTTTGCTGTCCAATCCTCAGGCTTGCACCGTGCTTTTCACACCTCTTCAAGAATACAAAATGCGGGGTTCTTTCGCCACCCCATACCTGGTGATGACATTGTACACGGACTTGGCTGCCACACACGGAGTCGTCCTCCTTCGGGGTGAAATTACGCCATCATCATCTGGCGGAGACAGGTACATGTTAACGCAAGCTGATGCGCAAGTCCTGGCACTGGCTTTACAAAAATTCTATCTTTGGAACACTGGGGATGATCCTTCGCAGCCTTCGGAAGGAGAGCGTTTGCTCCGTGCATTCCACGAAACCCCCCAGGATTTTAAATGGGAAGATCTGTTAAAATTTCAAATTTGACCATACAGAGGGTTATTATGAAGTGACTTAACATGACCATATAGAGGGTTATAATCTAGATATATTTGTGACCTTTATCCAAGAAAAGCCTAGTTAGAAAAGCCTAACTCAAACCTTGTTAGACTTAAATTAACCGGGGTTTTTCGGACCATCTGCCTGCTTTTTCGGCTTCATTCTCCAGAGCCATCAATGCCTCCCCTATCTCGCCTTCATCTTGTAGTACCATCTTGACCATATCACGTTGAAAGACGTGGCCGAATTGCCTAACGAGTGCGGGAATTTCATCTTGCACACTCAAATATTTCTGCAGTTTGCTCTCTATTGAACCGGCTTGTACATCGGCGAGACCACAAGCCACGATTTGGTTAAACCACGGAAGAGGTTCACGTGTGACGTTCAGGGCAAACCCATGGGATGTAAGACGGTGTCGGACTTGGACGCCGATGCTCCCAATTTTCGTGATCGGGTCAAGAAAAATGCCTGTGTGTTCCGATGGCATATGGAGTATGTCATGAGAATCTTTCAGGTGAGATTGAAGGAAAGTTTGGATACGGCAGACATAGTCACGAGCACCCATGACAGGCGAGTACCGCGACAAATCTATCAGGGGGTATCCGACGATCTGACCAGGCCCATGGTACGTGAGTTGGCCGCCACGAGTTGCAGAGACAAAGTCAGCGCCGAGATTTAGGAGCCTAAGTCGGTCATCCTGTATGGAGGGCTGTGTCTGCCTGCGGCCAGCGGTGTAAGTAGGGCGATGCTGGAGGAGCAGGAGAAGGTCTGGGTGGGCAGACTGACGACGGAGTTGGAGCTGGAGATTGTGAATGCGTTCCTGGAGGAACCAAGTTGAGGCGTACGGGAGAGGACGGGCAAAGGAATGGTAGCGGATGGGAGGTAATGGCATTACTATGAAGGGAGAATCATGTGATGCTGCTCTTATCTCCCAAGCGAAAGATAAGACTCGGAGGCGCTCTATATATATACCAAGAATGTTTACCCCTTGGTAGTCAACAATCTTCATGGACCCGAGTGCGTATCCTCCCCTTCTCCCACTGTCAATTTCGCTCATATAGAATATTGTTTTAGCTATCGGCCAGTATGTCTAACCGTTCCATACATAACCTCCAATAATTTAAACATCTCTCCTCAGGTTCGACCGTGGCGACATATCTTTCATCATCGTCGCGGGCGCCATGGTGTCCTTCATGGTGCCCGGCCTGGCCTTCCTTTATTCTGGCCTTTCTCGTCGTAAAAGTGCACGTATGTTGCCGTCTCTATCTGACCAATTTAAATCTCACCACTACACCAGTCTCTCTCATCTGGGCCGTCGCAGCGAGCAACGCCGTCGTGATATTCCAGTGGTATATCTGGGGCTACTCTCTTGCGTTCTCGTCGACAGCAACAAATGGTTACATTGGAAACCTAAGAAACTTTGGGCACATGAAGGTCGAGGCTGATCCTTCTCCGGGCTCCCCTCTCATTCCCGAGATTCTTTATAGTTTCTTTCAAATGGAGTTCGCGTGTGTAACCGCTGGTATCCTCATGGGTGGTCTCGCCGAACGTGGTCGCGTTTTCCCAGCCATGATTTTCGTATTCTTTTGGATGACCCTCGTCTACTGCCCTCTCGCTTGTTGGGCATGGAACATCCATGGCTGGGCTTTTAAATGGGGTGTTCTTGATTTTGCAGGTGGGTATAAATCATATCGGTCGGAATCTCTTCCATTTACATTCTTTACCACAAGGCGGCGGCCCCGTTGAAATTGGAAGCGGTGTCGGTGGCCTGGCTTATGCCTGGGTTATCGGTCGGAGGAACGAAAAAGAGTTGCTTAACTTTCGCCCCCATAATGTTGCGTTGGTTGGCTTGGGAAGTGAGTTGACACCAGTACTTCTTCAAAGGATGAGTTCTTATATTCTGTAGCCTTCATGTTATGGTTTGGATGGCTCGGGTTCAACGGAGGAAGTGCTTTCGGCGCGAACCTCCGCGCCATCTTTGCCATTTGGAACTCTATGATTGCTGCTGCGTTCGGGGGCATGGTTTGGTGCCTTCTCGATTTCCGCCTCGAGCGTCGGTGGAGTATGGTCGGATTCTGCTCGGGTACAATCGCCGGTCTTGTTGCAGCTACACCCTCTTCCGGCTACTTGAAACCATGGTCGTCAGTTGTTGTTGGAATTCTTGCGGGCGTCTTGTGTAATTTTGCCACCAAAGGTATGTTCTTCCAACGCCGCACTCTGTATTTCTCAGAACCAGGTTTCTCATTTTGTGAAATTATCCAGTCAAGTTTTTGTTGAGAATCGACGACGCGCTCGATTTATTCGCCGAGCACGCTGTTGGTGGCATTGTTGGTCTGATGTTGAACGCATTTTTTGCCGACACTGCCGTTATTGCCATGGACGGTGTTAACATCGGGATTCCTGGCGGTTGGGTCAATCACCATTGGAAGCAACTTTATATTCAGTTTACCTATGTGGTAGCGACTTGTGCCTACGCTTTTGTCATGACCGCTCTCGTGGCAAAAACTGTCGACTTGATCCCTGGCCTGAAACTCAGAAGCAGTCCAGAAGGCGAGATGCTTGGTATGGACGAGGTCGAGGTGTGTTCGGTCTTTCCATTTTCTCGTACTTCAACCCAGATTTTCCCTATAGATCGGAGAATTCGCAACTGATTACATTGAATTGCGCCGAGACGTTGCGGACTGCTCGACTTTTGGTTTCACAAGAGGTTCTAATGGATTCATTCCACATGTCACGAATGAAACACGCGCTCAAGATACCACTTCTAACGATGAGGCCCATCATCGTCTCGATGAACCCACAGAGCCTGAATCTCTGGAATCCTCCACCGAAAAAAAAGAATGAGGGACCGTAACTCTATTATAGTTGTCCCCAGTCGCCATCTGCGCCGCACAAAACATTCGATTCCCGCATACTTCACGCATATCGTTGTACCCGGTTCTTATTACTAGTACTTTCCAGATATAATTTTAATCACTTTCTTAAGGCTTCCTAAAAGTCCCAAAATGGGGATCATCCTAGTCGTGACTCTTATGAATATCTTTGAGATTCACCCAAGTGGTAAGAGATTGTTATGCTCACTCCAAGTCTCCACCAATAAAATGCAACCAACACTGTAGTAGAGTTGGGATATTTACAAATTCTGTTTCGCTGGGGCGGCGCCTCTGTTAAAAGATAACGTGCAAATAACGTGGCAAGAGTCCTAAGGACATAAGCAACAAAACCCAGAAAACGGAGAACATCGAATGGAAGTATACGTAAGTACTTACTACTTAAGCCTGACTTACATATTAATCTCACTGAATTGTATATATTTCGACCGTTAACAACAAGCTTGAAGCAGGGACTCTAAAGGCCAAAGAAATGGTCTGGTCAGGGCCCGGTCTCTCGTTGAATTGCTTTTACTTATTATGTAAATAAGTACCATTTCTTGTTAACCTTCCGCAGAACTTGAAGAAGAATAATAATAATGGAGGAAGAATAAACATTATTCTTCCTCCTGTTTCCCATTATTAGCAACGGTCTAATGTCAAAAACTCTAATGTCAATGGTTCTTGCAAGATCATGTGGTTGTTACATAGATGAAATGCCTCATCAAGCCTTGTCCCCCATCAATGACTGGCTTTTCCCCGCCTACCATCTTCAGTTTTCCAGTTGAGCTTGCCCAACACATCCTTTCCTACTGCCATCCGTGGGATGTTGCAGTATTTTCGAGAACCTGCCGGGCAGCCTTCGTCCTGGTCTACCTGCCCACAGACCAGCACCTCTGGCGCCAGCTCCATGCTGCCCATTTTGACCACCCGCGGTGGATCTCGGACCCATTCTCCAAGAAGGAGAAAGTCAATTGGAGGGACGAACTAACTAACAGGCTAAAGGTCGAAATATCGCTCTTCCACGGCCCCGTCACGTTGATCGAACGGAAGCATGCTCTCGACATGCTGATTACCATCATTGAGGACTCTTCTTGGGCAATTGCGCAAACAGGCTCATCCCTCAACATCGGATGGCTTCGTACCATCCTTAATGACAGTCTCCTTCTCACCAACCTCTACTCTATATCCGATTCTGAAGAATATCCCCAGCTCCATGCCCGGATTCGAGCTTATCTCGCTCTGACGGTAGAGTACGACTTTTCCAGGCGGGACAAGAGGACCCTTGGATTATTACTTGCTAGGCGCGACAAGAGCAGAGCATATGTCTACGATCTGCGTAATTGTAAAGCAGAGAACAAATGGGGTCCTTTTATGCCTGACGGTGGCGTCAACTGGGTTCACATCGAGCACATCATTAATGTCGTGTCGCTAAATATTCGAGAACTTCCCGGGAGTTGGGCCCTCACCAAACCACCGTCATGCTTAGGGCCACTGAAAGCATCATTTCCTACCCGTGCTACGGTTCCGACCGCTGCAGATGACTGGGCAAGTGTGGAAGGTATGATACCTCATCATCAATTCCCTGTGTTACTCAAAAACTATATACTATTCAGGGACCTGGAGACGCTACGTGTGTTTTATGGATTATCGGTAAATAAAGATCCCCTTTCTTCAGTAATTTGTGCTGAATTTTTGCTCATGTAACAGTGATTTGTTTGGTAAGTAAATGACTAAAGAGTCATGCCGCACTTCCTTGACACGTCGTCCTGCGAAATAGCGTTCAATGTAAGGAATCTACCCGTTGACTGGACGCATTCTATCTAATTTAACCATGTCTAGTTCACCGATCTGGCCGATGGCCCCAGGCACCCTAAATTTTTCAAAGATCCCAGGTTCCGTGAAGCGACGCGCCTCATTGAGGTCAAGTTAAACCTCATTCCTTGCGATAAACTACGTTTCCATAAACCTACCGAACTTCCCCCCTCCAAAACCGTCCAGCACCCCCCACTTTGCTTTACTGGCTCCTCCAAGGCCGCCAATGGTAATGAAGCAGCAGTGGAAGGATTCGTTGTGATGGGAAAGGACGGGATACCCATATGGCAGCTCGTATGTTTCTAGCTACTTCTCTAGGTTTGGTCTTTCTGAATATAATTTTCCACCTACCATAGACATCAATATATGATGGACATGCACAGTGGAGGTTTGTTGTCACTTTCCTGTTGGTAGCTCTTCTGAACTCCCTTGCAACCCTGGTCATATAGCTCTAGTGGTGTCCAGATCGGTGGGGTCAAAAGTCCCATGGGGGTCGTTGGTATCTGGACAACAACACATCATGATCAGGGTAAGGTTGCGCTTGAAACGATGTCCGACTACTAACCTGGTGTTCCAATCAGATGACCCTGTCGGTAAGATCCACTCTGCTAACAGTTATTGTCATCCATTGAAAGCTTGAAAAAGGGCCTTTCTGGCTATGGAAGGCTGATGATGACTCCCCGACTCACCTCATGGAATTTACATGATCTTTTTTTACCTCCTCTTCTCCAGCCTTGGGCAGTTATAATTGCATAGACCTATGTTTTTCCTGATATTTGGGCTGCGTTGAATCCAATTTCATTATCTCAATTCTGAACAGAGAACCGGCGGGGTGAAAACATGAGATTCCGCAAAGAAAACGTAGGTGGTATCCATGGGTAGCTAGATACAAGTACACACGCAGATCTATAGTTCCTTTCCTGAACATTCGTATCATAAAATCTCGGAGGGTAACAGCGCTTTATAGATTTTGTGATGCGCTATTAGTGATGCCTCCGGGCAAGTATCGTACTGGAAAATAGGTACAACACTGCAGTGACATATTCCATCACGAGGCTCATCACAAGGTATAGAATCCAATTGCCAGTGATGGGATTCAATCTGGCCAAAGTAGCATTTGAGGATGGGTTGAGACCATGTAAATCTGAAGAAGACCAAGCTGCAAGAACGGCATATGCTATGCGGACGCCCAAGAAAGGCAAAGCAGCCGATATCCCCCACAACAGCTGTCAATTTCCACACCGAATTAGAGGTGTTATTTGAAAGTTAATATTGCATAGCTCACACTTCGACGATAACTTCGCAGATGCCAACGGTATGTCCAAGTGCCAATGTGCACCACCAATAGAGCAACATACATTCCTGCGTACAAGCAGACACCAGCTCGTCGCAAAGTCGTTGCAAGATTTTGATTTGCTGTTGCTTGTGTGCCAAGGACCCCTCCTGCAATGCAAAGGCCTAAACCTCCCAATCCCAAAATACCAATCAACCTCAGAAGGGTCGTGATTCGTGGGTTTTCACTGTATGTGTGCTGCCCACTGGAAAAAGCAAGTTGAACAAAATAAAAAATTGCGATGCGAAGGGTGTACTTACGCCATGCCGATGAAACCCAGGGAAGAAAATAGAAGTGCCGCCAAACCTGCGAAATCCATGATATAGGCTGCGTTGAATAATGTGATTTTTGGTGGCACAACCATCTCAGCAGCAACGATGAGGGCAGCGCCCGCAATCCGAACTAGAATAATTGGTCAGTTTTATGATAAGGCTTCCGTACTGGAACAAAATAATACAGACTTGCGGAGAAAATAAACAAGAAAAACCAGCCTGCATCACGCCTAAATGCATAGCGAAAGATCAAGACAAGGGAGATGACCGCAATAGGGGCATAGAAAGCAATTTCGGCAGCTGCTATTTTGCCTCTGGTATTTAGAGTGGGCATTATTGGGTCGTAAGAGGTATCTCGAGGCGTAAAGAGGAGCTGCGTTCGAAGTTCAACATCGTGGCCTCTCAAAATGGAATCGTGATCGCGCAACACAGCCACGTTTTATCCCCGATTATGATCGAGTGATTAGATAAACAGAAGTTTGAACCAACGGTGATGAGACTCCCAAGGCGTGTGCCCTGGTCCTCCCTGACAGAATTAGACAACCTTTGCAGCTCCATCTACGCAGACGAGAATGACATTCCCTCTAAAATATATGCCATTAACAGGGTGCGTGCTTTTCACTTCGACCTACCCATCCCCTGCCTCATGTATGCCAGATCTCCGCTTGGAAGGCCATCACACCGATACCACATGCACTCGAGTCTACCCTAGCTCTTCTTGTTGTTATCGTGCAAGACAGCCACAGGGAACCCATCCCGGCTATTCTCTTCAGGCAAAGCTATGCCACAGCCATTCTTAGACTCGTTAATGGCCTTGTCGATCCACTCCAAGTCGGCACATATGCGCGGTCGATTACATCCATAGCGCAACAATTAGGAATTCCGTCATGGTTGGTGGAACTAAGGCATGCCGCAACACACGAAGACCTTCCGAGCCTTGACCTTCTCAGGGAGGCAGCAAGACAAGTACGTTGCCCTTATACAACACGCGAATTCGCTTACAATTCGCTCTGATAGGCTATGGCGTGGCTCTTACAAAATTACTTTCTTCCACTTTTGAATCCAGTATCCAAAAATCCGCCTATTTTAACCCCCGTCCGACCTCTGGCTCCTTCGTTGAAGCTGTACAAGAATACAATGAAGATTGTGACCCGAGACCTCTCCCTGATGACACAACACAAACCAAAGTTGGGAACCATCTTAAGAGATCTAGAAAAGTGGATCGCGGAATGTAGAGTCACCGCAGATGTCGCAATGGGGGAAATTCGGTGGCAGTCAAATCACTGGCCCGAAGACAATGAGACGGCGGAAGGGAATCCAAAAGAGCTATGGGCACTCGAGCAGCTCTGCAAGACCCTTGCTGAAAAAGGGATGCTCGTCCCTCTTTCCAAAAAGTTTGAACTTCTTATTTCGGTTCCTTGAAGTCTACTCACAACTCCGCAGAAAGAGGCAGCTCCCAAGGGATGGCCATCTTCCAACTCCCGCATCCATAAGCCACTGGGAACCCCTTTTGCTGCATCTGCAGGCCGCGCATCCCGATTTTCCCTACGTTCTATGCAAAACATTTACTTCGATCCTCTTGGGCACAATCTCCTCGACCGACACATTGGATAACCCACATGATCCTTCTTATTATACTTACGTCGCCTGCTGGGTGACATGGATCATTGAAACTTGGCAAAACATTCCCGACCTCAAGTTAAACACATTATCTATCCTTATGAAGGGTTTGGGATACGATCCTTCACCAGTGTCTCAGAGAGCAGCGTATGTACACGCTCAAATTTGATTCTGCTCCAATTTCTCAGGTACTGTTTGCAGTGCCCTCGATCTCTTAAAAAGGCTATGTACTGGCCTCGAGGAAATGGAACCTGTGACCAGTTTACTTTCAACAGAGAGTTCTAAATTGCCAAAAACCGTGAGTTCCCTCCTTGAAGTATCTTTTTTATCTGACTCTTCCACAAAGTGGAGCCCTCTCGACCTCGACATGATGAAAAAGAGACACGAACAGCTTGAATCCCACCTATATACCTCGGGCAAGACGTATTCAAGGCAACCAGACGAACTCATAGCGCAACCTGCTCAAGATGTTCCGATATCGGGATGGTGTATTTTGGTGGAGAACAGAGGCTGGAAACCTTGTCCAATTGGTCTTTATAATAATGAAAATTAGATTGGGGATATAAGCATATGTACTCCTTCAACCCAACTAAGTAGGGCGATTCCAAAGGAAGTCCAGAAGAAAAGAGGAAACAATATAAAATCTCGAAGCATAATGGGAGGCGCATGACGGAGTTATGGCGCCCGGGGAAGCTTTCGTGGTTGATTTGGTTGTCGTGGTTGGTGCAGTATGAGGGCTTCAGTTGCATCGGTGCGGGCACCATCACTTCGACTGTCACTACCACTACGACCCTCACTAAGAACTTCGCTCTGTGACGAGGGAAATGGGGGGTAGCGAGGGGGGAGCTCCACAATTTGGGTTCCGTCTTGATGAAAAATAGTCACAGGAGGTTGTTGACTATCATGGTGAAGGACATAAACCTGACTTTGTGTTGAAGTAGCACCATGGGGAACAGATTCGTGCGTTGAGGTGGCACGGGCTGCCACACTTGCCGAGTAGGACATCTGTCGGCCTTCGTGTCCTACACCACGTCGTCCTTCTTCGTCTGGCATAGAGAATGGTTCCACTTGGTAGGGAGTAGAGCCTGATCCCATTCGGTGCATCATAGACGATGGATTTGATGATTGTCCTGGATGAGTAAGGATCCCGGAAGAGGATACTGTGGGCACAGGCCTATATTGTCCTGGGCCGGACCCGTGTTCAAACGTCGACGGATGGGGAGTTAATGGTCCATCCGATGCCATATCCACGAAACGATCTGATTGCAGCTTCTTTTTGTACTGTCGCTTCAACAACAGATATGCTGCCAAAATTCCGACAAGGATGCCAACAGCCAGCCCGCCAACTCCCGAGCCCACTACCACAGGTAGACTCACTTCTTTACTGGCACTGACAGAAGGTTCAGAGGATTGGCATTGATATGAAGGGATTAACACTGACCTCGTAGCATTCCCTGCCAGGCAAGTAATACTTCCTCCGCCTCCAGCATGCAGAGGTCCATTCGACCACATACTCCCATCCGCATCAACCAAACTAACAAAAAATGGTGAGGCCCAAGAGAGGCTGACAGTCCAGTTAATGGGTTTAGTGTCGTAGGATGTTATATTGTAAGGGGGATGAAGAGCGGGCGCGACCTGTGTAACGACCGCTTCAGCTTGAACAGCACAATTCAATCAAACCGGCTTACAGTAAGAGTATATGGGGCAGTTCCGTTAGTTGGCTGAATAGAAATAGCCGTACACTATGATAAACCTTAGTATGCATAAGTTAAATTTGCCATTTTTAATCCTACTTGATCAACCCAGCCAAATTGTGACATTGGACCATTTTCGACTTGCGCTTGAACCCCGAGTTGTGGAGGAAAGGTCGCATTGGCGCATGTTGGCACTGAACTGGGTGGAATAACGGTATACGTGGCTTGACAACCGCCCGTGTTTCCAAACTTGTCGAACTGCAAACTCTTCAAAAGCGGCTCTCTTTCGGGGAGATTTCACATACCATGCATATTTGATACTAAAAGTTGGTATGGTAAGACAGTAAAAACTGATCTGCAGGAGTACTCACAAGGGTGCCAGGGGTAAATGGGACATGCCAGTCCTGGTGAAAAGGAGGCGCGTGAGGAAAGCACGGATTTCAATGAGAAGAACGCCATACGTAGCTGAGAGCATCGCCTGCTGGAATGACCAGCGGAATCGTGGATGTTCTTGCAAAAAATTGTTGGCAATGAGGGGAGAGATGCGAACTCCCGGACGACTTACGAAGTATAGACTTGCAGGTAGTAAGGGGCGGTAGGATTTGGCCTAGAAACAAGTTAGAAAGGAAGGGCAGTCCTTTGAGAGAGTTCCATACCCAACAGCAACACCCCTTTCCCAAACGATGTGGATGGATTCACACTGTTCTAAAAGTCTAGTATTAGCGGGAATTGAGACCAAGAAAGCCTGCCCAACCTGTTGTAGGGATCGGCAATGGCTGTTCCGCCTTGTTCCAATTGAAGAAGAAAGACTTGAAAACGACCGAGATGAGGAGATGGATCTCAAAATGAGGTATTGGTTATACCTGTGGCAAAAAGGGTGTCACGATGGCAGAACCTTGCACGACTACCAACAAGCTTGAACACCAGAAAAGAGCGAACTTGAGACCGAAACAAAAGGGAGGGTTGTTGGTGGACATAGAGGGAACGGTGAGAGAAAGGTGTTCTCCAGAAAGACGCGAGACCCTGTCCAAAGGCACAGTGTGTCACGCTAGAAGCACTAAGCACTTGTTGAACTGCGTGCGGTGGCTGGGCCGCAAACGAAACGGAAAAATGGTATGTACTCAAGGGCTGGGTAGCGGTTGAGATGCGAGTTCCCCCGTCTCGAACACATGCCCATCTGTTCCTGAGAAAGATGAGCGCCAGGAATGAATCGGGGCCAAATTTAGATAAGATAAGTTGATTTGTAACCACCTCCATGAAACTCAACAGCCCCCTTCCCCAGCCGCTCCCAAAGGAATGCGAAAAGGCCGCTACTATATGTGCGCAAAAAACCAGCACCATCATCACCCTTCTGACCAACGACCTTAGTTAAATCCTTCGTGGACGGCACCAATAACGGCCTCGATGGCGTCATCCCCAGGTCCATCCTTGAGAATGCCAGAGGCTTCGCGATCTTCACCATATTCAAGGCTGGCTTCGTGTTCTCTGCTCGTGCAGGAAGTGGCATTGTCATTGCCAAGCTGGACGATGGAAGTGAGTCCGCAGGTGATCCCAACTTACAGGATCTGAGAATTATGGATCCTCAGCATGGTCTGCTCCCAGCGCGATAGGAACTGCGGGAGTTGGACTCGGTGGTCAGGCCGGTGCGGAGATGACGGATTTCTTAATCGTCCTCAATTCTCGTTCTGTGCGTTGCATCTCCTTTCACTGAATTCTTTTCTCACTTTTCTTTCGGATCCCGGTTGGAATGCTGCAGGCCATCGTGAGTGAGCTCGATCACTGTCATCTCTCTATTTTTCAATATCACACTCGACAGAGATCTTTTATGGCTGCTGGCTCATTGACGTTGGGAGGTAATATGAGTCTTGCCCTTGGTCCTTTGGGACGTAATGGTGAAGCATCCGGCGCATTGAATACAAACGGGAAAGTCGCCGCCATGTAATTTCCCAATTTTTTCTCTTTCCCCTGGACCATTGAAACATTTCTTTGCAGGTACAGTTATTCGAAAACTCGTGGACTATTTGGGGGAGTGTCTGTTGAAGGTTCTGTCATCGTAGAACGTCAGGATGCCAATTCGCAAGCCTATAAATCTCCCGTCACAGCGAGATTGTTGCTAGGAGGGACCGTCGAGCCTCCGCATTGGGCCACACCATTGATTAAGACCCTCGAGGCATGCACTGGTATGCCTGGAAATAGGGAATGGATAAATGACGAAGGCAGCAGAAGTCCCGGGACCTATGCCTTTGGAGGAGTGTCCAGCCCCGGTCCAATGTCGAGAGCCCCGTCCTTCCTTCGCAAGAAGAAGAAATTGGAGACACTTACATTTCCTCCAGAATCATGGGGCGAAGAGACTCGAGGAGGGTCGTACTTCAACTCGCCAACCCCACATTCCCATTCACGCAATTTCACGTGGGATGGCAGCGGTCCTTCTTCTCCAGGAAGTTTCAATACACGGTTTGAATCCGACTTCAATCCCGATCGACACGTAGTGTTGGTAGGAAGCTCAAAGCCTTCAACACCATCTAATTTAAACCAAAAACCCTCAAATTCTTCGGGTTCGAGTCTAAAGAAATTCAACTTTGCCACCGGGATGGAGGAAACACCATCCTCGCTGACCGGGCATCAACGCACAGCTTCGTTAGGAAACCAGTATAAATGGGCCAGCCGCGAAGATAGCCTCTACCTTTCTTCAACATTACCTCAGAGCAAGTCACTACCTTCGGACATTCCGTTCATCAAATCACGACCGGAATTAGAAAAACCACTTGCGCCACATGAGGGCGTAGCTCGTGCCATCGCACTGTTTGACTTCAATGCTGTGGAGGTTCGTGATTTGCAGTGTTAATTCCAATTCCAATCTCATATTTCATTGGTTTCAAGAGTGGCGACTTGTCGTTTCGGAAAGGTGATGTAATCATAGTCACAAAGAAAAGCGACAGCGTTGACGACTGGTAAATATCGATTCCTACCCAGTTCCCCCATTTTTGACCTTGCCGCAACAGGTGGTCAGGAAACGTTAATGGTCGACAGGGGATATTTCCTGCCAATTTTGTTGAGATCGTTTAAATCTGGTACTTCTTGTGTTTTGTCTTTCCGCTGACTACCACAAATTCTTTCTAGCAATACAACCATGATTTTATATACAACAATCGTGTTCAATAGTGATACAGATAGGATACAAATAGGATACAAGAATAGATAACCACCACAATGGTCTAATTCACTACCGTAGTTCATAAATTGTGACACTTTTGACTTCCCAATCTAGGTTGGATATCAGACTCTGGATTTTCATTGAAAACACTTGGAAAACACGCACATGCTTCATCCATTGCGGCTCCATTGGCTCTCACAAATGCTTCGCAGGTCGAGAAACCTGTTTTTTGTGCGCAGCTTTGCTCCTGACCAGGAATACCAGACGAACTCCATACACCTCCAGCCCATTGGCCACTAAAGACCCGGAAACAATTAGATAGGTAAGTGTGGTTGATCAGACGCTCACCATAGGGTCGTGTCGAAAATGGCGTGGTGATTGTTGAAGAACTTAAATGGATCACAGGAAGCCGCAGGCCACCTTGCCTGTGCCGCCCCCCAAGTGTCTGGTTGAGGAACTCCTGCAGCGATATCGGCTGGTTCGGTCCCGCGGGGGAAGAAGTAAACAGCAATGCCAGTGGAATCCCATTTCACTGGCCTTTGTTCAGAAAAGGAAGGACAATAAAAACAACAAATTTACATACTAGCATATACTCCGCCGTTATTGGCATTGAAGCCAGCACCAAACGAGTTGCTTGAAGCTGCGCGGATGCCACAACCTTGATTACCAGTGGTCAGAGCTGCGCAATTTGTGCCTCCTATAACATTTCCGGAAATGGCCAGAGTATTCCCGCTTGAACTTGCCAAGGTACATCCGATATCTGTATGGACAGTTGCTTGGTTGTTGGTATAATCGTGGACGCCTTCAATGATGTCAATTTCCCCGCCGAGGGGCCAGTTCGGACCTAGAGCAAATTATTGAGTCAAACCATTTCCATTCCATATCATAATGGCGGCTAACCATTGGTCCAGAATGCTCTAATAGTAAATATAAAGGGCTTCAGGATATAACAGAAGCCGAAAAGACGGAGGAAAGTACTCACGGCCAAATGCCACACCCTGTCGGCATGTGAACTGAATCCATGATAAATAGAGCCCCATTGAACTGACTCTGTGTTGTGATGCGGATACTCTTCCTGTTTCCTGGCACAACAGAGGTAGTCTCTACACGCATCACGGCATTACCATTGCCATTGACCTCGAGAAGTCCATTCGAACGCTGTGTACCACGGTTAGGTACATTAAGACAACACAGTTAACGATAACTGACTGCAGAATTCTGGTCCAAGTAGTCAACGATTCCTAAAAGGCATCAATAAACAAGGGTAAGTTTCAAAGAAGGGGCCCGTCCATTACCTTCCGTTGGGTCTGCACCAGTGAAGAAGTCCCAACCATCGAAAAAATTGCTTCCTTCCTGTGATCATGTGGTTATCGCGCGGTAACAGAAACATGGGTTAATTTACATGCGACTCAGCGAGCTTCCATGGGGATGATGCTGGTATCGTAGACGTAGGTTTTGAGCTTGCTGAAGTACTTGTTGGTCGTCCGGAGGTTCGACTTGCCCCGCTGAGAGTGGAACTAAGTGTCGAATTGGGATTACCAGGGCTGCCTCCCCCAGATCCACCTCCAAAGGTCACTTGCTTTCCAGGTTTGCAATATACGACATGGCGTGAAGCCCCGGTGTCCGCTCTGGGAGCAAGAATACCACCGAAGGCCATCCGTAAATCCCGAGCAAGATTGTGGGTACGTCGAGCGGCACTGTGGTGGACGGCTTGAACCACACGTGGAACGAGCCTCTGAGTGGCAAGCGAGAGATCGACCAAAAGCATAATCACACATGCATAGAGGGCGTAGAATTTGAGAATAATCATAGAGGGAAGCAAGTCAGTTGAGGGAATATATAGAAATGCGAAGGTTGAAAGAGATCAATATGGCAGATTGAGGGAATATGTAGAAGTGCGAATGTTCAGCAGAGAGTATGTATGGGCTCAGCCCAGTATATAGAAAAGGGTTGGGGGTAAAGAGGAACGGCCTCTGATGGTACACGAGGCTGGTGCATGCATAATGACATTGTCTTAACACATGGCCTTTGTTCCGCAACAGTCATTCTTGCTTTATGGACATAACTGATCAAGGTCAACAAACAATGGCTCAGTCAATATATATATATCTAGGACTAAATAAACGAAAGACAAGAAGAAACCCCACCGCCAACCCACATGTCCGTGCATACAATGGCGTAAAAAATATCAACGATGTGATCCAGGTGAAAACGCTTCTTTCAAGCTTCGCCGAAGCTCGTCCTCACGAGATATGCTCCCGTGTGATGAGCCTGGTTGACTCTGAGAACCTGGCCCGCTCGTAGAAACGAGGCCGTCAAGGTCAAGGTCCACGAAATCCAGAATTCTACGTGAAAGGAGCTGTATTTCTCCTTGACCGTCGTTCGTCTCAGTTTCCTGATACGAATGCTGAGAATGATGAGATCGAGGAGTTCCGATAGACGAAGACGGGGAAGTTGTGCGTGATGTTGCCAAGGTTCTGATGTTTGGTATTAAGATGTTAGACGTGCGGATATTGCTGATGAGTTGAGGATCTAGCAATAAAATCTCAGACTTTTACAGCGAGGTGAATGTTTTCTAAAATAGACCTACCGCCCGATTCAAGCAATTGCACGATCGTCCAAACAGCGATGTGCTGGAATGTAGCGTCTGGGCTGGTCAGGAAACGATACAGATACTTGTGCATTCCCCCGTCAGGCTTATCCCAAACATCGTTGAACGCCGAATAGTCATCAGTAGGGGAGCGGCCGTCTTTGGACAATGGTCAGATGTCAATAATTACGGGGAGGAGCTTTCAAAAATTTGCACCTTTCGATGACAAGTTGCCAAGTGCTGCTGCGCTGTTCCCTTGAACCTCAGAGCTCGGTGAATTGGTAAGTGGGATAAGGACCTCGCATATCCCCATTTCCAGAAGTTGTCCTTTGAGTTCATCTGGAGTCGGAAAGAATTAAAAGATAGGGATCATGCCATTAACTAGGGCTTACCGCTCAAGGCCAGAACAGCAACGCATGCAGTCATTTCACTCTGCACGTTGATTGGAACTTCCAGCACCAATTCTTTAATCGAGTGCACAGCACCTGCCTTGACAATGGCCTTTTTGTTCTTTTCTGAACTTGCAGCAAGGTTTCGCAAGGTGGAAATGGCGTGGCATTGAACTTCCTCATTATCCTTGAAGGAAAGAAGAGTGATCAAAGGCTGCAAAAAGCCGGATTCGATGATTGGTGACTCGTTCTGTGGATGGATAGACACGTTTCGCACACATGCAGCAGAAGAAAGGATCAGTGGGAGGTATGTAGACTGGAGGAGGCGAAGTAGTGACTGCAATCCATCAGCTTTGACGATTTCCAGTTGGTATTTTTCTGCACGGGAGATCAGATGGTGGAAGTAGCATGAAAGAAAAGTTCTGACCATCGCTGGCAAGGTTCCGGAGAGCGAGAGCTGCTTGGCATTGCACCTTCAGGCTTGGGCTGTCCATAAGCATGACCAGACTTGTCACAAGCTTAGGTTCGCTCTGGGCCAATTTCTTCCGATTGGAACCTACGTACAGAGTTCATGAGAATGGAACACTTTTAAGAACGTAATACCTGCCATCAACGGCGATATTGCTCAAAGCGGTAGTGCAATAGTATTGAACATCGGTGTCGGGTGAATTCAAAAGACTGACGAGAACAGGGATGGCACCGGCATTGACAAGTTGTTGTCGGTTCTCGTCTGGACAAAGATTAGGTATGCATTCGACGACCGACAGGAGAATTCCCTACCCGAATGGGTCATATTGAGCAAAGCACCGGTGGCGTTGCGCTGCACTCGCATGTCCTTTGATCGAGCAAGGCGTGTGAGGGGAACCAGAGCACCCGACTTCGCGATCTTAGTCTTGTTATCGTCTAATTCTTCGGTCAGCAATAATTTTTTGGCAGAGAGTTGCTTGGGATAATTAACCATGGGTGGCGAGATTCGTGACACAGCCAACCGCATTGCACTGGACTTCCACGTTGGGGCTAAGCATTTGGCGGATCAACGGCTCCAAACCTCCAAGCTTGACGATGAGCAGCTTGTTATCGGCTTAATGGCGCTGGGAGGTAAGCAAAAGGTCCTCGTGCAAGGGACATATGAACTCACTGTTGACTGCCAAATTTCCCAATGCAGCACTGGCCGCCCGTTGTACCTCCGTATCATGGCTACTGAGCAAAAAGAGGATGGGGTCGAGAGTATCTCGCCCAACGGGACGAACCTCTTTCTCGGTGATTTCAGCGAAAGCCAGAGCGGCACTCCGTTGCAAGTCCACATTGTCGGAGAAGGATAGTGTTGTCAAAGCGGAGAGCGGAGACCCCGAAAAGAAATTGGTGGTGGTTCGATCTGTGACGCATGTCGATTCGGGAGCTTAGATTGAAAATAAAATAAAAGTATCTCACTTTCCAGGTATTGCAGTAAATCGGCCACCGCTTCCCTCTCGTTCTCCAGTAATAGAGGTTCGTAGGATTGCGACCTGCGCCCTTGAACTAGTGTCATGCTTGAGCAAAAGCACAACGCAGTCAGACGACAGCTTACAGCATGATTCACAGCAGCTTGCAATGTTACCCATGAGGAATATCCAGCGGGATGAAAGTGGCGGGAGACAGGGCTGCGAGGGCTTCCAATTCAAACTACCGACTTATCCACACAAAGCTTATTTATTTATTTATCAACTTACATAATGGCCAACATTATTCACTTTCATCATCCGAGTCCTCTTCACTGAAATCGTCAACAGCTTCATCGTCAATGAAATCTGTGAAATTCCCACCATCACTGTCACTGAGATCCTCTCCCTCTTCTTCATCATCATTCTCACTATCTCCTCCAAGCTCTATATCCTCGATGCTGCCTTCATCGTCACTGTCCACCTCCACCCCCTTCACACCGTCGTCTGAATCAGTATCGCCTTCGATATACCTCTTAAGCACACCGCGATCCTTCTTCGTTTGCTCCGTCCTTCCCACTGAAGAAGTAAGCGATGCTGGGGTCGCGGACGCACGTAATTCAACCTGGGAAAGAACCATATCTAGTCTGCCGCTAAGGGTGAGCAAATTCTCATGCAAGCTCAACCTGGCTGCTAATGTCGCGTGAAGTCCCGAGAGTCGAGCTACAAGGTCAGGGATCTAATAATCACATTAAATCTGCGATTTCTTCGAAAATATAGCGGAAGTTATACCGTCATTAAATGGCCTGTGTGGACAGCCAAGACAGTTGTAAGCCATGTGAGGAGGCCCGAACCACGTTGCGAGCTTGCACCTGTAGCAGTACCTTTCATGTTGGCCGCACGTGGGCCCCTTCCAAGCCTTTCCACGCAGGCCGTGATAAGTGGTACGGCCAATTGCGGTGGTAACCTGCGTACGGTATTCCGAATTAACAAAGGTTCTGAGTGAGCGAGACACATTTCCAAAAGGCGAGAATCAGACGAGTGTAGAGCTTGTATGAGCGTGCGTGCGAGGGAATTGACGGGAATCATGGACGTTTCGTCGCGAGAAGACTTTTTGGCTGGTTTTGTACGTTGGGAAGAATTTTTTGCAGCATGATCGCCCTCGCTGTCCGAGCCGACGTCGAGTCTACTTTCTGTTACCACCCTCAACCGTTGCCCTAATGACATTTCAGCCAGATCAAGTTGAAGGTCTCCGTTGGCATCTCGTTGTCCACGGGATGCGTCAAGCTCTTCACCCTGATCGATATCGAAGCCAGAACCAACGCCAACTGATTTTGGTTCGACATAACGCTTGTTTAACGCTGACTATAAACAAATAAAATCTCAGTGGCCGAAATGTCATATGAGTTATAAACTAACCTGCAATTGCTCATGGCTGGAAATATCAGCGAGGTCCCGAAGACTAAAATCTTGTATCTGGTTCCCAAGATCATCCACAAATGACTATCGAAATGTAAATCGGGAGCTTATCGAATCTGTTAATAAATTACTCACAAGTGCATCGAACACGGGTTGGGTTCCATTGAGAAGTCGAGCTACACGAAGAGTGCTTAGATTTCCGGGAATTGATACGAAGTCGATGACTGGCGGGTCGAGGGGTCGAGTTTTGGATACGGTTGAAAAGCCTGAACGAGGTACGAGGGCGTGAACTTTCTCTTTCCCCCCTAAATTGGAAAGAGCTGAGAGGGACTGAGGTATAGGAACAAACGATAGCTTCCCAGATGTAGAAAGGGCTATCAGGGTTGCTGGCGAGGAGTCGGAGGGGGTGATCGCAACTCTTCGGACGGTAGAGTCGAGGGAAACAGAAGCGACTGGCTTATTATTTGTCAGAATGTCTTCCACATCCCAGACATAAATGAAACGATCGCCCTCCGCTGCGGAAAAGAAACGCGTCGCTGGCGTCGCTGATTCGTCCCATATTAGCGCCTTAATGGAAGACGCATGTCCTGTGAAGACTGCCAATGGTGGAGGTTTGCTGGAAATAGATTCTCCAGATGTCGAGGGATCGGCATGCAAACAAATATGATGATGGGCAATTAATAGGTCTTCCCGATTATCGTCACCCATAGGTCGGACAGCCAAGGCGCTACACGGAATGCGATCATCAGACTTCCAACTCTTCAAAATGGAGTTTGTTTGCACATTCCAAAGGCGGATGGAACTATCAGCACTGGAGGTCCAAATAAGTGATTTGTTGGTGAGTCCGACAGCCACAGACAAGATGGCGGAGGTGCTTGTCGGATGCACCAACACGCCCACGACCTTCGACTGTGTGGGGGAAAAGAACAGAACAGAACCCTCAGAAGTTCCAAGAACAATAGCCTCTACATCTTTTCGTTTTCCTTTCTCTTCGGGCATAGACTCGGCTGAGATTTTCTTCCTTTTTTTGCTGGGGAAATTGGATTCCAGGGGGGGTTGCGATACCGTGCTCCAAGCCAGGGCCGAAACACGACCTGACTCAACAGTGTGCTCTCCTACTGCATGACCTGACGCGGTATTATAAACGCGTAACCGGTGTTTGTCAACCGAAAGTATAACGAGTGCGTACAAAGTGCCATCTGGAGAAAAGGAAGAAATAATTTGGTGGGCTTCTGCGAAAGAGGGCTGGTCGATGGACGAGGTGGATTGGGGACGACCTTTAGGACCTTTTGGGTACAAGCTGGAGACTTTTTTCGAGGAAGCCATATCCAACCTGAGTGCAGAATTTTTTTTACAGAAACGCTCGAATCACATGATCGGGGACCACGATCAATCAAAACAATATTGCCCTCAGTTATCGAGTGCTTGGATTCACGAACCTCTCACATTTGAGACAACTAGATCACCGTTGCGGACGAATACGCCAAGTTTTTCTTTCGTCCGTTCTCCAAATCAAAAACAGTTGTAGTCTCCCAATGCCTTGTATTGCCTTATATTGCTTTTAGTTTTGAGTTATCCATGTATAAGTAGCTAATAATTCCAATTGCTAGATCGGGTAAGCTGATCATTTCGTCCTCTATACCCGCCCGCCACCATTATGAACTACATTCAGGTAAGGTTCGTCTATCCCACTAAGAGTGGCTCGACCTAATGTTTGTTATTGTAGTTGGAAAAGTTGGGTATGTCGGTTGACCGGTGAAGCGCCCGAGTTGTTGCTGATAACCATCCTCCAGGCGAGGGAACATATGCAACCGTTTTCAAAGTGAGTGTCACTCTAACATCCTGATTACTCTCGAGGAACCGCTATTCACCATCGTCCAAGGGCCGTTCCAGAACGACGAATGAGATTGTGGCTCTCAAGGAAATCCACCTCGACGCTGAAGAAGGGACACCGTCCACCGCCATTCGCGAGATATCCTTGATGAAAGAACTCAAGCACGTTAACATTGTTCGATTGCACGACGTGATACACACAGAGACAAAATTAGTTCTCATATTCGAGTACTGTGAACAAGATCTTAAAAAATATATGGACCAACATGGAGACCGCGGCGCTCTCGACCCCAACACTGTCAGGAGCTTTATGTTCCAGTTATTGAAAGGAACTGCTTTCTGTCACGAGAACCAAGTTCTTCATCGAGATCTCAAGCCTCAAAATCTTCTCATCAATAGGAAAGGAGAACTGAAACTGGGCGATTTCGGGTTGGCACGGGCATTTGGTGTTCCAGTCAATACATTCTCAAATGAGGTACGTTGATGTAATCTACAATTCCAGCCGATCTTCACCCGTTGTCCTAGGTTGTTACCCTCTGGTATCGCGCGCCAGATGTCCTGCTGGGATCTAGAACATACAGCACCTCTATCGACGTCTGGTCTTGTGGGTGCATATTCGCTGAGATGATATCTGGCTCCCCCCTGTTCAGAGGACGCGACAACCAAGATCAATTATTGCACATAATGAGAATTATCGGCACCCCTTCCGATGCTCAATTCCAGAAGATATTCAAGGAAACGGTTAGCTTCTCACTTTCCTTCATCGACAGGTGCTGATACCATTGAGCAGCCTGAATTACAAATGAAGCAATTCCCTCGGTACCCGAAGATGCCCTTCCAGCAAGTTCTCCCCAAGGCATCGCCACAAGGTAGTACATACTAAACTCGAAATTTTACCACGAATTAATTGCGCCTTTCTAGCCATCGACCTCCTTGAGAGACTTCTCAAGTTTGACCCTGCCGAGCGTATATCAGCAGCGGAAGCGCTCTCCCATCCGTACTTCACCAATGCAGTTGCCCCTACCCCTTTCGGTTTGAACACATCCCCCGGATCAATGCCTCCTCCAGCATTCAATTTTCCGCACCCCCATGGCCACCAGGCCCCGCAATACCATCAAACACAACAGGGCCAACCTGCCCAACATGTCCACCCAAATCAGTATCGACCACACCAAATGTATAACCAAGACTCCATGGCAGCGGCAGCTCAAGCCCGCGCTCATGCCCAAGCGATGGCTCAGGCGCAAGCGCAAGCACAAGCACAATACGGCCAATTCCCGCCACCTTATACCCATGCTGGACGGTGAAGATTAAAATTTGTTGGCTTTTACTCGGACTCAAAGGTTCGTTCTGGGTTCAGATAATTAGGTAGACACATTTGAGCTGTACAATACAAGAACGCGGCCGTCCCATCAGATTGGTGAATAGTGTGTAATTTTGGAATTTGAGACATTTCCAAACCTCAATTCTCAGTAAAAGATTCGAATGATCGTCTCTGTAATCCTAAATCCCAACGGAAAAATACCAAATTAAATGCGTAATGACGAAAATTTTTTTAGGAGTACTCCTAAAGCACACTCGGTATGGGACCAAACATGGACATTAGCGACGCGAGGTCAACTAAAAAGTTCAGAATTAAAGTATTATCCAACAGTGTTGATAACGACCAACCTTTCTTGAGGGGTTTACTAAAGAATGCATTCATGCCGGCACTCAGGCAGAGTTTCTTTGTTGAATCTTGAGCATCTGCGCTTAGCGCAACGACTAGGTCAAATTATCGATGAGTAGCGCGTGGAAGTGATGTGGAAAATAATTACTTGGAAGCATAACTGGCGCATTTTGCTTGCTTTCCAAAAGACGTAGCCTCTTGGCAGCCTCTACTCCATCACAAATAGGCATATCTAGGTTTGCAGAAGTAAGTAGATGCTCAATTGTTCGAGACAAGAACACATACGATGATCGAACAGAGCCACACTGAAATAACCGGGCTCATGTGCTTGCCATTCTGATAAACATCGACAATGATTAAAACCGACAGTGGGAAAAGCCGCCCGCACCTTTAATAGCTTCCTCGCCGTTGTTAGTGGCAACTACTTCCAGATGATATCGCTGCAGTTGCTTGACGAGCAGGTTTTGTGCGATGGGATTGTCTAAAAGTGAAGTGATTGAAAATTAGTGCAACATAGGACATGGGCCACTAGCTTTACCTTCTGCAATGAGGACATTGCCGTAAAGGGTGCGTCGAGCGTTTGCCAGGTCCTCGATGGCTTTTCTAACTTCAGAAGGTTGATGCGAAACCAATGGATGGGGTAGGTTGTTGAGGTCCGCCAGTGTTTGCAACAATCGTGCCAGTCTAGGTGGTTTTGTCATCTTTGCTACTCCAGGAATCGTGCTATTCGCAAATATAGCATGGCCGGAGCTACTGGTTGTCGGGGTATACAGATGAATGATTTTGGTATTTTTGAAGGGCATCGTACGCAGTGAATGCAGAGAACGAGCTAAATCATCTACGCGAGTTTCGGATTGATCGTCCAATATTATGAAGTCAAGAACTGGATTATGGTTCGAATATGACCGCAGATGCTCATGAATGTCTTCCATGGTAGACACTGATATGACGTTAAATCCAGCAAGCATCGTCGTGAGAAGTCCCAGTGTGGCATCAGATGTCGAACATAGGAGGATCCGGAGTGGGCTAGGAGTAAGTAGAACAGAACGGGTTTGTTCGATATCTTGAGTGTACTATGAACATTGTCAGTAAATATTGAGTGCGAGGGTAATAAAATCAATCCACCTTAATTGATTCTGGAGCTGAATATGTCTTGACTGGAATAGTAAACCAGAAGATGGACCCGTGCTCTGGTTCTGAGGTTACCCCAATGACACCACCCATTAACTTGACGAGTTGGCGAGATATTGAGAGACCCAAGCCAGTGCCTCCAAAACGGCGGGTAGACGAATTCTAGAGAAGAGCAACACTTCAAAGAAGGTTCGTAGGGTAGACGGCTGATAGCTTTACATCTGCTTGTTGGAAAGGAACAAACAGCAAATCAACATCGCTCGAAGAAAGGCCTATTCCCGTGTCCCTGGAAGTGGTTAAGGTTTATGTCGACAGGATGATCATGATCTTGCTCACTGTATTTGGAATTTAAGATGAACCTCGTCCGTTGATGCAGTCGGAACACCATCGACATAACACGTTACTCGGACCCATCCGCTTGCAGTAAATTTGACCGCATTTCCGATGAGGTTCATGAGGACTGGTAGGCGATAAGCTCAGACAAACCCCAACTTCGAAATTCATACCTTGTCGAATTCGAGCATAATCTGCATAAACCCCTGTAAATAATATAAGTGTTGAATTCATTTGACACGAAGATATAGCTGGGCCTTACAAGCTGGTACATCCGGGTCAATGTTGAAAGACAAATCGAGCTTTTTCGCGGCCATTGGCAGCAAGAGCTCCATGCAATCCTGAGAAGGTTGAGCATGAGATAATCTATGTCATGAGGATTTCGCGACCCACAGCAATGATGTTCTAGAGGTAATGGCTGAAAGTAACCACGATGATATCAAAATATCTGTGCAATGACATACCTCGACTAAAAATCCGCTGGGCTCTAATTTAACGGCTAAATCAGATTGTCAGATCGCAAGATAAGCCTATAAATCGAAGCACAGACGTACCTGATGCCTCTAACTTGCTGTAGTCGAGAATGGAGTCTATGATCTTGAACAAGATACCTGTCAATAAGCCAGACTTTTAAAAGGGGATGAACAAAGAAAACCTTGAGAAGAAGCTCGCACGACTGTTTGGCGGTTTGTACTAAAGGCAGACTCAGCAAGCTGCCAGAACCTGTGGACCAAGTGCATACACACCGATTTCGCTCTGTCCCGGATTCAATTCTGTCCCGCTGAGGAGATCAAGCAGGCCATAAAATGAGCTGAACACAGTTGAGTCCTATGATTTAGTGCAGATCAAATAGATTTACCTGAACGGCGTTCTTAGTTCATGGCTCATAGATGCTAAGAAGTTGCTTTTGATCTAGTCAATGGATCAGAAACTAGTGTTAATACAACACAAACGAAACCAACCTTGGTTGCTTTCAGTGCATCCTCGCGACTTTTTCTAGCTGCTTCCAGGGCTTCCTTTTGGGTAGCGATCATCTTTAGGTTTTCTCTCGTGCCTGTCTGTACTGAACGAAATAGGAGAGCGTTCGCAATACTGATGCTAGCTTGTTGACATAAAAGTGTCAAAATCGTTACTGTATTTTGGGAAAAGGGGTATTTGGAAGCGAAGTAAACAACGCCAAAAGTCTGCCCGCGATTACTGAAGATTGGAAGGCATATCACCGAACGATGGGGAGTTTGGCCAGCTTCAGAAGAAAATCGAGAATCCAAGGAGGCGTCGTCATAGTATACACGTTCCTTGGAGTTCAATGCTGTGATGGAGAGAAATCCATGTAAGTTTTTCTTTTTATTAATCGAATGGCAGGAAAGACGGACTATACTGGATGATCGCCTTTTGAAGAGGATCGCTGATCGTCCGTATGGGTTTGGGATTTCTATACAATGTTGTGGAAAAGTGTCCCACGCGATGCTGAGAAAACCTACTCGTGAACTTGACATAATTCTGGAGGAATCATGCTCGTTGCGACTGTATAGTCTCCTGCCTCTCGAGCTATAACAACTATGGTAACGTACGCGTAAGATGATTGCCACATTGACAATTGGAGCGGCATACCACACGTGTTCTGCGAACCGGATGTTTCTATGGGTTAGGATGAGTTTCAAAGATATCAAGTAGCACGGAAAAATAAACCAGTGGCAATCTCGGTTAAACGTTGCAATGCTGGTAAAAAAACAAATTAGATGAAGAACAAGAATTACGTGAATAACCAACCTGAAGAAAGGTTGATGTCGCTTGATATGTCTTTACTCCATTTCAGAATAGAAGCTAAATCTGTCGCACTTAAAGTGGATTCCTGATCATCGTGGGCGTCCGTCTCCATCTTGCCGCTGATATATGTTGTTGAATCAAAACTGACTACTGCTTCTGTTTGGACACCAGTGTCTAACGAAAAAATCGGCTTCTTCAGTAGATTTTGAATACGACCACCTGATGCGATTGTAAGATAGTTACTGGTGGGCGTGAGATAAATCGTGCAGCCAATAAAATTTTGCCTTACACGACTCCTTGAGCGCCCCATTGAGCATGCCTGGAAATACCACGGCGCTGCAATTCGGCCCCTAAACCCTCCACTCCGCATCTCTGGAAATGGGAACCTTGCTAAAGACAATAAGAGACGATCCTATTACGAGAATCGAGCATCTTGGCCTACAAGATACAAGCACCACCCCTCCTCTGCTAACCAGTCATTGTTAACAGAGAGCCTATTAGATGTAAGATGTTATGGTATGGGAATTTGAAAATCGAATGGCACTTACTTAACTGCCACATCGTAAAGTTTGAATGCATCCGGAGATCCCGAGAGCGCAGCCAATTCTGCATCCTTTGTGATCGCTTGAATCTGGTCATATATTATCTAGGAGGGCAGAACATACGATGAGGGCAACCCATGTGCCGACATTTACAGGGCTGGAAGACAGCCACCTGAAGTCCCAATAAACAACACGGGCAATTGAATTTAGAAAACACTTTCTCACTTTCCAATATAAGATCGGTTCGCTTTGACTTGAGCGATATAAGCAGTATGTTGGTCGCCAGCTATGAAACCATTTCGGATACAAGCAATTAAAGCAAGGCTGTGGAAGAAGAGGGCGTAGCGGATATGCCGATGACTGCATGAATTTATTCCTCAGTACTCAATTATATGCTCAAATAGAATGTCCTTACTTGGGATGAGTATCTCTTGTTCGATAAATACTGAATCCGAGAGATGCTGCCTCCTTAATATGGCCTACAGAAAAATAGCTAACCACCTTGAAAACAAAAAACATTCACCTCCTGAGCTGTCTTGATGTCCTGTAATAGTACACACCTTAAAAGAATCATACCTTAAATGATGCATATTCAGGGTTAATACAAATGGGCGTAAAAATAGAACATACCAGTTGAGGGACAGGGATAGATTTCCGGACGACTCGTGGATTTTTTCAAGGTATTTACTTTCCACAAAAGTATCAGTGTCAAAGAGGGTTTGAGGCGAATCGGCGTGAGTATAGCCGCCGAGGGCACGTATGCAATTTAAAATTGCTGTTGGATGGTCATCAGCGAAGAACAATGTAAGAAACTGAGACACTACCTGTTGCAAGAATCAGATGTTCTCCTGTTGAAGTCAAGGCCTTAACATCGCCGACACACTGTAGATTTTGGAGGGGTAAATAGAGAGCATTTGAAACAGGGCAATATGCACACCTCTTCGGCAGCAACGACAAGTTCGCTAACTAAAGAATTCGTGAAGGTGAGAAAATTTGAAAACTGGTCATTGACACGTACGGTGTTCGGCAACATAGAACTTCGTAATAATTGTATGTATGCTGGCGAAGCTTGTGTAAATCCTGCGAGCCAATGTCACGCGTTACTGGTCATAAGAAGACATGCATCTTACCGATCGCCAGCACTATTTCCATATTTCACGGCTTGCTCCAAACGAGGCAGATTTGCTCGAATGTGCACATTGTCGAAACCAGAAACCATGGAACAAAAAAGGACTTGCGCTCGACTGCTACTCCATCAGTCTGATTAGGAGCTGTAGTTATATATGGCACAAACCATTTTTCTCCAGAACTACCATGTCGTTCAGCAATACGCAGTGCCAACTTTGCAAGATCGGCTGAGAATCGATGTAGCTCTCTTCGCTCTGAAGAAAGTGAAATATGGGAATGAAAGAATTCCGATAGGCCATTGAGACGCACCTCCCAAAGCCCAAAAGAAACCCAGGGCAGTCCCAGGTGACATCCCAGATCTACGAATACGTGTTTAAAAAGTGTTTTGGATAACAGATTTGGTAGAGGGCACCTTAGAGCCAGTTGAATGGTCTTGCAAAACTTAAGCAAGATGTCGAGCGCAGTAAGGTATCCATATCACGCACCGTTAAACCAATAACATCCGCAAATGAGTAGGGCGATGGAGTCCAATATGCGTTAATGCCTGATTAAGAATCTTTGTATATACTGGATGGTAATGCAGGTAAAACCTTACCGGCATCATTCAACAGGCTCACAGCCAATTCTGTCCTGGGATCTGTGCTTCTCGGGATCATGAGGATCTCGTCGAAACCAACCGCAAGTATTTCATTCTTGACTTCTTCGAACATAATATCGGCTTGCCTTCGCGTTGGGGACATATTTACCTCGATACCAAGAACTTTCAGAGCTAACAGCGTGTCATTCAGGGCGTACGAAAAACTTCCTTTCAACCAGTGATTGCGCGACCGCAATCGTAGGATGTTTCCTTTATCTTCTGGTTGTTTGCAGTGTAAAAGGCACTCGCTCAAGATAGAATCGGAGGCCTCCAGATCTCCTGCAAAAAATAGTTTGTCAGTTAGACTTGTGATCATGGTCGCGCATACCCTTCCAAGTGAACAAACTGAAAATGGTAGCCAATGTTAGTTAAAAAATTGTTACAACCGACAAAGTATTCTGACGCAGCGAGGCGAGAGAGGAGATTGAATGTCTTGCTTGGCTTTTCGGACCATGCATCGTCTCGGAGAAGGGTTCTTGCGCTGACGAAAGACTGAATGGCTAGCTAAATAAAGAAGTCAGCGAGATGACAAGGTGTGCAGTGTAAACAAAAGGGTTTACTTCATGGGCACCACGAGCCCATGCAGATTCGCCAGCATCAATCAAGACATCCAGCAATTCATCCCGTTTCGGATGGTCGCGAAGAAGATTTAAACACCTTTCTCGGCCAAGGGTGAGTTTTGGCCGATGACGAATCCTCCCAAAACGCACCGCTTTGCGTGTTCCGCGATTCGGTAAACGTCTATCGGTGTCTCGTGCAGCATCATCAGGATAATCTGTTTGTTGATACATTAGCTTTTTGGTCATCCGTTTTCCCTTCTTCGTACCCTGAAAGACATCTTGGCTATCGCCTCTGAAGGAAGGCGTTCGGCTTCAGCTTGCGCCGCTTGTCGGTATCTATCGTGGGCAAAGCTACACATATCTCTAGCCCTTGTTATAAGCCATCCCTCTGTCAAGGCCAGTTGGAGACCCCGCATAGATCTATGCGTGTTTCCTGGACCCGTCTCGCGAAGGGTCGAGACTGCTTTATGAAGGTTCCACATATCGCCGATGACATCTTCGTTTCCGCCGCCATTTCCACTTGAGTCTTCCCAATCCATCATCAACGCCACTTCAGTGACTTTGAAACTGGAGGATGTGAGTCGACGACCTTAATAAGGATTGTCATTACCACTCACGTTTCACCAAAGAAGGCTGCCCATAAAAGATACTTCCTGGCCTCCTCAGGAAGTTCTCGCATGTGAGTAATCAGAAATGTGAGGTCGGTAGGATCCGAAACCTTCTGGTTGGCCAGACTGCCCTCAATCGCTGGCATGTTATACCTAATGAAGAATAAGTTGGTTTGCCGATTTCTGATGCAACACCTACACCCAATAATTATGCTCCCAATTAAATACAATCTGGTAGATTTCGTTTGAGCGGCAAAACGAAAAAAGGAAAAAAGGGGGGAAATTACGTGGTGCTGGCGCTGGAGAGTCGTCAAAATGTTCCGCGCTGAAAATGCATTTCCTGAAGAAGCTGCGAAAACAAAGTGGGACAGAGGGATACAGTCATCGATTGATCGATGTAGTGTCTTGGAAACCAGCAAAGATATTGCTGAGAAGGTCAAAGGTTCCACGGTGATCCAAGTCGGTCGTGAATGGGGTCCAAACATGTCCGTGAGGCGTTGAACGATTTCACTATAGTTTTTTAGACAGTCGGCAGCATAGAAAACGTCGTATCATACCTCTTATCTGATCGCAACGTTGCGAAAACCAGCTGTCCGTCAAGTTTTAGTTACGTTAATTATGAAATAAATCACTTAACGAACCATGCGACTCCGTGAGTTCACCAGCGTAGAGATAAGATCTATCGTTCTACAAAGTAGTCAGTTTAACGATGGTTGATGTCTAATGAAATGCTCAACGATTGATCAGCTTCATGGAGGTCATCAAGAAAGAGGGCGAATAAACGGGTCTCCGCAATGACCGTAAAGACATTTTCTACCAAAGATTGAAACCTGGCACGAAGCTCTCGCGTATTTAGAGGTTCTTGCGGTGTCTCCAGGTGGATGTCAAACAACGCCAACACATCTTTGAGCTCAGGAGTTCCTTGGTAAAGCAGGGGCACATTTTGGAGTTGTGGTCCAAGGCGTTCCCGTAGCGCATTAACAAACCTATGAAGGTCGGTGTGGAAAACCATTAATTGTCGGAGGACTGAAGATAAACATCCCAACTGCCATGAAAGATTTGAGCGGAGCACCATGTGGTAAGGGAAATGATTTCAATTACCAGGGCTGCAAAAGGTGCAGAATCAGCACTTTGGAATTTAGCCTGGCCCCAGAGACCGTGGGCTGAATGAAATGTCATAGTTAATAGTCCGAGAGAGAGATTGAAATCATGAGGGCTGACATCGCCATTTAGCCTGGTTTGCCAGGACCATCGAGCTCTTGCCGATGCTACTGCAAAATTAGAGTGGAGCAGTGACTATGTGATTTTAGACCTACCCTGGAGGGCCAACAACGAGGACGGATTGCGTTCGAGAAAGCCGACTGCGGCTCCGTAGCATGACCTTTCGTAAACCATCTCCCGAATGTAACGAAGGACTGAGCGATGGGGATGTTGAGTAGTCAAAGCCCAGAGAGTCTGAGGCTAGTAATGTCCTGGGGTTGTAATCACTTGTTAGAGAGGGTGTGTGATGACTTACTCTGTGAAGATACTGATTGTGCGCCATCGTCCAGGTTAACGGTGGAGCCAGACCCAGTTGCGGAAAGCGTGATATGCCCTTTGGTGGCAGAGAAATGCCTAGAAAAGCTTGTTGAAACGTTGCGAACTCGATGATAATCTAAGCAGGCTGAATTAATGGATAACGAGAAATGGCACTTACTAACGTTCTGAATCAACTCGAGCTCCTTTTCGCGACCAAACTTTATGACTGTTAGGCCTGCTTGGATGTTGAAAAGACGGCCAACATACCAAGGCAATTGGCATTGTAAATTCCTAGAAGCCACATTCTTAGAAAACATTTACCAGACATAATAGGCAGGCGTACCACGAATCGGTCCTCCAATGCAATTTCAAATGATGGAATGAGCTACATTTGGGTTAGGACGTTCTTTTGTGCGTCGATGGAAATTCCCTCACCTCAGAAGATTCATCTGAAGTGGAAGAAACGGTCGCCAAAAGACGTCTTTGGCACTCGATCAAATCCCTTTCAAGTCCATATGCGCTTTGATATCGCATATCAGGATTCTTGGCTAATAACTAGGAACAAACTTCAAGCAGTCCCTCTCGAATTTTGGAAAGAGAAAAGGTACCTTGTCAATGATATCAGCGAGCACTTGAGGCACGTCGCGCCGAACCTCATGCACGGGCATGGGTCGTTTCTGTACAATGGAATGAAGGAGTTCGAGCGCACCACCTTCAAAAGGCATTTGTCCTCGACCGACGAGCAATGTCCAAAATAATATCCCTAAAGAATATAAATCCGTTCGGTGGTCCTGTGTCATGGTTTCGATACTCCCTGTTTGCTCGGGCGCAAGATAACATAACGCTTCCTTGATTTTGAGCTTCTCCGATTCCTCATATGCTCGTAATACGAGGGAAGAAGGTGATCCAAAGCTTTCCAACGAAACCGCACGATTCCCGAAATGAACCAAACGGACGAATCCAGAATGTGAATTCAGATGAAATGCGTTTGCCCGCACTACGAGGTTGATTAGACAAAGAATAAACAGACCAGTTTTTTTAACAACCTTCACGGTGCACTACTCCGGCCCTGTTGGGGATATTAGCGATTGCTTTGGAGAGCTTCGAGTCGAAATAATGAATTACTTGTGCAAAACCTCCAAACAATGGGTCGCTTGTATTGAGAATCTAACCGTGTAATCAGCACAAATAGTTTCGTATTTTGAACTCGCGTACTCAAGGAAAGAAGCCAGGTCCATGATGTCAAAAGCTTCCATTTCTTCAATTAAACCGCGATCCCCAGTGGTCGCCATTGTGAAATCTCCATGTCCCGTTGGCCTCACTCGAGAGATGTCTGCAAGGAGGAGATCGTTCACTTTTGAAGGGGGGAGGTAGCGGCCAAGCAAATTGAGCCCTGGATGAACCAGTACTAGGACGACACAGTCCCCATTTTCGCGGGGAATCTTGAAGAAGTCAATCATACGAAGAGCAGTACTGTAGCCTTCCAGAGAGCTTGCCATCTTTCCCAAGCTAATTTGAAACAGAAATGAATAATTGAGTGTACACTCCTTTCGAATTCTGAACCCTCACATGTGCGCCTCTCTTTCTAGACACATTGACCCATTGGATTGGGAAGGGGCAATTTTTGCAAGAATGTTAGAACCATCCTTCAAGCTATTCCCCTCAGCTAGAATCGTCATGCTTCCTGTATCTTGCCAAGATACAGCCTAATTCGTGCATAAAATGACGGTCAAATGTTGTATTTTGGGGACATGACAGACCTTCTCAAACGTGAAGCCTGGGATTGAAAGAATACCATCGCGAAAGTACAGCGTTGGGAATGAGGGTTGTCCGAATTTCCTCTTCATCAACCTTGATGTTCGAATCACTTGTAGAGCAGTGTGGAGTTACCGCTGTTCTGAGATCTAGAGAAGTATTGGTCATGTGACTCTTGACATCTGACCTGTGACGTTGACAATGATCCAATCTCACGAAGTATCCATCATTCATGAATACGAACTACATGACTGCTAATTCAGACCACTACATAATATAGAGAGAAGAGGAAAATAGGAATCTACGATGTCACTGGGAAAAAAATAAGTGAATTGTTGAAAAGGCGCGTGAATTGTTACACACTGTAGCTTGCGGGGTCAATGTGGTCTGGTAGCTCTGGTACCGCAACCTCGAACCGGGACTGGATAGCAGCCATAACTTGCTGATCGCTTTCCGAAGAAACAAATGTGATCGCCAGACCCTTGGTCCCAAACCGACCAGCACGTCTGGTAGCATATAAGCATCGGAAATGTGCCACGCAACAGAAAACCTACCCAACACGATGTAAATAGCTGTCAGCATCAGGTGGACAGTCATAATTAATGACGATATTGACACGTTCAACATCAATACCGCGACCGAATATATCGGTCGCAACCAAAATGCGCTTTTCGAATGCCTTGAATGCTGTGTACCGACTGATCCTATGTGATATTCAAATATTGAGGTGCGCGAGACGCGAGATAGTTAAAACACGAACCGTTCCTCTTGTTGAAGCCCGGAATGGATGCTAATGCTGGGGAAGTTGCAGGAAATAAGCAGTTTGTCGAGCTCAATGGCACGAGCGACGGATTTGACGAAGATGACAACCTCCGCGACGATAAGAATAGTTTACACGTCCATGGAATGAAAGAACAAGCTACCTGATTAAATTCAAGAGAATCCAATAGTTCGTTGAGCTTCCTGTTTTTTCCAACTTCCTCGAGTTTGACGTAGTGCTGCTGAAGGCCGTGTAGCGTCAATTTTGTCTCATCATCGACAAAAATTTCAAGAGGCTGTATGGAGAAAAAGAAATATGAATAACAAGACACAAAAGTTTAACTGAACTCGAGGTACATTCGCCATGAATTTCTTGCAAGTGGCCCGAATATCCTTTGCCAAAGTTGCACTGAACATCATGACTTGCTTGTGGTGGGGTGTCGCTCGGAAAATTTCTTGCACGTCGCGGCGCATGTCTAATAGACGATGTCGGAATTAGATAAGAAGGTCGAAGAATATGGGGCAGCATAAAAGAGAAGGGGACAAGAAGAAATTTGGAAAACAAAACAGTTATTGCGTGGTGGGCGCACGTAGACCCGGTTGGGAATCCTATGAGATTGATGTCGGGGCCTCGAGTAGGTTATGTCTACGTTCGGGACTTCGCAACGATCCCGACTCCCGCCCAGTCGAACGTGATCCAGAATATGACAATGGTCAAGAAAAGCCGGCAAACGATACCCAAAATCAGGTAATGGTGGAATGAAAACGATCGGGATATGTGAGCGCCAAATTCGCAAGACTAACCGAGCTGTTCGAGCATTTTATCGCACTCGTCGAGAACAAAATGTTTCACGTTTTTCGCGTCGAGGACCTTATCCCTAGCAAGGGCGTTCAATCGACCGGGTGTGGCAACAACGATATGTGGGCATTTGCTCTTGTCCCGCAGATTTTCAGTATCCTTGGTTACAGGGGTGCCGCCATAGAAAGTGCTGACGCGGACATCAGGCATGTACTTGGCAAAGCGAGTGTATTCGTTCTTGATTTGGAAAGCAAGTTCCCGTGTATGACACAGGACCAAAACAGAGACTTCGCCATTGATAGGTTCGAGCTGCTGCAAAGTAGCAAGGACGAACACGGCGGTCTTTCCGTGGCCAGATTTCGCTTGGCAAAGCACGTCCATGCCCAAAACGGCCTGTGGGATGCATTCTTGCTGGACTATTTTGCAAGAAATTAGAAAGGTTCAGGGTAAACAGCAACTTAGTCACCCTCCGAAGGATGCTCAAACCCAAGGTCACTGATGGCGCGAACCAATTCTGGTTTGAGAAGAAAATCTCTGTAAACATGCAGGCCATAAGGCACATGAATACCCCACAGAGATGTGCTCAGGACTGACCTGAAACCAGTTGAATGAATGCCTGAAAAGTTTTTCTTGTCTTTCGCTTCTGCGTCAGCTGCGCCACCCCCGTTGGTCGTGGCTGTGGCACCGCCAGTTGGAACATCGTGTTCGTCTTCGTAGTCAATGAGGTCCTCGTTGTCATGTCCGCTCATGATTATAAGGTTTGCAAAGGATGTACAGAGGGGTAAAGGGTGAATGGAAGGATGAAGGTGGTGGAAATGCAACCAAGTTCATTTTGATTGGCTCTCCTTTCAATACCAAACAACACCTGCCAGTCTTGTAAATTCCGCACGGACCTCTCTAGAATCTTCAAATACTTAATCTTCTCTACTTCGACAATTATGGGGTCAGGTCAAGGCATTATTCAGTTGTTCTTAGGGTTACTCTAACGAAATACAAATAACGAAATGCAAGTTTTCCAGTTGCATCGATAACTGAAGCACGAGTGTAGGCGGCGAAATCAATCTCCTGGCAATGTTTTATGTGATCGTCTCTTACTGTGAGTTTTACCCCTCCCTTGTTTCCCATCAACACTAGGCCGTTGTGACCAAAAAAAAAGAATTTATGAAAGGAAGAATTGAAGAGACTTGCAGGAAATCTCAAGGTCCTAAGCAACAGTTTGTGGTCAAATGTTGTTAAACACTAATATTGTAACCGTGAAATTGTAATGATTTTTTTCCTCCGCGCTGGATATCGAGTGTGTGCAGGAGCCAATGTGGGCAGGAGCAACGGTGGGTAGAATGCCGAGATAAAAGGCTGCTCAAATTTCCGGGTCGTTGAACAAGTCAGATGTTAACCACCTACGGCCAACAAGCCTTGTAGTTTAAATTATGTAGGATAGTTAGAATTGTCGAAGATGTCGAAAGAAAGTAAAAGGTAACAATTAAATTGGAAGGTACTTATTTGAGCAGTGACCGATGACGAGCCCTGCTTAGAAGCGAGAGAGGGAAATGGTTATAGAGTGTACTCCTCACTGCTCAATGGCTTGACAAGACAGTGATGAATCGGAAGTATGAGAGGTTGCCTCAGACAACAGTCCACCAATGTATCTGCATGAGAGGATGGCCCAGATGACAACCCAGCGTATGAAGAGGAAGAACCCACACAAAAGGATGACTTGGACAACGATCAAATGATCCGTGCCGCTTGAGCGTGGAATGATGTATTCGCACAGGTGACGATAATGAGAAGTACAAGGATGACGACACATGCTACGCTGGTGGAACTTGAAGGAGGCCGCCTGAATACTAGAGTAGCATCAAAACATGCAATGAGGAGTGCTGTATATGATACTCGCCATCCACATTTCACAGGGGCTGTGGGGCAGGAGGCGGCATGGAATTGACGGAATCCGTCAAGACTCAAAGCCAGTGGAAACATAATGATCTGCGTTTTGGAAAAGCAAAAACCACTCCTTCCCAAGTAATTTTTGAGGCCAATGAGTTGCGGATTGAACGACTATCATCAAAGATTGTGAAAAAAGAAACGGAGAGTCCAAGGAGAATCACAGGCTTGTCTGCAATGAGAAAGGGCCATCATAAACTAGAAGTATAGGAGCAGACCAAGGAGAACAAAGTTCTTCAAGAGATGATAGCGCGCAGAGAGCGCAAAATCGGATAGAAGTTGTGTAACAACGGGGAAGGGAAAAGGTGGAGATTAGCCACAGCGCACAGCTTCGGGCTGAAAAGATACTTTTTCTGGAATACAGAAAGTAACTTTTATCGCATTATTTTGCTAACTGGGGGCCAACTAAAGTCGCCTTAACACCTTGCAGCTCCTTGCTTGACTCTGAGTCAAATCACGGTAATAGTCGCCAATAAAACTGCACAAAACAGTTTTTCACCCACTCTATATGAGTTGAAAAACATATTGGGGATGATATCCTTAGAGAGATATCTAGCCATTGAAGAACACGCTGAAAAGCATGGGTTGAGATCCAATGATTCAATAGGGGTTGAGAACTTCAAACATATTGACAGCGCAGCTATACAAGAGGAGTGTCTCACAGCGAGGTAGATAAGGCCTAGTGGCGGGTCGCGCCCCATGCACACCAGTTGAAAGCTCTTTGTCAACCGTAGAATCAAAATGTGCACCAATAGACACCTCGAGAGGAGATAGGTCATCAGTCCACCGGGGAACAGAGGGCTTTCCAAGAATAGGAGCGATAGCGCCGAGGAACTTCCAGAATGACGCACTGGTGGGCGGGTGAGCAGATTCCATCTCCTTCGATGGCTTCTCAACCACAATGGTGATTATCAGATATTGTTAGTACTATTCCGGGAGACACCGAGTCCTAGGTTCCGAGTCTATTGCGATCAGACGCACTAGTCTTCCTTTTCTCTTCCTGACGGCAAGATGTCGATGTGAATGCAGTTCTTGCTAGGAATCGTTGTGCGCTGAGTGGCTCGGTCGCAAGACGCTGACCTGAATTGTTGACACGGGTTTCGGAAAGACAAGGCGTGGCAATTTGTGCATGTATTTAGACGCCTTCTAGTCTCGTCCCCATCCGTTGTGGTGATGATATATATAAGGCAATCCCCCGATCATAAAAATTGATGGGTTGGACAGGCGGACGCCTTCACATCTTTGACACAACTTTGACATGTTGACAACATGTTGACGATTCCCATAAAAGGGTCTTCCACCGGCCTTATTTTCCAAGCAAGCCTATGTAGGGTGACTCTTTGCTTGGGGGTACCAAGTACCTGAGCTATTACATATGCATACAGCATAATTACCATTCGCCGGGAGAGCAGTATCGTCTTCTCTCAGAGTCTAAATCTGGACGCCAAAATACATGAACAAATAAGTATCCATGTCAAAAAATAAGGGTTGGCATTTCGTTGTCCAACATACCCGCACATATAGAGATATAGCTGGCTATAGTTTTACCTTACATGTCATTCTTTCCAACGACGTAGTCCTTCAAGAAATGTCACTCAAATATCCCTTTTGGTTGGCCTCCTTATCTATTTCGTGACGCGAACTGACTTGTGTATAGGCTTGGAGGTACAATCTACAGTTATTCTATTGGATCAGTTATTGACGCAGGAGCTTTGGCGGTCCAGGAGTTGCTGCATCCAGTTCGTGATTTCTCTTTCTTTGTATCATGATGAATGGAAGTAAATCCTTCCCGTTTCAGTGGCCGCGTGTTGTACCCATCCTTTGGATGTTACGAAAGTGTTCGTCAAGAAGCTCCGGAATTGTATAGAAAAACATTAACTTGGATCGTAGTCGCATGCAGACCTTGAACGTTCCAGGTTCAAAACGTCCTTCTACATTGTCAATAATGCGCACCTCGCTATCGCATTCTGGTTTCCGAAGTTTGTATGTTGGCCTGAGCGCCTCACTGATGCGACAGATGTCTTATTCTTTGGTGCGCTTGGGGGTGTATGAGGAGATGAAAACCCGCCTACCACCAGAGCCTTCGGCATCCCGACTGTTTTTGGCTGCTTGTATTGCAGGAGGACTAGGCGGAGTGGCTGGCAATCCCGCAGGTATGCAAAATGGTCATGAAAATTCTGCCTGGGTTCAATTGGAGAATCAGACATAATCTTGGTGCGCATGACAAGTGACCTGGTTCGACCACCCGCAAGGCGATATAACTACTCGAATGCGTTCACTGGGCTCATTAATTTGGTGCGGGACGAAGGGCTTCACGGACTCACCAGAGGCCTGGGCCCCAATACAGTGAGTACAATTGATACTCTTCCTTTCTACATTTCTTCACCTCATATAGTTTCGTGCAGTGTTGATGAATGTGCGCTTCTCGTGATTCTTCCTATTTCCCGTCTAGTTGACATTCCGCTCGCCAGGTATCGCAAGTAGGATCGTAAGCATCGTCATTTATAATCCTGTGGTGGCGGCAGGATACAAATCAACTCTAGATATGATTTCATCAAATCGAAGCTACTTGCAAATCCACTTCCTATCATCAACTATCAATTACGCGACAATCTTGTTCTTCATCTGCTGTCGAGCTGCCTAGCTGGAATGTTCGCGACGAGTAAATACCAAGTCTTTTGTGAACGGCCTTTGTTCATTGTTTCTTAGCGGTATGCTCTCCTGCCGACGTTCTCCGATCACGGGTCATGGCTGCGGTGGGTTTTTTTTTCACCTCCTTCCAACATTACCTGACGAAGATTAAGTCCTGTGATACGACCGTCACTCAAGTTATAAGCTGCTCCTTCAGAGAGGAGGGGTTTCGATTTCTCTTCAAAGGCTGGACACCTTCCTTCATTCGATTAGGGCCAAATACAGTCCTGATGTTTGTTTTCTACGAGGTGAGGAGTTTTCTCTGGGAAAACAAGTGCAGTAATCACCTGTTAATGATTTGCTCAGCAACTCAAGAGAGCCTGGAAGATGACAACATAGATTTTACTATTTATTGACATTTTCATCATATGGGAATAATAGTTAATAGTACAACTAAGTACATAGTATAGACACAGTTAGATTTAGGACGAGATTATATTTCTTTAACCTCTGGATAGATAAGTGCAGGTGGCTGTGTCGTTGACATTCCACGTGGAAGCATTTGACGTGTTTTTTTTATTCACTCTCCACGTCCAAATAATTGTGCGGTGAGCAACGTATGCCAGTGCAACAACCATAATCTCCGGAATTAGAGTCAACAACCGCACTTGGGCCATGAGAACCGGTACCTCTAGAGAACCAATGGCTGTCACCTCTTCGTTGAATAGCATTCATATATCTCCTCGAACACCAAAGACGCCTCGTCCTAACGTGGGCGACGAGGAGGAGGACGATGTGGAATTGACACTCCTTAACGAAGAGGAGCGGCTGCGGTCGGCGCGGGCGTTCCATGATGATGATAATTCAATGGTATCTGCGGAAGACGTGTCAAAACATCCAATATCCGGGAAGGACAAGCGGGGGATGGTATTGTTATGTGTCTTATGTACGTCGCGTGCTTCCACTTTACTTGATCGACTCAGGCTCACATCTTTCTTTCTAGATTTATTACAGGGAGTGCCCGTAAGATATCACGTTGACCACTCTAATTCCTGCTGCTAACCCATGACTATCAACCAGCTTGGTCTAGCGTTGGGTGAGTTATCCTTGGCACAACCACCAGCTTTACCTCATGACCCTAATTTTTTCTTCTAGGTTCTGTTCCCTTCCTGCTCAAGGAGCACCTATCCTACTCTCAATTAGCGACATTCGCCCTCTCAAGCTACCCATATTCCCTTAAACTATTGTGGTCACCCATCGTAGATTCAGTATTTCTCAAATCTTTTGGCCGTCGCAAATCGTGGATTGTGCCCATGCAGCTAATTGTCGGGTCGTTGATGCTATACATTTCACTTAATGTCCAGAGGTTGATGGATGATGCAAGTCTTACCATCCAAACTCCTTCCAAATATTCTGACAATCGTTATACAGCCAGCAAATAATGTAGCCGAACTTACCACGGTCTTTACTTTGCTTGTGATGTTCTCCGCTACGCAAGGTTCGTCGTATCTTGCTTAATAATTTATTTTTTTCCCGTGCCAACCTTACTTGATAGATATTGCCGTCGATGGTAGAAGGTCTCCTCACTCACATATACTATTTACTCACTATAATCAGGCTGGGCTTTGACACTGCTTTCTCAAGATTGTCTTTCTTATGCCTCCACCTGTCAGACAATCGGCTTAAACACAGGCTTCTTCGCTTCCTTTACGGTGTTCCTAGCCTTCAACAGTGAAGCCTTCGCGTAGGTGCCCCGTCGTAATTGTGAAAACCTTCGGAGTTTACTTGTCATTTAGTCACAAATGGGGGGTTCCTCACCTTACTCTGACAGCATACCTGCGATTTTGGTCTATCGTCTGTTATGCTGTGACCCTCTGGCTCGTATTATTCAAGAAAGAGGTACGGGAAACAGTATCCAGGTAGATGCCTGTATGACTGACCATCTCCAGGACAAAGAACCCGCAAGCGATTCAGACATGAGCATCAAAGCTGTTTACAAGACCATATGGACTATCTGCCAATTAAAACGTATTCCGTCCTTTCTATTTAACATTCAAGACTTAATTTTACTTTGGCAGATGTCCAACTTCTCATAGTATTGCATTTATTTGCAAAGGTTGGCTTTGCAGCTAATGAAGCAGCTAGCGGTCTTAAACTTGTCGAGAAAGGCTTCAAACGCGAGGATCTTGCTCTGGTCGTCCTTATTGACTTTCCCTTCCAAATAACGGGGGGCTGGCTAGCTGCGAAGTGGTCCAGGGGCGATCGGCCCCTTCGGCCGTGGATTTATGCCTTCTGGCCTCGTCTTGTATTCTCTCTTATCTCGACTCTGATTGTCTACTGGTTTCCCAAGCCGCCTATCTCGACGGGTTTCTTCCTCCTCCTTATACTTCATACCGTGTTGTCCTCCTTTGCTTCGTGAGTTCCTTCTCGACTCCAGCTATCTATTGTATGTAATTTTTGTCCGTCACAATCAGGACAGTGCAGTTTGTCGGGATCTCTGCGTTCCATACCCGCGTTTCAGATCCGCTCATAGGTGGGACATATATGACGGTAACTTTATATTTAACAACCATAGCAACTTTTTAATTTCTAACTTCCTCAGCTTTTAAATACCTTTACCAACATGGGGGGCACGTGGCCCAAATGGTTTGTTCTCAAAGGTTGGTGTTACTTTTTGTCTTCAACTGTCAGCGATATAACGGCATTCTCAGGAATTGATCTTTTCAGTGTTGCAACGTGTAAAGTTCCTGACGCAGCTATTGCCGTGAAAGGTGAAGACGCATTTTTTCTCTCTATTTTTGTGACTAACCATAATGCATCAGTCACGGAATGTGTATCGGACCATGGGAAGGCACTTTGTAAAGATATCAATGGTATCTGTGTGACGGAAACGGATGGGTATTACATAGTCTGTGGGATCTGCCTTGCGTTTGGTGTCATCTTCTTGGTCGCATTTATTCTTCCAACCGCGCGCAAGCTACAACGTGAGTGGCTGCACTATCTTATATTGTGGAAACGAACTCAACATGGAGTCTCAGGACTGCCAACGTCCGTGTGGCGGGTGAAGATGAGTTGAACAACTGGTAGCACTTAATATATACACTTGCCCTAAAGACGAAATACCCACGCTGAATGGAATATTTTCCACGTGTGAACTATCGCGGGCCACTAAATTTCTTAACTCACAAGCGCTACACCCACAAGCACGCTTTTAACTTCTTCAAAATGTCTACCACCACCATGCAGTTTGGACCTGAATGGATGCGTACAAAGCATCAACCCCTTGCGCGCTCCCAACTTCCCCCTTCACCTCCCCCTTCCAATGCTATTCCGGCTTCTGGTCTCTCTAGCTATTCTGCACTTGTATCTGCAACCCCTCCAGCGGCCACTGAAAGTGGTGATGAAGTGCATCCTTTCCGGTACTCTAAGGACGAGCTCCTCAGAATTTATCAGGATGGTGGAGGTAAAGGAGGTCTTGGATTGGAAGTAGAGCGATGGGAAGGTGTCGTCCGTGATGCAAGTGCAGAACCTGTAGCCCTTCGCGAAATGACTGAAACAGAGAAGAAAGTCTGTTACTTTTTATTCTATGTAGCCATTCTCAGGATGTGTGCTTACAAAGACTTAGCTTTTTGCAGGGCCTTTGAATTCAGAAGTTCGTCGCCGTGCAAGTCAATCCGCGGATTATATTTCACCGTTGACCACTTCCGGCCTCGAACGTCCAAGGCTGGCGCATAATTCCTCAGCGTCTGCTAATAGCCCTTTGCGAGAGCGTTTTGGAGGTCTCAAGCGTCGAGACAGTGCAGCAGGGCCGACAGGTAATGTCCATCGTGAGCGCTCCGATCTTTCATTGACGCGTGTTCTTTAAGAAGCATCAACTCTCAGCATTCCTCGGAAACCCTCTCTTTCATCTTTGCAAGCACCTGCGATGTCGCCTCGCGAAGCCTCCCCTCGTACAAAGGTTGGATACACCCCGAGCTTTGATGGGGTCCTCAACAATGGAGATTCTTGGGTTGCTAGACGCCGTACCGAAGCATCTATGAAAACTGGGAATGCGCCAGGTCGTGAAGCATCTGAAAAGCAGCAAGGTCCAAGGTCATCGGACATACTTGAGGAAAGAGAAGATATAAAACAAGAGGATAGTTCTCTCTTCGCCACATCATCCCCCCAAGTGCGCCAGTATTCGGCGGTTGTAGGCGGTCTGGACTCTGGTACTAGCACGAATCACCATGACGGATTCACCCCTAATGGATCCATCAATTCTCGAGCTTATGGAGCGGATATTGGCCCTCCCCCAGGGTTAATCGATTTAGCTGCTGTTGAATGGTCATACAAAGACCCAACAGGGCAGATTCAGGGTGCGTTCTCAAAAACTCCAGGTTTACATTCTTTCGGGAGTCTTTTTAATATAATAAAAACAGGTCCATTCCGCGCAGATCTGATGCAGAAGTGGTACAACGATGGTTACTTTTCTTCCGATCTTCCGATGAAACGCGTTCGCTATGATACACATTGGACAACTGTGGCAGTCCTGGTTCAACGGTCCAACGGGGAAAACGTCTTCCTCTCTCCCTTGCTGATGGCTCCTGGTCTCGGTCTCGGGAACGATTCGCCTTCGCAAAATCTGCCAGCTGCGGAACATATGTATAATGAACCATTCCAACCTGCGCCCATAAGGTCTCTACGAACTTCCACACTGGAGTCATATCTTAATACAGGGTCACTTGCTTCCGATTCTCCCTCTTCTTCCTTGGGCGCCTCCTATTTTGGAAATCCTTCACCGGACCCCACAGCATTTGGGGGAAGAGAAAGTAAATCCTACGTTGGTGGAGATCTTAACGGACGAATGCCTGGATTCGCGCTTCAGGACCATACATCGATTTTTGGTGATAGACGCCCGATCGGCCACGAATTCCCCGTCAATACATCCATTAACGAATACCAGAGTGCCCTGCAACAGCAGCAAGGGCCTTCGTTTGACAATGTCATAAGAGATCGGGACATTAACTTCAACAGCTACGCTTTCAACAATTCCCCTGTCTCACACGACACCTGGACAGCTTCCAATATTCATACTTCTGCTTTTGGGAACAACAGGGAACAAGGCAGCGAAAGATTATTTTCCTCACTTAATACTCAAGCATCAGTGCATCCCAACCAAATTCAAACCCACACAGAAGGTGATCATCAAGAACGCTTCCCGACGATATTTAATCAAGATGTAATCCCCAACGACAGCCTTGGGGATCATAACAGCCAAAGCCCAGGACCGACCGATTTTCACCCCCTCAATTATGGGCACTACGATTTCTCAGGGCAACCTTTCCATAATGACCAAAAAATACCACCCTCTCGTGATCTGGACGAAGGCGACCTCCGCTCTGTGAACACCTTTGGATTCCGTAACCTCAATGTCGATACGGTGGCTTCCCATTCTCCTCGAAACATATCCCCAGCCTTGCCTGCTCAATCGCCATGGGAGGTCTTGCCGGATCCTTCTATAAATCAGCGATCTGCCATCGTGAATACTATACCACAACCTCCTGCAAACCTTGATGCTCAGCCTGTCGCCTCAACTTCCCAACATTCGCCGTGGCATCATGTGGATCAAAATCCGACCTTCATTCCGCAAATCTCAGGCCCTCAGGTTCCTGGTAGCCTCACCACAGGGAGCCTTGGTCAATTTTCTCAACAGGAAGAATTATCGGACGCCATGAATAAGCGCTCTCTAGGTTCGCTTGTGCAAGAAAGGGACATTCTTCCTGCTCCAGATTCTGCACCGACGGAACCGGCCATTCTCAGTCCTAACCGACCCTCAGCAAGGATGCCATCGAATCAGCGGTTTTCCCCAGATCAAACCCCCTCCGGAGACTCTGCCCCTGTTCCCGTTGTGCAGAAGGTGGCGTGGGCGAAAGAGGAAGAGGGAAAACGTAAGAAAGGATCCACCCCGTCGCTAAACATCCGTGAGATACAAGAGGCAGAAGTCAAGAAAATGGAATCTCGCAAGGCAGCGGAGAGACAGAAGGATAAATCGGCCCGCGCTACTAGTACAACGGACATCAAAGAGGACCATCAACCATTTACAACTTCCTGGGGACTTCCAACCTCGCAGGCCGGTGCTCGCGGCAATATCGCCACCAGAGAACCCTTGGTGGCTACTGCTCAGACCCCTCCATCTACCCACGTCTGGACAACACCCCTAAAGCAGCCAATCGCAAAAAAAACCATGAAGGAGATACAGGAGGAAGAGGAGACCCGTAAAAAGTTGGTAGCAAAAGAAACGTTTACACCTGCTGTACCGAAGAAAACACACGCAGAAAGCACCAAGCCAGCCAACACCCTCTTCGCATCGTCAAGCAACAACGCCTGGACGACCGTGGGTCCAAGTGGCAAGACATCTGCAGCCCTTACTTCGACGCTTCGGCCCTCTGCACCAACTTCATCTGGATCTGCAGTGTCAGCTGTTCCTCGAGTGTCTAGTTCGCCGGTCCAGAAGGCACCATCTGCACCGACATTGAAAATTCGCCCATCGACAAATAAACCAGATACCCCCAACGAAACACCATCTCACGAGTTTTTGAAATGGTTAAGTGACTCACTCAAAGGGTTGAACAGCTCCGTCAATGGTGTGTAATAACTCCAACTTGATGTTCATCCTTCCCTAACTTTTGTCTAGTCGAAGAAATTGTCTCGATGTTGTTATCTTTTCCTCTTGACCCGGATGCATCGACTATCGAAATAATATCGGACACCATCTATTCCAATAGCACAACCCTTGACGGGCGTCGATTCGCGTCCGAATTTGTTGCGAGGCGTAAAGCCGATGCACATGCGAGATCGAAGGGTGCGTCAATTCCTGGCAAGGCTACAGCGAAGCCTGTGTCGATCGCAGATGTTGTGAAGGCCTCACCGAAAGCCACACAACCAGAATGGGGATTTAAGGTGGTGAACAAGAAGAAGAAGGGTGGCCGATCATAGAATACTTAATGTTAACATGCCTGAAATGGCAGCCCGCTCAATCTCCTAATTTGCCCTCCATATTTTCAGTACTTGGCATGTATAATGCAAAGCTCTACACAATCTTGACAAAATCATGGAAATGGAGGTAGATGCAAAACAACAATATATTTATTCCTGAAGAGACCAGATAAATTTTTGCAATATCAGACCCTACATAAGCACCTCAAGAGGAGCCGGTCAAAAATTTCTTGACATAGGCGTTCTACATGAATTACGGTAGAATCAAGGTCGCCTATAGGCTCCAACAGGTTCAATCATGTCGCGGTTATTACGAGATGGAGCATAATCTCTAGTGGCGCGAGGAGGAGCAGGAGGAGCACCAGAGTTAGACATATAGCCGTTCATTGGATACCCATCATAGGTAAGGGGGGGAGCTGGTCGGGGAGGACTTTCCGATCGGCGCCTACATTAACAAGTTGGTTAATGATATCCTAGCATTTCTGGGGAAAACCAACCTGTACCGGCTAGCTGGAGAAGTATTACCGACGCGACCGTAATCAGGAGGGTAACGAGGTGGCGTGGCTGGTCGGCCCCTGTATTCTGGGTAGTCACTGCAAGCATAGTTTATAAGCCAGCGAGTAATAGAGCAGCAATCCTAACTACCGAGGAGGAACTCTATCATAATCTTCCCTGATCCTTGAAGGTGTACGAGGTCGGGGTTGGGAATACGAAGAATACCTGTCATTAGGTCTTCTCTCGTAGCGTTCGTAGAGAGGAGGTGGAGGGGCACCATAACTGCGATAGGGAACATCTGAGACAGGAGGATACCGACCTCTGAAGTCTGAAGGAGGGGCAAATCTTTCCCTTTCGACAACAGGTGGGGGTGGTCCTCGTCTAAAGTCGTCGTAATCCCGAACACGAGCACCAGGTCCATAATCGCGATAGTCCCGAGGAGAAGGGGGCCTGCGATTGTCTCGTACTGCACCAGACGGGGGGTAATCATACCGACCATCCCGAGGAGGAAGCCGCTGAGGAAAGTCATCCCGTGGAGGTATATTCCGAGAGGGATGGGCGTTATAGTCTCTTTGAATACGGTCGATCAAAGGGGGGTCATAATTCTGCCTTCTTTGCGAACTAATGGAAGATAAAATATGATTCAAGCATCGGGTCAAAAAGAAGGAAGGTAAACTCACGGGCCTGTATTATTAGGGCACTCTCTGTATCAAAATAAAAATCAGACCCGGAAGAAGCGGAAAATGGTACCCCAAACCTTGCCCAATGCCCCATCTGAGCACATTTGAAGCAAGCACCTGGATCACCAGCGAACTTTGCTGTGCGCCCACCGCCATGCGACAATTCAACGCGAATCTTATTCCCCATAAAATACCCTTCATGGTACTTGGCTACACTCTCTTCCGCGGCTTCCCTGCTGTCGAATTCCTGGAATTAAACATGACTTTGAACCATGGTTCCAGGAATTTCACCTCGATAGACTTACCACAAAACCATAACCGACTCTGTTAATTGTGAAGTCAGTACTGTAGAAAGGTCAGAATGATAAGCTGGACTTACTTTAGTTCAATGTTGACTATGTTTCCAATTTTCCCAAAACAACTTTGTAAGTCTTCTTGGCGAGTGTGTTCAGGAAGACCACCAATGTAGACTTTATTCGGCTGCACGGCAGAAAGTAAACACCAGTCAAGACAGGCAGAATCAAAAGAATTGTTCGAAGCACAGAGTAGACCAGCCTTCGACACAACAAGAGAAGATTGGGTCTAGAATGTGGAAGGAGCTCAAGAACGGCAAGCCCAGCATTGCAATGCCAAACCCAAGAAAGAGCTCCTAACGAGCAGGCAAAGGACAGACAGAAATAACCTAAGCACCTTGACCTGCTTTTCGCGGAATGTTTCGTTGTCGCTTACACTGGAACCGCGAGGATATTCTGGATTTTCGGGCTCTTGGCCAGCGCTTCGTTCGTCGACAGGTAAAGACGCCCCGGTGGTAGCTTGACCGTTGCCTCCAGGACCCATTTCTTGGTCCTCTTGAGGACCCCAGTTGTCGGGTTGCATCGTAGAGCCATCAACTGCGTCGGGGGCAGCCATGAAGGAAGAGCCAGAGTGACAAATATGTTTGGAGCGAAACAGCCCAAAACATGACATTCAATTAAAGCCCCGATTCAGACCCCGATCAACTGTCACCATCACAACCAACCCTGCACAAGATGGTGAGCTTAACTGAGTATCGAGTATCCTTGGGTGGGGACCCAACTAACTTGCTCAGTCGTCTCAAGTAGAACTCACGGAAGAAGGCGTTGTTGTAATTTCATACACAACTTTAGTATCTTCACCTGGCCATTTGGGTCCTGCGATTGGTTCTATTCTCCCACAGGTTCATTCTTCTACCAATTTTTGATGCCACTTCTCTAGAGAAGGCTTTTGGGTCTGACCCAAGTTCATTGGGAATAATCGTTGTTCGTGATTTGCCTTCAGAATATCAAGGATATCGAGAGCAATTGTTGAAACTGGCATACCATTTTGGCAACCTGGATGAAAATGTTCGCGAAAGATATTCCGATCCAGAAAGCAAGTACAGGTTCGTGATCCATTCGTAGACGCTCCTTTTTGAACGTGAGATTGCTCATATTTACAGCTTCGGATGGTCCCATGGGAAGGTGGTCAATTTAAATACATTGTTTAAAATACTTCTCATTTATTTTGCTAGGAAATTATGAATGGGAAACCAGGTGGGGGGTAAATTGACTCGATTTGACAAACTATTTCAATGATTGGATAGATACCTTGAAAGGCTCTTACTACGCCAACCTCATAGTTCATGAAGCTAGTGTTTCTGCAGAAGACCGTCTGCTTTTCCCCGAATATTACGGGAAGAATATTTGTGTGTTTATCCGACTAACTTCATAGATGATCGCACTGCTCACGAACACTAGGGCCAAACAAGGCGGAAAGGGGAATGAAAATTTTCGAGGAATCTTTCCAGAACCTGTCTCGGTACAAAATTTCTCTTCCCTCTGGTTCAAGAATATTGATATTGTGTAGCCTGATATTTACGGTTGGATGCGACTTGGCAGCTGCATGTCAACCATTTGGTTTGTCAAACTTCCATACTACCTCTTAAACCATTATTATTGATATCAGCGTAGCATCATCTTTTCTCACAGATTCAACACTTTCCTTGGCTGCTTTGATTCGTAATTCACAAACGACAAAGGGGCGATTGCTCCACTACTTCCCCCCTTCTCCGGGTTCTGTTGCACCAATCAAGGACGAGCCAATCGACAGCTGGTGCGGTTTCCACTTGGATCATTCTTTACTAACAGGACTTTGTCCGGTAGGCAACATCAAATATCTGCACCTGATAAGACACTCAACTTGAATAAGGCTATGTTTATACAAAGGGCGGAAAACGGTCAACCAGATATCGTCGCCAGCCCATCTCCTGCCTCTGGGCTATATATACGCACCCGAGGCGGTAAACTCGTCAAGGTTTCAATTCCCAAGGATTGCCTCGCATTTCAGACGGGCGAAGCCTTAGAAATTGCGACAAACGGTAGATTGCTTGCCACTCCCCACTGCGTCAGGGTTGGTGAATTTACCCTGGCAAACGAAATATCAAGGGAGTCATTTGCACTTTTCATGCAACCCAACACCAATCAATATCTCTCGGATGGAATAACCTTTGGTCAATTCAGCAAGAAAGTCTTTGATAGGCATTACACTCCCGGAACTTTGTGATGCAGTTACAAATATGGGAGTTGTGTCGGTGTGCATAATGATACATTGGACATTATCGTAATACCCCAATTCTAGGAGGAAAATTAATTTGGTGGACATGTCTATTCTCAGTAATCCACAGGCGGAAATGCAGTATATCATAATCAAGGAAGTTCTCGATGTTGAGGAAATCCTGTGGCAAAGGTATCTGGTAAAATAGCCAAAACCGCAGCAGCAAGGCTCGTACGTTTCGCCGATCGACCCTCACTATGACCCGACCCAAGGGAAGAACGCCTTTCGTCTTGCTCAGAAATGACGCTCCAGTCTTCGCTGGGGGCACCTCGAACGGAGCCATTGGAACTACGACCCGAAAACGATCCTGGTGACATGCTGTCATAATTTCGGATGGTAGAATCTTCGGTCACGACCTCCTCCAAGTGATCTTCTACATGGTGGCGCTTGATCAAGGAACGGGAATATTCTAGGTCTCGATAGATAGACTCAATGGCAGTGGCGACTCCATCTTCCTAGTGGAAAATGAAACGATTCCGGAATACAGAAATTCAACCGTCTTACCGCTCTGATTTCTTCCCCGATGGTCTTTGCCCGGGAAATTTGCCTGGGGTCAGTTGTTGCCGCAAGAAGGGCTTCCGACAATGTTGACACCGTCAACTTCCTCACACCGGTGCCAACTCCTAACGCTTCAACACGGTCAGCCCAAAAGAATTGGTCACCGAAGAAGGGTCGAATGATGGTAGGAATCCCGGCTAATAATAGAAGGAAATATGAATTAGTGGGTTCAAAAGAGCTGAAACAAATCACCTCGCAAACTGGCACCTGTAGTTCCAGCTCCCCCGTGATGACATGCCGCGTCAATGCGCTGGAATAGCCAGTCATGAGGAATAGATGGTATGGGATATATTTGAGGCGGCAGAGGTTCCTCAGGTTCGGCGGCGTCGCCAGTTTTGACTTGGAGTCGGTCTGACCATCCTTTCGACAAGATGGCATAAACACCGCTGCGGAGAACGGCTTCAACGACACACTGGGTCATAGCTTTCGGGTCTGGCACAACTATGCTTCCGAAACCAATATAGACGACTTTGTGGTTGTTCGCGCGGGCATTGTCAATAAATTGGACCAGGGCAGGGGGCGGAATCCACTTCTTGGCACTGACATCAGCGTCATCCAGAAACCAGTAACCTAGAAGAGTTAGAATGATTTGTCCCCACCGGCGAAACTGCTAGCGAACCTGTAACTCGAATCCATTCTGGCCAATCTAAAGGCGGGGGGACGACGTGCGGACTGAAATTGTAAAGGAATGGAATTTTGTGTGGCTCAATTTTGTCAAGGCTTGTGGGATTAAGGTGGAGAAGATTGCGTCGCCAACGATTTATTTGTCCGGAGGTTGCCCGCCAAAACACTTGGTCAAACATGACATAGGACTAGGAGCAACCAAGATTATCACTTCCTTAGAATTGACAAGTGTTGATTCATACCATATAATTGTAACTTCCACCCATCTGTAAAGGAATACAAAAAACGCATGCACACATATCAGAGCGAAATGCTTACCTTGCGTTCCGGGACAGCAAACCCATGGGGGTACGCCCTGGAAAAGCAGTGAGGATGAATACACGGACACTAAATTGACTTGAATCCCAAACCTTGTTCTTGTCCAAGTCATAGTGAAAGCACGGAAGTAAGGGATCGCCAAGGCTTCTGCGATATGATAACCACCCATGGCGCTGGGACTCTCTACTAACACATCCGTCCCCTGACATGCTTCCCAGGACGTCTTAAGCATGTCGTCCAGCCAGCCACGAAACTATGCACGGACAAGTGAGATTAGCGGAGGTTATTTAAGTCAGAATAGGCATCAGCCGAACCTTTAGCAAACCCTCTTTAAGAAAAGCAACAGTAAAAGTTCCATTCTCGGTACAGATTCGTATGAGTTCCGCAGGGTCACCCCCAACGAAGCCGAACTCGATTCCATGCTGACGACGTCCATCAATATATTTGAATATATAATATCAAAAATTGGACATACAGATTCAATCCACTCCTGAAATTCTCCATGAGTGGCAATTCTACATCTGTGTCCATCAGCCATCAGGCCTTTGGCCAGAGCGATATACGGTTGGACATCTCCGCGAGACCCGATGGTTAAGAAAGTGAAGTGAAGGGATCGTTTGGGTTTAAAGGTCAGGAATGTTGAGGAAGCCGAGGTGAACATGACAGCAGGCAGAGAATCTACCATGGTATCGGCTAATGGCGTTGGCTCTGAATCGCTACTCATAGAATTCCTGGTTTCAAACTCTTCCAGAATGAGAGCATCACGCTGCGCAGATGTTGGGAGAATGGATTCTCCAGAGACAAGGCGTTTCCTCACATCCTCCATTTGACGTTCCAACAGGTGGACGAATGCATCTCGTTTGTCCTCTGCGCCAAATTCAAAAAATAATTCCTCGTGCCCTTTCACGATGATAGTTAGCCCGTGATGCCCGAAGCGCGTTGCCTTTGATTTCTCAGACGCCAGTATATCACGTATCGGTAAGGTCATCTATTTGATGATGATTAGCAGGTGGAGGGCAGCTGGATAAATATCTTACTCGGGTGCGAGCAGCTAAGGGGCCACTGGATTTGAAACAGAAATAGTTGGTCGAAATGTAGAGTTTTCCAAAGACTGGCAATAGTCTATAAATGTAGCCAGGAAAGTCTGTGAAATAATGATGAACTTCTATTTTGAAGTGCAACAAGTTACTTACACCCAAGCAAGGTTTCTTTATCGTCGTAGGCGAATGCTGAACGAAACTTATCTGCAGTGTCCTGGTCTGGCAGCATATCTGGTGTTTCAAGCACGCTAAAAGCCATATCACCAACACCGCTCGACCGGCTAACGGGTCCTGGTGACGATGCAGCGGTTGAGTACACTTCCTTCACAGGGCTAGAGATGAAGGTGGTTGGAGGCTCTGTTAGCGAAGATCCGCCAAAAACCCTCTTCGGGGATTTGAGCCATGAAGGGACACCAACTGCCCAGGAGCTACTATTGTCTCTGCTTAAGGAAGAATGATCAGGATATATTGAAGAATTGGAAGTGGAGGGTGGATACGTGTGTTCAGGGGTTGGCAAGGATTGTGTTGATTGCCCAGTCAATGGTTCTGGTAATTCATCTTGGAGTTGAGGTAGCATATTTGCAATTTGTTTAGGAGAACTCGACAGTGGGATGAAGGAAGATGAATCCGCTTTCCGAAATACGTGCGTGTAATCGTCGTTTTGAAGCTCCGAAGTAACTGGTGTGGAAGTGCCTTTGACGGTAGTTGGAGGAGGGTCGGAAAATGGGCGGAAAATGGACGACAATCGAAAACCAGAAGTTGCCCTGGAGGTCGACTCGACAGTGCTCGGGCGCTCTGGTGTCAGAGGCGAGCGGGAAACAGTCGTATCGAGCACCACAGGTAATTTGACTTCAGAAACACCAGAGTGGCTGCGATGATTGCGAACTGCATCACGGATTTGATCCAGGGCACTTGACAGGTTGTGGAAGTACGCAAAGAAATACGAATCCAGGGCAAAATTATCTTCCTTGTCAACAACTTTTACTTCAATTGTCTCGCTAAAGTCCATCGCAGTTGAACGTTCGACATCTAGAATAGCGGAATAGGGTATCGCAATCTAAAAATGGTGTGTTAGGGTATACCCAGAGATAAGTGCTGCAATCTTTACCTTTACACTCTCGCCCATATTCTGGGCCTTAAAAATCACTCTCCGAATGGCCTTCACCCATTCTTCTCGACTGGGTAGAGAGTCTGCCGATAGAACAATAGTTCTTGAATTGGTGCGCAATCGAAAGCCCCTTTCCCCAGAGGTTTCGCAAGATATAGCATATCGGAGATCTACAATCCCATGAGGGAAGTAAGGATCCTATTGAACCAAGACATTTCAGCGCGTCTTTAACAAAACGACAGCTTGATGAATTACCGATGATGATTGGTACCAAGAGAGCGCATCATTTTTCAAGACAAACCAATGTTTAATCCATCGCTTAGTTCGCTGCGCCTTTTTGTTCAGAGAACCCGACTTGAGAACTTGATCCTATGGTAATTGACATCATGGACTGGGTTGATAATTTGTATACGTCATCCGCGCTTACCTCTCTGGAAGGCATATGTGCAAAAAAACAGATATGAGAATTTGTCAAGTACATATATCCCTGTAAAACTAGAACACGAGGCATGAATTACAGGATGTCTATCAAGACTGGATACTCACGGACAGAGCGTAACAACCAGCAGGGCATTTCTGTTTGGTACAATATAAGGTATGGTTTATATTCAGCTGCGAAACAGACACACCTGCCCAAACTTCCCTAATATCGTCGAGTTCATAAATTTCCTTCAACTTCTCCGCGAGACGAGCCCTTCGATGAAGACGAACGGTTGCCATACTTCCGGCACGGTCACGCATAGCATTGAAGGGCGACTCCTTGTCCGATGGGACTGTAGCATCAGCCGCTTGCTGTAGAGGAACATCATTGGGGAGCTGAGAAGTTTCTTCGAAATCGTTTTCGAGGTCTTCATCAGATGCAGATATATCTTCCAAGGGATCCTCGAATGGTGGTGGTTGTTTGGATGACAATTTCGATGAAATGGGAATGTTAATCCGATGCGATCGGGCCAATGGACGGTGGATGGTGTGGATGGAGGACGAGAGACGTTGAACTAAACTATCTCAGCAATAGAAGACTAGAAAGAAGGAGATATCTACCAGCAGGCCTTTCGTCGTCTTCGCTCTCATCCGCGGTGCATGGATCAGGCGGGCCATCTTCATCGTTGTCGCTGTTCATCCAGGGCAAAGCCTGGAGGGCTTGGATGAGAGGTTGTGTACCCGCTCGCATCTGTTACTCAGTTAATGGGGGGAGGAATGACTTGGAAAAACATGTGCACCGATCGATCGCCTCGCAAAGAATCCACCAAAGAGGAGTGCAACGGCGGTGAGGGTGGTCGGATAAAGGGAGATTCATTCATATTGGAAAGGACAGAGGGACGCTTGGATGTCGGTAAGACGCGAATGGGCTCGGAGACCGGTGAACCCGGCAGTGGGCTCTTGGCCTCAGCAGCACTTTCGGAATCTGCAGACAGCTGGGAAGGTCTCGAACGCCGACTGATACTAAAAACGCGTTTCGAAGACGGTGATGATGGCGAAGGACTCGTTCCCGAGCCTCCGCTGACACTCCTGCTCAACTTATCGACGGTCTTCTCGACAACGTTGGATAGTCGTTTGACCCGGCTCTGGGACGAAGAAATATCCTTCTGCGTGTGGTCGTTCGCCTGGGGGACGGGAGGATCGTGGCTTGCCATGAGAGGAGGATTGAGAAAGGCAATGCCGCAGTCGTCATCAGGCATGCTTACCTAACAAGCACGTTTAAATCGCGAGTTGAGATGCTTCGTGGTTGATGGTCGCTGTGATTTGATTAAAACAAGGATCTAGTTAGCAGCTGGCTGTCCTCCGCACTCCTTCATCATGCGCGGAGAACTATGTATTGGAATTGCTTCCATCTTATCGTGCGTTCTGTTTTTTTATCCTGCAATTCTTTCTCCTCAGCTCTTCACTAGGTTCGTGTCGATGATGCTTCTGATATTTGTTCATGTGCGTCCTTTGCCAATGTTCCTAGATTCATCCTCACCCTTTCCCTAGGTTGGCCAAATAAATACCTCCACCATACCCCGTAAAATAACCATGGTAAGTATTTTCTCATCGATTGCACACTTTGACCAAGTTTGCGCTAGGTCAAAGTGAATACCAGTGGATATGGGTACATGCCATCCCCTTCCCTGTTCTCGGCTCTTTAAATTACTTCCTTTTCAACAGTGCAGCTCTGGAAGCAGCTATATTAAACCCCATTTTCGGATTGTATACCAGCAACGCCAGTGCCCCGCTCCAAGCCGAGCAGGGCTTACGACAACTTTATGAATTTGGCCTCTATTCTTACTGTGCTTTTGTGGATGAAAGGCAAGGCACATGTGGAAACCACACCATTGGAGAGCAATTCACGCCTTACGACGCTATCACGGCTGACATGTCCTCAAACTACTCCTTTTTATCCTCTACCCTTATTCCGGAAACAACTTTCCAGGACTCAAAATATCTCGGACAGTCATCGAAAGCTGCATATTGGATGATTCTTTTTGGTACAATCTGTGCTGCTTTGGCTCTGCTCACGTTTGTATTTTCTGTTGGCCTGGCGTCCTATTCTCATCGCTTTTATTTGACAGGGGGATAGCCAAGAACAACCTGACATTTTTCGTCTCCGCCATCTTCTCGATCGGAGGAAGTGTGCTACTTCTGATCGGGGCAAGTCTTTGGACGGTGATGATAAAGAAGTCACAGGCCATAAACACTGCAGTGAATCCACTGAGCCAAGTCAAAATTGGTATTATAGTTTCCGAAGGAAATGGCCTATTTATTCTCTGGGCCGCCTTCGTTTGCCTGTTTGTCTCTGTCATTCCCTACATGCTGAGGTGTGTGAGATCCATATACATAGAAGGCATTGGACTGACAAACCCGGTTAGCTGTTGCACCTATAGAGGATAGGAGAGTGCTGTATATATCAATAAGTAGAATCTGATTTATAAGTACATAATTATCAGTAATGGAACCACTTTTTAGTCGGTCGAATTATATTTGGTGTTGTACGGGGCGGAGTTTGAACCAAGTGCCACCGTTTTTCTTGTTCACCCATCTCTTCTGACTGTAGTCTTGCCTACTCTAGCCTTGTCTATACCCACCTTCACTTTCATAACCGCCATCTTATTCTTGGACAATACCCTCATAATGTTTGCATCCCTCAGAGCGCCAGCGCTCGTCACCGTGTTAGCCTTCTTGGCTTGCACAGTGCAAGCCATCCCGAAGGTCACTCGCACGGGTCGATATCTCTATGATGATACGGGCACGAGATTCTATATCAAAGGCATTGCGTATCAAGAGCAAGGTACCATTGGCTGAACCATTTCCCTTAAGTGATTTTCTGACATCGATCCACCTAGGTGATGTTGTTGCTTCCACTGACAATCCATTCGGGGAACCTTCGAACTTCATCGACCCTCTTTCTCTTGGAGATGCTTGCAAGAGAGATCTCCCATTCCTCCAGGAACTTGGTGTCAACGTAATTCGTGTTTACAGCGTGAACTCGACCTTGAACCACGATGACTGCATGAATGCCTTCAGTCAGGCTGGTATCTACGCCATGTGAGTGTAACTTACCGGCCACCCTGGTCCGTTTTGTTTTACTTCATTCTATAGCATCGACCTCGCTCTTCCTTTGAATGGCTCGATTGATCGCCTCTCGGCGTCTTGGGGCACAAACCTTCTTAACCAGTATATCCACACGATCGATGCATTCAGCAAATACGACAATGTACTCGCTTACAACATTGGAAACGAAGTTGTGATCCAAACTACCACGCCTGTGGCCCCATACGTCAAAGCCGCTGCTCGAGACACAAGAGCCTACTTGTGAGTCATGTACCTCGGATTCTGCTCTCAAGGCTGACTAGATATCCAGAAAATCTAAGGGATCTTCCGCTCTTATCGGTTATGCTGCCATTAATGGAGCATCCGACTTCCGGGAGCCCTTGGCAAACTACCTTACTTGCGACCCCTCCAATGGCAATTCGGATTCCACTGCAATCGATCTTTACGGGCTGAATGACTAGTGTGTTATGCTGCTTTTATATTTTCTCACAACTGAACTTTCGTACAGTGAATGGTGTGGGGATTCGACCTTTCAGTCCTCGTATGCTACAACAACGACCGCCTTCGCGCAATACAATGTGGTTGCCTATTTTAGTGAATTTGGCTGTATCTCTTCACCCCCTCGCCTCTGGACCGAGTCAGTTGCTTTATTCAGCACCGATATGAACACAGTATGGTCAGGAGGAATTGCATTTTCATACTTCCCGGCCACAAGTGCTCCAGGGCAATTTGGCATGGTCACGATCTCACAGGATACTAAAACCGTAACCACCAGCGATGACTTCGACAGATTGAAGACGCAATATGGTCTGGTTTCCTTCATTAACTCGCCTTCCCAATCATCTGTGGCAGCGGCCGCATATCCTTCGTGCCCAGCCTCATCCGATGCTTTCCTTGCCTCTACCACACTCCCACCAACTCCTAATGAGGCCGCTTGCAACTGTCTCGAGAACGCCCTAAGCTGCCAATTTACTCCAGCCACTAATAACTACACCGCAATCGTTGGCGACCTTTTGAATGTTGGATGCACCCTCCTTGGTCAAGCAGGTGGATCTTGTACCGATATTGGTGGTAATGGTTCCACCGGTGTGTATGGTCGAATTGCCGACTGCGACCCGGGTACGTCATTTGTGACCATGAGTTTTCCTCCACTAAAATTACATTATGCAGCCATCAAGCTCTCATATGTCATGAGCCAGTACTATGAAGCAAACGGTCGGAATGCACAGTCATGCAGTTTCGCCGGCAACGGCACTGTCAATTCTTTGGCGCCCTCGAGTGTCTCAGCTGCGACTGCCGCTGCCAGTTCATGCATTTCCAATCCTGGTGCCGTCTTTACACCAACCCCCGTTTCAGCAACCAATGGTGGAGCCACTGGTAAACCAACCGCGACCGGTACAGCTGGAAATGCCGCCAGTGCTGCTTTTGGCAGCGTTGATGTAGTACTGCTTAGCATGAGCATCATGGCTGTTTTTTCTGTTATTGGCGGTGTTTGGACCTTGGCTTAGGCTTTTGATCCATTCCAGTCAACTGTCTGTATTCTCGATGGACATGTTATTAGATCTGGACTTAGTACGTTATCAAGAGACGCTTTTGGACATCCGGATTCCTAGTACATACTTTTTTGCAATTTAATTCCTGAGCCCTTACCGATTCGTCAGACCGCCTATTCGAGAGCTTTCTGTGCAATATGTACTGACAACGTTCAAAATGGCATCCAGACTCTCTGCCACTGTGGATTCTCCTTGCGCCATGCTCAGTATAAGTAGTCGGATTATGGTGGGTCCGATAGACGGCTTGGTGAAGAAACAAATTTAATACGGTTACAACTTACCACCCATATGCTTTTTATAATGCCTGCCTGAGGCGATCACATGACCCGGGTTGTGGATCCTGGATCCAGATTCCAGGACTCTTAAGCTGTTGTCCCAGGATCCACCCGGCACCGAACATTCTCCAGCTCAGTGATTGGCTACCGACATTTACAATTCTTTTCTATGTCCAATGAGACTTTCCATTTGCTATCCCGAGGCGGCGTCAAATTTGACAGAATGACATCGGAGAGCCGCTTGTTCGAGGTGAGCCACTATAATCCTTTGTCTATCTTGCGCTCCTGATAAAGAAACGATAGAAAAAAACGGAGATACAATCCAAAAAATTCGTTCCTTTGAATTCCAGCTCCGGAGAGATCCCCCTTGAGTTGGATTTTTTTAAATACGCCCAAGGGAGCTACGGTAAACGAAAATCATCAGATTCTACCCCCCAAGAAGGAAAGAGAAGGAAAATCCACCATGAAGCAAGAGACAAAATAAAAACGACTCAGGTCGAGGAGAAAAAACCTGCAACTGTGCATCGCGTAGCCACCAAAGGGAAAAGCATACCTGCCCATGTGGAATCTTTTGCAGCACTCAAAACGTACTTGGTCCCATCGCATTTGCTATCGAACCTGGTGTCCAGTGGATATACAGAGCCTACAAGCGTGCAGTCGTCTTGCATACCTATTTTACTCGAGGTGATCGACCTCTCTTTTGTGGTTAGGCCTTGACTCACTTTCCACAGAACCGGGATCTTGTGGCTATCTCTCCGACAGGTACAGGAAAAACACTGGCATACCTCATTCCAATATTTTCAAAGCTTGCCATCCCTGCGTCGAGTTCCAAAACCAAGATGGATGCTGGCGTCCGAGCCATGATCATCGTACCTACCCGCGAACTCGCCCATCAAATACACAATGAATGCTTGAAACTAGCGCAGGGACGCAAATGGAAAGTCGTTCTATTTAGCAAAACAACGGCCAATGCCCTAAGCCAAGGGGGAGCACAAGATAATGTTGGTGGGTGTTTTCTGCCTAACCACTACGTTACGTGGTTGATAAATCATTAAATATCTAGACATCATCATTAGCACCCCATTGCGTTTGATTGCTGCACTCCAGGCAGGGAGTTTGGAACTAAAAAAGTAAGGTAGCGTTTTTAACACTTACCGAGGGTTGCTGATTTGCAGTTTAGTGTCCAGCACCTGATACTCGACGAAGCCGATCGAATGCTGGATACGGAATTCATGTCACAGATACAAGAAATCGTCAATTCTTGTACCAACCCCAACATTCAGAAGGGTTTTTTCAGTGCCACGTTGCCAGCTGGCGCCGAAAAAATTGCGATGGAAATGCTTCATAATCCAATTCGGGTCGTCGTTGGTCTAAAGTTTGTCCTGTTACTTCCCCTCTTCCGCCTACATTGATGAAAACATATCAGGGACACCCCTCTTCCATTGATTTCGCAGTCCCTTACCTACGTTGCTGACGACCCCTCCAAACTGCCTAGTCTTCTAACCTATCTTGCTCAACCGTATAACCCGCCCATTCTTGTCTTCACGTCAACCCAAACCAGAGCAACATCCCTGGCAGAAGAACTCGTACTGAACAACATTTTAAATGTTGGTTGCTTGCATGCAGGCATGACCAAAAAAGCACGCGAGGATGCTGTGAGCCGCATGCGGAAGGGGGAAAGTTGGATAATGGTAACAACAGAAGTTATGGCGCGAGGCATGGATTTCAAAGGAGTCCGAGAGGTTATCAACTATGACTTTCCTACAAGTGTGCAAAGCTATGTTCACAGAATTGGTCGCACAGGGCGTGCTGGTCGAGAAGGAAAGGCTGTGACATTTTTCACGGATGAGGACGCCCCATATCTCAAGATGTAAGTTGTCGTTTTTCCGTTTTGTTCAAGACCGTGAAGTAATTGTAATATTTCAAGGATTGCGAATGTCATCCTTCAATCCGGATTCTCTGTGCCTGAATGGATCATCAAATTACCAAAACCTTCAAAATTGAAACGAAAGCTAATGGGTCAAGTAAAACGTTCAGAAACTGTGAATCCTGCCCGTAACATTGGAAGACGTGACGCAATCAAGCAAAGGTGCAGAGGCTAAACCATGTTTTTTCTGTGCATTTACACATTAACCTTGCAGGGATATGGTCATGGGCTCAAAACGCCGGAAAAGTACAACAGCAACCACTACCCCTATTATTGGTCAATGATGATTTTTCGGCTACAGAGTATTAGTTAATCCCTACTTCACGCGAACGCGTTTCGATGTTTTTTTAAAATTTGGTTCATTCTCATCTTTTGGTATATATTTATCAGCTCCCTGATTCTTGAGCCATTCTCTACATTCTGCCTTTGAGGCTGATGGGTTTCCGAGCTGCCAGGCAACGAGATCCTCAAGGACTTGGCCAATCCATGGCCCAGTGCTGGTCACTCCGAACACAGCGCCAACCTCACGACCCTAGTGGTAAAGAAAAACACAGATCAGGATGGTTTCAGGTGCGAGAAAGAAAACAAACATTTAGCAACGGTTTGCTCTCGACGTCGTTTTGGAGTTCATATGAAAATATTGTGTCTATGAAGGATTTGTATGAGGATATGATTTTGGAAGCAGCATCCACTTGGAGTATATTAGCAATGTCAGAATTTTGCGAGGCAAAAGAAACCATACCGTCAAATGAATCCTTGGCGACATTGTAAACAGGCACAAGCTCTGCCACTAATGAAAATAGGAATGACGTTGTCCAATGGGTACCGGTGTTTGGGTTGTGGACTAGTTTATTGCGAAGCAGTAGACCCAGTCTTGCTCTGTCTAGTGGTTGCGTGAAATGATCCTTCATGTGGCTTGTAATCAGGGGAACTGCAGAATATAGTACTGGGATGCCATCCAGAAAATGGTTTTGTATGCCCAACTTTAATGAATCTCGAATCACAGCACCTACGACGGGGACAGTTTTATTTTTGCTATCCGTGAAGATCTTGCCCATGTAAGGAAAAAGGAGAGCCGCAAGAAATAAGCGAGCTTTTGCAGACGAATCTTCGTGAATAATGGATACCAGGGAAGGGTGAGATAGTGGGAGTGGCGAATCTTCCTGGGTAATCAAGGCATATAATACAGATGAAGCTGCTAAAGCGCAATCGGGATCGTGGGTCAAGAATACGTCAGGCAACCAGGATTTAACCCCGCGAGGGACAACAGAAAATATGGAGTGGTAGAGGGAGAGTTCATGTATCAATTGAGCAGAGCGAAGGGGATTACCTGCTAGAGGGTGAATCAAACGGATCGAACTGATGAATCCTCGGATAGAACGCACCCTTCATCATTTTTTCAATTTCATCGCCAACCCTTTCGCGAGCAACTTTTGTGACCAAAGCTTCCTAATAACCGTTTTGTGTGAGTGAGAAGTTGATAAGAAATATCAAGAATTTGGCTACCTGAATGATTGGGTCCTTCACTGCACATTTGAGGTCTGGGACGATATCGAATCCGAATCGGCTAGCAAATCGAATACAGCGGAGGACTCGCAGAGGGTCATCTTGAAAGGTGTCCTTTGGAGGCATCGGCGTACGGATCACCCCCATACGCAAATCATTCAATCCCTAGCACGTTGGTTAACAGTAGATGACAGTTGTAAGCACAAATAAACTACCTTTCCTGTGAAATCTTCCACTTCACGACTGTGAACATTGTAGAACAACGCGTTTATGGTGATGTCGCGTCTAAGCGCATCTTCTAAGGGAGTACCGAAAGACTTGATCAATGGTTATGAGTTGGTGGAAGAGCATTTTGTAGGGAAAGCTCACCACTCCAGTGGGGATGCGGCTTGATTCAGTATATTCTTCACTTCGTAGGTTCACGAGGTCGATACCCAGACCAAAAACTTTAAAAGTCGCTGTTTCAAGATGTTTCGATTGGTCCGGGTTCTGTTCGATTTTGGTGATGGTGCCCAATTCTATGCCCTTTGAATGAGCAAATTCGGTGAGATGCTCTGCAAAAGCCAATCCCATGATATTGCTCAAGGCAACATCCATGTCATTGCTTTGGGAGCCAAGCAACTGTTTCAAGAGAGAAAGTAGAATCATATGACAAGGACGAAGATGGGATATTGACCTTGTCGCGAACCCAGCCCCCTGCAATTCTACAGCTAGTTTCTATCCCTTTTTCTTTGTGAAGGAACTTTGAGCAATCGTGGAGCAGATCGCAAATCCTAGTTTCGACATCCGTAAGGTGGACCTCTAGTTTATCCGGAGCAGTTGTGCGGCGAACAGAGGTATGGCGAAGAGACATTGGCCGTGATATGCTATATGCTGGGAAATTTCTCAGGGCGTTGTAGAAATTTCGAGGCCGTAAAGACCGTATCATGCACTGATAGTTTGGTAATAGTGGCTTTGGTTGACCGTCATCCGGAGCCTGGAGGAGATCTGACGCTGACTTAGACGAGTCAGGTATTGATCGATTGTCATCAATTTATCATTAGGTCTGTTTTAGGAGACTAACAACGATGAAATCCGAAGCCTAAGTACCTCAAGCTACCTAATTACATCAAGTCGAGGGGGTGCACCGCCGGACGAAATTCCTAGAATTCTTTAGTCTCCTAAAACAGACCTAATGATAAAGAATTCTTTCTTTCTCGCGATCTTTCTCACTCCTCCAGTACATGGAAAAGAAAACCCATAAAGGCTCCAGGCGGGCCAAAGGTCGCGGCCCGATACAAACATCAAAGACTATTTTGGTGCTAACAACGGCAAGGGTTGCTCTCGAGGTTGTTCTCAAACCCCCATCATTGTTTTCCGACCTGCAAGGCCAAATATCAACAAGTGCGCTTCGTCGTTTATGACAAGTGAGAGATCACTTGTACCTTGATGATTTGTGCCAATTCGATTACCTTTTTCAAGCACCATGAGCGGAACTTCTGAATCTCTCATGCCCAATGATACAACTCCCGAGTCGCCAATGCGCGAACCTTCAGGCAATGGACAGGAACATTCGGATACCCAACGAAGCCTACAAGAAGCATCTGTAGCTTTGGAAGCGGCTTACAACCGGATCCGACAAGTACGACGTAGTTTGATTGAACTGTCTGAATCTTTACCAGATACTGTTCCCGGACGTTCCGGAAGGGCAGGGACGAACTACAGTGGCCTTGGCCCAGTTCACGATGCTCTACTACTCACTGAGGGCAGTCGAGACGAACGATTTGTCGAGCTATACGACATGCCCCTGATCATGCCGCCGAATCGGAGTGTAACTTCAATCAACCGACCTACACCCCTGGTCGCGAGTGATTTAGACTTGGAGAATCCCAATGATTCCACCCCAAATCCTAACAGATCCTCCGTAGATTCATCGACTTTGTTTCAGCCCTTTGTTGCTTCCAATATTCTGCCACCACGTTTATCTCGTCGGGATCTCGTAAACGACGCGCAGTATCTTCAAAGACGCGGACTTCAACACGACACTTCGGCGACGACTCGTGGCCTTCGAGTGGCAGCCAGAGAAGCGAATGCACAAATGACGAATTTATCAACATTGAGTGCGGAATATGAGCGTATTTTGGCCCTGCAGCGGGATTTCGATTTGCCCAGCGTACCTTCATTTGGCGAGAATAGCGCTCGCTGGGAGAGGCCAAGTCGTACCCAACACAACTTTGATCCTCGTGACGGACGCCGGCCTATACCTACTCCATCACTTCCACCTTCTACTCCTCCCTTGATGTCCTGGCGCGTACAAGACCCCCGCAGGTGGAGGATGCGTCCAGACGTTCGACCACCTATGCGTCCGCTCAATGCTGAAGCGTCAGACAGATTGCAAGCTCTTTCAAATTCGACGATGAACCAGGATATGCTACCCCAGCAACCTCCTCAAATATCAATTGACCCCAGGGTTGACCCGATGTCTGGCTTTTCTGGAAGTGCAGCCCAGCCACCCAGACGATATGCAACGCATCCAAACGATATGGAAAATAGCGTTAACATTGATTGGTCTGACGAAGACTTCATTTCATGGTTTTCCCCTGCTCAAGACCAATACTTGCGGGATTTTCCGACCTTCTCGCCCCCAATTCCCCGACCGCAAAATAATAATGCGATTAGAGTTACTCGTACGACTGATACAGCTGTCTCGCCTTCTGACAGCTTGCCACCAAGACGTGGATGGGGTATGTCTTCTCGCCTGTTCTCGCTTTCTGCATCTGACCATGGCATTCTCAGTCCGCCTCGACCCCGATGGCAATGAAATTCCCGCTGATGAGGAAGAGGAATTGGAGAGGTCCCGGACAGAGTATCGTATCCGTGCTTTGGAGCGTGCCCGACAAAATATAGCAACGACGCAGAGCGGTGGAAGAATTACGAATAACCAGGTTTCACAACGGACACATTACGGAAGTGTGATGGACTCCACTTTGAACGTACCAGATGCACGGCAATCTGGCGGCTCTTCATATTTCCCTCAACTCTATGTTGATCCATTACCAATGCCGCTTACCTCGATGATCATCTCGCAAGGGAACCTAAAACAGGAGCACGACTGTGCTCGAGATGTTATTGTTCCAACGCATGCCTGCCTTGCTGGGCGATGAAGAAATTTCACTCCTTGATAGTACTTAAGTATGACCACAATCAATCACTTGATTTGTCACAATGGGGTGTTGTGCATTGCCGATACCCTTCTCGTCTTGCCATCGAGTTTGGATACACGTCCTATGTAATTGGAAGTGATGTACAACTAGAAACTGGCATAATTTCTTGCATGAAAAGTATTCCAATTGAGTGCATAATTGCCCTCATCCGCCTGTGAGTATACATGGATGCAACATGATAAACCTAACGTTTAAAAATAAGAGCAGTGTCGCGTAATCCATGCGTTAGGAATCTGGTAACATTTCCGAATCAACCTTCTGTCCATCCGATGGTGCGTCCAAACCAGGTTCTGAGTCCCCGAATGCTCGAGGTTGTGCTCTTCCCACTTCCCATACTCCGTACGCTCCGCGTGCCAGCACTTTTCGAACTACGGAAGCTCTCGCATGAGGGTGCACTCCTGAGTGACACGCCTCCAAGAAGGGTCAAGTCGGGTGCCGAGTCACCAGGGGCAGGGGCAGAAGGACCTTTTCTCGGACGGCCACCGTGCGTTGCGCTGCGGCGTAGCGATGCTGTCGACTGGAGAGCAGCGGAAGGATGACCGCCGAGAGCGTAAGGCGTCGATATGACGGGGCGGTTCGATGACGCGGAAGGAGGGGATTTGTGGGCTATGGCAACGGTTGTGCTTGTTCCTGTGGTGGCAGGAGGCTTCCGGGTGAGGCTCATGAATCTCTTGAGCGCGTTTGCCTTCTGTCTCTCACGTTCCGGAGTTGGGGTGGCACATTGCAGCTCGCGAAACTCGGCGATATCCAACGCGCTAGCCACGTTGTGATGAGCATGGCTCGGATGATAGTCCGTGAAAGGATCTTCGACGTCCATACTTTCGACGTTGATTCCCATGTTGCTGCCATTAATGGTTTCAAGATCCCAGTACCCCGTACTTGCATAATGAACAGTGGGAATCGCCGCGAATTTGACGGATTTGCTAACCGTGTTTCTTGAATCCTTCGTCGAGACCGAAGGCGTGCGGGCCAAAATTGATTTGGAGGGAGGACAGGATGAAGATATAGGAGGCAAGCTCAAGTCACTTTCCAGATGGGAGCGGTGGCGTCGGTGATACGAGTTGTGGGGACGGTGTGCGTATGGAGACGAGGAAATGGAAATTGGGGTGACAGGGCTTTCTGATCGGGAAGATGAAGGGGAAGGCGAGGTAGAGGTACTGGAGAGAGTAGATGAAATGGAAGGTGGTCGGGCGGACATGACCCTGGGCGAGGAAATTCGTTTAGTAGAAACCTCATTGTTCGGGGTTAAAACGATCTGGGATTGAGAAGGGATGGTTTTGAGATGGGGCATTGAACGCTCTGAGCGGGACCTTGGGCGTAGAATAGTCGACCAAAAAGGTCCAGTTGACGAGCTGGGCGTAGTACGAGAATGGGTATGGAATGATTGACTCGATGACGTGAGGCTCGGTGTTCGTGTTGTTGCTGTAGAACCGGACCGAACCAGCGGAGATATCGTGTGGTGGGGTTCCATCAAGGGACGTGGAGGTGAAGTAGCGTTGGGAGGATGTGCGTTCAATGGTTGTTTAGGGTGGCGATAAATCCACTCTGAACGAGAAAGTGCTGGACGAACAGCATTTCGGGGTGGGGTGCCATGGCTGGCGGGTCTCCTGGGAGAGATAGGCGAATCAGGGCGGATAGAAGGAAATGTATTCCCAGATCCTGAGGCAGTCTAGGAGGGTCATTTAGAATTTTCTTCGTTTGTGGTCTGAGATAAATCTGACCAGAGTATTTGGCGGGGAAGCGGAATAATTGGCAGATAAAGAATCAGAAGTTGAAATACCAGACATAAGAATATGTTGATCATTTTTTTGAGAGGCACCCTGAAGGAACAGATGAGGTATTTCGAAGAAATATGAAGACAAAGGCGTACTGGAGCAGAGTCCAATATTAGACTGGCCTGTAACCAGGTGAGCTCGTCGGAGGAGAGAATACTAGGACCATCCATGGGCTATAGGTTAAAGCGAGCTGAGTGAAGGAAGGAGACTGGATGAAGGGCTGTAAAAGGCATTGCGGTTTAAGGGACCTCACGACTTACACGTGTATGTATTGATGGGCAAGTGGGAAAGCCCCATTTCTGGAAAGAAAAGAAGGGCGTGCGTAGAAGCAAGGGCGGCAGGAATGACAAAGAGAACGAGGTTGGAATAAAATTAAGCACAAGTAGTTTTTACATGAGTCACGTGATGTAGGGGAGGGGATTTAGAGAGTGGGACGGTCTGCATGGAGACCACTCCAGATACCCCTGGGTGATTCGGTTGTGCTTTCTACGGAGCGTCGTTTGAGGGGCAGTATCTTTGCGCCGGAAGAGTCGAGGAGAAGCTGGACCTTTTTCTGGATGGCAGTAACCTCGAGGTGTTTGAGGGGAATGACCTTGTCACGGTCGTTGACTGGAAAGAAGAAGGTGAGGAGAGGATGAGAGAGAAGGAAGGAAGTGTTGTACCGTAAAATCCGCGGACGATGGGTTCTTTTTGGTTTCTCTGCTTGAGGACTAGTTCGATATGGGGGTTCGCGCGCGCGAGGGCTTGGGCGTGTGCAAGAATGAAGGAGCGGGTGTTGGCTGATGTGGGCCATTTGTCGCAGTACTCGAAGACGAGCTTGCGAATGGCGGGCAGAAAGGCCGAGTGACCGTTGGCTGGCCGCGAACGCAGCTGGGCTCGCAGAATGGGGCGCATGATGAAGAGGCGGAGTTTGAATAATCTCTTCTCATGACCATCAACGGTCGCGCGCTCCTCCCCATCCTCGAGCCGGCCGATACGCAGGGCCTCCTCGACCGCGTCTTCCCCGGCAACTCTGCGTCCTTACGCGCCCTTCTTTCCGAAGACACCCCCGTCGCCGACCTCACCGCCGCCATTGCCCATCTCCGTCCCATATCCTCCCGCAGACTTTCGCCGACCGCCGCCCAGCAGCTCCGTTTCTGCAATCTCGCGCTTTCTCTGGTCCAGCAGCTTGGGCCGTCGCCGAACTTGTCTTCAACCCACTATGCTCTTGTCCAACATCTACCCTCTGGCGATTGGTGGTCTTCCATCACCGCGCTTCATTCCCCCTCCCTCCTCAACACCGCAAACGCTGACCTCGTCGCCGTCCTCCCAACGCCCTCCTCATCTACACTTCACCACAACACCCTCGCCGCCTATTCAACACGCTCTGTCTCCCACCCCAAGCCACCCCCCCAACGCAGGGTATCAACTGGTGTCTTTCTTGACTATGGTCCCTACTCCACTTTTGCTCCCTCATTTGACCAGGACGGCGAAATAGTAGGCAGACAGCAGCTTGGTCAAGCTCTCTTTCATCGCCAGCCGAAAAGTCGTCTTCCACGCCCGAGCACTCCAGAAGAATCTCCTGCGTTCCAACAGGATGAACCCATCCTTGACTCAGACCTTGAAGCAATACTGCCTCCCGAACAAGTCGATTCCATCAAAGCTGCTCTCAATAACCTCGAACTTGAAAAATCTGTCCAAACCTTGCTGGACAAAAACCAGAGGGCGTTGAAAACCCTAGAAAAACTGCAATTTGAACGCTTAACAAACCACCCTACAACCCCTGCCGAAGAACACTCGGAAGAATGGGAAACAGGTTCGTTTCTCCTTCTCATCTCTTACTTTGCCTCTCACTCGTCTGACAGCCCAGGCCATACTGGATTCGTTGTCACTTCTTGCTTCCCTGCGTCCCCGATCATCATTGGAAGATCATCCTGCCATTATTCCACCCCCTTCCGTACTTCATAAACTCCATCGAACCCTTGCCCTTGAGCCTTCTCCTGGCTGGCATGGCACTTTACCTGCTGGTCGCACTACTGCCCTTCGTGACGACTCTACCCTAAAAGTTCGTCCAGGTGCCGCTACTCCCGCACCCGTCCCACCTACTCCAGCCGCCGCAGCACCTGCAGCTGTGTCAGCAACCAACACCTTTGGAGCATATGGCTACCCATATGCCCAACAGCAAAACTACCGCCCTCAACAAGCAGCCGCATACACCCCATACAAACCCGGTCAAGCCCCTTCTTATTACCAGGGCTACCTCCCAGCAGGAACTCATCAACAGCAAGCTTATTATAACCAACAAAGCTACGGCACCACCGGTGCAACCGCTCAGCAGCCTTATGGCGCAGCAACCGGTCAACAGCCATATTCCGCGTACTCGACTTGGTATGGACAATACAATGCTCAAGGAGGAGGCACAAACTCTGGACGAGGAACGCCCCAACCCGTTGTCGCAACACCAGCCGCAGTCCCTACTACCTATGGCACCTTTTTTAACACAGCGACAACCACTGGCACCCCTGCCACGCCCAGTACGCGAACACCCGCGGTCGCTAACACGGTGGTTGGCAATTCTACTGGTCCTTCTTATACTGGGACAACACCCACATTACCCGCTCATCTTAGAGCCTCGCAGGCTAATGGACAACAGAGTTATTACGCGAGTAGTTATCAAATGCAGACATAGTGTAGATAGATAATCATAATACAACTCCGAATCTAATCAGACGCGATCATAAATTTGTCCATATGGCTTCTCGCTCATTCACCATTCGTGTCCCAGCGACCTCTGCAAACATCGGTCCGGGCTTCGATGTCGTCGGTCTCTCTCTCTCTCTTCAACTCTCCCTCAAAGTTGCCCATCCCCTTTCCCCGCCCCCTTCCTCATATCTCCAACCACTCATCACCTACACCGGCGAAGGCGCTGATGAGGTCCCCCTTGATCCTTACAAAAACCTGACCACCCGCGTCGCTCTCTATGTCCTGCGATGCAACAACATCCATCGATTTCCCTCCCACCTCTCCATCCAGGTCCACAATGAAATCCCATTTGGTCGTGGACTCGGTTCGTCCGGTGCCGCCGTCATCGCAGGCGTCCTCCTGGGCAACGAGCTCGGAAATCTCGCCCTCCCCACCGAGCGCCTCCTCGACTTTGCCCTCATGGTCGAGCGACATCCCGACAACGTCACCGCGGCGCTCGTCGGCGGGTTTGTCGGGTCGTATCTGAAGGAACTCGACGCGGAGGCGAGCGAGGCAGCTAGTGTTCCCTTGAGTGAGGTCCTCCCCGAGTATCCACCAGACGCCGGCGAGGACTGGGGCCTCAATCCACCTGTACCTCCGTTCGGGATCGGACACTATGTCCGGTTCAAGTGGTCCGAAAGCATCAAGGCAGTCGCTATCATACCGAGATTCGAGCTGAGCACGGCGAAAGCGAGGGAGGTCCTGCCTGTGGAGTACTCTCGCAAGGACTTGGTCCGTTGTAGTTTTTCATATCGTTACTATTTTTAGTGACCCCTCAAAAAAAAACAGGTTTTTAACCTTCAGCGCCTGGCAGTGCTAACCACTGCTCTTGGACAATCACCGCCCGATCCAGAACTAATTTACGAGGCAATGAAAGATCGTGTGCACCAACCGTATAGAAAAGCTCTAGTTCGCATCCTTTTTTGATACTTCTCCATCATCTCATTACAACTTGTTCAGATCCCAGGTCTACCAGAAGTAACGTCGTTGATAACACCAGCAACACATCCAGGATTACTGGGAATTTGCCTCTCAGGTGCAGGCCCCACGATTCTCGCACTAGCTACAGGAGGCTTTGAGGCAATCGCAGAAGATGCTGGCAAGATATTCCAAGGGTTTGATATTTCAATAGATTGGAAGATCTTAGAAGTTGCCAAGGGCAGCACTGTCCAGGAATCATAGAATTATAAGTCATGATGGTCGTGAGATTACACAGATGTGATGAGTGTGGTATAATAAAAAGTATGCTACAGTTACAGAAATCCATTTATCAGATATGCGAGGAAACAGGGGAAGGCGATTGGGAAGACTATTATGATTGTATACCTAGCCCCCAGCCGTCAAGCAAACAGCTCGAGTTGCCACCATTGAGCCTGCTGCGCTATCGAATGGTAGATCGACGGTGAACAGGACGTCGCTACGATCGTTGTTCAGATAGACAGGGAGGTTGACCAAACCTTGCTGATTGGCTTCATCAGTCTGGATCCACCTCACTTGCGAGGAATTAAGGCGAACGGCTTCGCCATCGTTAAGGACTAGTTTGCCGTCGCTCCAGAAGGCGCCCTCAATCACCAAACCTACATTTAAATGAGTATATAATTGTCGTCAAGATCATAATAGATGACACTCACCATCAACAATGAAAGCACCTGGATCGTTGACGCGTTCGATATCCAGTCGCAGGTGCAACGTTTCTAAACTCCACTTCTTGCGGTGGGCAACAGCTTGTCGTGTTGCCGTAATGTATGCCTCTGGGAAGAATAACCCCCCTAGCCAAACTTCCATATTGCTGAGATTGTCCAACGAGGCGATATGATCCAGTTGAACCAAACGACGGGCAAAATTGGCCACCCATGCAGAAACGGCCATGGACTTGTTAACTTTGTATCTTCGCCAGTGGTCAGGAATAGTACCTGTTAAAAAATTGTTGGATGACTAGAATAAATAGCCTAGGAAAATAGCGCACCTTTCGTAAGAGCACTCATGAGAGTTCGAAGGTGGTTAGTTTGCTTGAGTTCTCCAGCACAGACTTTTGCCACATCCTCAAGGTCCTTTCGGACACTGTCCAAGAGTTTACGACCGATGTGTCCCTCACGTGCGAAAAGGCGATACAGCGGGTCCTGATGTTCGGTTGTTTGTTTGGGAAGGGTGTTGAATTTCTACAAGCGCGCCAATTAGCAATTAAAATCAAAAAAGAATAAGGGGGTTTCTTACCGCTGGAAGCTGCCCGAGCCATTCACGACAACGTTCAAGCAGAGTTCTCATCCAGGCTGGTTGTTGAGTTTGAGATTTCACTGCAGCTGCGGTGACAAGCTCGTCGTCATCGTCTGCCAACATCCTCATCTTCCGGAGCTTTGCAAGAAGTTCATTGCCTAGAAATGTGGATCAGAGGCAGTGGTCATTGAGAAAATATAGGGGATGTTACCTTGGGCAACCGCAATTACGTGCTCAGCTGTTGGAGGAAGGCTTAACCATGACGGAGGTTCACGTTCCGGTAATGATTGCACCCAAGTCAAGAAGTGCTCTATCTTGGTGCCCTCGGGTGCGACGAGCATTGGAGTGTTTGACAAACTTGGCACGAGGTCAAAGTCAACATTATAGGCCTTTGGCGTGAACAAATTATCGACAAAGGAGTCCAAAATCTTCTGGTCAAAGTCGCTGTCAACCCGGCCACCGTAAACAGATTGCTTGACCAGGGTTCGCAGAGCATCCCAGGGAATTGTTACTGGGTCGATATTGGCACGGCCTCGAGATACTGTGTTCAACCATGCATCGATTGTGCCGAAAGCAGAAGCCATGTCCGAATCGTTGAAGTCGTATGATTTACTCCAGCCGAGTGGAACGTAGCGCAGGCGCTCCTGGACTACTGAGTGGAACCAAGCCAGCAGGAAGTACAATCGCGCTTTCTCGGCCGGTCCTTGGGACAAACGTTGGGGTAGAATAGATTGCAATGAATCGAGGAGGTTGGCTTTGACACCAGGAGGGGGCTCGTTCATGATCAGCCGGGATTGACGCAATATGTTGACAGGGATCGAAGGATTAGTCTCCATTGTTAAAAACAGACGGAAACTGCGGTGTGGGTTCAGAGTTTGCATTTTCTTCTCCAGTTGACCTAGCCAGGAAGGGGCGAGATGAACGTTCTTCAAGAGAACCCAAGTACCTTGGCGAGCTGCTGCTGCAATGGCCTGATCAGCGAGGGCAAAGCCTTCTTGAGATCCCATAGCGACTGAAGTGGAGCGGGCTCCAGTGTTTTTGACAAGATTCTCGACTCGATAACTTGCGTCATAGCCAGGAACTGACACCAGCGCGACTGGAGTCGAGGCAGTAACTTCATCGGCTACCAAAGTGCTGAGCTCGTAGGTCGCCTCAGAAGAAATGTCGGTTTCAAATACAGTTCGAACGAAAATTGCTGTGGATTGCAGGAGACGATCCGGTCTAAAACATTTGATAAGTAGAAGGGACCGAATGGCCTCAATAGCAGCTAAAGGAATAGGTCAGAAATAGGGTCCGATTTATCTTCAAATCAACTTACGTGTACTGCTCTCCCAAGGTGTTGGGACAGAGTTCTCAGGATTGATCGACTTCAAAAAATGAACCCATTGGTTTTCGTCGCTCGCAATGTGCGGTTCGACAGGTTTGAAAATGGGTTGCTTGGAGAAACTTTGGAGACGGTGGTGTTGGTCAGCTGACATGAAGGGGTGATCCTGCTCCGGTGAGGTCGCAGTAGCAGTAGGTGCAAGACCATCGCTTTCCAATAAGAATTCCAGCTCCTCTCCGATATCTTCAATTCCACGAAGTTTGACTTGAGAGAGAAGCATGGCGAGCATCAGGTGGTCCCGATAGAGCAATGCGCGAGATGTTCTCTTGTAGACAATCAGGAACAGGTCCTTCAGTAAGATGTCGCGACGAAGCCCGTGGTCTGTAACACCCTTGAGGTTCGGGTTAGAGTGGAGCACATAGTCGAAGATATCAAGGAAGAAGCGAAGGGAAAATTGATAGAAGTGGTTGACCAAATTCAATTGTTCCAACACGAAAAAGACGGAGCTGCAGGCCTGAGCCAGTGGGAGATACTCGGCTGTCACCTGCTCAACTTCTCGCATAACCACGTCTGTTTCTTCGACCTTGCGCGTAATATCTGCCGCTTCCCTCTTTAGGGTCTCCAGGGTGTCGATGACTTTGTCATCGTCTAATATGTTGCCAGATGATTCGTTGAGAGCCTGCAATAGAAGTTTTTCAAGGGTTCGTAAACGAAGGCGGAATTCTCCTTGGACTTTCATGAGATCTGTTCTCTTTCTCTCCGTGTCAGGACGTTCGACTTTAAGGACTTGATCAAGCGATTGACTTTGAAGGCTGCTTCTAGTCATTGTGAAGTTGACGAAGGTAACCCGGCTGCAGATATCTGGAGAAAACTCCACTGATGGATCGCGTGTCGACAAGAACATTGTGAATGAAGGGGAGAAATCAATGTCTTGACTGCCTAAACGGATGAGAACTCGGCCACCTGTCCTTCGGATCTCTTTGTTGAGAACGGCGTTCAAAATTGGGTCAAGATGTTCTACATCTTGTATAAGGAGAGGGTTTCCGAAGCGAAGAGCACTTTCCAGCACTTTGAGGAAGGCTTCGTCCAAGAAGCTCGTAACGGTGATTTTGCGTTCCTTATATTCGTTCAACAGGAAGGTCGTGGCTTGTCCAGTAGGATCAATGATCAGTGGGTAACGGTTAAATCGTTTTAGCATGATGGCATTTTCGGTTGTCAGATTGTCCGAAGGGAGGGACTTCGATTGCCAGCTTAGTCGATCATCAGCGGTGGAGAGGTATTCCGCAAACGAAAGCTCGGGCTTGAATTTAATGCTGGCTTCTGTGAGATGACTTGCCCATTCCTGCCACATAACTTCGCGATAATGTTGGTCAAAGAAACCTCCATAAGCTAGGAACGCCGCTGAGAGAAGCACATCGCCGACGATGGTGCTCATTTCTGTCTCGAAGGTACGACTGCCAGATTCCCATCGACTGCGTTCGGAGGATAAACTCTCGAGGAGCTTCATACTGCGATCAACCTTGCTTTGGACGCGTTCCATCTCGAACTTGATTGCTTGGGTCTCGCTAATCAAGCGGGCATACTCTTCCTTATACTTCTCAATTTTCGATTCCAGTTGGGCGATCATTTGCACCATGGCATGGGCCTGCTTCTTTGTTGTTTCTGCCTGCTTTTCAAGGGACTGCACCTCGTTTCGGAGAGGTTCAACTTTGTCCAATATTTCCGAAAAGCGCACTTGTGCGAGTGCCCACTTGACAAGCGGTCCGCATGCTCTGCTGGCTCGCTGTACAGTTTCAAAGTTATAAGATGGTCTGCTGAGGAATTCTTTCTTCATCGTCTCGCGCAGGTTCTTGGTCATTTGAGTAGTCGTGTCGAAGTTGACGATACGCTGAATAAAATCTTCACGTCTGATTATGCCCTGCACTGTCCGCCAGCTCTCAATCTTTTCTCCAAGAATGGTGCAAACGGATTCCATAGCCAGTTTGACCGCCTCAGGTGGATTGGCCATTGTCCGCACTTCTTGAAGGTGCTGCTTTTTAATGTTTCTGACGGCGCCCTGTGCATCGAGAACCGCGGGTTCGGCCTCTGCGAGGTCGGCCATGACGACCGCTCGACGTTGTTCAATGTGTCGATCCTGTTCTGCCAACTCCGATTGCATTTGAATAGAGGCAGCCTTTTTATGTTCAGCTTCTTGCTGATCGGCAACCATACGCTTGAGTTTTTCATTAGCCTCTGCATCTTTTGCTGCAAGCTGCGAGTTCTTGATCGCAAGACTCTTCCTAAGGTCTTCAACCTGTATCACGGTGTCCCGGAGTTTGTCAAGGCCAACATGCAAATGACGCTGTTGTTCTTCGAGTTCATCTCGTTTTTCGCTATACAAGCGAACATAGTGGTTGATGCTTCAGGCAAACGGGAAATTAGTTCCTTCCAATTAAGAGAATCAGTGAAGGGCTCACAAGTCGAGATAATGTCTGGGTGTAACATAGTTGTATCTACCTTGCCTGCGACTCAATCGTTGATTGATTTGATGCAGAGACATGTGGACATGAACAAGGGCATTGATGACTGCAGTGCGGTGAAGTGGGGGCAGTGACAATGCACGATATGCAATTGGGAAGTGTGCAGGGGGTGTGTAGGACGGCAGATCAAGGTCGAGAGTATGAGTAAACTCCATGCCAACCTGGTAGAATGCTTGATCGGACCAATCTCCAAACCAGTCCAGAACACATCTGTTGAATAAGGCAGGAGAAGTAGCTGCTCGGGAAGCAAGGCCGTTTTCTGGCGGGTTCATGGTGAATACAACGTGAAGGTTTTTTGCAACCTGTTGTGTGAACCAGCGGTAGAGTTCTTCTGGGGAGTCGAGCATCAATCCGTCACGTTGAGAACCCTCTTTGCAAGCAGTCATCAATGCCGCATGTTCATCTCCTTCAAAAAGACCTGGAACTTCAGCATTGGCCAAAAGCGTATTCATCCGTTCCAAGAAGCCAGAATCAAGAACGTTTGACTCGTCCATTATGAAGCAGATCTTTTCTCCTTTGCAACCTGCGCGACGGAGGACTGTGCGTAAGTCGTCATCAAAGTCTTCGCCGGTATATTTATTAGAAACTTTGATTTGGAATATGCTGAGACCGTTCATCCATGCCACAAATCGGGATAGTGTTGTCTGTTCGCATTTTAGTTTGTGTACGTTGGATGAAGAATAAGAAATGTTACCTTGCCACTACCACTGACGCCGATAAGCAATAAATGCCCCTGGATTTGGCGAAAGACTCGATCAATTCGCAAAACATGATCAAGAACATCATTGAAGAGAACAAGGGGAACATCCAATTCTTCCTCATAGAATACACGCAGCCGTGCCTTGGTGTATTCCCGAAGGGTTTCTCGATCAACTGGTATGTAGTTCTTGGAGGTCCAGTTGGAGTACAAGATTGGTCGACCTAATGCTTCCTCCCGATTTATAGTAGGGAAATGTTCCATCGCGGCCACGTCGATGTGGTCATCGGTCCAATTTCTCTCCTCTTCTGTGACCAAACGATCTTGGAACAGCCGCAGTGCCTCGTGTGCCCAAACGCGAACAAGCCCTTCAACGGAGAGGATCTCAAGAGGACGTATCGCCTCGTAGATGCCCCTCACCCACCGCGTTAGCTCGCGAGGACTGTAAACATAGTGAGCTTGAATATCGGTGGTGAACCTCGTTTGTGAGGCTAGATAGAAGGCCACCATGGCGTCTGTGAGAGGCTCGGCATATGCCCGCAAATTTGGGACCACTTTAAGCAAGGCACGGTTGTAAGTGCCATAAATCTGTTTCAAGGAAACTTCTCCGGGATAGTCAACCATGACCAATGGCGCATGCCGCAAGAAGCGATGGCTCAGGGGAACTCGACCTGGATCAGTTGGGGGGTTGCATGCGCCGACGAATTGGATGCGTTCGAGCTTGACCCATGCCATGTCACTGGCTCGCCAGTAACCACCACTTTCTACAAGTTGGCGAAGGAAGGAAATGACTCGTTGCGTGCCGTATTTATCTGCGGCTGGCAAATTGATTTCATCACAGAATACTACAAGCCAGCGTCCAATCTGAATTGGGGCCAGTGTAACACCATTGGGAGTCTTGCGATATTCGCAATATTGCTCGAATGTCTTGAGAATCAGTTCGGGAGTTGTCGCACTGGAGAAGTTGAGGCCAACAACTTCCATATCAGGAAGTTTGCGCAACGCGCTAAACAAAGTCATCGTTTTCCCGGACCCAGGTGGGCCACACAGCATCAAAGGCTTGTGCTCCGAAAGCCATGAATACAAGACTTCCTCGTGACGAACGGTGTCCATGGTCGGTACGACCACATCAGACGCGGTGACGGCATGGGCCTCGATCTCAATGACTGGTACCCTGGATTGCCAGGCAATCCACTCTCCATTGGAGACTTGGACGTCAAAATCAATGAGAGAATTACCTGGAGCCATGGGTGGGAGGTCAATGCCCGTTTGCTTTCGAAGAAATTCTCCCATATTTGCTCGTAATTCCAACTTGGCATCACCCGAGAATGCCCATATAATGCTCACGAGGAGTCGTTTTGTTACATACTGCTCAACGCGGTCAGATGTCAATGGGAAATCCGAATGTTGCAGATTATATTCGATGACGTTGCGAACGGTTTTGTTGACGAGCGAGAAAAGGGTATTGAGGGCTCGTGTGATGGTAAAGTCCATGATGTGTTCGATGGATTCCGCAAAGGTCAACGCCGAGCTAACCAAATCTCCCTCGGCAAAGTAGCGCTCTAACACAGTGGCGATTTGTTTCTGTGTATCGAGGTTTGCAGAAGTGTCTGCAGGAATCTCGGCTCGTCGACCTAGGATATCTCCGGCATCTTCATCATCAGCATCCAGAGGGACGGATGACAACGTAGACAGGTAATTGCGGTACACCATCTGGGGCTCCACGACGTCGTCACTGAACCAGATCATCCCGCATCGGCTGACGGTAGCAAGAGTCGCATACTTGAGATGTTCGACTTCAAACATGATGCGGACGTTGGGTGGAAGATTGAGACGTTCTCCATTGGGCAAAGTGAGCAGTTTGTTGTCATCCAACACACTACCAGTAAATCATCAGTGATGATAAAACGCAGATTTATTAAAGAAAGCTGACCTGTTTAGGTTTTCGACCCACTCTGGATCAACATCACCATCAAAGATAATCCAATGCCTCTTGCCACTTTCACCACGAACATCATCGACAATCTTGCGGAGCACATGAGTGAACAATCCATCGTTCCATTCCCGGGTAGTCTGATCCAAAGTGCCGTATAAAGCATCTTTGTGCATGGCCTTCGGGTCAATCACATAAGAAACCCCTTCGATACCATCTAGGCGTTCCAACGCAGCCAACAAGACTTGCCATGCATTGGTTTTTCCGCTTCCAGAGGGTCCGACCATCATTAAACCATGTTGAATCTTTTGGATCTGGTAAAGTTGAAGGATTTTGGCAATCCAACGGTCGCCATCTACAAGTCGCCTTTCTACACAAACTTTGATAATTTGTTCCCGTAGTTTGTCCAGATCCACTGGAAGGTAGTCTACCCCAGGGAAAACATCGGCGAGGAGGCTAAAAACGAGAATGAGGGTTTCCTGTATGAGGCAAAGTGTTTAAATTAGAATACCTAGTCAAGAGGGGCACATCGTCTGCCACAAGTTTGGGTACGATGGTCTCCGTCACACTTTGAATGAGGATGATCTGCTCTGAGATATTATCCGACAACCCGGCGACATCGTTCTCGGTTTCGGACTCTAGACGAGAATTTTGCAGACGCTCTCGTTTCAAGATACCAGCACTTGCGAGAACAGCTTTGAGAGCTCGGAGACCAAAGTCGTAATGGGGTTGGGGTGAAAGTTGTTCGTCGCAAAGGTTGAAGAACGGGACAATTTTTGAAGCTAGTGACTCTGCCGTTCGGAAACCTTGAGAGAAGAGCATGACTTGAGCGATGAGTTCTCGATCAGGGCGAGTCATGGCCATCCTGAGACGAGTTAAGATCGATGCCGAAAGTTCTTGAGAAAGGCTATAACTCACGGTCTGAATAACTTAGTGAGATTGGGAGGCAACTGCGAACGACCAGCATAGTTCGGATTGGTTGTGATGAAGATGCCTGGTTGAGGTTAGATGATTGATACTTAAACGAGCAATACTTCAGGGGGAAAAGACAACACCCACCGATGTTTTTGTTGATTTTCAAACGTTTCCCAACCAATTCAATCTCCGTGTTCGGGCTTTTGACAAGTGACGCCAAACCCTGCTGAATAGCTTGAACTTGCTGTGAAACAGCGCTGAGGATACGTTCTTCGAGACGATTGAATTCGTCGAAGCATCCCCATGCACCAACTTGACAAAGCCCAACAAAGATACGACCCATTGCTTGGAAGTCAAATGTTTCGTCACAGCAAAAGACAAGAACAAATCGACCAAGCTGGACGCCAAGAGCTTTAACGGATTCCGTTTTACCTGTATTTCTCGATGAGCTAATGTTTGTAGTTAGTGATTAGGTACTCACCAGTTCCTGCCGGCCCAAATGGCGCCCCCCCAAGTTGGTTGTCAAGTGCTTGCGTCAAGGTTAAGTACACCCTGTCCGTCAAAGGAGTTTGGACTAGGCGGTCAGGCACTCCCAAATATTCCCAGCCATACGGGAAAGATGCGTCGGCAGTCTTGACAGAAAGACGCTCAAGGGGGTTTTCGATTGTCTTATCAAGGTAGAAACGCATCTGGTATAACCAAATGAAGTTCTTCGTGTCGAGCACATTTTGCTGGATAAGGGTGCGCGTAACATCACGTTGATGAACGAGTTCCGTGATGAGATGTTCGCACTTGCGACGTGTGACGGGGCTGAGTTCTTGAAGCACAATGTCTGCAAGAAGGTCCAAAGCTTGGTGAATAACTTCCAAGGAACTTTCAGGAAGTTGCGGTGTTTCCAATGCCAGCTCCACCGAAGCCGTCCATGCCACTTGGATACCGAGGGTGACGAGCTGGGCAGGATACTTCTCCATCCATGCCATGAGCTGATCTCCTTGTAAAGGTCCTTTGCCATAGAACGCCTGCAATTCGGTAACTGACTCCGATAGGAGGTTTGCCAACGATAAACGCATCATCGTCTCTATCCTCGCTAACCAGTCGTTGATCTTGGGGTAGTCCTTGAGCAAGATAGGCTCAGAAAAAGGTACCTCTTCGCCCTCCCTAGACGCCATGCCTTGAATTTGAGTGACTTCCTCATCGAGGGTAACGGTCGAGATCCCTGCAAACATCTTCTTGAGGTGCTTCATGATTCGCACTATGTCCTTGCTGTTTCCGATAATTTCGAGAAGGTCTTCATCTCCTACAAAGTAGAATCGAGGGAATGAGGACCGCTCTCGTTCCAAATATTCTCCTAGGGCCTTTTGAATTTTGTTGAGAAGGTCGGCCAAGCGTTCCAAACTTTTCTGGATGCCTTGGATATTCAAGACGTCGAGGACAAAGGGAGATTTGTAAACTCGCTTCATGACAGTCAAGAATTCGGAGTTGATGTTTTGGAAACGAGAGCTCTCCACAGGAAGAAGATGCTTGATGTCCGCACTGCCAGAAAAAATGCCTTCCAAATAAACCCACTGGCGTTGGACGTCGATCCAAACATCTGATGATAGGTTAGCTAGGAAGTGAACGGAGTTCTGAATAATCACCGAAGAGGACGTGGATTCTATTCAACTTTTCTTCCCAAGAGCCGGCCTATGAGGATGTCAGAGGTCAGGGTACAAGCGAGCCCATAAGTTTGCTTGCCTCCTCTTCGAAAACTATGCAGAAAAATGTCAGTGATTTTTCATTTTCCTTTGTTGAAACGCCACAAACCTTTGTAGTAGGGAGATAGTTTCATGGCTGTTAGCGAGTTTAAATTCTCGCTGCATTTGTTGAACAAGTCATCCCACCCCCTGAAACCGTATGAGAACGACAGAAAACAGCGTTTATCAAAGGTGATCTATACCTAATCAGGCGGCATTTGTTCTGATAATTGACGAGATCTAGTGTATAACTGGTCCATGTCTCTTTGACTTGCTTGATGTACTCTTCCAGTGCCATCTGAAGATATGTCAGAGCGTTTCACTAGAGGAGGAGTGGAATTTTTACCTCGCCTTGGGCTTGCATGATGGTTTCTTTGATCAAACTTTCGTTCTTCTTCAAATCCAAATCATAGACATGACCGAGGGTCATGCTTGCACAGAAACGTGTCAGCAGCAACACAGAATAGGAGAAGAAACAACTCACTATGGTAGGCTGATTTGCGCAGCAACCCTTAGATTCTTGAATAATTGTTTCCAATGACGATCCTTAAGAGCTTCGGACTTCAATTCCGAAATGAGAGAGTTGGACTTGAGGAGGCCTCGCAAGATATCTTGCACAAATTCGAAGGCTGCATACTGGCGCATTCTCGTTGGCATTTCCTTGGTCGATGTCAGAAGTCCGTCGATTTGCTGCCTCAATTTCCTTGGCTGCACAGTAGCCCATGAGAGTTCCTTCAATTCGCCAATTTGACTCCAGATTCCCGAAAGTGCCGTCCACACGGCTTTCAGGTCGCGTAACTCCTCAAAGACTGGTTCCAGGCGTGTATGACGCGTCAACTCGAGGTCGAGAGCCTCTTTCGCGCGACAAACAAGGTCATATTCCTCCTGTACCCTGTTAAGCTTTCCTTCAAAAACGTTGATGGTGTTCATAGCTGTATCTGCGCGCATGTTCCCCTGAACTGGTCGTGTCTTCTCCCATTCCTGGAGAATTTCGTTGATTTTGTTCTCTACGATCTTGTCTTCTGCTACGATCTTCAATTGAAGGCCAGCTTGAATAACGATGGTGTATGAGCCAAATATAACAGGAAGCAACACCAGAATACATACCAAGCTGTTCTTGGATAGAATCATTCTTTCTCTTCAGGATTTCGTTGTAGGCGCTCCATTCTCCACGAAGCTGGTCACTATAGAGCCAATCCTCAGGAAATTGATATCTAAATCGCTCGAGAGTCTTCTCTCCGTTTGCACAAAGTTCGATCATGGGACCCCATGCCTTGGTTTTCTTCTTTAAATCTTGCACAAAGGTTATAAATGTGACTGCTGCCGCAGTCGACGAATTTGAAGGTGCGAAAACCTGAGTGAACGCATTAACGATATCAGTCAGAAGAGTAAAGAAAAGCCTCACCTCCATATTGGTGGTAGATGCGACGCGTCGCCAGAAGTAAGTGCCATGTCAAACCTTCGCCAAAATGCCATGCCATCACGTGGAGGTTGTTAACCCTAACCAGAATAAGTTCCTTGGATGGCTGAAATCGATTGAAATGGTTGAGTTGGGTTCGCGTCTAACCTCATCTCGAAAACCCAAATTTCCTTTCCCTTGTCCCCTGAATCACACAATTTCAAGATGTCGGGACGTCAACAGCGCGTGATGGTTCAGCCTATTGTATGCCCACTGGTCTACCCTTTATGTTTGCGCACTTGCTCACTTGGTGGTCCCAGAATGTCATTTTCAAAAATCTTCAACAAGTGAGTCTATGGTCTACTGTTTCCTCAAAGCCCTACTCATTTCGATCATCCAGAAAAATAAAGTTGTAATCTGGCTGTACGATAATATTGAAATGCGTATAGAAGGAAGAATTATTGTGCGTCGAACATCATTGCCTCAACCAAGCGAGCTTACTGATGACTGAATTGGCCTTTTCTCTCCTTTATAGGGTTTTGATGAATTCATGAATCTCGTTGTGGATGAAGCTGCCGAAATATTCGTGAAAGACGTGAAACCTAGAAGAGAATTGGGTACGTGATGCTTTCATGTCACGACCACTAATATCCAATGCCTTCGACAGGTCGTATACTTCTCAAAGGCGACAATATTACCCTGATACAACAAACCTCATGAGAAGCATGTTCTTGGGCATGTCGCTCGCCACAGCTGGAGAAACCAAGTTCTTTTTAGGCCTTTGCAAAGATTTATTGACGTCACCCTTGTATCTATTTCTTAAGCAACAGCGATGGGTGAAATGTAAAATAACCATCGGGCAAAGGTCTCGCTGAATAATCAGAAAAATATACAGTGGAAGTGTGAAGACCGACAAGTTCACGCCATCTAGCTAAGCTTGCAACCGAACTTGCTGAAGCATATGCAATTGAGAGGTTCACAGCAATAAGATGGATTGAAAAGTAATTGCAATGAAGTGGCAGAGATAGTAAGAGAGGTGATATGTACAAGAAGTTTCACCGGTTCTGGGAGAATAGGAATGAATCAATTAAGCGGATATGCAACAAGCCTATAAAGGCGTACCTTGGTGAACCCAATGGTTGCCGATTTTTCTCGGAAACATTGACGGCACAGATCAAGTCCGTACTTGCGGATGAGACCAGCTTGGTGGGCACAGAGTCGGCTAGGATGGATGATGAGGCCACGGATTGTGAAGTGTTTTTGCAGGCTTGTACATACCATTGACGGCTACCCTTTCCAAATTTTCTAGGGCGAGAGAACCAAACGGCGTCGTGGGTCATTTTTTCTTAAGGGATTTTCTGGGCTCGTTAACGACGCGAATGGGAGACAAGGAAAGTCAAGCTCACGGAGATGCTGCTGCTTTGCCAATACCGATATGCGTTGATCAAGGAGTGGGCTTAGGTAATTCAATCTGTACAGGATTTCTTTAAGGTTCAGGCTCCGCATTAAGTTAATATGAACTGATCAGGAAGAAAGGGAGAACCAAATATGGAAGGTAGTGTTTGCCTTGTATTCCAATGCGGGCAAGAATAGTATATATCAAGGGCCCACACACCGTCCCCCGCCCACCCTTCCCTTACCCCCACGATGATTCGACATCTCCCCCTCGTCGTTCAGGCTGTCCCTCAGATATGCCTGACCGCGGTTGTCACCCTTATTCTTCATGTCTTGTACTCCCTCTTCAAGTTGCTCGTCCTCCGTCCTTTGATTGACCCCCTGCGACATCTGCCCGGTCCCCAAGGTGCTATGCTTCAAAGTCACCTTCAGCAGGTCATGAAGTATGTCTCCCAACAGTGTTCCAACCCTCAAAGATAATCTGAACCCGCTTCAGTCCAGCGCATAGCGCCCAGACCCATCAGGACTGGAGGACGCGTTTCGGTCAAACCTTTAGATTTAATGGCTTCGGAAGAGTATGTACAGTTAATCCTTTCTCTGTGTGCCATACTTAACCGACGCGTCAAGCATGATTATCGTCTTATGTCCTTCGATTTTCGAGTCATCTCTCATGTTTTAACATCATCCAACTACCAGAAGCCGTGGCAGACACGATCATTTTTGGGCAGGCTCATTGGAAGAGGTAAAAAAACACCGGCTAGCCTCTCTGGCGAAACTTCTGAACGTGATATTCCAGGTATCTTTTCAATGGAAGGCGACGAGCACAAGTTTCAAAGGCGCATCCTTGCCCCTGCTTTCACCCTTCAAGCCATCAAAAATATAACTCCCGTCTTTTTCCGCAAGGCTGATGAACTTCACGATTGTTGGAAAGATCTCATCGATGGAGCGGCGTCACCTGTGATTGACGCTTCTAATACAGCTACCAGCTCAGCATCTAATTCCGGAGATGTAGTCGATGTCGCTCACTGGATATCTCGTGCATCATTCGATGTAATTGGACTCGCTGGCTTTGATTACGATTTCCATTCCCTGCAAGACGAACCAGAAGAAGTCTACGGTGCATACCGTCGAATGTTCGACATCGCAGACAAAGGATTGGACTTGAGAGGAATCTTGGAGTTGTATTTCCCGATACTGAGAAAGATTTGGGTACGTTTTGCTATCAGTGGTCTAGAAATCGACCCTGACCCTGTCGGTTGCCCAGGTTAGCGATGATATTCGAACAACCAATCAATCTTTGAAGGTTATTGGTCGAGCGGGAAAAGAGATTGTAGCGAAGAAAAAGGCTGCCTTACAGGATGACAATGAAGAGAACGACAAAGATATCTTATCCTTGTTGAGTAAGTTGTTTTCACTGACTCAATTTAAATCCTTTCACAAACCTTCGTTAGTCAAATCAAACCTCTCAAATGATCCCTCTAAGCGGCTAACGGACCAAGAATTGCTTGATCAATGTTCAACCTTCCTACTCGCTGGTTCTGACACCGTTTCCGTTGCCATTTCGTGGTGTCTCCATTTCCTGTCTCTGCACCCTGATGTGCAGGATCGCTTGAGGAAAGAGATTTGTTCAGTAGAACACGATGGGAACCTTTCGGATTCCTCTACGGACTCGGGTTTCCACGACTGTACCACCTGCCATCCCAGGTCACGAGCAGACACTGTGTGGGCCGGCCCTTGCCGTTGTCCGCCAAAGACGCTCTGGGACTTCATTGACAAACTGCCCTACCTTGATGCGGTGATTCGTGAAACCTTGAGGTTCTGCCCACCCGTCCATGCAACTATCCGTGTAGCTATGGAAGACGACCAGATTCCTATATCATTTCCTGTCACCCTTGCGAACGGGGACACCGTTGGCAAGGACGGTATTCAAGGCCATGTAAAGATCAGTAAAGGAACCTATATCCATGTGCCTATCGAAGGTTTCTGCCTCAGCGAAGACGTGTGGGGTAAAGACGCTCTTTCATTCAAGTACGTGATCTAAATCCTCCTACCCCCTTTCCTTGGTCTTACAATTCCGATAGTCCTGACAGATGGGCCAAGGTCAAGGAATGGGACCCTACAAAGCCAGGGGTAAATAATCTGATGACATTCGGCTACGGACCACACTCCTGCCTCGGATACCGCTTCGCCCTCGCCGAGATCAAGATTTTCATTGCATCCCTTCTTCCACATTTCGAGTTCAGTCCCGTAGAAGACGTCAAAATCCTGAAATTTAATTCAATCTTGACACGCCCCTTTATTTCCGGGAAATGGAGCTCTGGAACTCAATTACCTCTCCGTATTCGCCAAGTCAAGTGATGCGTCGTACATGTTCTCGTTGTATTCATAGATTACTCTGTATCCAATATTTATCTACTATACCCTCATACCATAAATATATGTATTTATGTACCCCTCGAAACTGGTCCAGGGAAATGCATTAGTCTGCGATGGAGGTTGCTGTCATAATCTTCGTCAGAGATTTGACCGCATCGTCCTCGAAGTCTGGATCCGATTCAGAGCCCGATAAATAACCCTTGACGCTTGACGTGCTTTGCACAGGACGAGGTGAGTCTGGTACTCGGTAAGCATGTCACCCTCCTGGGACAATAATTATGTTCACCTTGGGGTTTTGCGGCCGCCATTCGACTGAGCTTGCTGGTCGTAGCTGGCCGTTTCGTGGGGAATAGAGGGATGAGCTTTCCTTCTTTGCAAGCTCCACAAGCTGTGCATAGGGTAGGAGGCCGTAAGCATTTTAAATTTCCGGACCTGGCACAACTACCCACAGCATTCATCTGGTCTTATAGACTTGCTAAACCGCCCATACCTGAAAGGGGGGATAGTCATCTGGTAAGGTATTCCAACGAAATGATCCTTACACCTTTGAACACAGTTGGCACTCTAGAAAGGTGAAAAATCTTAGATACATATATATCGCGGGATATAGAAAATATCATCCTACCCCATTCGAAGGGATATGAGATCTCATAGTTGTGCTTAATCTGGAAACCATGCTTAGCGAAACAGTATGTATTCCATAGGAAGATACACTGACCGAGACGTCGATATCTGGACGGATTTTCATCACACGGCTCGCCCTCCACCATCATCAGTTAAAGGTTATAGTGATGTGATTTAAATCAGAAGGGACAGACATACCAAGCTTTGAAGAGTTTCCCGTGATGTTCGTTAACTTTATTGTCGATTACCCAGGTTGCGAGGTGACACATCTCGTGAGACAAGGTATTCCTAATTCTTTCTGCACGGGAGGAACATTCAGCTGAATCAAGATCGATATATCCCAGTTCGACTTACCGTCACAATCCAAAATTTTCTCGGCTAGCTCAATTTCTGTTGTTGTCACCCCATTCCTGGAACTATTTCACAGTCATCACCGATCTGCGAACTTGTTGAGTTTGAATCAGACGAACCGATGATATTTTGCCTTTCCGGCGGTTGTCAGCAACCTCTTGCTCCAGTTCAACTTGGTGTTCTCAGGAAGTCCTTGCTTGAAGACTGAGCTATTTAGCTCGATGAAAATCTGTTCAGCGTATTCTTGTCTTCGCTGTAGCTCTGCCTGTAACCGTGATTTCTTGGTATTTGTACGAGGTGTCTTTGCAACGGAGGGACGTTGAGCCGGGGGGGTAGACAATGTATTCAAAGGACCGGGGGATGGGACTTGACGTGTTTTTTTAGACGGGGTCCCCAATGTCTTGTCAGGGATCTTATAAATATTCTTCTTCCCATCCCGAAGCGGGGTTCTAGCACTCGGTGGCTCGTCGCTTTCGGAAAAGTGAGCTAATTTTACTCGAATTTTGAACAGGAGCTTACAAAATGAGTATAGATTCATCGAGGGCAGCCCTTCTCGAAGGAGGATCCCCTGGACTGGTGAGAGCATCTGGAGGCTTCGAAGGAGTTGTCCTGGATCTCACAATCGTTACTTCCACGGAGCTATCCGAAAGTTCAATCACTTCAGCAGAAGAGGCCTCATCAGAACTTTCAATGATGCGGCGATTGCGGTAACTTGATTGATGAAAGAGTTTCTTGGGTCTAAACATGCCCCTTCAACTACACTCAGGCTAGCTATACCATATCGAAGGCATTGCGCACCTTGTGGTATATTGGTTGATATCTACTTCACCGCAGTCGCTGAGGGTGCACATTGATAAGTTATGTGTGGTTTCGAAACGAATTGTGCATCTACAAACCTGTCGTCAGAAGATGAAATCTCGATAACCTCAGCGAGGTTTCTGGACCTCGAGCATTCCTCTCCGTGTCTAATAATCCTCAGGGGTTAAGATGGGAATAACAACTGAGAGTCCTTGTACATACCGCTGACGCTCCTCCTCACTATCTGGGATGACCTCGTAATGCATGTAAGGAGTTGAAGTATAAAAGTGTGGGTGAAAAGTGGGATTGAAGTGGCGCAGAATTCTTCGATTCAAAACGCGAACTTTTTCAGGTCATGTGACCGTGATTTTTTACTAGCCGCTACCAGTTCAACAACCACTCATGATCAAAGACGGTGATTGTGTACCAAATTTTCAAGGGTTAGAGAAGAGGCAGACTTTCCGTTGTATTCTAGAATTTATTGATAGCTTCCCATGCCAATGTGGCTGAAAATATTATAAGGACCAGATTTTAACTTTTGCATCCCTAGCTCCAGTTACAAGATATCGGTCCATATATCGAAGTCTCTCTACCGGTTTTGTGTGTCCGTTAGTGAGTAAGGTTGACTGTTGTGAACTTGTACGATTGTAGATCTGAACGTTTTAAATCCCATTGTCAACGAAAGAGGAAGTCGAGACAAATACCTTTACCCCGTTCTCACCAGCAGCCGCAATTATCTTTCTGGAGTCGAATTGCAATGTAGTAACGGCATGATCAAACTGAATGGTCTCAAAAATTCCACCTGTCCGAAGGTCCCAGACCTAGGGTGGTTTGATTTTGATTAATGATCATCATAAAGCCCTCAAGAACAAGTATACGACCGACCTTCATTGTCTTGTCTAGACTTCCACTGGCGATGTGGATTTCGTCGAACTGGAGACATGTCACCGGCCCCGTATGTCCCAGCAATGTTCTGTGGGCTTGTCCTGTGCGCACTGGGGATCGTAACAACAATTAGCGACTCGTCAGCAGAAATCACAGTTTGGCTTACTGTCCCACATCCTGACAGCACCATCGCCGCTCCCGCTGACGAGCCCATATCCCCAGAACTGCACACCTCCCACAAAATCCTCATAAAGTTCCCTTGTTCCGTCAGCATATGGCGGAGTTTGTACAGCAAAAGTACCAGGGAAAGACTGGGCTACAAGTGGACTTGCGACACTCCCGTTCGCTGGGTGTGATATAGCCCAAAGAATATCCATGGTCATGACACATTGCCCAGTAGTGAGGTCCCACTGTCGCAATGTCTTGTCAGATGCTCCAGTCACCTACCGAATGTATTTTCAACACCAATAAATAAGTAATTCTCGGGCCACGTACCAAGCACTCGTCTTCAAAGTAAAGAGCGGTCACAGCCTGGGTATGCCCCTCCAGAAGGCGGGAGCAGGAACCCTCTTTTGGTACATGTTTATCTTCCGAAGTTCTGAATCCATTTGGGTGTCCTCCTTCTTCTTCGTCTTCTTCGTCGCCCTCCGCAACATCACTAAGATTGAACATCCCCCCTTCACCCCATGCCTCATCTTCTTCGACCTTTCGCAAGTCCCACAATCTAACATTCCCATCTGCACCACCCGTCAAGCATACATGGTCCTCCACCTGTAAGCAATGGACAGCTCCAACATGGCCCCGTAATCTACCGATTTCCTCGCCTGATAGAAGATCCCAAACGCGAGGTTGCGCGTCTTCTTGGGATGCAGTAACAAGGGTTCCATAGGGCTCCGAAAAGTCAAGCGTGGTGATGGGGGTGGTATGACTGTCCAGTGTCTAGAATGAAGAGGTGGGCTTAATGGTCCAAAGACAATGCAAAAAAACTCCAAATACCATGAAAGCCACCCCAGGAGGAAGCTCATCGTGTTCAGAGGGCAAGAAGGCAGGTCCTTCGGAACATTACCAACGAAGTTCTTTAGAAGAAATGGAATACAGGACATGCCTTTTCGCCGACGAGAACTCGGCGGAAGATGAAGGTTAGCTACCGAACTGGTTTTGGATTGACTTGATGCCTCCTCAAATTTCAGTCTTTCTTTGACTCCCTCCACTAATTTGGTCACGTTTACACAACACCAGTTTATGGAAGGGATGATCTGCTCACATTCGTCTTCTAGTTCCAATTCATCTTCTTGCAATTTTAGTAAGTCTTGCTCAAGTTTGGCTCTGATTCCGTCTAGGGCCTGAATCTTGCTCGTGATCTCCTCGACCTCACTGTTGATGAGACTCTAGGGAGACAACGAAAAGTTGAGTCAGATGAAGAGCCGCTATACTAAATCAAGCTTACATACTCGTTTGACATGGATGTTCTCCTTGTCGAGGAGAATTTCTTGCGACTGACGGGATAGCTCTTCCTTGCCCAATTTCTTTGCGGCGCTAAGACTCCCCCTCCCCTTCCTCTGACCAGGGTGAGGTCGAACAACGACCAAATCATCTTCACTGACCACGCTCTGTTCCTCGTGGTCCTTGTCCTCTGTAAGCAAACCCCGCGCACTCATTCCAAGTTTTTTTAGACCAAGCCGCGGCGTTTCGACGTTCCGCATTTGTCTCCTCCTCGTCTTGCTTTGCTCGGCGCTTGGAATGGTGGCGTTGAACCCACGAAGTAAACTGACATTTGAAGCCACGCCGACAGGTTCTGGCACCTCTGCTTCAAGCAATTCTTCCGCCGCTTCAAATATTTGAAGGTCTCCCGATGTGATGCGCTTTGACCCAAGTCCTAACCGCAATGGGGCACGCCCAAGAGTTGCAAAATCCATTTTCGATCTCGTAATCGACGATGCTGCGAGGGAGGCGCGTGGTCTCGAAGAAACAGTTGCTGCAGAGGTCATCATATGCGGAGTCATTATCACAGGGGCAACTGCACAAGGAGGGGTGTGAGGACACCACCCTAATGTCGACACATGAATACTTACGGTCAGAAAGTATGCGAGTTGAATCCGATTTCTTGTGGTTGAAAGGAGCCATGAATGCCTTTTGGACAAGTTCTAGTTTGTTGACGGTACGCGAGGAGGTTGAGGCACCTTCGGTTACAAGAGGATCCAAGGCGGCTCTTGCATTCTTCTTTTGACCATTGGAACCTTTGGCTCTACGTTCTGAGGCCATGATGTCGCGGTAACCCGGAAAACCAAGTCCCGCCGGGGCAGAGGACAGAAATTTGCTGACGACATAGTCCAACCAATACTTATTTAGGAAATATCTCCCACGGGTACATATGTACTCAACTCTAGTTAATACACGTAAGGTTGCGAGACAACGAATCCGACCCTGTAGCTCGTCGCGATTTGTGCTGCCAGACACATTCCAATGGTCATTGGAAGATACTCGGCCTGTAGCACGATGTGGCTAGCATACAGATCGTCTTGATGTCATCAGAGATTCCACGCTGGAGCGACACAGACGTTCATCGTGACCAACGGAAGTCAATTATGATACCAAGGCCATATGGTCGCATGTCGTATTCTTTACGAATCAGAGAATTGAAAATGGTGACTGGTTTTGTGACGTCGGAATTCCCTTTATCATGATTGGCCTGTTTTTCCGTGGTCGGCACTGGCCCTACGGAACGGAAAGCCTTGGAATACAGGGGGCGGATGCGCGACCAAAATTTGGATGTCGAGGTTGTCGTGTTAGAGGCTCCAACGATGGTTGAGTTCGAATCTTTGAACATATCGGTGTTGTCCTGTGGTAAGCTATCATCAAGGAGCTTCGGGCGTTCCATTTCATGATGTAGGCGTTGGACACTAAGATATTCCCAGTGTGAAACATTGAAAGGCTCGAACAAGCCTCCAGCGGAGAAATCACACCAGCATCGGTCGACAGCACGCATGACAGTGGGGAAGGGGCGGGAAGAATCAACGATTGAGGCGTTGAGTGCTTCGGCGAAGGTGGTAATGTTGTCAGACCAGGGTGTGGTGAGTGGGCTGTCAATGGGGAAGGGTTGCCAGTAGCATGAGGAGACAAAGAGGGTAGTCAAAAGGACAATGCAGTAGAAGCTAGGGGAATCGGTGAGAGAGGGTGAGGATAGAACGAAGGGACAAAACTGACCAAGGCTTTGCATGCATTGTGAGGGAAAAGAGAAAGAGGAGGAGGAAGTATGGCGGGGCAGTGGGGAGGGGAAGGAGGAGTAAAGGCAGAAACCAGCGAGTGCACCTAGAAATCAGTTAGTTCCATCCTGCTACCAAAGCACCCAATCTACATACCACATCGTCACCGTCGAGTTCAAGTCCCGGAACTTCGCCGTCCGCCGTCCGGCTCCTGCCAAAACCGGAACCTGAACTTCTCGACCATTCCACAGACACTTATCCTCTATCCACCATGGTTCAGCACCCTGAAGTACTTTGGGCCCAAAGGAGCTCTGATGTTGACGAGGAGAAGGTATGTATTCACGTTCATCTTGATTTTCTCGATCTCCTTTGACGCGCCGTCCTTCTTTTCCGCGTCCTCTTTTTTTTTTTGGGCATAATATCCTCTTTGTCACAGTAAATCTACCCGACATTATCGTGTCTTCTCTCGAGTACATTCTCACTGAGACATCCATCTCTTTCAAAGCCAAAGCTGGATCGTAAGCTCACCGCATCCTATCCCTCGTGGTGGACGCTAACAATCTCGTACAGACAGGACAAGGAATATGCCTTTGATCTTGATTTTTTCGCCCCAGTCGACCCCCAGGTTCGTTATTGTTTATCTTCAGGCCACGTATCTTCTCCTAAACACCCTAATAGCATTCAAAGAAAAGCCTGAATTCTCGATCTCTCAATCTTGTCATTCGCAAGAAGGAGAAACAATCGGAATACTGGCCACGACTCACCAAGGAGAAGATCAAAAATGCTTTTCTCAAAACAGACTTTGGTAAATGGGTGGATGAAGACGAACAAGGAGCTGTTGAGGATGTTCCCGAGGAGCCCGACATGGGTATGGGTGGTATGGGTGGTATGGGTGGCATGGGTGGTATGGGAGGCATGGGTGGTATGGGAGGCATGGGTGGTATGGGTGGCATGGGTGGCATGGGTGGTCCAGGAGGAGGCATGGACTTTGAAAAGGTAATTCTAGACCATTTCGCTCGGAACTGCCTTACTCATTTTTCGTTAGATGATGGCACAGATGAATGCTGGTGGCGGCGGAGGATTTGGGGGAATGCCCGACTTCGGCGCTGGACCTTCTGGTTCGGGAGAGCAGGACGAGGGGGATGGTGATGATTCTGACGATGACGGTCCGCCACCTCTTGAGGACGCTGAACCGGCCAAGTAAACGCGTCGAGTACTGTCCATATTGCCCACTTGATCTCCTCGTTGCTGGATCCCATAAGTCGAAATTACACCTGAATAAATTCAGCAACGTCTGTACCTTCACAAAGGAAGCCAATGCTTCAAACAGTAGCCAATTTGTCAAGGCCAACAGCTTCAATTAATCAAACATCGTGAAGTAATAAATAAGCTACAGAGGGTATCAAGTGGACATCTAGTCAGCATGACCAGACCATGTTAAGCAACAGTGAACTAGAGAGAAAACAGATATCAGAAACAGCGATCCACGAGATGAAACACTGAGCTTACGTAGACGGCATCATCCAGAGAACCGTGTTGCGCGACGGGCACAACGACTGGCTGATGGTTGGCTGCAGTGTTAATCGACGACAGTTTGTAAAACCCAGCCGGAAGACCGCTATCAACATCGGCGGTGAGAGCGCCATTTTGGGCCACGCCATTCAAGCCCTTGAAGAACGCAAAAACAGTAGGATCGCTAGGGGTAGTCTGAGCAAGGGAGTCCAACTTTTCGATGACCACATGTGAATGGCCTCGGATGATACCTTGGCCATTCAGTTGTTGAGGTGCGGAGAAGTAGTTTTGGGCTGCATTAACAAAGTTTCCAGTTTCTAAATTCTTGATGGCCATCCGGATGGTGAAAAAAGTGTTGGCTGCGACAGTTCCACCGTTGGGAGGGAAGACAAATTTCGACGAGGGCATCTTGGCTTTGGCGGGGATGGCTCCCATCGGAGCTGGGTTACATGAACCATCAACGACTTGTGCACCGTTGGTCAAGGGGAGGTTAACTGTCTTGCAAAAGTTGATGAAATTGTTGGTTGACGTCAATGAAGCCACTTGACCTGCGAACGCAAGACCAAGTTAATAAAGTTCAGGAAATGATACACATCAGGTTGGCTATAGGAGATAGGAGACCAGGAAATGATAAAAAAAGAATGCAACTAACCAGCTGTAGGGGTCCCTTGTCCATCGTTTGCGAAACCCTTCGAAATCACATCAGGGTCAAGAGCTACAGATGAAGAATCAGAATAGAAATGGGGGAGGGAGGAAATAAAGAATTGACTCAAGGAAGTTTGAGCGTTGCCTCCCTAATTGAAGAATATTGGAATTGAAATGATATGGAGGGAACAAGGGGAAAAAACGGGCTTACTGTCTCTGCCGTTGGGGGAGGTGCAGCGGGTGGAGCAGTTGGGGGTGCAGAAGGTTTTTTAGTTGGGGGTGCCGAAGGTTTTCCAGCCTGTGCGCCAGTCTAGGCAAATCCATCAGTGAGACCTCCACAGCAACAGACATACCGCGGCAATGCGAGCCGCCAAATCGGCTTCCGTGGTACAGGTGATACTAGTTCCAGGCGAATTTACCAAGGGGAGGGCAGCGCAACTAATACGGATGTGGGCGTGAGCATGGCAACCAACACCGGCACAAAGTAAGACACCCACACGGTCCCAGGCGCACAGCCCAACGTAACGAATTTTCCGCCCACGCATTGCACAAATTTGTTGTCCACGCAGGCATCTTGCGGCGCGGTACATGGCGAATTGAGGGTGAGAGTCTTGAATTTTTCGCTGGGATGGCGGTTTAAGTGAGTGCCAGTTAAAAAAAAATTCAAGCACACTTCAAGGTAAGGGCAGCCTGGCCATTAGCGAGATCAAATGCCGCCTGTCTGGGAACTTTTTGTAAAAAACGAGCCGAAGCTGTCAAAGCAAGGGTCAATGTCACGAAAATTCTCATGATGAAAAAGTGAAAACGAGTGTAGATGAGAAAATGACACCAGGTCAAAGGAATGTGGGGACGAAAATAAATGAGAAAGGACAAGATTGAACAGTTGTCTACATAAAGAATCAGCGGCATTTAATATATAGAAAAGGGCCATTGTCACCACATGGCCCATTGCCCGAATGGCGGCTGCTCTGGCTCTGTCCGCATTCATCACAGGGGAACACCCATAAATCACAATCTACCACTGTGATGGTGGATCAAACACAATGCAACCAGTAAAGTGCCGCGTAGCGTCGGCAGAGAGAGGCCTTGGCGCCATCGAGGCCTTGGCGCTTTTTGACCGGCGCATCAGATGCTTAGTCATCCCCCCATAAACACGTCGGCGTTTTTCGTAGACAGAAAACCATTTTTCCATCGCATTGCATCGGCTATCTACGGCATATCACCAGTTGATGGGATGGCGGCCAGGATTGTCGTGTCGTCAAGATCATGAGGGGGCGAAATCGCGATCTACCTAACCTCACCATGCTGAGGGACACATATCTCATTGCCATAAAAAAAAAATTTGGGCTCCTCGAAGCGTCATCAACGTCGGGTTGGGTCGATTATAAGGCCTACTATATGCAGCTGTGAGTACTTATCTTTGACCAAACATCGTTCTTTCCCTATAACCATTGCAAGGCGTGGCCTTAGGATCAGCTGGTAGGGTAATTGCTTCTCTGTAATCTTGACACTCGAGACAAAGATATATAAGTGTTTGTGGCTGCAGTGGGACTCTGATAAAACGATGTACATATTGTGTAAACTTGTATTCCATGGCTCTGCAGTCACTCAGGAAGTTTGGTCAATGGTAACATGTATCTTGTCGCCCATGATATCAACTGTTACCCTATCCACCGATGATTGTTACTATAACGGCACTTAAGCGCACAAGCAAACAACATACTTTGTGAGATCGCTGACGATAAAATCTGGGCTTGAACCCGATGCATCAATGACAGCGCGGGGCGTTGAGGTGCAGACGGCGACGGTAAGTGATCCGGCGCGACGCCCAGATATCAGCCCTGAAACAGCATCTTCGACAACTAAACCTACAGTCAACTGTTATTGATTTGTTCAAATACATGGCATGTGCACATACATCTTTTGGGATCAACGGCACAACGGACGGCACCAGCTAAATATGGGGTAGGATGTGGTTTACCTTCCAAAACATCATTTGAGGTAATAATCCCTGCAGGAGGAATTGGGATGCCTGATCGCTCAAGCGCTCGAGGTGCATGCTTGTCGGACGCTGCGAAAAAACGGCTTGTAAGCGTCTTGCGGGATTGCCTCTGAGGGATGTTTACCTGAGGTTACGATTGTCCATTTAGACCTACTTGATGGATTGGACATCAACTACAGAGCGAGCTCAAAACGCATCAACGGTGTTCTGAGGAGAAATCGCAAGCCTTTGAAACAAGATCAATTGCCCCTGGCAAAGGCGTTAGTCCACCAAGAATGACCTCATTCTCGAAGCGGTCTATTTCTGCCTATGTGTTGCGATCGCATTAAATTCGACTTGAACTAATGATGGAATCATAGATGGAAATTTGCTGACTTGAATGAGGTCCTCAGCAGTGATTCCACAATATTCTTTTAGAGTGTCATAGAGACGACGACCGTGAGTTGCATGCGCCACAGCTGCAGGGTTGGCAAGTTTGTAGTCTGTACCGAAGGTATTCCAAGCCTTCAGAACTCCAGGTGTGGAATCAATGAGGGTACTTGATTAGGAGGAACAGAAAGTTTCAGGAGATAATAGGAGTCAAATAAGTTGAATATATAACCAGGGGTGATTTTCAGAAAGGGCTGAGTGGGATGCAGATACTATGCACACTCACCCATCCATATCAAATAGAATCTGTTGTCCCGAGCAAGTTGTTAGTACATCGTGGACTGGTGGAAATGACGCATACATACGGCATCTACAATGATCGTGGAAATCGTCATACTTAAGTACAAGGGTAAAAATCTGAAGGAGGGCAACACCTTTTTACAAGGCTATGTAGTTATTAATGGGTATAAGGTTATTTATCATCGATCGTATCCTTGGGCACAAGCGCTGACAAATGATGGCGCGACTACTTATGGTGCGTTGCTGCAAAAAAAACCTGACAACTAATAACATAATTTAATCTCAAGAACGTTCGGTAAAATATCCACCAACCCCAAGAAAAATGGCTGGGGGCGAGTACGAAGCGAATGGAGTTGCAGGCCAATGAGTGTGTTTCAATTTTTTCGAGCGCTCGAGTATGTCACTTACCGTACATAATTAAATTACAGTGTATCTTGCCGTGGTTGGGAATGCCCGCGCCGTTGTTCAACAGTTTCAGTTTCCAGGGAAACAGTTGTATATCGCTCCCCTGCCCAAAGTAATGGTGATTTCGGGTTGATGAAGATGGTAGTTGCGACGAGTTGCGAGGATACAGAACGACAGCCTATACCCTGTGTAGTATCTCTTGCCCTATTGGACGGCAGCGGAAATTCTAAGTTTGTATTGCAAGGAACATATATCTATTTATAACTCGGTGGAGCTAAAGATAGCCTGTCGGTAAGATATAAGAATGGCAGATGGTTGGCATAGGCTATCGTTTCGTCCCCCGCTCTTCGTTTTTCATCCACTTTTCTACGATCAGGCATCGCTTTGCAGCTAGTTCTGCTTCTTCCCCTTGCTGTTGATTATCTTTTACCTTTCTTTCATATTCCACTCTTTCAAAATGAAGGCTTCAACTCTGTTCGGTATCATCATCTCGTTGGCTGTCTCTGCCTCTGCTGTTCCCCAGGGCAACAATAGAAATGGTGGAAATAGAAACGGCGGCGGACAAAACGGTGGGAATAACACAGTGGGTATTGTTTCATGATGAGAAGGCGTTCCAGCATCTAATTGCGTATTCAACCGAAAGGGGTCTGGTGCCACCGGCGGTGCAGGAGCGGGGGCGGGGGCTGGGGCTGGGGCTGGGGCTGGTGCTGCCGCCGGTGCAAATAACTCCACAGCGGCGGCCGGAAACAATGGAGCCGCCAACGCTGACCCCCAGACATCAACGAGTTGGTACAAATTTAAATCTTTCTATCAGGTCAACTTACACCATCACCAGCTCTTGACCCGAAGGTTATCGCGGCGGGATTCGCGAATAATGGCCAAGGTTAGATGATTTTGCGGCGAATATCTGATTTTCAGGTACTCACTCGCGCCTCTTCCAGATGTCCCCGCAGCGGGTAATCAAATGCTGATTTCATAATTCAAGTTCTTTTCCTAACCAAAAATCACAGGTCAAGTTGCTTCCCTTACATCGACAAACAATTTCATCAATTTCTGCTTGACGGTCCCCAACTTGCCTATAACCAACGGAAAGCAGATCGCCACTGGGTCTTGTAACCCCGCACCAATGGGCGTCATCCCCTCGAGTGACAACATGCCTTCCTCGAAATTCACCATACCCAAGAATGGGGATACTCTCAAAGAGAATACCCCATTCACCATCACGATGGCAGTCGCTAACTTCCAAACTGGGGCTTTCGTAAACGCACAGGAGAATTACTTCGCGGCACCTCAGCAACTGAACGGGCAGGGACAGATCGTTGGTCACTCACATGTTGTTGTTGAAACTCTCACTGCACTCGACCAAACGACACCGACAGACCCAAAGAAGTTCGCGTTCTTCAAAGGATTGAACGCCCCCGCTGCCAATGGAGTTTTGACCGCCGATGTCCCTGGCCTGCCCGCTGGATTCTACAAGCTTTCGTCAATCAACACCGCAGCTAACCATCAGCCCGTGTTGGTGCCCATTGCCCAACACGGATCCCTCGATGACGCCGTCTACGTGAGTAAATAGAGTTCACCACCCTGATATCTCACCGATGAACTTGGTATGGCAGTTCACCATCACCGCTGACGGTGTCGCTGCCGCTGCTGCTGCTCCACCCGCTGCCGCTGCTCCACCCGCTGCAGCTGCTCCACCCGCTGCAGCTGCTCCACCCGCTGCAGCTGCTCCACCCGATGCAGCTCCACCCGCTGCCGCCGCTGCTGCAGCTTCTGTTGCTGCCCCTGCTGCTGCTCCAGCCGCTTCTACCCCTGCTGCTGCCGGTGCTGGGAGGGTAAGATTGTTTTTTGGTTATTCATAAACATTAGTTACTTACAGTTTTCTAGTCCCGTGGAAGGCAGCAGGGTAAACGCTTCCAGTCAAGAGCCCTCCGGTAAATAGTGGGCAAGACATCTGAGCGCTCGTGTATCCGTTCAATTGTTGTTACATTGCTTGTCTCGTAAACGTTATCGAGGAGTGGGGCTAGCCTAGGTCTGCTGTGCATAATTCGATCCTGATTATTCTCCGAGTGTGTCAAGTCGAAAGATTTTATTTTCAACTCTAAGTTGGCAATGGAAAGAAAATGTAGAAGAGCAACGACCTCAATTCCTAGAGCACATTGGCTTTTGGTGGTCACTCCTTGGATGACGCTAGTCGCATGCGCTCTGCTTCCCATCGTGCCTTTATAAGTTGCGCACCCCCAGCGCGAGATTGTACAGAGTACCCGGAAGAAGAGAAGAGTTGTGTGTGAGCTGCTTGCAAGTGGGGTGATACCATGGAATCGCTTCGGATAACCTGAATGTGTGCATTGAGTCTGCAACGCCCGGTTAATAAAGAAATACCCACCGATCCAATTGCAAGGAAAAAAGAGAATGTAGCGGCGCTACTCAACATATATTGAGACAGCGTTGCCATGAATCCTCGTGGTCCTGCACCACCCCTGCCAGAAAAAGGTGGGGAACTCGGGTCCTTAAGAATCATAGCATTGACATACCTTATGATACTCCAAGAGCCAAAAATAAATCCAATAGTAAGTCCAACGCCACCACCCATGAGGGCCCCCATTCTTGGAGAAACGTTGGTCAAGGACTTGGAGGTTTGACTCAGACGAAAAGTTTACATACTTCACTAATGAGGCAAAGGTCGTTTATTAATTTCAATAAAGGGGTCAGTATGAGTACTCACTCTTTTGCATGATAGAGGGACCTTCTCCGTAGCTTGTAGGTGGCGGAGGCATGACGAGACCGACTGAAAGATTCGGGGATGGGTTAAAACGTGAATTCTGAAAGAAATATCCCGTAGCCTTTGGATCTAAACTGAGGTAAACAAAATCATAACTGCAACGACAATGACCAACAGACCGAGCAGGTCACCTCTCCTATTTCCTCGTGCGCAGCAAGCGCAAATTAGTGAGTTTCCTGGGCTGCCCAATGCTTAATAGAATTTTATTGATTTTCAGTTAGTTCGTGCCAATCAACGGGACTTATACCATGTAGCTTCACTCAAAGATCAAGCTGAAAATGTCTTGCGAGCATGGCTTGGTTCGTGTTCGTTTTCGTATATCGGTCAACTCATAATCTCAAAACAGGAACTCGATGGCTGACGCGGTGGGACAGGGAACTAGACTTGGCCGTGAAACTATGTTATTATGGGCTGACAACTGGAAGAGGTGCCCCAACGATTCAGGTTTGTCGGCCAAGACACCCACTTATTCCATATCTCTCCAGCAATCCAAACTCTCGGCGAAGAGTATACGGATATTTGGCAATACTCTATATCTCAGAATTCTATTCCACCCTCTCCTTCGATGCGAATAGCAGTAATTCTTGCCTCTCTCATTCCTTCTTATGTAGTGGGACGCTGGGGGCACACTTCTGCCCTCAATAACAGCCATCCCACAATGGAAAAATGGTTTATAATCATCCCAATGGCAATGGATATTGCCACGGAAGTCAATCTTGCTGTTTTTTATTTGCGAGGATCCTACTATGACCTCATCAAGCGGCTAATCGGGGTCCAACATGTCAGCCTTCTTTCTCCCTCTCCCTGCATCTGAATTTGACTGTGGGCAGATATCTTCTATCCCAGAAGACCCTCATACACGACCTCCATCGTATTCATTACTTGGAGTTTTGATCGGTGTGAGGCTCCTTTATCGCCTCCTAAATTTCCTTCGGGCTCGAAATCTCGAAGTAAATGCGGGACTTCGACGGAAGGAAAGAAATTCTGCGTCTCCTGAAGTTTACCTCGATGGTTGCCCAGTCTCCTCTCTTTTGTCCCAGAGCCCGGAAAGCGAACCTGCCAGGCCAGCAGAAGATGATGAACGAACCGCTCTGGACATTCAAGCCATACCCGATGTCCAACGGGCATCTAGGAATTGTACCTTGTGTCTTGAAGAAAGAACAGACAGTTGCGCCACTGAATGCGGACATCTTTTCTGCTGGAATTGTATCGTTGGTTGGGGTAGGGAAAAGGTAAGCCTTCAGTGTTCTTTTCAAGTGCCAACGAATTTATTTGAGTTCCGAACTTAGCTTGAATGCCCACTTTGCCGACAGTCTTTGTCTTTGGACCGACTTCTTCCAATTTATAATCTCTGATATGGGTTGTACAACATGTAAATAGATTTACACTAGATGCTAACAAACGGAAGTATACAACAAGTTACAAGTGGCAGACCAAGTTTTCGAGGAATCTTCCTGGCCCAAATAAAATAAACTAGAGCATGCTTTTCATGAAAGATGCGGATCATGACTGGAGGAATTCTCGAGGCATATCCGCAAATGCAGCAGCTCCAACACCCAATAAACCGAGTTGTGTGAGACACACGGCGGTGTGACGATAAACAGTTTCTAATGGCGGTTGTGCCGGTCGTCCCTGCGATTCTTCAGAAGGACATAAGTCCTTAAGCCGGAAAAATCATTCAAAGAACACCTACTTAGTATAGCTTGATTAAGTTCATGGGCGAGAGCCACTCTCGACTCATGCCCGACAAGGTCGGCAATTGGCGCACCAGCTTCTAGGGGATCCTCCCAGGCCACAATTCCAAACGTATTCTTGAACAATCGCTGGAGCTCGGGTCTAGGATCAGACTGGTAATCACTGGAGAGCGATTGTCCGTAAAGAATGGCAGCATTAAGGGCGGTTTCATATTGCAAAGCGAATCTATCCGCAGAAACAGGGGCCTGCGGATCTGGTTCGCTACCGTGGGTGATGCCAGAGGGTCTACTACTGGCTGGTAGTTCAACATGCAGGGTGCCAGGCGCATCTTCGTCTATATCCATGTTCATTTCCTCTTCCATCCAAACATCCTGGGCCGAGTCCATATTCGTAGGTCGTTCCATTTCCCTTTCTCGGATCCTCTTCATCTTCCTCTTCATCTCAGTGGTCTCCAAGATGAGTTCGACAAATTTTCGGCATCGTAGCTTGAATAAAACTAGATGATCGTCCGCCTCTAGTACCGTTGGGTACTGTTTCTGGACCATGTCGATAGCGGAATTAATATCTCCTGCAAGTACAGAATTCACGATACTGGTGCGGGACAATATATCACTGTCGAGAGCATCGAGCTTGGTCGTGGAACTATTCATATCAACATCGGTCTCCGCTGGTAGATGTGCGATTTCTTGGTTGCGTCCCGGTTTCTGTATTTCAAATGCTCGAGCAGTTTTGGCGTAACCATGATGGACGAGATAAGACATGACAAGCTGATTTAACACTTCTTTTGATTCGTCCTCCGTCAGCGAGGCTTTCACGCCTGTTTCCTCGGTGATAGAAGCAATTGAACCCAAACCAGTCCTTCGGTAGTGCCCACGCAAGACTGTAGAATCAAGGTGGGTGTTCTGGATATTATTCCAGGTCACGTTGTATTGTTGTTGGACGTGATAGTCAATGTCGTATTTGAAAGGTTCCTGTCCAAAATTGGCATGGATATTTTCTCCAAGATGTTGTAAGCCAACGGAAGGGTAAAGATCGAAATCCTTTCCGATGTTCTCAAAGACCTGACCTGCAATTCCGAGATTGAGGAATATGAGAAGTGCAAAATAGCCAAGGAATATTACCAAGTGAAGTGCCATTTTTGGTGAAAAATACTCTGTGTGTAGTGAAGTCAATCCCGCAGCCGATGACATCTCTGGCTATGAGACGATTAGAAATACACCAGCGCAAATGTGTCGGTGTGCTTACTTCCAAAGGAAGGACCGTATTGAGTTCCGGTTTTATTTGCAGAAAGTGCACTGCCATCCTCGCCGTAATAACCCCAGGAATTGGCCTCCCATCCGGGCAAACGACCAAATTTCACACTTCGGCCTGCGAATCTGTTCTCAAATTAGACGATGTCGCAGTCTTATTGTAGTAATGAAAGCATACCCTATACTGATGTGACTGGACAAGGATGTTAAATAATTCCATTTCAGACTGAATTACACTCACGCTTTCTGTTCTTTTCCAAGAATCTCAACTTCAAAGTAAAAAATCCCACAAGCAGGGGGTATGGGATGAATCGTGCGAGCAGCTGCAGCATCCTTATCTCCATTACACGATGGTCCTGCCCGAAATTTAGCCTCAGGGAATTAATCGAGAAAAAAAAAATCCAACCATGATAGGTTAAATCACGTCCGTCTGGGGAAACGCTGAGATTTTGGTGGCGGTCTTGCTCGCTCCAGCGAGTAGGCAATTTCAAAGGTTGGTCCATGGAAACAAATGTCGTCATTGGTGTAGGTCTGGGCTGGGGAGGAGGAGTTGCAAGGCCGTCATCATCGTTATCTGACGATGCTGACATGGTAGATGCAATGTTTTGATGTCTCGTACTAGTACTCGCAGTTGCTTCAACCACTCTGCTTGGAATAGGAAGTGAGGGGGGTTCTGTTTGTAATAAATGTCTCAAAGACGAGTAGTCCAAGTAAGTCGGTCTTGGGAAGGCCACAGGGGTAGTCCGAGCAACTACATGCAAGGGGACAATGGGACGTTGTGTGCCCGAAATTCGGGTATGAGCAATACTGGTCCTTCGCGGGTGGGTCGCAGACGTGGCTGGTTGGGCAACGCAATCAGGATCGGTAGCAGAAGCCAGTTCACTTCCTGGACCACGGACGACTCGAGGTTCAAAGGGGGTTCGAGATGGTGGCCGCACTGGCAAAATGGATACTAATGATACGGATCGTGCAGTGGGATGAATTGGTGAAGCGGATACATTGCTGCTTGTACCAGTCGTTGTAGGCCTTGCTGCATCAACAACGCCGACACGCCGGGGTTCAGTGACGGCTCTCGTAGAAGGGCTTGGAGAAGTTGGATGCTGGTGTCTAACTGGCGATGAAAAGGGGATAGATATAAGAGATTCGATGTTTCTAGAAGACGTAGAGGATGATGGACTCCGTGGTATCGGAATACTGGAGGATCTGGATGGTCGGGAATTCATGACCTCAGGGTTTTGTGACTGGTGTTCAACCGAAATTAGTATTCCTTACACCTACACAGAAATACATTATACTTACTCTTTGAGTTATAGAACTCCAGACTTGACGAAGACGACCTTTGTGGTTCACTTGGAAATGCAACACTTACTTAAGTAAATGAGCGAATTAGCAGGCATCACATGATGGAGTGTACGCGTCCTTAGGCGTCCTTCCTGAATTCGATTCAACTTTCTCCCCTTCTTCTTGCACAATTATAACATGGAATCATCCTTGCGCATTGTTCCAGGACCCCTTTCCAAGTCTGCATCCGTCCAGGACACCTCCAACTCTCTCGGCCTTCATGACACCCTTCAATATGGTCCTCGGAGTCTCGCTGCTGAAGTTCAATCTGCAGGAGGTCTCAAGGGTCGTTTGGAGAACGTAGGGCCATTCACATCGTTCCTCATCGATTCAGCATTTAATACTACTTTTTAGTGGGAAGCTACCCAGGACAATCTCAAGCTCACTTTAGAACGAAATTTGTATGGAATGCATGCGCCCATGCGCCGCTTGATGGAACGCAGGATTGTGGCATCTGTAAGTCATGAATCGAATGTATCGAATCGTCTGATTTCTCTCCAGACGCCCCATACCTTGAGTGCGCCACAAACTAACCTTCACTTGGATATTTTGATGGGTCGCGATGAAACAATTGAGGCAGCGGACGTGTTTTTGGGTAGGTTTCCTCATCCTTATTCTTCAATCTCATCTTAGTAATGGAATTCAGGGAGGGAGATTGGTTTTACATCTGATGCACATAAAGGAATTCAGGATAAAGGTCGTACATAATGGTATCTTATGGTATCTTATAGTATTCCCTTTCTTATTTCCAATGTAAATGTTAAACGACCCATGGCTCCCGTGTCCACCTAATACCTTCTCTCCTTAAAATGCCTTGCTCCACAACATTCCGGGCGCTAACCACACAACCTTCAAGCAAAGGGATGCCAAGATGAGCATACGACCCACATATCCAGATGCCAGGAGCGCTCTCTTCGCAACCCGACATCGGGCCTTGTAGTTCACCTAGGCGAGTTTTTCCTTGATACGGACATTGCCACCATCTTTTTGAATCTTCTGCACAAAGTAATTTCAGTGCCGCCTTGCTATCTCTTGTCACAATTGCGCGTTCCAATGTGGCGACGCTTAGCAAGGCTTCCTTCCTGGGAGGAATTATGGGATTCGTAGTTTGGAAAATTCTTGCGGGATACTCCATGGGCGCAGAGAGAACGTGTGTCGCCATCGTGTATGATGAATCGACGGACAGGCTGGGGTGATCCAATTTATCGGCCGTGTAGAAAGTCGTCTTCGAGGGAAGGGAAATGAGGTTCAGATCCCGAACATCATGCTCATCATCGGGCAGGAGAGAACCATCGGTGTGGTTGATAACCATGGCTGGACAGTATTGAAAAGTTTTGAGGCATCGTATTTGACGTTCGACTGCCTCCTTGAGGTCACCAGCGCCACTTGGCAAAGACTGCAGATATGATGATAGAATAGGAGCTGCTCCGGATGCTTGAGTAGCCAAAACGATATGGTGAAATCCACTGTATTCCGTGATAGTTTTGCCTTGGTAGAGGCAAGAGATGGTGACGCATTGAGGGTTATGTGCATCAGGCTTTAACGAGACAATGGGCGATGAGAGGTGAATATGTTGCAATCCTTCAGTGAGACAAGCCACGACCTGACGTACACCACCAACGACGACGTAGTGATGTGTTCCAAGCGTTAGCCAAATATAATCTATGATGAATATTAGACTCTTTTGCGTGTGCAGGAAAGCCGGATACATGCCTAAAACCTCTTCCACGGGATGCTTCATAACATCGGCCTTAGGCGCTGTGCAGACAGCTGACAACAAAGGGATTAACACCGAATGGACATAATTTTTCCAAGCAGCGTCCATTCCGATCAATCTTGCTAAAAATCCCTCTGGGGCGACTCGCGTTGTCCATTCCTCGAACACAAGGTCATGAATTGTGGCGGGTCTCCAAAATGGCATCGCGTGGAACAGCGTGAGTAAATAACAGAGAAGAAGCTGGATGGTCGAGCAAAAAAATAAGCAATAGATGCCAAGGAAGCCGATCCAGCGCGAGATATGTCCTTGTTTCTCTACCGTGGTACCGCGGCTGAGGTTCGAAGGCTTGCTGACTCCGGAGCGGCCTGAACCCCCATTATAGATCATGGTCGTCGCAATGGAACGGTTATCCCACTTCGTTGCTGCGGGCCGCAAGGAAGAAAAAGAATACGAAAAGTCAGCTTGTCGGAATTTGACACCTAATGTCTTGTAAAGTGCAATTAAATTTTTGTAGTAGCCTAGAGAAAACAAGCACATAAGGAAAATTCAACGCCACAAACACAGTTCGCACCTCCTTGAAATGATCTCATAGGGACATCGATGCGAAACTCGTTCTCAAGGCCAGTAGCTGATAATGATATTGACGTGGAGTCCATGCCAATCGTAGAAGCCTAACAGGAAAATTGTCAAGTTAATACGTCGGATACCTGAAAGTGAGCACGGGTGCGAACCTTTTCAAAGATATGAACCTCAAAGTTTATTTCATTGCCCTCCGAGGGTTTTGTCAATAAATGAGCCACTGTCAACCCCGCAAGGCCGCTGCCAACTACCGCAACCTTGACCGTTCGAGACATTATTCGCCAGCCGAGTGCGTCAGTGAATCTGCCTGGCAAGCCTAGTGTTGACCGATTCGCGCGTGAAACAATCGAGTACCCTTCTGACGTTTCCCAGGTTGGGCGTAGCTATGAGAAAGTAGTTGTACGGAATATTCCCAGAGCCCCTGAGTCGATTGAAACCGAGGAAGGGATACCAGTTCTCAGATGCGGCACTTGCAATGCAAGGTTTTAACAATTACTGAAGTGATTAATGATTGGTAACTGGGTAGAAAAGCGCGCATCCCAAAGACTTTCCCTGCACGTGCCACACAAAATGCTTGGAATCAACAAAGTTGACATGTGATCGAACGAGTCTATTTCCCGTTCTGGAAAGAGACCGCGCCATACTCCTAGTACAGCCGTCTCCGCTTATCCCTGGAGTCTCCTACTGGACCTCCTTCGCGTGAATGCCGTCGTGGTTTGTAATGTTCATCTCTCAGGTCACGTGTTGGAGGTTTAGCAAATCCATCTTCATCATCCTCCCTATATCGGCCGTCTCTGGCCTTCCAACTACTTCTATCCGAGTTATCACCACCCATCCTGTTCCACCGTTCGTCACCATTCCCGTTTCCCTGATTTGAGGAATATGTAGCATTGACGCGGCCATTATCGTTGTTTTGTGGGCAATCTTTGAAGAGCAAGAAATTAGACTATACTTGACGAGTGAAAAATAAAAATCACCTTTCTTAAGGTGAGGACCACCACACAAGAAGCAACCACCTCCTTCTAGGCCCGTGCCTCCTACCTTCACAGGGGCAGACCCCCCAAAACCTCCCGTGGTCGCAGTCGTGTCTTGATCAAGTAAATGGGTGTATTTAGTCCGACTTCGTTTGCCAAAGTTCTTTACTTGCATAACCTTCGGTAGCATTGAAACATCCATAGTCGATTCTGTTGCCTCTGTATAATCATGTCGTTGAAGAATTTCTTCGTCCTACGAAATTATTAGCAAATTCTGCCAAAATAAGGTGGGAATGGACAAACCTGGTGGAAGGCACCCTTGTGCCAATATTTCTGCAGGAATTTCTGTTGCCCCTTTGGTTTCTCTTCCCTCAACTTTTGAGCTCGTTCCAAGTCCTCTCTCATTCGCTGTTCCTCCGGCATTGCTCGTCTGCGCTCGACCTCTTCGCGTTCCTTTTCACGCTGCAGCTCATCCTCTTTTTCTTTCTTAATCCTCCCAAGTTCACGAAGACGCCATGCTTCGAATTCGGCTGCAGGATCTTGTCCGTCCGTATCATCAACGTCGGGGATTTCCTCCCCCTTTTCTTCTTTTCAGAAGAAAATCGAAAGTTAATAAAATGTAGCACAGGACCAAAAATAGGCATTACTTTCTGCTAATTCGCGACGTATACTTTCAGCAACCAGGTCATGGCTCTGCTTACGCCGTTCTTCTGCTTCCAGTTCCTTCTTTCGTATGACCTCTTCCGATTCTTGTGCGATGCTTTCTTTCTCTGCGATTGTCACCCGTGCTCGCCTATCTTTAGAATGAGTTCATGATAAGGAGCAAGGAAACTCATGACACACTTTGGAACAAAGACAGGTCGAAACTCGACCTGTTCTTGTTCTTCTTCCGAGTCAGACTCGTATTCGCTAGACTGGCGCACGTCGTTATATTTCTTAAGCATAAAGGTTAGGATGCACAGTAACTCGCCTCTTCCGAGTCAACTCGACCGCCTGTAGGTTTACTCTCTTCGGCCTCAGACTCTTCGTCTTTCGATTCCACAGATCAATAATGTTAAGCAGGTAGATTTCATGGTAATCGTACCTTCTTCCTCCAGAGCAGTTCGCCCTGATTCCTCTCTTCCTGCAACGATAACCTTCCCTTCCTTCGATACACTGACATCCTTGAGCGCAATGTTGATAGCCTTGGGAACGGCCCTAATTTTCTCTTGTTTCGTAGAAAGATCACCAAAGTCATCTTCATCAACTTCGTGACCGTCTAATGGGACATCTCCTTCATCCAAATATGAAGGCGCCTCTTCCTCAACATCCGAATCCGAATCAGCCTCAGCAACACCCTTTGGGGCCTTTCCTTTCCAGTAACGCACGGCGGGGCGGGCAAGACGAGGAGCTTGTTTTCGTCCAGCTGACATGATATCAGTATGACTTTATGAATAGTGCCAGTGATCAGAGTGCTGCGAAAGTTGAGTGCTGCCAGTGCATGGGCGATAAACGGGGAAAGATCAATTCCCGTATGTAAGTAGGCCGTGCGAAACATGTACCTCAATTCATTTGCTCGAACAGTATTCATTCAAATTGCAACCATCATGTCCCTCGCCACTCGTCGAAGTTATATTCGAGCACGCTACCGCTTCGCTGCCTAACAAAGTTCTCGAGCCTCATATCGGCTCATCAGCAGCTCGGCATTGAGTCTACATGAACCATAGAAGCTCAAAGTCATCGCTCATGTGTCTGATAGCCAGCGTGTCAGCATATTTCGCTGTTTGGTGTTTCCGATGTGCTTAGTGAATCAGACCCGGTGCTGGGATTGGATTGGTTCACGTCCTACCACGATGCGCGCTTCAGAGGGCAAAAATACACATTGAGCCGCTTGATTTGAAATTGGTGCTTGATGCTCATGAATCGTCTCCCTTGGGAAACAAAGACTTGTCAACCACTGGCATGACGATAATTTATTCAACTGTCTATGATGGCTCTTGCGACTCCTTCGCACTCAAATATCTAGGCGAAACAAGTGGAAGCCAACGCTACGCCCTCTCCCTTCAGATAATGCACGGATTTTATCTTCCCTGCCATTCTATCGACTACCCTGCTCCATCTTTCCACTGCATCAAAAGGTACTCCTCTCCAAATCCCGAAAATCTTATGCGGCAGAATTCTCTCAATTAATTGTCACAGTAATCATCAACGCAAATCCCTCCTTCGCCAACTTAAAGCATAGCTCGAAAATATGTGCCACCTATCCGTTGGGATCATGGAAGTTTCTCCAAGATCCATCGTCCTGTTGTGTGGTGGAGTTAAATGCTATCGAGAGCATGCGGAAACCTCAGTGCAGAAGGTTGCTAACGCCCACAGGCTGAATTCCCTCAAATTGTTCAAGCCTACGGAACGTCATCAGCCTTCGTCCACAACTTAAGCTTCATCTTTCATTAGGTCACTGGCGACAATTGCTTTTCTCAAACAGTTTCCCACATATCGTACCCCTCGAGCGGCATCTCCCAAGAGCATGCTCTGACACTTGGTTGTAATAAAGACGAACTTCTCAGTTGGAAAATGTGAGGGCTTCAGGTACTTTCTGCCCCAGGAATTGATATGCAGTGTTGCAGTTCCTTGAGAGGCAGCAATTCCAATGAAGACGATGATCCATTGCGAAGATTTGTAAAATACGCGTATACCATGTAAAGGATGTTCAAAATAGAAAAAAAAAGATGAGGCATAAGCAATAATCAAGCCTCAAACTAGTCCCAACAACACAGTGGCACGGAAACTAATCTCATCCCCCCGGACAGGCAGTCTAGGCGAGGCTTGCATCCCGACAAAATCCTCCGTCCTTAAGGTACTGGATTTCCAACCCCAGCTTTGACTTACAGAAAAAACATCTGGTGAACTGCTGAAGCGCGTCTGCGACGATCCAGTTGCGCTCGCACAACTGATGGCAAAGTACGCGGATACTGAGGTACGCGGATCCCGGTATGGTTGTTGTGGAGCGAGGGTTGTTAGCGTTGGCGGGTTAGTACCCGAAATTAAGGGGTATGTCAGAGGGGGAGAAGACGAAGGCGAGGGAGGAGAAGATGGCCTGGCATGGTGTGAATTTGCAGATGGTGTCGTACTTCGGGTGGGCGTATGAATAGAAGGTGAGTAATGAGTCGGGCTTGAAGGCACATTCACCGTCGATGGTAGAGAAGGGTGGCGGGTGTGTAGCTGTCGCCCGGAGGGTCCGGCGAAACGCCCATCCTCAGCGGTCTGAGTTGGAGTTACAAGTGAAGGCGCACTGCAAGCAGGGATGTCGACGATGGACTGGCGGTGAAGATAGATACCGAGTTGCGCTTGTCCCTTTTTGCGCACGATTTGCACATATACATTGAAAAGGCTACCTGCATGCCAGATAGTTTGTGAATGCAGTCGAGACTTCTCTTTCAGTAGATCGATATCCCAAAACTCCACCGAAAACCGGAAAGGAGGGAATGGTGACCAGCGAAATTTACCCGTTGAATCGGATTCAATGCACCGGTGTCCAGAATAACGCGCATTCATGATTCCAAAAAAGTGCTCTTCTGTCGTCGACATGTTGGTGAGGCTGGTTCCTTGTGCACCGGCTGCTCCAGGATGGTTGTGGGCGGTAAGATGAGAGGGGTTGAATAAATCTTCCATAGAAAGTGGGGTACCTGTAGGCGTTGTGAAGACGTTGGTCCCACTGTCACCTATATGAAGAGATGCGTCACTAAAGACAGGAAAATACGGCTTGTCGTTTTCGTAACTAGCTGTGTCGTGTTTATCTGCTTTCGTGACCCGGCCCAGAATATCCGCTGTGGTTAAATTGATTCCTAATTCCTTGTCTCGCGGGGAAGGCAAGGAAGGGGAACCTGGAGAAGATACGCCTGCCCGATTTAATATGTGGTGACGCAAAATGGATTGTGTCCAATGGGAGGCTTGCAGCGTCGACAATAGAACATAAGGTCTTCTGGTGATCGGGCAAATATCCTGGGAAATGCACAACATATCCTCGAATGTCTAGATATTTGGTCAACTGGATGGTCAACGAAAGTATCTGAAGGACTGACCATATTGCTGTAGTAAATCCCGTGTTCAAACATTTCTGCCCAAAAAGATTCCTCGTCTTCAAGAATCCCAGCGCATCTCCGCAAAGCAACAACGGTGCGAGCAAAGTTGTAGCGCTCCTTTTCGTTCTTGACAAAAAGAGTGTCGGCAGAAATGATTGCGGCGGCCCATTTAGCACTCAAACCACCCCTTCCCCAAATAACTGAAGGCTTGACGGATGTTGTTTTATCAGAAAGTACGATGGCAATCTTCGACGCATCTGTACCGGAACCAACAGAAACGTCACCATCCGCCTCCAGTTGAAGTATGTCTATGGCCCAACGCGTAAGCCAGCATACGCATGCTTCCCCAATCTTATCTGACACAGCGCCATAATGATGTGACGTTGACAAGATTTCGTGGCTGGAATGATCAAAGCCTCCGGTTGTCGATTCAGCTGAACTTGTGGTCGAGAGCGCAGAACTATTTCTATCGCTGCCACCCAAATATCCGCTCTTGAAACCCCTGGAGGAGTTAGAGGTTTGTGGTTGAACCCTCGGAACAAATTCAACTTCATGCAGATCTAGTAACTGGGCAACATTCTCCAAGCCAATGGCGGCTTGCGGTTCCTCGATAACATCCTCCTTGTCACACAAAAATGACTTTCCACAGGCAAAGTTTAGGTATTGCAAAACCGTATTCGGCCCAATTGTCTTGAAAATTAGGGCAAGTGCCTGAGAAGCAACGGAAGGGATAGAGAGGTAGATCGCAGTCGCGAGAAGGGACTGCAGAAAACGCGGAGTTGCTGGGTGGCTGCCTGGAGGTACTTCTTGCGATTCCTCGATACCAGAAAACGGGGGCGTTAAAGGATGATTGGCGGTAGGAATGAGATTCGGTGAAACGTGCAATGGCGGTCCTCCGCCATATAATCGAGATATGCAGATCCTAAAAACATAGTGAGATTGTTGAGTTATGAGGGGAATTATGCAAACCTACTCAAAGGCTAGGGAAATAAAGAGGGAGATTAGTGGTGTGCAAGGGAATTCACCAATCTCGACTAACCGGCACGCGTGATATTAAGATCGTCAAAGGTGATGTTAATTTCGTCCGTGCCAGTAGTCAGCTTGGTTGCGGATTCTGAGAAGCCGCTGGTAAAGAGAGAACGAAAAAATCCCTGGGTGGAATAAGCAATGAATTATGGACAGGCAGAGTGCGCGCACAGATTGGATCAAGACCACGCGATGTAGTTTATAGATAGCCTTCCAAGTGCCAGAGACGCGGAGGGCGACATCGTAAGTGCTGGCATGAAGAAACGAGGTGTAGAGGTGGGACTGGACGTCGAGGGGCGAGGGTTGCATGGGGATGTGGAAAGAAGACTCAGGGCAAGATTTATATAGTAGGAGTGCCAAGGAGGGACCCCAGTACATACATGGCCTACGCTCAACCCCATCCCCGTCTCTCCGTCGTCTCAACTTCCTCCCAGTCCTCTGCTGACCATCTTTCGCCTACAACCACCTCAACCCGCTTCTCCTTACCCTCTACCAACAAAGCTGGTCCCAACCGCCCAAACATATATGACCGAAATATTAACAAGACTCGGGCGTCAGAGGTCTCCGCTTCTGCGTTCGCGTTTCTCTTTTCCGAGATCGTTCAGTACACCCAAAAAAGAGTCAGTGGTATCAACGATCTGGAACGTCAGTGAGTTGGGTAGGCCCATACATCTCCACCTCGCTTGACCTCTCTCCAGATTGAATACACTCGGCTACCGGATAGGAACGCGTGTGCTAGAGCTCATGGTCTGGCGTACAGAGGGGTCATCCAAAGCCCCCAAACGCGAGATTAAATTGCTTTCTGTCCTCATGATGATCCATACACAAGTTTGGAAAGCTGTGTTCGGAAAACCTGCCGATGCTATCGAGCGAAGTGTGGAGAACCCAGATGAATGTGCGCGACGTTCTATTCAACCACTGGCAGTGTTTTGACTGGGCCAGATATGATAATTGATAACGACCCACCTATTGAACGACATATATCCGTACCCAGAGACATGAGCCAACTCAGTTGCTCCTCATTCACGGCTGGCATTGTCGAGGCCGTACTGGATGGCTTATCATTTGTAACTATCATGCTCTTGATTCTCGGCTCTTAACTAACTGTCTCTCAAGCCTGCAAGAGTTACCGCTCACAATACGCCCAATTCTCAATCCCCGAACAGGACCACAATTTTGATCAAGTTGGAGAAAGTTGTATTGGAACGAGAGGAGCTGCTGAAATGATCATGACACTGTAATGACCCTGTAAAGTTTGAATCCCTGTACCATAGATGTTCTTGGGGTCCCGATTAGAGTCCTTATCAGATTCACAGTAGATTCGCAACTTCATAATGGTTCTGTTGAACAGCATCGAGATCGACCCTCCAGTCTTGAACTCTTCCTGCGCTTGGTCTTCAGACCTGCGTCAACTAACTGACCTCTATGAATCTCCTTACACTGGAGGGATAACTACCCGTACTGCAACCCTCCACGGTTTCGCCGAAGATGCCAGCCACACTGTACGCAATTTTCGGCACACCAATCTAGACTAATTGAAATAATTCCTGGTTCAAGGTTGCCTTCTCAGCTTCTGGTCATGCAACCCTCAACTCATATGGGTATTCACCACATCCCCTGTCGAAATATTTGGATTGGATACTGGCAATCCTATCAGCACATCCCACCAGCACAAAACCTGTTATCATCAGCATCGCAGCTTCAGCCCCCGCTGCTCTGGGCTCCATGGTGCAATCCATCCAAACTCTCCGAGAGAAACTTTCGGACGGTGCCTCTGGCACTTCATCGAGAATCGCCATTGAATTGAATACCTCCTGCCCGAATATCTCAAATTCATCCCCATCTGGATATTCCTTCAATGTCCTTTCTCCTTTGCTCCAAGTGTTGGCCGATGCGCATTCTAAAGATACCACATTATCCATCGGCCTGAAATTGCCCCCTTACGTCTATAAGGATCAATTTTTAGAGGCTATTGCTGGAATTAAATCACTCAGCACTCCCTCCCATGATGGTACTGTCAACAACCCAGTCGCCTTTCTGACTTGCACGAACACCCTTGGAAATTCCCTTCTTTTCTCCGACCAGACAATAACAACTGGAGACCAAATTTTCGCAATTCCAACGACTTTGGGCGGTTTAGCAGGCGACCCACTCCACCCTCTGGCGCTGGGGAACGTATTTACATTCAAGAATCTAATCTCTTCTCAAGAAGCCAAGGACGCCGGAATAAGCCAGATCAAAATCATTGGCGTTGGAGGTGTTACTTCACGCGAGGCCGCCATAAGGATGAGAAATGCTGGAGCGGTTGCTGTAGCTTGCGCCACACTCTTTGGAAAGGAAGGCGTTCGCGCGTTCGAGATCATAGGAAGGGATTAATTTAAGGAAATATGTAAAGATGTTTTACAAATATTAACAGCTTGGCGTGAAGATATGTCGATTCAGCATCCCTGGCGCAATTCAAGGAAGTCGCGTACGGAGTGGGGACATCGAGACGGAATGAAATCAGGTGGAGATTGGGAAGGATCATGATGGGAAGGACCAGAAAAAGCTGGTGGTGGAAACCCATATGTCGATCCTTTAGTAGCATCTGTTTGCATGGAAAGATTGCAGAATGAGGCACAAAGGGTGGAGGTGGGCGATTCTGGGTAGGATGAAGGTTGGGGTTGTTAAAGAATCCAGGCATGTTGGGGAATACGAGTGGGTGTATGGGTGGGTGTGGATATAAAGATGATTGAGCAAATACAGGATAGGATAGAGCATGCGCTGTCTCGAATGAATGGGATCCCTTTGAAGCACTATTCGATGCGTAGTTCTCCCTGATCAAATGAGGAAAGGTCGCAGCTTTTTTTGATCGAAGTACATAGATAATTGAGCGCGTTGGCCAGGTAGGAATCAGATGATAAATATAATCCATGAGACATGAACTCTGGTTCCTTGAAAGGATGGTGTTCCAAGGAAAGGTGTCAGAGGTAAAGAGGGTGGACTCTCTGGAGGGCGAAATATCTGTGATTGTCAAATGCTACGAGGCAATCAGGAGGGAATAGGTCGGCAGGTATGAATGAATTCTGCCTATGGTCTACGAAGGAGTCAGAACCAACAGACAAAAGGAGAAAGGAGAGAAAGGAGATGTACCGTATACACAATGAAACCCGTTTGAAGACTAATCCATGGGAGACAGAAAGAGGGCGAGTATAAGACCATGATTGCTCTAACTTATAAGCTTGAAAGACTCGCACATATCACATATCAGTCACGCGCCCAATACCGTTGTAATCACAGCGGCTGAGCGACAGACGGTTGGGGTTTTAATATGGTGGAGAGAAAGAGTTTGCGTGGGATGACAGAATGGCATCGCCTTGAAATTTCTGAATGAATGTGTGCACTTTTGAGTGCATTTATGTAAATAATCATATTTTGTGCTACCGTCATTTCCAGGTTGTCAATGACCAGCCATGCCTGCAATTCTTAACCATGCCTCTGGGAGCGCCAATCCCGCAACATCCCTATCTGCACTCTGGGCATATCTTCAGCCTGCTCTCGATCACATCGTGAAGTCTGCTTCAAATGATCCCAGCGGCAAAGCTCCTGCAATAGATTTCGGACTTTATGCTGGAATTCATTCAGCATGTTACAACTAGTCAAGACCACGTTTCGTCTCTCACATAAAACTATCACTGACATAACATCGCAGTTTTACTGCACAGGGTGAAGCCAATGCTGCCAACTCCGTTAACTCCAATGACCCCAATGAGCCGCCGCCCAGTGGAACAGACATCTATGCTCACCTTGACAAATATTTTGCCGAGGCCGCCCGTGAAATTGCTCTGAGTGCACCTTTAGACCACATTGCCCTCATCCAGTACATCGTTCCTTCTTTCAATCGTTTCCGTGCGGGGGCGCAATCGGCGAACAGGCTTTTAAATTATGTTAATCGCCACTACGTGAAACGTGCACTCGATGAAGATAAAGGCTGGCTCCGCCTTACCGACGTCCTCGAATCAGTGGCAAAAACGATCTCCAACGACGACTCTCGTGAAGCGATTTCAAAAAAGTTTCTGCAGAAAAGAGTCGAGGAGCTCAAGAAATGGGGGTACGATGATGGATGTTCGAGCGAACAGGCAGTGTTCGCAGAATCTTGCGCCGAGGCCGCAAGTCCTCTGGATCGTATTGTCCCCATTGCCTCCCTTGCTCTCCGTCGCCTCAGAACGGAATTTTTTGAACCATTGCTCGCAGCCCCAAAATTTCAAGGAAAATCAAAGGCCAAAAAGAAAATCCCAAAAACACCAGCGGGGACCAACGCAACTCGCCCAAAAGGCCGCCTTGCTCGTGCAGTACAAGAACTCCTTGAATCAGATATTATCGATGAAGAGGAGAGGTCACTTTTGGTATCGGGCCTTGCTATGGCAATGCAAACTGTTGGGGTTCGTGGGGATCACCCACTCCGGAAAAAACTCAACAAATACGTCGCATCTATCCCACCGTCTTCACCTTCTCCAAACTCGATACCTTAGCTCGTCTTATGTTCATTCCTTCCAAACATGTTCTGAGGTAACCATCTTATATTCACTTTCAAAATAAAATAACAAGCGCATAGAGGATTCCTGCCACGTTATCACAGAAGGATCTAACGAAACGACGCCACTGGGGCTCATTCATAAAGGGTCAGACTGGGAAACCATAACCATCAGAGGGCCCAAGCAGGAGCTTTCAAGGCAAATTGGTTGCCCCGTCGAAGAGAACATTCAACCAGGCCGCAAGACGGTAACCTCCTTTCGCGATTTGTTGTTCAATCTAGGAAAAGAACAAGACGACCAATGAGTTACGGAAGATAAAGAAGACAGGAGCGCCACGAACAATAGGGACCGCATTAGTGAAGTAGCTTGAGGTGCATAGATCTTGGCTGGCGGAGAAGTTGAAAACAAATGACTAAGGGCGCAACATCAGAGCATGTTGGTAAGATCTTGACTGTAAGCAACATACACAGTCAAATGTATTCGAATCTTGAGCCCAGACAAGAGGGCATTCAAGAGGAGTAATGGCACGAGGTCGGAGAATACCGGCGATATCATCCTCGATGCTTCGTCGTCTACTTGCAGGAGTAGTAGTTGATGAACAAGAAATCCAGCTGGGCGCGAGGGATTGATATGCGCCGGTCTGTGATGGGTAAAAGTTAGCGCTGAGACTCGTCCCGTGAAGCTCTTGGCAATGAAGGATCCATTATGCACCTTGATTCTCGTTACAAGTGTATTCGCCCATGTGTTAACAGAGTTGCCATAGTTTGCCGCCAGCAATTTGTTGATCATACCAGAGTCTTGGAATGGAAAAGTTCAGAGGCAGAAAGGTGTAAAGATTGTTGAGGAGATGTCATACCCCATACCTGAGAGGGATCCACGCCATTAAACTTATACCTGGAGGCGGAGATTGTGGGATTTGCTCACTGAATGCAAGTTGGTACTGGATCCGCTGCATTTGACGGCGATGTCATTCCCACCAACTTCGAGGGCTTCGACATGGAGTGGTTGAGTGATATCGCCAATGAACTAAAGGGTAAAACCTAGGTAGTAATATAGCACTTTGGTTTGTCGAAGGAATGGAACTAACATGATCTAAAAGACCCGTCCGAGTCAGTCACTGGAAATTATTGAAACAGACTCGGATCATAAACGTCACAAACGCACCCAGGAACTTCAGTGCCTCTTGGAGCTGTTCAGCGGACAGGGAGTTATCAACAACACGGGTGGTATAGTTCGCAATGGCCGTTACTTCAATAAATAAACAAATAGTTGACTCAAGGTTGGATAATAGGAAACGCACATATACATTTGCCATTGGAACAATCCCTAGATTCGGAAACAGAGCAAGATGTTGGGGGATTGTCTACCCAATAAATCGATTCATGTCGGACGTCCTTAAAAGAATTCAACTCACCCTCAGCATCGACGAAGTGGAGGGGTGAAGACCTGTCACCAAAGTCAACGTGAGCCCTTATTACTGATAGACCTTGGACCAAACTCCTACCATGAAAAGGCAGGTTCCGACCTCACTTCATCTGCCCACTATGTAATTGTTGAAATTAAACTAGGAATTTGGATGACTGGTTTAACTCTCACAGTCGCTGCTGGGCCAAGGGATTCGTTGTATGTGGATCCTAGAGACGTCTGCACGAAGGACAGAGCCTTGGGCGAAAGGAACTGTACAGAGTTATGAAGTTAATCTGCGTACATAGTTAGGGAAATTTTACGTGCAGGCATCGCAACGAATCTACAGGCCATGTATAATGAGCTCAGCCAGCCTCATAAGAGAGAATAAATTTTACCCAACTGTCATATGTCCGCTAGCCCCCCAGCCATATACAGAGGATACAAGGACCGATAAAACAAATGTTAAATATACGGGTTTCATCCTTGCAGAATAGGAAATGGGTTGGTTGTTGTATTGTTGGCAGTATTGGACTCGTTAAATAATCTTGCCCAGAGGCCTTCCGGTAAATGTAACATGTGGAAGGAAAATCACAAGACGCATGTGGACAGGTGGGCGATAACAAATATACATTCCAACGGTCGTCCATGGGGCGATATAAAGGTGAACGTTCATAAAGCCAACCGCTGGCAGTCAAGCATGTGCCTTTCCCGACATTCTATTTAAAGAGAAGCTACACGCACATCTTCGAGACATCAATCAGGGCATGGCTCCACTTTTCTCACCAGACTGTCAGGGCGTGGGGAATATTTTACATAAACCATAATTGTAGACCTCGTGCTTGCTACCAGTATGCGGCTAAAAATATCGACTAAAATTTAGGAATTAAAATAGTAGTCTCTTGAAACAGACCAAATAAACAAATGACAATCGATTTATTAAAATAGTCTGTTGACAGATCTACAATGTTCGTTCAATTTACATATCATATATGACCTGTTGTATAAATCAAGTGAATTGCGGCCACCTTGCGATATGAACTCAG